>Ga0102949_1000075_pt1 | contig 10166 bp, 4 predicted proteins | sample SalPon2A_B_D1_MG_FD_78503 | JGI IMG/M metagenome (GOLD analysis project Ga0102949, IMG submission 78503) | Soil microbial communities from South San Francisco under conditions of wetland restoration - Salt Pond MetaG R2A_B_D1_MG | ecosystem: Environmental > Terrestrial > Soil > Wetlands | place... | reverse complement strand
TGCACGAACGAAGCGCGCAAAGCGCCTTTACCGGGGTCGATGTTCAGGGCTTCCAACAGGCGGACCGCGTAGTAATTACCCGCGCCCACGCCCATTTGATAGTCTCTGGACAATCGTGAGGCCAGCTCGAAACTGTCCCAACCGTCCACGGTAAAACCGATGGTGGGTGCGCGGGCAGCGGCCTGACGCCGTCCGATAAGGCGGATTTTGGGGTGCTGGTCCATATAATCCAGTACGGGTTGCAACAGGCTGCTTTCTTGTTCACGAAGCAATGCCTTCACGGCCCTCGCCTGCTCTGAGGGAGAGACATCGCCGCTAAAATGATGTTGGTGGACGGCTTCAAAGTAGTCCACCACGCCGTTTGTGGCCGCAATTTGCGCGTGGTCCGGTCCGGCCGGCGTAAAGCGGGCCGTGGGATTGCCGGCATTGAAGTAATGGCCCTGGTTGGGCAGTTCGGCGTTGAGCCGTTTGCTCATATACATCACGCCCAGATGGGGACCGTAGACTTTGTACAGGGAGAACAGGTAGATGTCGGCGCCCAGTTCTTTAAGATCCGGCAAACCGTGCGGGCAGTAGGACACTCCATCGACAATGGCGATGGCGCCGGCGGCGTGGATGCGCTCGGAGAGTTCGCGCACCGGGTTGATGCTGGCCACAAAATTGGAGCAGTGGGTGAACGCCACGGCCCGGGTTTTAGGGCCCAGCCAAGTGTCGAGTTCGTCCGGGTCAAGCTCGCCGCTGTCCGGGTCGACAGTCCATTCGCGGATAACCAGGCCTTCAGATTCCAACCGTCGCCACGCGCCGATATTGGCTTCATGATCCTGGTTGGTCACCACGATTTCATCTCCGGGTTTCAGGTGTTGGCGCAAAGCCTGGGCAATAACATAGGTGTTCTGCGAGGTGGAGGGGCCAAAATGCACTTCTTCGGTGGCGACGTTGAGCCAGGCGGCCATGCGCGAGCGGGCTTCATCCATCTCCCGGCCGGCACGGGTTGAGGCGGGGAAGTCGTAATAGGGCTGGACCTTGGTTTCCCGGTAGTAGCGGTCCAGGCGATCAATTACCGCGCCGCAAGCATAGGAGCCGCCTGCGTTTTCAAAATGGGCAAAACCTGCCAGCGAAGTCTCGGAAAAGGCCGGGAATTGCTGGCGAATAAACTCGGTGTTGAACAGTGGCATGTCTGGGCTCCGCGGAAAACTCCGGCGATGATACCAGCACGCCGTGTTGAAATGGTTTTGAACCGACGGCGGTGCGGGTGAGCTTGCCGATCAATCGCTTTTAGGGTTTTGTTTCTGCACCAGCGTGAAGAGGCGCAATGTATCCGGGTGATCGGCGCCAAGCGTTTCGGTGTGCGCTTTCAAGGCTTCCTCGATGGCCGCCTGGGCGCTTGGATCGGCGCGCTCTATCAGGTAATCAGTGTGTGCAGCGAGCAGCTCCAGGCGCGCCGTACCGTCATCCGCCCCCACTGTTTCGCTGATGCGCAACAGGTCGGAATATTCTGCTTCTGCTTCCGTTAATCGCCCCAAGCCCGCCAGGGCACGCGCCCGCCGCACACGCGTCGCAATGAGTGAAGCTATATTTTCATATCCAATACGCTCGAACAGCGCCAAGGCTTCGTCACACATCGCCAGCGCCTCCGCGTATTGACCCTGGTCAATACGCAACTGTGCCAGTAAAGCCAGGCCGCTCCCAACGCTGCGGTGATCCGGCCCGAGGATCGATCGTCGCAACTCCAGGCTCAGGCGCAACAATGATTCAGCCTCGTCCAACCGCCCGGCCCGTCGCTGTAAATCGCCCAGATTTCCGGTTGCGATTGCATAACGGTGATCGTTCTGACCGAACAGCTCACCCGCCATGTTCCTCGCTCGAGCCATCGGTTCAGCAGCTTCCGTGTACTTACCCTGCAGTATCTGCGCCTTTGCCAGGTTATTCAGTGCTGCCGCCACCCGGGGATGCGCATTGTCGCCATACGCGGCAACATAAATGTCCAGGGCTTCGCGCAAAACCCGCTCTGACTCCTGGTAGCGCCCGAATTTGTTCAGCTCACTACCAAGGTTGCTCAGTATCCGGGCCCGCTGTGAATGGGCAGGCGGGTAGATCACGTCGCTGAGTTCTATCGCCTGGCGTAAATAGGTAAGCGCCGCTTCGATTTCCCCCTTTTCGTCGGCAATACTGGCGAGGCTTGAGAACAGGGCGATCTGGTTTGTGGGGCTCTGGCTCGCCTCCAGCTCCAGGTTCATTGCCTCGAGCAGCAGCGGCTCGGCTTCGAGTTCGCGTTCTGCAATCAACAGCACTGTAGCGTAGTCGTACAGGTAGCTGTAAAGCGCTGAAGGCGGAAGTTCAGCCAACTGTCGCGCGGCATTCAGCGCGGCTTCTCCCCGCGCCACTGCTTCGTCTGCACGGCCCAGCTCTGCAAGGCTGAACAGCGTCGGTTGCATTAACCTGGCATGCTGCCGACCTGGCACATCGCCGGCATGCAGCAACAACCGTGCCGCTCTTTCAGCCAGCGCCAACGCATCCTCATGATCCTGGCTGCTCATTTTCAGGAGGGACTTTGCGCGCAGGGCGTCGACAATCAGTGCTGTGTCGTTCAGCGATTCAGCCAAAGCCAGGGCATCTTGCAGTATGGGCTCCGCAGCGTCTAACTCGTCAAGTTCCCGATACAGGTCGCCCAGCAATATAAGCATCTCCGCCTTCAGTTCCGGGGCCCCATCGAACGCGTTGCGTGCCTGGTATGCACCCTGGTCCAGGAGCTCACGCGCAGTGACGGCCGCGCCCTGGGCCTGATCGGGATCGGAAGCGCGAAACAGATCCAAGAGAAAACCCGTGACCTGGCTTGCCCGGGCACTCTCGGCCTGGGCCATGTCGCGTTCACTGGCCGCGATACGGGCTTGCCACAATGATGCCGCGAGCCCACCCACCAGCGACATCATGATCAAGACCGCGGCAGCAACCCCCCAGCGATGACGGGCAACGAAGCGGGTCGCTCGATAGCTCATACTTGGCGGCCGCGCTCGCATTGGGCGCTTTTCCAGCCAGGCCTGAAGGTCATCGGCGAGGTTGCGCGCATTGGCATAGCGTTGTTCGGAATCTTCAGCCGTGGCCACCTCGATCAACAACCGGAGCTCAGCATCGGCCGCGCCCGCAGGCAGCAACGAATCCAGCAACCGGCCAATCGCATATACATCAGTTGCCGTCGTGCTGTGTTTACCCGCGACCTGTTCGGGCGCGGCAAACGTGGGCGTGAACGCATGCAACGTTCCGCCCGTATCGTTACCCAGCAGACCGGCTATGCCAAAATCGATCAATACCGGCTGACCCCGCTCGTTGACCAGCACGTTCGAGGCGTTGATGTCCCTGTGGATAACCAGGTGTTGCTGTGCGTAGGCCGCTGCGCGCGCAAGCAACAGCACCAGGCGCACAATGGCCCGAACATCCGGCTGGTGAACTGCGCACCAGCGGTCGATGCGTTTACCGTCCACGTAGTCCATGACCAGGAATGGCGAGCCTTCCGGTGTTACACCCCCATCGATGAGCCGGGCGATTCCGGGATGCTGCAATTCAGACAGAATTTGCCGTTCCCGCAGAAAGCTGTCGATCAGCGCCTGGCTGGCGAAGGTGAGCGAGAGGATTTTCAGTGCGGCATGCTGTTCGAAACCATCACCGGTTCGTTGGGCGTGGTACACCGTGGACATGCCACCGCGGCCGATTTCGTCGCCCAGGGTCCAGCGGCCGAACACCCGGCCGCTGAGTGCGCCATGGCGCATCCTCTGGGCCGTCATTTCAAAAATGGCATCGTCCAGTGGCGCGTCGAGCGCACTGTCGGCGTCAAGCGCTGTTAGCAATGCCTCCAGCTCCGTCTTGCACCCTGAATTCGCAGCGCGCTGAAGCGCGAACTCCACGGTTTTTGGCCCGGGCGCATCCAGCACTTCATCAAACAGCGTCTGGGCTTCGTTCCAACGTTCAATTTCAGCGGCTTTCAATGCTCGTCTCGCTTGTGCTCGATGTATACTGCCCGGGTGGAAAGTGAATACAAGTAAACCACACGAACGCTTACCCGACTCGACAAATTCAGGGCAATCATGGACGAAGGGGATATCGACGAGGTCCACTCTAACGCCAAGCCGATCACCGAATGGCTGATAGCCGCGCGTGATGGTGAGGCCGGTTCGCTAGACCAACTGTACAATGCCATTTATCCCATGCTGCACCGAATGGCCATGGGCCGGCCGGGCGTGCGTAACGACGGCACGCTGCAGCCGACCGCCGTGGTCAACGAATTATTCCTGAAAATCGAGGGTAGCCGCGCCTTCGAGGCCGGGGATCGCGAACACTTCTTCGCCATTTGCTCCCGCGCCATGCGCTTCATCGTCACCGATGCGGCTCGCCAGGCCCTGGCGGATAAACGCGGTGGACACGCACCCCACCTCACCCTGGTCACAGCCCTGTCTTCACAACCAGACCGCGCTCAGGAACTACTCGACATCAACACGGCCCTTGAAGACCTCGAAAACCTCGATTCGAATCTGCGCGAATTGGTGGAGTTCAAGTTTTACGGCGGACTTTCCTACCACGAAATCGCTCAACTGCACGATCGGTCTGAACGCTCCATCAAGCGTGACTGGGCCCGTGCACGCGCTTTCCTGGTTGCCCGGTCCGCTCTGTCCAACTAACCGCTCTCTTTTAATTGCTAATCCTCCGCGTGGGTTTCTTAATCCGCGCACAGTCTCCCCATAAGCAGTAATCGGCAAACTGCGGCCAAAGGGGACACACCGGCTTTTGCTTTTGGAATTATGCGGACCCGCGAGCCATGCATTTCACGCTGTTTTCCTGAGCATCCGGACAGTCAGCTCCTAAGACTGTCCCTTTCAACGCTGTTTTCCCGATTACATACGCAGAGGTAACTTTCTGGAGATCGACCCCGTGCCACACGCAATATCCAACCAGCCAGTTCTGACCAGAGCCATCATCTTGAGCTTCTTTTTTTGGTTTGTGGCCACGCCGGCTTTTGCCACGACGTTTACGGTCAACAGTATCCTGGATACTCCGGACAACAACCCGGGAGACGATATTTGTGAAGCCACCACCGGAGGCACGCAGTGTACTTTGCGGGCAGCGATTGAGGAGGCTAACGCCAATGCCGAGGATACGGATTTTATTGAATTCAGCCTGGGCCTGATCACCATAAACATCAGCGGCTCTCCGCTACCTGCTTTGACTAAGCGAGTAATCATAGACGGGCGAACGGCGCCCAGCTTTAACAACACGGCCACGGGCACCGCTGACGCACCGCCATCGGTCTACATCAACGGCTCCGGGCTGCCGGGCACGAGCGCGGACGGGTTTCGTGTTGCCAACGCATTTAGCGGAAACAGGATCTATGCGATTGGGATTATCGGATTCCCTGACAATGGCATTGAGGTTGTCACTTCTGATGCTGTCATCATGGATGGAAACTGGATTGGCACAGGTCGAAACGGTGCCATTGCCGGAAATGGTGGCGCCGGTGTTTACATTGATCGTTGCGAGCGTTGTGAAATCGGCCAGACGTTTACCGCTCCATCACAGAACGCGAACATTATCGGGCTTGGCAATTTGATAGCCAACAACAGTGAAGATGGCGTACATGTGGTCCTGGGTACTGGAAGTATCATTTCAGGCAACTGGATCGGAGTCGACCCTTTTTCTGGCCAGGATCATGGAAACGGACGTCACGGGATCTTTCTTGAGGGCCCCAACAACAAGGTGGGGGAAGTTCGTTTATTAACCGGATCACCAATTAACAGAAGCACTCCCAACCTGGTCTGGAACAATAACGCCGACGGAATTCGTGCCCAGGTAGGTGGCCAGACTATTTACAGTAACCAGATTGTCGAAAATACCGGTAACGGGGTGGTGCTCAATGGCACCGGCAATAAACTGGGTGGCACGACCACCCCTGGAGAAGAAAATTTTATCAGCACCAATGGGATTCATGGGGTGATCGTGGGTGCCGATTTTGCTTCAACCGGAAACCTGATTCAGGAGAATAGAATTCTCGCCAATGCTCAGAGGGGCGTTTTTGTCAGTCAAGGGAACGGAAACACGGTAGAAAGAAACAGCATCTATCACAATGGCGATGCAGTCCGAGTCAATTCCGCAAATAACCTCATTAAGGACAACAACATTGGTGTTTTTAACAATAATGTCCTTGGCAATACGTTTAATGGCGTGGTCATTGACGGCAGCAACAATACGGTTTCCGGAAACCTCATCTCAGGCCAGGTCGACGATGGTATTGATGTCGTCAGTGGCGATGGAAGCACGATCAGCAACAACCGGATCGGGGTTGGGCCGGTTGGGCAGGACCATGGCAATATCAACATGGGAATTCGCGTCAGGGCGCCCACTACTAACCTCCAGATATCGGGCAACCAGATCGGCTTTAACCTGCATGGCATCCGCCTGGAAGGCGGCAGCTCAACCCGTGTCGAACAAAACCGTATCGGTACTGGCCCTTCCGGTGAAGACCAGGGAAACACCAACGACGGCATTACGGTCCTGGCGGCCGCTGGTCAAACAGAAATCACGGATAACCACATCGGTCACAACCTGGACGGCATTCGTCTTGAAGGCAGTGGAGCCGAAGTGTGTGGAAACAGTATTGGGTTTGGCGACAACGTGGAGCCGGCCGGAAACCGGCGTGAGGGTATGTTGGTTCTGGGGGGAGGAAACCGTATTGGCGATTTGAGCAATGCCTGTGCAGGTAATTTTCTTGGCGATAACTCATCCGATGGAATCGAAATTCACTCTGATGCCAATATCATTCGCGACAACAACATTGGAACTTTTTCAGGAAACGGAGCGGGCGGGGTGCTGCTCTGGTCCGGAGCAGACCTTAATGAGATAAACGGGAACATTTTCTTTAACAACGGCCTGGCCGCGGTACGGGTAGGAGCGCCAGCCGGCACCCGCAACCGATTCGAACAGAATTTCTTCCAGAACAATGTCGGCATTCCCATAGATCTGCTGGACAACGGGCCAACCGCCAATGACGTGGGTGATGTCGACTCGGGCCCAAACAATCTGCAAAACTCACCGGTTCTGGTTGAACTTGGCCTGGTGGGTAATGAAGTCAGCATTCAATACCGCGTAGACAGCAATTCCGACCGGTCTGTGTATCCGCTGGTGGTCGACTTCTACCGCACGGCCATGAACCTGAGCACCGCTGTCTTCCTGGTGCGTGAGACCTATGCCGTCAGCCCCAACACCATTAAGTTGGTTCAATTCGACCCTGGGGCCCCAGGCGGCTGGATATCAGCCATGGTCATTGACAGTGACGGCAACAGCTCCGAAATGAGCGCACCGTTGCAGTTTACCTTCGTACCGATGGAAGAAATGATTTTTATGGACGGGTTTGAGGGTTAAAACAAATCCCTTAGCTGTTCAGCCCCGCCAAAGTCACGTACTTGATCTCAATGTATTCATCAATCCCGTACTTTGAGCCTTCGCGGCCTGAGCCGGACTCCTTCACGCCGCCAAACGGTGCGACTTCGGTGGAAAGGATACCGTCATTGATGCAGACCATGCCGTATTCCAATTCTTCTGCCACGCGGAAAACGCGGCCAAGGTCACGAGCGTAGAAATAGGACGCCAGGCCGTACTCGGTGGCGTTTGCCAGGTCGATGGCTTCCTGCTCGGTTTTAAATTTGAACACCGGTGCGATGGGGCCGAAGATTTCTTCTGTGGCAAACGCCATGTCCGCCGTCGCGTTGCTAACCACCGTGGGCTCGAAAAACAACCCGCCCAGGGCATGTCGTGAACCGCCGGCCACCACGGAACCGCCTTTTTCAACGGCATCGCCCAGCAGTTCTTCCACTTTTTCCACGGCGCTCGTGGAAATCATCGGGCCAATGTTGACGCCTTCTTCATCACCACGGCCGATTTTGAGTTGCTGAACCGCATCGGTAAATTTCTCCACAAATTCGTCATAGACCCCTTCCTGCACGTAAATACGGTTGGCGCAAACGCAAGTCTGGCCCGCATTGCGGTACTTGGAGATGATGGCGCCGCTGACGGCCGCGTCGACGTCGGCATCGTCGAATACGATGAATGGCGCATTGCCGCCCAACTCCATGGAAACTTTCTTCACCGTGCTGGCGCATTGCTGGATGAGGATTTTGCCCACGCCAGTGGAGCCGGTGAACGAAAATTTTCGCACCAGCGGGCTTTCGGTCATTTCCTTGCCCACCTCGCGTGAATTCGTGGTGGTCACCACGTTGAATACGCCAGCCGGAATGCCGGCCTGGTGTGCCAGTTCCGCCAGGGCCAGGGCCGATAGCGGTGTTTCGGATGCCGGCTTGATCACGATGGGGCATCCTGCCGCCATGGCCGGTGCCGCCTTGCGGGTAATCATGGCATTGGGGAAATTCCACGGCGTAATGGCGGCCACCACACCCACCGATTGCTTGATCACCATGATGCGGCGGTCCGGCATGTGCGTGGGGATCATGTCGCCGTAAATACGCTTGCCTTCCTCGGCAAACCACTCGATGAACGAGGCGCCATACATCACTTCGCCGGCGGATTCTGCTGTGGGCTTGCCCTGCTCGGCGGTCATCAGGGCGGCCAGGTCGTCCTTGTTCTCCAGGATCAGTTCATACCAGCGGCGCAGCAAGGCGGCGCGATCCTTGGCCGTGCGTTTACGCCAGGCCGGCCAGGCGGCATCGGCCGCCTCGAGGGCCTGGCGGGTCTCGGCTACGCCCAACTGGGCCACGTTGGCCAGCAAACTGTCATCCGCCGGGTTGGTTACCGGAAAAGTTTCACCTCCGGCGCTGGAAACCCACTGTCCATCAATGTAGGCCTGCTCGCGCAGCAAATCCGGGTTTTTCAGCTTCGGTGCGGTTTTGATCTTGTCCAGCATGGTCGACGTCCTGCGAGTGTTTCGCTGTAAAGGGTATGTGGAGGCTCAGCCTATCAAACTGGTGGTTCAGATCGGGAATTCAATGGCCAATTGTGTTATTTGTGCTCATGAGGGTCAAGCCACATGACAGGCTCATGCGGGGTAGAATAAGCATCTGGCAGCCTTTGCCCTTCCCGCGGGATTCACAGCATACGACACCGGATATGACAACTTCACCAGATTTGACCTTTGATTACCTTCGCAGCCAGGTGGTGGGCGCCGATGCGCCCATGACCACGCCCTTTGGTGAACGCCTGATGGTCTATGCGGACTATACTGCCTCGGGCCGCTGCCTGACCCTGGTGGAGCGCTACCTGCAAAATCTGCAGCGTATTTATGCCAACTCTCACACCGAGGATGACATCAGCGGCCGGTCGATGACGCACTTGCTGGAAGAAGCAGAGAACGCGATCAAACGCTCGGTAAACGCGGGTCCGCTGGGACGCATCATCCCGGTGGGCAGTGGCGCCACCGGCGCGATCGACAAGTTTCAGCAGATTATTGGCGTAATGATTCCACCGGCTACCCGTCAAAACCTGGAAGACATGCTTGAGCAGGCGCTGGGCGCGGAGCAGCGCGCAGCTTTCGAAGCCTACGTCGCCGAGCACCAGCCCGTGGTGTTTGTCGGGCCGTATGAGCACCACTCCAACGAGGTCTCGTGGCGACAGGGGCTGGCCACCGTGGTGGATGTAAGGCTGGGCGAGGATGGCGGTACGGACTTAAGGCACCTCGAAGAGCTCTTGCAGGACCCGGCGTACCACGGCCGCATGCGCATCGGCTCATTTTCGGCCGCTTCCAACGTCACCGGGATTCTTTCTCCCGTGCATGAAATTGCCGCCCTGCTGCATCAGTACGATGCCATCGCCTGTTTCGATTACGCGGCCAGCGCGCCGTATGTGGACATCAATATGAACCCGGAGGCCGGTACTTTCTCCGGGGATGCCTCCCTGGATGCCGTATTTGTTTCCCCGCACAAGTTTCTTGGTGGCCCCGGCTCGGTAGGCATACTGGTGTTCAACGAGAAGCTTTACCACCCGGAATTGCCCCCTACGGTGGGCGCCGGCGGCACCGTGGACTACGTCGGGCCCACCAGCCAGGACTTTATCAAGGACATTGAAGAGCGCGAAAAAGCCGGCACACCCGGTGTGCTGCAAATCATGAAAGCCGGCATGGCGTTTGAGCTGAAAGACCGCATCGGCGTGGCGGCCATTGAAAAGCGAGAGCGTGA
>Ga0102949_1000074_pt1 | contig 10185 bp, 5 predicted proteins | sample SalPon2A_B_D1_MG_FD_78503 | JGI IMG/M metagenome (GOLD analysis project Ga0102949, IMG submission 78503) | Soil microbial communities from South San Francisco under conditions of wetland restoration - Salt Pond MetaG R2A_B_D1_MG | ecosystem: Environmental > Terrestrial > Soil > Wetlands | place... | reverse complement strand
TTGACAAGCGCCCTCGCAATGGCGACCCGCTGCTGTTCGCCGCCGGACAGCTGGTGAGACCAATGGTCTTTGCGATGGCTGAGGCCAACCGAAGCCAAAGCATCCTCCGCTCGGCGCCGGCGCCGCGCTCCAGCCCGAGCACGAAGACGTGGCCGAACTCCATCCCCTTGACCGCCTCGCGGGTCAGCCCCTGCACCGCCCCGGGCGCGGGCTGCTCGGGGGCGCCGGCCGGCTCGACGCCGGTGTCGGCGACCGCGCTCAGGTGGCGGATGAAGTCGCGGGTCGAGCCGTTGGGCTCGCGCCGCGCCCAGGCCGCGGCCAGCTCGGCCAGGCGCGAGAGCGCCAGCAGTCGCTCGGCAACCTCCGGCTGGGCTGCGAAGAGGCGCTGGCGGCGCAGCCCGACGCGCTCGACCAGGCGGCGCACGAAGACGTCGGCGCGGCGCTCCTCCAGCGCCGTCGAGGCGGCGCCGTAGAGCTTGAGGAAGGACTGGATTCGCTCGCGCGCCTCGGGCGGGATCTGCGGGCTCTCCAATGCCGCCTCGCAGGCCGAGACAAGGTCGAGCTTGCGGCGGCGCGAGATCGTCGCCAGCCGCGCGAGGTCGGCCGCGCGCAGCTCGATCGGCGGCCGGGTCAGCGCCCGCGCCGTCGCCGCCGAGTCGGCCGGGTCGGCCAGCGCCCGCAACCAGGCGATCGCGTCGCGCACCTCGGGTCGCTGGAACAGCGCCGCCGGGCCGGAGAGGTGAAAAGGGATGCCGCGCTCCTCCATCGCCGCGGCGACGGGGCCGCCGCGCGCCGGGTCGTCGACGAGGACGCAGATCTGATCGGGTGCCGTGCCGCCGGCCAGCAGGTGCTCGGTCTCGCGCGCGACGGCCTGGGCCTGGGCGCGCTCGGTGGCGCAGTTCCAGAAGCGGGTGGGGGGGTCGCGGAACTGCCGCTCCAGAATCACCTCGTCGGCGTCGGGGTGGACGTTGAGGGACCATTCTCGCTGGCCCGCGGGGCCCGTCGCGGCTGGGGGGGCACCCGGCCTCACCCGGCCGGGAACCCCCCCATCCACGCCACCCGCGGGAGAGAGGTTTGAACTGCCGAGCTCCAAGGCGTAGAGGTGGTTTGGGTTGTCCTCAGCGAGCGAGGCGAGGATTGCCCGTTGGGCGGGAGTCGTCTCCTCTAGTTCGTCGACCATTAGGTGGGAGAAGCTGGTGGCTATCTGGAGGCGGATCTCGGGACGGTCGTCGAGGAGCTTGTTGAGGGTGAGGAAGACGTCGCCGCGGTCGAGGCTGCCGCAGGCGGCGAGGATGCGGTCGTGGGCGGCGACCAGCTCGGCCAGGTCGGGGTCGGCCGGGCCGGCACCCGCCTTCAGATGGTCGATCTGCTCCAGCAGGCCGGCGAGTAGGCCGGCTGGGTTGCCCCTGATGTCGTGGTGGCGCAGGGGAAGGTCTTCGATGCGGTCGAGGAGCATCGCCAGCCGCTCCGCCGGCCCGAGCACGTCGAAGAAGGGGTCGAGACCCGCGACTGCCGAGTGCTCGCGCAGCAGCTTCTCCCCGAGCTGCTCCCAGGTGCCGATCCAGAGCTCCTCATAAGGGCGGTCGAGCAGCTCCTCGATGCGCGCCCGCAGCCGCGCCGCCGTCGGTTGTGCCGCGACGAGCAGCAGTATCCGCTCGGGCCCGTCGCTCTCTTCGGCGAGCTCGGCGAACCGCCGTACCAGCACCTCGGTGTTGCCGGTTCCTGCCTCGCCGATCAGCAGCAGCGCCCCGTCGCGGTGCCGGACCGCGCGCTCCTGGGGCTCGGCCAGAGCAAGCATGGTCCAACGCTACTAGGAGCTCCGCTCCATGCGGACGGCTCCATAGGATGGCCGCGGATGGAGCTGCTTGACGCCGACTGGCCGGGGGTTCTCGGGCGCATCGTGGCCGCGCAGGAGCGGATCTTCGCCGCGACCAGGGGACGGGAGGCGCGGACCGTGTACGAGGGGGTCGGCGAGGGGGGGGACCGGACGCTGGCGATCGACCGGGAATGCGAGGACGTGGTCTTCGCCGAGCTGGAGGCGCTTGCGGCCGCGGGTGCCTCGTTCCTCGCGATCTCCGAGGAGCGCGGGGAGGTGAGCTTCGGTGGGGGCGGTCCGGCCCAAGTCGTGATCGACCCGATCGACGGCTCGCTCAACGCGCGCCGCACGCTGCCCGCGCACAGCCTCAGCCTCGCCGTCGCCTCGGGGCCGACGATGGCCGATGTCGAGCTCGGCTACGTGCACGACTTCGGCGCCGGCGAGTCCTTTCTCGCGCGGCGCGGCGAGGGGGCGACGCTCGACGGCGAGCCGATCGAGGTTGGCGAAGATGGCGAGCGGCTCGAGATCCTTGGGGTCGAGGCGGCCGAGCCGGACGGGCTGCTGCCGGTGGCGCGCGAGCTGGCCGGCAGCGTCTACCGCCTGCGGGTGGTCGGCTCGCTGGCGATCACCGCCTGCTACGTCGCCGCCGGGCGCTTCGACGCGATGACTGGCCTGCGGCCCTGCCGCTCGGTCGACGTGGCCGCCGCGCAGTTGATCGTGCGCGAGGCGGGCGGCGCGCTCGCGTTCGGCGATCGACCGCTGGACGCCGTCGGGCTCAGCCTCGAGACTCGCTACCCGATCGCCGCGGCGGCAGGCGAGCGCGGTCTCGCCACGGTGTCCCGGATCGCCTGACGGGTACGACGTAACTTCGCAGCGCGCCGGTTTAAAGAACACCTGTTCGGAAGAACGTATGTTCGCTACACTCGCGAACGCCCCCACCCAAGACGCAAAGGAATGATTGCTTGATGGCAACGCAGAACAGTGGTTCCACCAAATCCTCGAAACCGAAAGCGACCGCGAACACGGCTGCTCAGACCAAGTCCGCGAGCCAGCCGTCGCGCGCCGAGCAGGCACGGGTCGCCGCCGAGCGCGCCGTCGACTTCCCGGTTGGCGCGGTGCTCGAGGTGAGCGACACGGTTGCCGGCCTGGTCGAGCCGCTCTCCGGCCGCAACGCCGCGCAGAAACAGCTCAAGTCCTACAAAACGCAGTTGCGCCGCACGGCGAAGCGCACCGAGCGCCGCGGCGCCACCGCGCGCCGCACGGCGACGACCGAAGCGCGCAAGACCCGCAACCGGGTCGAGCGCGAGGCGCGCAAACGTCAGCAGCGGGTGCGCAAAGCGGTCGAGGAGCAGACGAATCGCGCCCAGAGCTTCGTCGATCAGGTCGGCGACCAGCTGGCGGCTCTGCGGTAGCTCCTCAGCATCAATTCCTCAGCACTGCGAGCGGCCGCGAGTCTCCGGGCTAGCGGCCGCTCGCCGAATGTACGTCCTGGGTGAATTCTCCGAAATAGCTTGAAGAAGTTCTCAAATTACCGTAGCTCGCTGTGGAACTCCGATATCCATACGTAGGTGCCTGAGGATTCTCCATACCGATCAGATCGCACCCAGCCGATCGATTCAGAGGCAAGCGATGCATTCGGGCACCGAGACTACGCCCAGGCGATAGTCACTGCTCTCAAGGACGTGCCCTCACCGTACACGCTCGGTCTCTTTGGACCATGGGGTTCAGGGAAGTCGACGATCCTCAAAGAGGTCGGACGGCGCTTGCGGGAGCAGCCCGACGCGAACTTCGCCTTCGCATCGTTCGATGCTTGGCGTTACGACGGCGATTCGCTACGTCGAGAGTTTATTAGGGAAATAGCCCACGACCTTCAGACCAGTAAGGCGCTTCCGGCGAAGTTTGACATCGCAGAGCACATTAAGTCCTTCAATGTCGACACTCTTAAGACCAGGGGGCCACGGCTGAAGTTTGACAGCGGCGCCATTCTCCCAGCCTTTGCGGTGGCGTTCGTCTTTATCTTCCTGCCACTCATACTTGGGACTCTTCTGCTTCCAACGTGGTTTTCATCGGAAACTACGCTCAAAATCGTGCTTGCTGCATTCGCGCCTGCAGCAGCATTCCTCGTCCTCACTTTTCACCGAATTGCTTTGCCGGTGCCGGTTCAGGAATCTCGACGCCGTTTCGAGTATCCGGAGCAGTTCATAGCCAACTTTGACGAGCTGCTTGGCCATATCGAGGCAGAGCAGTTGGTTTTGGGAATAGACAATCTTGATCGTTGCACTCCCGAGCGCGTTTCCGAGGTTCTCGCCACTATCAAGACGTTTATTCAGCGCCCGTTCGAGGACGGCGCGGCAACGGGTTCCACAGATCCGGAGACCGAGGCCGGGTCAGTGCGTCGTCTGGCCGTGATCATTGCGACCGATATTGACGCGTTGCGACGACATCTGATCGCACAGGAGTTGGAACGCCCTGGCGCGATTCACAACGCCCAGACCGAAAATGGTCAGGGAAAGAACAGAAAAGACGTAGAGCAGTTGCCGGAAAGTGTCCGAACTGCCGTCGACGAATACCTGCGTAAGTTCTTTGACGCAAGTCTCCGCATCACGGACATGTTGGACGAGGATCGCTACGAGTTCACCGCCAAACAGCTTCGCCCCTTTCTCAAAGCGAATCCGACTATCAGCACGGAGCAGGGGAACCAGTTGGTCGATATGGCCGCATACGGTCTCCGGCGGAACCCGCGGCGCATTATCCAGTTCGCAAGCAATCTTCAGCTGAGAATGCAGCTACTCAGCGATCGCCAGAGGGCGAAGCGAATACAAACTGATCCAGATGTTCTAGTTGTCGCCAAGCTGGCCATCTTGGAGGAGGAGCATCCGGAAGAGTTCCAGGAGCTTGTCCGCAATCCCACCCTTCTGCCTACGTGGCACCAGGCTGGCCGTGAGGAAAACTCGGATTATCGTGCCCGATTTTTGGAATTCCTTCGACATACCGCGTCGGTTCGGCCCCCTGACGTTCGCGCCTACCTGACGTTCAAGCAATCGCAGGTGGAAGTTCGGCTTCCTCGCTACGCCGAGTACATGGAAGCGATCGAGGGCTCCAATGTCGCCGACGTTCAGGAGTTCGTCTCGACCAGTGACCATGAGACCGTCCAGCTAATCGTCGACGTAGTCGCGCGGCGTTTTGACGCGCAGGTGGGTCGCGGAGCGTGGAGCAGTGCGCTCGGCATTCTGCGGACCGTGCTGGAAGTTCCGGAGCTTCAGGCGTCCGAAGAGCTTGTCGGCTCGCTGCTGAACAAGTCGCTTGTGCATCGTGGGCTGAGGGAACAGCTTGTACTTCTTGACACGAGCGAGCTGTTGAAAGTAGCCGGCAGGAGCTTGGGCCGCGACAAGGCTGACGAGGTTGCGCTAGCGCTGGTGGAGGAGATCGAAGGAAATCCCGAGTTGACTACCCGAGGCGAGATCGTTGCCGCCATCTGCTCAGCCGGTGAGTCACTAGGCACCGAGCCCATGCGTGCCTTGGGACAGGCTGCGGGTAAGGAACCCCTGAAGGGCGACTTCGCAGCCTATGTGACGCTGGCGGGGCGCGAGCCAGCCGTGATTTCACTGGAGGCAATAGATGCGGCGGTGGAGGCCATCGCCAAGCAAGATCAGTCCGCAGACATCAGGAAGGCAGCTCTGGAAATGGCTGCGGCCTGGAGCGAAGAAGAACCGGCCGATGAAGCCCGCACCGCCCGTCTGTTCGAAGCGGCCGCAGCCGCGCTCGACACGCTGAGGGAGCGAGATACCGACACGTACGTCTTTATCGCGAACCGACTCCGGCCGCTTGCGGCTGTCCGCCGCGAGACTTCTTCGATACCGTTGGTCGCAGAGCGACTTTGGGAGAGTTGGGATGCTATGCCTGAGGCACTCCGGGCCAGTACGTTCGACCTTGCGTATCAGTTGACCAGAGCAAGTTCCACGACGGACGAAAAGCTGGGGAGCACGTTTGGGCAAGCACTGGGTGATGTCAAAGGCGCCCGCGGTGCCGTTGAATGGATTGAAAAATCCTTTGATGAAATGCCGGCCGGCTTTCAACGAGGGGCTTTTGAGTTCATCGGACAACTTGTGTCGGGGTCGGTAGATGAATTGGATGAAGACATGCTGGAACGGGCGATCGATGTCCTGCCTTTTTCCGAGCGCGGCGAAATCGTAAGGCAGGCGATTGATGTCGCGTTGTCGGGTGACCAGGATGCGCGGGCAGCCGAACTCGTCACGTTGCTCGACGAGCGAGGGGTTCGGGATTGCGTACGGCACTACTTCAGGCAAGTCGCCGGGCATGATGGCCAAGTCGGCAGTCTGGATCGCTCGATCGTCGCATTTGTCGTTGGGCAGCAGAGTCTTCTAAGCGAGCAGCAGCATGCACGCCTCGTCAACGTACTGGTTGGGGCGCTCGTTCAGCAACAAAAAAAGCAACAGATCGACTCCCTGAGCGAGGTCGTAGAGAAACTTGTCATCGAGGATCCGCATGAGCGTCTCGAGGCGGTGGAAAGGCTCATCGAGTTCGAGCAGACCTACATCACCGGACATGCGCGGCGCAAAAAATTGCTTCGCACCGCTGATGCACTTGCAGGCAGGCCGGCAAGTAACGCGCGAACCGCGGTCGCAAGGCGCCTGACGGAGTTGAGAGAGGTCGGGAACGACAAAGATCGGAAACTCGTGGAGGAGCTGTTGGGAGAACGGCAGTAGCAGCGACTGGTCGATTTCTATGTTCCCAGCACCGAGAGTGGCCGTGAGCTTCCGGGCTCATACGGCCACTCGCTCTGAGCTGGGACGTGGGCGCGGAACTGGAAGCGGGTGCCGCGGCTGTCGTCGTCGCTGAAGCGGTAGGAGAGGCGGAAGCGGCCGCGGCGGTCGGTCTGGACCGTGCGGAACTCCTCCCAGCCGAGGCCGGGCAGCCGGAACTCGAGCCGCACCATGAGGCCGCCATCTGGGAGCTCACCGCTGTCCGAACGGACCTTGCCCCGGAAGACGAGCGGCGCTCCGCCGACGTGCGCGGCTCGCGAGGAGGCACGTAGCCGCACCCCCGAGCGGACCTGGAGCCGCAGCGCCGGTCCGGCCGAGGGAGCGAGCGTGCGCCCGCCGGCGTAGCTCGCCCTCACCTCGCGGCTCGGCCCCGGCGCCAGCCGGGTGGTGAACGACCCGTCGGGAGCCGTCCACACGGTCGCCGCCCGCACCGCCCGGTGGGCACCACGGGCGAAGCGCTCGACGACTCGCACCGGACGCGGGCCGGGCGCTCCGCTCGGCCCCGCGACCAGCTTGCCGCTGACCGGCAGCCTGCGGCCGTACGGGACCGTCCGCCGCGCCGGCCGGCGGCTGAAGTCGGCGATCGTCTGCCGCCGGCAGCGCTTGCGCTTGCCGCGTCGCCGGCAGCGGTGCCAGCGCAGGACCCTGCCGCCGAAGCCCGCGCTGAGGCTGGTCGTCGTCTTCAACGGGCTGGAGAGGAGCATCGGCGCGCCGCCCTCGCGGCGGCCGGTCCCGGCGATGTTGCCGGCGGCGTCGCGAACCTCGGCATGGAACTCGTAGACGCCTGGCGGGTCGGCGGCGGAGGCCCAGCGGACGCGCAGCTCGTCGCCGCCGGAAGGAGCCGGGGGGAGCCGCCGAAAGCGTTGCGAAGACCCGGCCGGCCGCACGCCGATCCAGCCGCGGCTCGTGTCGGGCCCGGAGAGCGCGTCGCTGACGCGGACGCGGATCAGCTCCGGGTCGAGAGGGCTCTGGGGCAGAAACCCCGCCTGCGGCGGTGTACGGTCGATCCGCACGGTCTCCACGTCGGGCGGCGGGTTGAGATGGCCGTTGACCCAGGCGCCGTCGTCCGCGTTGCCGACGGAGTCGCCCGCGTAGTACGCGACCCGGTGCACGCCCTCCTCGATCACGGTCGCCTCGACCGCGGCGCCGGTGGCGACTCTCGGCGCTCCCCCGTCGATCCCGATCGCGGTGAAGGCGCGCTCGCCGGCCATTCCGGAGTGGCGGTCGGTGGCGGTCGCCCGCAGTCGCACCGGCCCCCGGGTCCAGCCCGCCGGCAGTCCTGCCAACCGGGTCGTCGGATCGGTGAGGTCGACGTGGAGCGTCGCCTCGCCCGGGACGGGTGAGCTCAGCCCGGCCTCGGAGACGGCGACGACGCGCAGCCACACCGCCCCTCCCTCGGGCGCGGCCAGCAGGTTGAAGGTGCCGCCCAGGTCCGGGACGGTCTCGCTCTCCGTGCAGCGATCTCGATCCGCGCAGGGCGCCTCGCCGGGACGCAGGGAGACCGAGTAGGCGTAGCCGCCGATGGCGGACACCGGCCGCGACAGCGACGGCGAGGACGCTTCCACCGGGACGGTGAGGGGGAACTCGTTGCGGCCGACCCAGCGCGCCGGCGGCAGCGGCGCGACGGGCGGCGGGGGGAATTCGTCGAGTGGCGACAGCGTCTCCGCATTCGCCGGCGCCGGGACAGCCGCGCCACCGGGCGCGGCGCAGGTAGCCACGGCAAGGGCGGCGAGCAGCGCGGCCGCGGCCCTCACGGGCCGAACTCCCCCGCGGCGCTGCCGCTGGAGCCGCCTTCGGAGGCGGAGCTTGCGCTTGCCGTGGGCGCCGGTTCGGACGGCGGTGGCGGCGCGTATTCGACCGCGCCGGCTTCGGTTGCCGGGGCTGGCGCCGGTTCGGCGATTGGCTTGGGCTCTGGCTCGGGTTCCGGTTCGGCAGGCAGTGTGGGCTCGGGCTCCGGCGCAGGCTCGTAATCGATCGCGGGTGCCCCCGCCTCGGCGCTCGCCTGCTTCGCCACCCGCTCGACCTGCGCCGGCTCGGCGCCCTGCGGCGGCAGGCCGAGCGGCGGCGCCACCCCGCCGGCGACGCAGGCGGCGCCGGCCCCCGCGGTGCCGGCGCAGATCGTCAACAGCTTCGCCATCGCCGCCATGCCGCCGCCGCGCGTGCCCCCCGCGGCCACGGTCTGCGCCGCCCCGGCTTCCGCCACGCCGCCGGGAAGCCGCGCCTGCGCCGCGACGACCAGGTCCTGCGCCCGCTCGAGCAGCGAGCGCGAGAGCGGCAGCGCGGGCGCCAGGGCGCCGACGGTCTCCGGCGCCGAGCGATAGGCGCGCATCGCCACCCGGCAGCCGGCGCAGGCGCGCAGGTGCTCGCGCACCGCCCCGGCCTGCTCGGCACTCGCCTCCCCGTCGCAGTAAGCGGAGAGCAGCCGTCGCATCTCCGCGCAGCGGCTGCCGTCCTCGCCGCGCGCGACCAGGCCGCGCAGGCGCTCGCGTCCCTCGGCCAGCGCCCTGTTCACCTTGCGCTTGCTGTACCCGGTGCGCTCGGCGATCTCAGCGTAGGAGTAGCCGGCGGCGAGCAGCGTCAGCGAGCGCAACTCGGCCGGCTTCAGCGAGCGCAGCACCTCGCGCTTGCCGGCGAGCTCCTCGCCGCGCTCGCAGCGTTCCTCCGGGCTGTCCTCGTGCGAGGGCTGCCGCGCCGCCCGGTCGCCGCCGTCCTCGCCGCGTGCCCCGGGCCCGATCCGCCCCAGCAACCGCTCGCGGTTGCTCCGCACCGCCAGCGCCTCGTGCTTGACCACGGTCTTGGTCCAGCGCAGGAGGTCCTGCGGGTCGTCGGTCGGGGCCTTCAGCAGGAGGATCTCGAGCGCCCGCTGGTAGGCGTCATCGGCGTCGTCCGCGCACAGCGAGTGCCGCGCCGCGGTCGCTCGCAGCTCGGCCCCCTTCCGGGCGGTCAGCTCGACCGCGGCCCGCTTGCGCCCTCCCATACCCGGTTTCAACATGCCAGGTAAAGCCTGGGACGGCGAGCGTCTAACCCCCCCTCTGGACGGACGGTTGAGGGATAAAGTCGCAATTTGCGAACTGCATCGTTTATCTCCGCGGCACGGACGGCTCCCTGTAGCATCCCGCCGGCGATGGCCACCTGCGTGATCACCGGGGGCGCCGGCTTCCTCGGCTCCCACCTCTGCGAGCACCTGCTCGAGAAGGGCCACCGGGTGATCTGCGTCGACAACCTCGAGACTGGCTCGCTGCAGAACATCGAGCACATCCGTAGCGACGCGTTCGAGTTCCGTCACATCGACATCACGGAACGGGTCGAGATTCCCGAGCCGGTCGACTTCGTCTACCACCTCGCCTCGCCGGCCAGCCCGATCGACTACCTGCGGCTGCCGCTGCACACGCTCAAGGTCGGCTCGCACGGCACCCACCACATGCTCGGCCTGGCCAAGTTCAAGCGCGCCCGCTTCCTGATCGCCTCGACCAGCGAGGTCTACGGCGACCCCGAGGTCCATCCGCAGAAGGAGGATTACTGGGGCCACGTCAACCCGATCGGCCCGCGCGGCGTCTACGACGAGGCGAAGCGCTACGCCGAGGC
>Ga0102949_1000072_pt1 | contig 10242 bp, 7 predicted proteins | sample SalPon2A_B_D1_MG_FD_78503 | JGI IMG/M metagenome (GOLD analysis project Ga0102949, IMG submission 78503) | Soil microbial communities from South San Francisco under conditions of wetland restoration - Salt Pond MetaG R2A_B_D1_MG | ecosystem: Environmental > Terrestrial > Soil > Wetlands | place... | reverse complement strand
TCGAGATCGACGAACAGGGCGCCGGCTTCGACGCTCCAGCTGCGCGCCAGCCGCAGGTTGACGGCGAGCCCGAAACCGGTGCCGTCGTCGTCCAGCGTGTAGGTGGCGTCGCCGGCCGGAAAGGAGCCGCCGGACGGCGAAAAGAAGGCGCCGAAGGCTTCCACCGACCACGGGCTGTTGGTGGGCTGGCCGTTGGTGGGCTGGGCGGTGGCGGCCACGGCGGGCAGCACAATGAGGGCGGCGAGGAGGGGCAGCAGACGGGTGATGCGACGGATCATGCGTTGACGTCTCCGAGGTCGGTGGGCGAAGTGCTTCTCACCCCGGTGTGATGCACGGTGTGGCGAGATCCTTCGCCCGGGTACGGTGAATCCGCCCGCCGGGGCGTCTCCGTAGCTGCTACCGTGGCATCCGTCGCACCCCATCCAGTCGATCCAGGAGGGCCTCACGATGTTGAACGAGAAGCAGGAACAGATGTGCACCGAGAGCCGCTGGGACTTCTCCGACCTGTCGGCCATCTTCCTCAACTGCACCTTGAAGCGCAGCCCCGAGCTGTCGCACACCGAGGGGTTGATCGCGGTGTCGCGGGCGATCCTGGAGAAGAACGGCGTCGCCGTCGAGGTGCTGCGCCCGGTCGACCACGACCTCGCCTTCGGCGTCTACCCCGACATGACCGAGCACGGTTGGGAGACCGACGAGTGGCCCGGCATCCTCGACAAGGTGATGGCGGCGGACGTCCTGGTGCTCGGGTCGCCGATCTGGTTGGGGGACAAGTCGTCCGTCTGCACGCAGGTGATCGAGCGCCTCTACGCGGCTTCGGGGCAGCTCAACGAGCAGGGACAGTACGCCTACTACGGCAAGGTGGGCGGCTGCGTCATCACCGGCAACGAGGACGGCGTGAAGCACTGTTCGATGAACATCCTCTACTCGCTCCAGCACCTCGGCTACACCATCCCGCCGCAGGCCGACGCCGGCTGGATCGGCGAGGCCGGCCCCGGCAAGAGCTACCGCGACGACGGCTCCGGCGGCCCGCAGAACGAGTTCACGCAGAGGAACACCACCTTCATGACCTGGAACCTGATGCACCTGGCGAGGATGCTCAAGGACGCGGGCGGGGTGCCGGCGCATGGGAATCAGAGGTCCGAATGGGAAGCGGGTTGCCGGTTCGATCATCCGAATCCGGAGCATCGTTAGGACCTACGAGGAAGCGGCGGGCCTTGCGCCCGCCGGCTGTTGCGTCGGAAGGGACCAGCGTTTCACCTCGCGGAAGCGGCGGGCCTTGTGCCCGCGGGCAGTTTCGTCGGGTTGAGGTGGCGCGTGGTGTGGCGGGTCGGGGTGAGGTCGTGCGGCGGGAACGCGCGGCATGGCTTGGACTCCTGGGGGGAATGCCGCGCTCAGCCGGAGTCGGCGACAACCCTCGGAGGCCTCCGAACGCCAGTACAGGTTCGCCGACTCCGATGTCCCGCCGCCCGACCTCCCCCCACCCCTGGCACCACCCGTGGTCAGCAGAGGGAGTTCCTGCACGCGTCCGTGGAGGACATCAGCCCGCCGGTGAAAGAGGGGACGGGAAACCGGGGTACTTGATTGTGGCGTTGTGGCGGCGGGGCTTGCCCCGTCGGGGGTTGGGCGGGTGGGGGATGTAGCGGCGGGCCTCGCGCCCGCCAACGCCACGACTACCCCAACAACCCCTTCTTCGCCGCGTACCTCACCACCTCGGCCGTGTTGTGCAAGCCCAGCTTGTCCATCATCCGACCGCGGTGGTTCTCCGCCGTCTTGACCGAGATTCCCAGGGTCTTGGCGATCTCTTTCGTCGTCGCGCCTTCGACCACCTGGTGAAGCACCTCTCGTTCCCTGGGGGTGAGGTCCTCGTAGGGGTCGTCCGAGCTGTCGGGGGGTCTGCGGTGGGACTCGGCGAGGACCTTGGCGGCCTGGGGGCCGAAGTAGGCCTGGCCGGCGGCGACGGTGCGGACCGCGGCCAGCAGGTCGGCGACGGGGCTGTCCTTCACCAGGTAGCCCGAGGCGCCGGCGCGGATGATCGGCAGGACGTACTCCTCCTCCTCGTGGACGGTGAGCACCAACACGCGCACCTGCGGGTGCTGCTCGCGGATGCGGCGCACCGCTTCGAGACCGGAGAGCCTGGGCATCGAGAGGTCGACGACGGCGACGTCCGGGTGGCTCTGCGCCACCTTGTCCACCGCCTCCATCCCGTCGGCCGCCTCGGCCACCACCGTGCACTCACCCGAGTCTTCGAGCAGGCCGACCAACCCCTGCCGGACCAGGGTGTGATCGTCGGCGACCAGGACGCGAATGGGTGCGGGCATCGGAGTGAGAATACACCCGCCATCACCCGGCCGGAAACGCCCGGCCGGCCGCTCAGTCGGGCGACGACCTCGGCAGCACCAGCTCGACCCGCGTCCCGGCGCCCGGTGCCGAGACGACGCGGCAGGTGCCGCCGAACAGCTGCACCCGGTCGCGCAGACCGCGCAGGCCGACGCCCTGGGTGCTGGCGGCAAGGGTGGCGTCGGGGTCGAAACCGGTGCCGGAGTCGGCCACGGTGAGCAGCACCTGGCGCGGGCCGATCTCCAGCTCGACCACGGCACGTTGCGAGGCCGAGTGCTTGAGCACGTTGGTCAGCGCTTCCTGGACGGCGCGGAAGACGACCGTCTCGAGGTCGGGTTCGACGCGCTCGGCGTCGCCGTCTTCTTCTTCCACCGCCTCGCCGCGCAGCACCAGATCGACGTCGAGGCCGGCGTTCTCGCGCAGGCTGCGGGTGAGCCAGCGCAGCGCCGGCACCAACCCGAGGTCGTCGAGCATCGGCGGGCGCAGCAGGCGCGACAGCTCGCGGGCGTCGGCCAGCGCGGCGGTGACGATCTCCAGCGCGTCGTTGAGATCGGGGGCGAGCGGCGAGTCGGCTTCGCACGAGCGGGTGAAGAGGCGCGACAACAGGTGCTTCAAGGCGGTCAGCGTCTGGCCGAGGCCGTCGTGCACCTCGCGCGACAAGCGCCGCCGCTCCGCCTCCTCCACCTGCCAGACGGCACGCGCCAGCCGGCGGTAGCGCTGCTCGGCCGCCGACAGCTCGCCGAACAGGCGCTCGTGCTCGCGCACCAGCCGTTCGAGGCGGGCGGTCAGCTCCCGCGGGTCCGGGCCGTCAGCCGGCGGGGCGTCGGTCATCGCTCGCGTGGCGCAGGATCTCGGACACCTCCGGCAGGCGCTCGAAGGCGTCGAGCGCGTCGCCGTCCAGCTCGGCGCGCAACCTCTCGACCTCGGCGGCGGCGGCGCTCCAGGCACGCGCCGGCTCGCCGGTGCCGGCCGACTCGAGGGCGAGGGCGTGGATGCGGTGCAGGCGGTAGGCGCTGCCGTAGGGGGCGTGCTGGCGCGCCAGGCGCAGCGCCCGGTTGGCGTCGGCGACCGCACCCGCGGCGTCACCGGCCGCCAGCCGCGCCGTCGCCGCCACTCCCAGCGCGTCGACCTCGAGCGCCAGGTGGCCGACGCTGCGCCCCTCGGCCGCCACCTCGGCGGCCAGCCGCGCACCCCGCTCGGCGTCGCCGCTGGCCACCGCGTGGCGGGCGGTCGCCAGGTCGGCGAACAGGCGCTGGACGCGGCTGTCGCTCTCCTCCGCCTCGCGGCGCGCCAGGTCGAGGTCGTCGGTGGCCTCGGCTTCGCGTCCACGCACCAGCTCCAGCTCGGCGACGAGGCGGGCGTGCATCGAGCGCTGCTCGTGGTTTCCACCCCCTTCGCCGAGCCAACGCTCGGCGGCGGCGAGGTGGCGCTCGGACTCGGCGAGCAACCCCACCTCGCGCGTCGCGTCGGCGGCCAGCAGGTTGTACTCCACGAGGCCGCGCGGATCCTCCAGCTCACCCACCCGCTCGAGCGCGTCGGCGTAGTTGTCGAGTGCCGCGGCGTAGCGGCCCTGGAGCTGCGCCACGTGGCCGAGGTTGCCGAGCGACACCGCCTCGGCGAACGGCAAACCGAGGTCGCGGCTGGCGTTGAGCGTCTCGACGAAATGGTTGAGCGCCGTCTGCCAGTCGCCGCGCACGACCGCGAGCAGACCGAGGTTCTGGCGCACCAGCAGGATCCCCTCGGGGTTGCCGGCCTTCTCGAACAGCTCCATCGCGTCGTCCCAGTAGGCGGACGCGTTGTCCAGCTCGCCGAGCAGGAAGTAGGCGAAGCCGACGTTGTTGAGGCTCTCCGCGTGGTCGTTCTCGTCGCCGAGGTCGCGGCGCAACTCGAGCGCCTGGCGGTAGAGTCCGAGCGCCGCCCGGTAGCGCCCCTGCTCCTCCTCCAGCACGCCGAGCCAGTTGTAGGCACCGGCGACGCCGGGCAGGTCGCCGATCTCGCGACGGATGGCGAGCGCTTCCTCGTAGCGCCGCTTCGCCGCCTGGTGGTCGCCACGCTGGAGCTCCACGCTGCCGAGGTTCTCCAGCGTCGAGGCGACGCCGCGGCGGTCGCCGGCGCCGCCCCACAGCTCGGCCGCCTCCTCGAAGCTCGCCAGCGCCGCCTCCAGCTCGCCGAGGTTCATCTGCGCCACGCCGAGCGCGTTGGCCACCTCGCCCTGCCCCTGCGGGTTGCGCAACCGGTTCTGGACCACCCGTGCACGCACCAGGTAGTCCTCGACGGCGCGCCCCGGGTCGCCGGAGCGGATCGCGTTCCTGCCCAGCAGGTACCAGGCTTTCGGATGGTTCGCGTCGTTGGCGACGACGGCCTCGAGCGTCGAGATGGCGTCGCCGAAGCGGCCGAGCGCTTCGTACTCCTCGGCCAGCGCGACACGCGCCGCGTTGTCGTGCGGGTAGCTCTCGGCGAGCTGTTCGAGCAGCGCCACCGCCCGCTCGCCGTCGCCCTCGAACGCCGCCAGCCGGGCCCGCGCCTCGAAGCCGAGGCGGCCGCTCTCGGTCGGCAGCACCTCGACCGCGCGGTGCAACGCGTCCTCCGCGTCGCCGTAGAAGCCGAGCGCCTCGTAGGCCGAACCGAGCCGCAGCCAGGCGGCGGCGAAGTCGGGGTCGAGCTCGGTCGCCCGGGCCAGGAGCGGCGCCGCGGCGACGCTGTCGCCCTTCTGCAGCAGCGCCATCCCGTCGCTGTACGCGGCCACCGCCCGCGGGTCGTCGGACATCGGCGCCGGCGCCGTCGCGTCGCCGACGGCGACCTTCAGGCGGGTGCGCAGGTCGGCGGCCAGCGCGTCGAGGGTGGCGAGCAGGTCGCCGCCCTCCGCGCTCACCGCTTCGACGCGCAGCCCGCGCGGCGCCACCGCCGCCAGCCGGCCGTCGAAGCGCACGCGGCCGGGCACCTGGGTCAAGCGGCCGGTGAGCAGACGGTCGACGTCGAGCAGGTCGGCGAGCTGCGCCAGCGACGCCTCCGAGAGCTGCCCGGCCGGCAAGCGCAGGGCGCGCACCGTCTCGGCGACGCGCAGCGAGTCGACCACCTGCAACGAGCGGTTCTCGGCCAGCGCCGAGGTGAGCACGTCGGCGGCGCCGCCGCTGCCGCCGTCGGCCTCCTCGCCGCTGGTGGCGAACGGCAGCACGGCGACCGAGTGGAGCGGCTCGTCGACGGCACCGCCGGCCTCCGCCTCGCCGCCCGCGCCCGGCCACCACCACCAGGCGGCGGCGACGGCGGCGACGGCGAGGAGCGCCACCGCCGCCCAGCCGGCACGGCGCGGGGTGATCGCCTGGCGCAGCGACCGCCACAGCCCGGCGCCGGTGCCGCCCGCGCCGCCCGGCGCCTCACCGGCGGCCAGCGCCGCCGCCAGCTCGCTCGAGTCGCAGCGCTCGTGCGGCTCGGTGCACAGGCAGCGCTCGACCGTCTTGTAGAGCCAGGCCGGCAGACCGGGCGCCTGGCGGCGCAGGCTCTCCGGCCGGCCGCCGATGCGCTGCCCGATCACCTCCGACCAGCTCCCCGGCGGGTAGGCCGACTCGCCGGCCAGCATCTCGTAGAGCAGCAGGCCGAGCGAGAAGACGTCGCTCTTGCCGTCCACCTTGTCGCCCACCGCCTGCTCCGGCGACAGGTAGGCGAGGGTGCCGATGACACCGCCGGTCGAGGTCAAGCCGGTGCCGTCGAGCGAGCGAGCGACGCCGAAGTCGGTCACGTAGGCGTCGCCATCGAGGTCGATCATCACGTTCGACGGCTTGAGGTCGCGGTGAATCACCCCTTCGCGGTGCGCCTCGGCGAGCGCCGCGGCGAGCTGGCGGGCGATCTCCACGGCGCGCTCCGGCGCCAGCTTCCCCTCCTCGGCCATCACCTGCTTGAGCGTCCGCCCGTCGACCAGGTCCATGGTCAGGAAGGCGAGGTCGCCCTCCTCGCCGAGGTCGTGGATGCGCACCACGTGGCGGTGGGTGACCTGGCGGGCGAGCAGCAGCTCGCGGGTGAAGCGGGTCGCCACCTCGCCATCCTGCCCGTGCTCCGGGCGCAGCACCTTGACCGCGACGTCGAGGTCGAGCCGCTCGTCGCGGGCGCGGTAGACCAGCCCCATGCCGCCGGCGCCGAGCCGCTCGACGATGCGGTAGCGACCGGCGAGCAGGTCTCCGGCGGCGAGCGACGGGCTCCGGGCGGCGGTCCTCGTCTCGTCGCCGCCCGCTTCCGGGCGGTCGGTCATGGGATCTCCAGCAGCTCGCGTGCGGCGGTGAGGCGGCGCAGCGAGCCACCGGCTTCACCGGCCCGGCCGAGCGCCCCTTCGAGCCCCTCCACCTCGTCCTGGAGCCCGGCGACGGCGAGCGCCAGCGCGGCGTGCGAGGCGAGGCCTTCGAGGATCTCGACGTCGAGCTCGGTCAGCTCGCGGCCCGGCTCGCGGCTGTCGGCGTAGACGACGCCGGCCACCCGGTCGAGGACGACGAGCGGCAGGCAGGCGAGCAGGCGGATTCCGGCGCTCTGCACGCTCGGCCGGTCGGAGAGCCGGGTGTCGGAGCTGGCGTCGTAGCAGATCACCGGCTGGCGCTCGGCCATCGCCTGCCGCGCCACCGACAGGCTGCCGCCGAACTCCTCGCCCGCCAGGTCCTCCTCGGCGAGGCCGGAGAGGCGGGCCAGCCGCAGGTCGCCGTCCGGGTGGGTGAGGAGCAGAAAGCCGCGGTCGGCGCCGACCACCTGCATCACCGAGGCGAGCAGGCGGTCGAGCAGCTCGCGCAGGCCGACCGCCGGGTCGAGCCGGCGTTGCAGGCGGGCGCCGTCGCGGTGGCGGTCGAGCTCACGTTCGGCGTCGGCGCGCGCCGCCGCGTCGGCGAGCGGTTCGAAGCGCACCGGCACGCCGCCCAGCGACAGCTCGGCGGCTGCAGGCAAGGCGCTGGCGTCGACCCGGGTGTCGTCGACGTAGAGGCCGTTCTTGCTCCCCAGGTCTTCCACCCGCCAGCCTTCGCCGGGACGGTGGCTGATCCGCGCGTGACGCCGCGAGACGCGGTCGTCGATCACCTGCACGTCGGCCTCGGCACCGCGCCCGAGGACGCAGTCCCCACCGTCTTCGACGCGGTGGACCGAAACCGGTCCGTTGACGGGGTGGATGGAGAGACGGGCGGGCATCGGTGGCTCCGCGTCGTCAGTTGTTCAGCTTCCAGTCCAAGCTGAAGTCAAGGGTCGCAGCGGCGGCGCGCAGCAGACCGGCGACGTTGTCGAGGTCGCGGGCGGCACGCCAGGTTTCCGGGACGTCGCTGCCGCTGTGGTCGACCACCTCGTCGGCGAAGTCCTCGAGGTGCGTGATGGCGAGCGCCAGCTCGTCCTCGTCGTAGTCCTCCTCTGAGTCTGCGAGCAGGTCTTCGAGATCGTCCAGCACGTCGCTGTCGATCTGCGTGTCGTACTCGTCGAGAAGATCCCACAGGCGGTCGAACTTGGCCTCGATGATGGTGTCGATCGAGCGCAGGTCGAGGAGGATCAGGAACTCCGAGAACGAGCCCTTGCTGCCGCGTACCCGGTAGCTGCCGCCGTCCACGAGCTCGGTGACGTCGTGGAAGTTGCCGCCGCCGTGGGCGGCGAAGAGGCGCCACTTGGTGCCGCTCGTATAGGTGAGCAGCGTGGTGTAGAGCTCCACCGTGACGATGCCGTCGAACTCCAGGCCACCGGTCGACGGCGGGTCGACCTCGGCCACCAGCAGCAGGCCGCCGACCAGCGAGGTGAGGCTCGGCAGCCGCGCCAGCAGCGCGGTGTCGAGAATGCTGGTCGCCGAAGCGTCGAGGCCGAGATTCGCCTCGGTGAGGCCGGTCACGTCCTCGAAGGTGAGGAGCATCTCGGCCGACAGCAAGCCGACGTCGATCTCGATCTCCGCTTCGTCGCCGCTGATCGTGACCGACGTGATGCCGGCCTCGGTGTCGACGGCGGGAAGGAGGAGGGCGAGCGCGGAGAGCGCCGCCAGGAGGAAGCGCGTCGGGTACCCGGTCCAAGTGCGCATGGATGTGTACCTCTGGTCTTTCACGTTTCGCGCGACGGATGGTGAGAATACAGGATTGCCTCTGTCGCCACAAGCGAACGTGCCCCCACCGCTCACGGCGCCAGCTCCCCTGCGGCGAGCGCTTCGCGGGTGGCCTGGCGCACCGCCGCCACCTCGCCGAAGTCGATCTGCGGCGCGTCGAGGTCGGCCAGCGGCGGCTGCCCCGGCGGCGGTTCGATGCCCTCGACCAGCGGATAGGAACAGGTCGCCGCGACGAGGCGGGCCTGGGCGTCGGCGGTGAGCAGGTGGGCGACCAGCGCCACCGCCCGCGGGTGGTCGGTGAGGACGCCGGCCCCGGAGAGGCCGACGAACCCCGAGGCGTCGCCCGACGGCATGTGGAAGGTGCCCAGCCGGGGCGCGCCCTCCTCGGCTTCGGCTCGGTGGCGGCAGAGGGCGTCGCTGCCGGCCAGCCCCCAGGCCGCCTCGCCCGTCGCCACCGCCTCGACCACCGCCGCGTCGTCGCCCACCAGCAGCGGTTCGTTGGCGGCCACCCGGCCGAGCAGCTCCTGGAAAGCCGCGGCGCCGTTCAAAGCCCGGTAGACGGCGAGGTGGGCGACCAGCGCGCCGTCTCCCGGCGCCAAGGCGAAGCTGCCGCGGAAGCGCGGCTCGGCGAGTGCGGAGAGCGACTGCGGCAGGTTCTCGGGCTCCACCCGCTCCGGGTCGTAGACCACCTCGCGCGAGCGCCCGGTGAGCCCCACCCAGTGGGCCTCCGCGGAGGCGAAGTGCGCCGGCACGGCGGCGGTCACCTCGGCCGGCAGCGGGCGCAGCAACCCGGCGTCGGCGAGCGCCCCGAGGGTCAGCGCGTCGGCGAGAAAAAGGTCCGGCCGCGGCGCGTCGGTGGTCGCCATCGCCCCGGCCCCGGCGGTCAGCTCGGCGGCCAGCTCCTCGCCGTCGCCATAGCGCACCTCGACGCCACCCGCCTCGGCCACGGCCGCCTCGCCGTCGTCGACGGCGGCGCCGGTCGACACCTGCCGGAAGCTCTCGACGAACGGCGCCAGCACCTCCTCGTCGATCGCCGACCAGACGACCAGCGGCCCGGCGTCGACGACCGGTTCCTCCTCGGCCGGCGGCGTGCCGCCGCAGGCGGCGAGGAGCGGGAGCAGCAGGGCGGCGAGCAGGGCTGAGGCGTGTTTCATCGCCTCCAGCCTACCGCGCCTCCGTGGACCCGGGAAACCGGCCTGCCGTGCTGGGTCCTTGAACGCACGCCCGTCGTGGTGGGCACCGATCAGCGTCAAGGCCTGTCTATACTGTGAAGACACTTTCTCAGTTGGTCAGCGGTTGGCAGTCTCGAACCATGGAGGGTTGCGATTCATGTGCTCTTCGAAACTCAGGATTCTGTTCATGCTCGTGGTCACGTTCGCCTGTCTTGGAAGCATCACCTCAGGTCAGGAGGCGCCCTTCGAGGTGGTTTTCGACACCACGGCGGTCACCTTCACCGGAGCACCCCCCGACAGCCGGGTGGCTCTCTTCGGGGTGGCACGCGAGTCCGAGGCGTTCCGTGCCTCGCTGACGCGCTACGACGAGGTGGTCGTGACCGACGACAAGGGGGCCGGGCGGTTCGAGCTGCCGGACGGGCAAAGGGTGTCGCCGCGCTCGGTGTGGGTGGCGGTCTCCCTGGTCGACGGAGAGCTGGCGATCGGGGCGCCGGGGGAGCGGAAGATCGAGCGGGTGGACTTCCCCGAGGGCGAGCTGGACGCCGAGCGCCGGTTCTTCGACGGCGCCGGCGGCCTGCTCGATCTCCTCGTCGTGCGTCCGGAGGCGGGCGCGGGCGGCGTGGACGAAGCCGGAGTGTGGGGTCTGCGCACGGGTGACGGCGGGGCCATGGACCGCGACGGCATGGCGAACGC
>Ga0102949_1000071_pt1 | contig 10251 bp, 13 predicted proteins | sample SalPon2A_B_D1_MG_FD_78503 | JGI IMG/M metagenome (GOLD analysis project Ga0102949, IMG submission 78503) | Soil microbial communities from South San Francisco under conditions of wetland restoration - Salt Pond MetaG R2A_B_D1_MG | ecosystem: Environmental > Terrestrial > Soil > Wetlands | place... | reverse complement strand
CGATGGTGCGTGGCATGTCGTCACTGTAGTTACTGGAGAGTCCCGGTTCAAGGCATGAGGCCCCCACCCGCTACAATCCCCCCGACCATGCCCTACCCACCTCCCGTCCGTTTCGAGGCCCTCTTCCCGCGTCTCGAAGCCCGCGTCGAGTCCTATGGCGTCGACGTCGACCTGCTCGACTTCGACCCGCCTTTCACCGGTGATCTCACCGGCGACCAGGTGCTGATCGACCCTGACGAGTCGGCCGAGTCGAAGTGCTTCCTGGTCCTCCATCTCTTCGGCCACCTGGTGCAGTGGAACCTGCACCCCGACCTGATCGACGAGATCGGCGTCACCGCGGTGCCGGTCGGCGAAGAGAAGATCGCCGCCGTCGAGCGTTACGAGCTCGAAGCCTGCCGCTACGGCGCCGGTCTGCTGGCCAAGGAGGCGGACGGCGAAGACTTCGCCCAGTGGTTCGCCGACTACGCCGCCTGCGACCTGGCGTACCTGGCCCACTACTACCGCACGGCGGAGAAGCGGCCGTTCGAGGAGTTCTGGCAGGAGGGGAGCGGGGCGGTGGAGCCGTTGGCGGTGCCGGAGTTCACGCCGAAGCGGTTTCGGGACGGGCGGGCGGGGGTGGTGCTGTAGGCAGACTCTGCTCTGGTACAGAAGTATACGTTCGTCATATACTTTCTCACGATGAACGACCCGCTGCGCACGGCCTCCGGCTTTCAGTGGGACGAAGGGAATGCCGAAAAGAACTGGCTGAGCCACCGGGTGAAACGGGCCGAGTGCGAGCAAGTCTTCTTCCAGCGTCCGCTCCTCGTCGCCGACGACGAAGTGCACTCGCAAGAGGAACTGCGGTGGTACGCCCTGGGCAGGACACTCGAAGGGCGGCGGCTGTTCGTCGCCTTCACCGTGCGCGACGATCTCGTGCGAGTGATCTCGGCGCGAGACATGAGTCGAGGTGAACGGAGGATCTACGAGAGTGCCGAAGAATGAACTGAAGCCGATCCCGAAGTTCCGCGACGAGGATGAGGAGCAGGCCTTTTGGGCGGAGCACGACTCGGTGGACTACGTCGACTGGACGAAGGCCCGTCGGCCCGGTCTGCCGCAGCTCAAACCGTCTACCCGCACGATCTCGGTGCGTGTTCCCGAAGGCTTGCTCGACGAGCTCAAGTCGCTCGCCAATCAGCGCGACGTGCCCTACCAGTCGCTGCTCAAGATCTTCCTCGCCGAGCGGATCGCCGAGGAGCGCCGGCGGGTCGGCTGAGGGCGCACTGCGCCGCTGTCTCGACCCGGTCCATGCCGCCTCCCCGCAGGTCTAGCCCTTCCCCTTCCCCTTCCCCTTCCCCCGCCGCGCCTTCCTCTCCCGCGCCTCCTCCTTCTCCCACTCCCGCCGTTCCCTCCACACCACCATCATCGGGCTGTCGCCGCCGAAGTCGGGATGCGGTGCGCGTTCCCATTCGCGCTGACGGGCGACGAGGCGTGCGAGGAGGGTTTCGCGGTCGCTGACGCCTTCCAGCAACAGCTCGTCGCGCCAGAGCAGCCAGCGGCGTTCGAGCTCGTGGTGCAGGCGGTGCTCGTCCAAGCCCATCATGGCGCCCCAGCGGTCGGCGTCGCCGAGGCCGGGGTCGGGAAGCATCAGCAAAGCCTCCAGCCCCTCGGCATGCTCGTCGCGCCACAGCATGACCTCCGGCTCCCACCAGGGACCCTCCGGCACGTCGGTCCACGTTTCCTCGATGCCCTCGCGGTCGTCGAGCACCGGCCAGGCCCACGGGCAGACGAGCCCCTCCTCGTCCGCCAGGTAGGCGAAGAAACGGCCGAGCGAGACCGGCAACGCCCTGCGCCGGGTCACGCCGTCGCCGTTCTTGCGCGGGTACCAGTCGAAGAGGTAGTCGAGCAGGTCGCGGTAGTGGAGGGCGGCGAGCGGCACGCCGCAGCCTGCCAGGTACTCGACGAACTGGCCGGCGTGGTTGGCGTGGCGGTCGACCGTCGACGGCGCCAACCCCTCGGCCTCGGCGAGGTGGCGGGCGAAGCGACCGACGACCGCCACCTCGTCTGCGATGAAGCCGTCCGGGTCGTCGAACACCCGTTGCTGTGCGTCGACCGCCGCCTCCGGGGCGGCGTTCGGGCCGATGGCGTGGCCGGGCATGAGGAGGGTGAGGGCACCGGCGCCGGCGACCAGGTCGTCGAAGTCGAGCGGGCGGACGGTGACGCCGCTGTCGCGGTGGCGCCACTCGTCGGCGCGTGCCGCGCCGGTGGTGCGGCGGGCGACGTAGGCGGGGACCGTGCGCAGGACGGTCAACAGCTCCTCGGCGACGGCGCGCCGCAGACCGCCGGCCGGCAGGTTGAAGCCGATCACGCCGGGGTAGGCGTCCGCGCCGGCGACCTCCCAGCCGGCGCGCATCACCTCGCGCCGCTGGAGGCGGTCCACCTCGGCGCCGGCTTCGAAGTCGAAGAGCAGCACGCGGCCTCGCGGGTGGTAGGCGTCGGCCGAGCCGCGGGAAGTGTAGATCGACCTGTAGTCGGCGGGGTCGGAGTAGAGGCTGAGGCCGTATTGCTGCTCGCCCTGGCCGAGCACCACGGCGAGCCAGCGACCGCCGCCGGGGAGGGTGACCTCGAGCGGCTCACTGTCGGCAAGCGCCTTCCAAGGTGCGGCGCGGTGGTAGTCGGCGGCGGCGGCGAAGAGGCGCGCCACCAGCTCTTCCGGCAACCCCCAGCCGGCCCAGGTACGCGGCCGCGAGGCGCGCAGGTGGGCGTGCGGGACGCCGCTCTGCTCGGCGTACGTCTGGGCCGCCTCGTCGACCCCTTCGAGGTCGCCGGCGACCACCTCCGGCCCCTCGTCGGCGAAGCGCGCCGCCAGCGCGCGGGCGACGTCGTCGTCGCGCACCCGCAGCCGCGGCGGCAGGCAGCCGACCCGTTCGCCGGTGCGGCGCACCGCTTCGTCGAGCGTCGCGGCGAGGTCGTCTACTTCGGGGGAGGGGCGGGAGAGCACGTCGGAGAGCACGATGAAGCCGTCGGCGGCGACCAGCAGGACGGCCGGCCGCGCCGCGGGATCGTCGTCGAAGGCGGCCCGCATCGGCACCACGTCGGCTTGCCACTCGCCGGCGGCGGCGGCGACGCGGCGCACCTGCCCGGCGACATCGGCCGCTGCCGCTCCGGCGTCGCGGTCGAGCGCCAGGCAGCAGCGCTTGTATTTCTTCCCTGAACCGCACGGACAGGGGTCGTTGCGTCCGATCTTCATACAGGAAGGTTCTCCCGGCGGCAGAGTAGCATGGGGTCCGCGTAGCGCCGGCCCGCTACGCTGCCCGCCGTCAGCCGACAACCCGATGCTTGCGCCGGAGATCCGCTGGTCTATGCACCTCGAGAACACTTCGTCTACGCGGCGAGGTTTCGGAGTTGCGGCGACGCCATCTCCGTCCAGGAGCCTGCAACCCTCGGCGAAAGATCTGGAACGGCGGGTTTCGTTCGGCAGCGGGGGTAGACTACGGTCGGAGGCTCGCCATGCAACGAGACCGCATCCTGGAGATCTTGCGCAAACAGGGCGCCGAGCTGCGTCGGCGTGGCGTGGCCTCGCTACGCCTCTTCGGCTCGGTGGCGCGTGGTGACGAACGGCGCGACAGCGACGTGGACCTCCTGGTCGCTTTCGACGAGACCCCCACCTACTCTGAGTTCATGCAACTGCGGATTTTCCTTGAGGATCTTCTCGGGTACGAGGTCGACCTCGTGACCGAGAGTGGCCTCAGGGACCGGGTCCGCCCGTACGTCGAGGAAGAAGCGATCCGTGTCGCGTGACCACCTGCTGTTTCTTCAGGACATCGAGCAGGCCGGCCAGAGGATCATTCGCTACACCGAGGGTCGGGAGCGGGACGAGGTGTATGCGGACGAGATGAGGTTCGATGCCGTGCTGCACAACCTGCACGTCATCGGCGAGGCGGTCAAGCGGCTTCCTGAGACCTTTCGACAGCGCTATTCCGACGTTCCCTGGCGCGAGATCGCAGGCATGCGTGACTTTGTGGCCCACGCCTATTTCGCTCTCGACCTGGAGATTCTCTGGGATGCGATCCAGAACGACGTCCCCGCCCTTGCACGTCAAGTGGCGGATATCGCGCGAATCGAACGAGGAGAACCATGAAGATCTTCATCACCGGAGCCACCGGCTACATCGGACAGGCCGTCGCCGAAGCGATCTCGGCGGCGGGAAACGAAGTGCTGGCCCTGGCGCATCGGCCGGGGGCGGCCGAAGAGCTGCGCGGCCACGGTTGGACGCCGGTCGGGGGGGACCTGCGGAAGCCGGAGACGCTGGCCGCCGCGGTGGCTGCCGCCGACGGCGCCATCCACACCGCCAACACCAACGCCGACGACGCCGGGCAGGCCGACCGGGCGGCGGTCTCCGCCATGCTCGGGGCGCTCGCGGGTTCGGGCAAGCCGTTCGTCTACACCAGCGGCGTCTGGGTGCTCGGCGACACCGGGGGCGGAGTCTCCAACGAAGGCTCTTCGACCGCGAACGCCTTGCCGAAGGTCGCCTGGCGGGCCGAGGTGGAGAAGCGGGTGCTGGCGGCGGCGGAGGACGGCGTGCGCTCGGTGGTGCTGCGGCCGGGGATCGTCTACGGCCACGGCGGCGGCATCCCGGCGATGCTGGCGGCCGGCAAGCTGCCGCTGGTCGGCGACGGCGAGCAGCACTGGACGACGGTCCACGTCGACGACCTGGCCGACCTCTACCTGCTCGCCCTGACCGCACCCGCCGGCACGGTGCTGCATGGCATCTCGGGCGAGGTGACGATGGGCGAGCTGGCGGCGGCGTGCGGCGTGGTGGAACGGGTGAGCGCCGAGACGGCGAGAGAGCGGTTCGGCGGCTTCGGCGACGCGCTGGCGCTCGACCAGCGGATCTCCGCCGAGCGCAGCCGCGAGGTGACCGGCTGGGAGCCGGGCCGGCCGGGGATCCTCGACGAGGGGGCGCGCGGTTGAGCGTCTACCGCCTGTAGACCTCCTTGCGGTGACCGAGGCGGACCACCAGGACGATCAGCCGGTCGTCCTCGATCGAGCAGACCAGGCGGTGGTCGCCGACCCGGTAGCGCCAGAGAGGAACCGACTGTCCTTTCAGCGGCCGACCGAGCCGGCGGGGGTCCTCGTCGCCGGCGATCCGCTGCCGCAGGAAACGCAGGATGCGCCGCCTCGTGGTGTGATCGAGGGCACGCAGCTCCCGGGCGGCCCGGGTGTCGAACTCAACCGTCCAGGTCTTCAAGAGTCGTCGTCGAGCTCGCGTTCCAGCTCGTCGAGAGAAACTCGGCCTTCCGGTCGCTCCAGCCGCTCGATGGCGATGTAGCGGTCCTCCATCTCGTCGAGATGCCGCTGGATCGCCTCGCGGGCGTAGTAGCTCTTCGAGCGGCCGGTGCTCGCCGCCAGCTTGGCGAGGCGGTCTTCGGTCTGTGGGTCGAGTCGGATCGAAAGCATGGTCGGCTCCTTCGGTGTCCGAGGAGTATGACACGTCATACAGACGACTGGAAGGGTCGCCCCCCGGCGTCCTGCCGCTCCGTTTCCCCACGTTGTAGGATGGCCTCGTTGAGCACCGCAGGAGAGCCACGGGAAGGAGCCCCATGACCACCGCTTTGGAAGACCGCTCGCCCGAGCGGCCCGTCGCACGCGAGCGCTACCACGAGGTCGTCATCCGGTTTGCCGGCGACTCGGGCGACGGCATGCAGCTGACCGGTACCCAGTTCACCACCACCTCGGCGCTGGTCGGCAACGACCTGTCGACGCTGCCCGACTTCCCGGCCGAGATCCGGGCGCCGGCCGGCACGCTGCCGGGTGTTTCCGCCTTCCAGGTGCGCATCGCCGACCACGACATCCACACCCCGGGCGACGCGCCGGACGTGCTGGTGGCGATGAACCCGGCGGCGCTGAAGAAGAACCTGCCGGATCTGAAGTCCAACGGCGTGCTGATCGTCAACACCGACGAGTTCAGCCAGCGCAACCTCGGCAAGGCGGGCTACGACGAGAACCCGCTCGAAGACGGCTCGCTCTCCGGTTACCGGCTGCACGAGGTCGAGCTGACCACGCTCACCCGGCGCACGCTCGAGGACTCCGAGCTCGACAACAAGGCGAAGGACCGCTGCAAGAACGTCTTCGCCCTCGGCATGGTGTACTGGATGTACACGCGGCCGCTCGACGCCACCGTCTCCTGGCTGGGGCGCAAGTTCAAGAAGCGCCCGGAGCTGGTGGACGCCAACGTCAAGGTGTTGAAGGCCGGCTTCCACTTCGCCGACACCACCGAGGTCTTCCAGGTGCGCTACGAGGTGGAGCCGGCGAAGCTCCAACCGGGCGCCTATCGCAACATCCTCGGCAACTCGGCGTTGGCGCTCGGCTTCGTGGCCGCCAGCCGCAGGAGCGGCCTGCCGCTCTTCCTCGGCGCCTACCCGATCACCCCGGCCTCTTCGTTGCTCCACGAGCTGGCCGGCTTCAAGCAGTTCGGGGTGACGACGTTCCAGGCGGAGGACGAGATCGCCGCCGTCTGCGCCGCCATCGGTGCCGCCTTCGGTGGCTCGCTGGCGATCACCGCCTCCTCCGGCCCGGGCATCGCGCTCAAGGCCGAGGCGGTGGGGCTGGCAGTGATGACCGAGCTGCCGCTGGTGGTGGTCGACGTGCAGCGCGGCGGCCCGTCGACCGGTCTGCCGACGAAGACCGAGCAGTCGGACCTGTTACAGGTCCTCTTCGGGCGCAACGGCGAGAGCCCGGTGCCGGTGATCGCCGCCGCCTCGCCGAAGGACTGCTTCATGGCCGCCATCGAGGCCTGCCGCGTCGCCACCCGTCACATGGTGCCGGTGGTGCTGCTCTCGGACGGCTACATCGCCAACGGCTCGGAGCCCTGGAAGCTGCCGAAGGTCGAGGACCTGCCGGACCTGCGGCGCGAGTTCCACGACCCGGCGGCGGACGGCGACGACCCGTTCATGCCCTACCGGCGCGATCCCGAGACGCTCGCCCGGCCGTGGGCGATCCCGGGCACGCCGGGCCTGGAGCACCGCATCGGTGGCCTGGAGAAAGAGAACGTCACCGGCAACGTCTCCTACGACCCGGACAACCACCAGCAGATGACCGACCTGCGCGCCGAGAAGGTGGCGCGGGTGGCGCGCGAGCTGCCGCCGCTCGAAGTCGACGGCGACCCGGACGGCGGGCCGCTGCTGGTCGTCGGCTGGGGCTCGACCGAGGGCTCGATCACCGGCGCGGTGAACGCGGCGCGCGGCGAGGGCCTCGGAGTCTCGCGGCTTCACCTGCGCTGGTTGAACCCGTTGCCGAACGACCTCGGCGAGGTGCTCGCCCGCTACGACCGCGTGCTGGTGCCGGAGATGAACATGGGGCAGCTCTCGATGCTGCTCCGCGCCCGCTACCTGGTCGACGTGGTGAGCTACCCGAAGGTCGAGGGGCGCCCCTTCTTCCGTGACGAGATCCTGACCAAGATCAAGGAGCTGCTCGATGTCTGACGCCGCCACCGCCGAGATGACGTGGAAGGACTTCCAGACCGACCAGGACGTGCGCTGGTGCCCCGGTTGCGGCGACTACGCGATCCTCAAAGCCGTGCAGTCGGTGTTCCCGGACCTCGGCGTGCCGAAGGAGCGCTTCGTGGTGATCTCCGGCATCGGTTGCTCGTCGCGCTTCCCCTACTACATGGACACCTTCGGGTTCCACACCATCCACGGCCGCGCCCCGGCGCTCGCCTCGGGGCTCAAGATGACGCGCCCCGACCTCGAGGTGTGGGTGGCGACCGGCGACGGCGACGCGATGTCGATCGGCGGCAACCACCTGATCCACGCGCTGCGCAGGAACGTCGGCTTGAAGATCCTGATGTTCAACAACCGGATCTACGGTTTGACCAAGGGTCAGTACTCGCCGACCAGCGAGCGCGGCAAGCGCACCTCGTCGACGCCCGCCGGTTCGCTCGACAACCCGTTCAACCCGCTCGCTCTCGCGCTCGGCGCCGGCGCCACCTTCGTCGCCCGCGCGGTGGACATCTTCGTGCCGCATTTGAAAGAGGTGCTCAAGCGGGCCGCCGCGCACCAGGGCTCGGCGTTCATCGAGATCTACCAGAACTGCAACATCTTCAACGACGAGGCTTTCGCCCACGTCACCGACAAGGAGAACCGCAAGACGCAGGTGGTCTACCTCGAACACGGTGAGCCGCTCGTCTTCGCCGACGGCGCGAAGGGGATCGTGCTCGACGGGTTGAAGCCGCGCGTCGTCGACCTCGCCGGTGGCGAGGCGAGCGCCGAGGACTGCGTGGTGTGGGACGAGACCGACCCGACCCTCGCCTACTTCGCGGCGCAGCTGCTGCCGCCCGCCTTCCCGACGCCGCTCGGCGTGCTGCGGGCGGTGGAGGAGGCGACCTACGAGTCGGCGGTGGTGGCGCAGATCGAAGCCGAGCGCGAGCGCCAGGGCGACGGCCGGCTCGAAGAGCTGCTGCGCCGCGGCGACGTGTGGACGGTGGGCGAGGACGGCTCGATCCGCGAGGGGAGCACGGCCTGATCGCGTCGGCCGGATGAGCGAAGCCGCCGCCCGCCCGCTCCTCCTCTTCGCCCAGGGCGCCAGTTGGGAAGCGCGCTTCCAGGTCTCCTCGTGCGCCGCCGCGGCGGCTGCCGGCGGCCAGCGGGTCGATCTCGCCTTCTTCTTCGCCGCCCTGGGTGCCTGGGTCGGCGACCGCTGGGACGCTCATGAACCGGCCGAGGTGGTGACCCCCGACCGTCTCGCCGAGCTGGCGCCGCCGCTCACCACGCTGCTCGCCGACGGCCGCGCCGCGGGCACCCTCCGCCTCTACGCCTGCTCCGCTTCGATGCGCTACCTCGGCCTCGACCCGGCGGCGGTGCAGGCGAAGGTCGACGCCATCGTCGGCTGGTCGACCTTCCAGCAACTGATGCGGGGGGCGGAGAGGGTGGTGAGTTTCTGAGGGTGACGGGCGGAAGGATGTAGCGGCGGGCCCCGCGCCCGCCCCCGTCACGCCCCGGGAGGGCCAATCGCGAACCACCGAGGGCGGGCGCGAGGCCCGCCGCTACGACCCCTCCCGTAGGGCGTATACTTCGGAAGACCGACGACGACTGAAACGAGGAGTTGCCCCGATGTCCCGACCTTGCGCACTCGTCCCCACCCTCGCGCTCGCCACCACTCTCGCCTGCCTGGCGATCCCGGCCCCACCCGCCGACGCGGCGAGCAACGCCGCCCCGCCGATCCCGGCCGAGCTGACGATCAACACCATCGACGGCGAGCCGCTCTCGTTCGGCGACCTGCGCGGCCGCGCCGTGCTGCTCGACTTCTGGGCCACCTGGTGCAAGCCGTGCCGGATGGCGTCGCCCTACCTGCGCCGGCTGCACAAGCGGCTCGGCGACAACGAGCACTTCGTCCTCGTCGGGGTCAGCTCGGACAGCGACCTCGAAGCGCTACGCGCCTACGTCGAGGAAGAGGAGGCGGCGTGGACGCAGGTGTGGGACAGCCACGACGCGATCGGCAACGCCTTCGGCGTGCGCTCGCTGCCCACCTACCTGATCCTCGACCACGAGGGGCGGCCGGTGAAGGTGTTGACCGGTTGGAGCAGCCGCCATCCGTTGGCCCTCGACGCCGAGATCGGCCGCGCCGTGCGCAAGGCGCGGCGGGCGGCACGGCGGGCGGCGCGGCGCGCCGAGGGCTGAACCGGCCGGTGCCGCGGCAACCCGAGAGCTGGCGGTAGACTCACCCTTCACCGGCGGCGGCGGATCTTGAGCTCGCGTGCCGCCGCCCCGGCGTTCCATGTTTCGGGAGTCCCTGTCTTTCTCGGGAGGATGTGCCATGTCGTTTGCACCGCCGCACCGCGGGCGGCTGTTCGCCGCCGCTCTCGCCGTCACCTTCGCCTTCGCCAGCAGCGCGCAACCCGCCGCCGCGCAACCGGACGCCCCGCCGCCCTGGGCCGAGCCGTTCGCCGCCGACACCGCCGCGATCGCCGCCGCTGCCGCCGAGTTGGAACCGGCGGCCGAGGGCGGGCGCGTGCTGCTCGAAGAGATCGTCGTCCGCTACGACGAGGACGGCCGCCAGGAGTACCGGCGCCGCGAGGTGGTGCGCATCGAGTCGCAGGCGGCGGTCTCCTCCTGGAACGACCTGGCGGCGCAGTGGCGACCCTGGCACCAGGAGCGCCCGGAGCTGCGGGTGCGGGTGATCGCCGCCGACGGCACGGTGCGCACCCTCGACCCGGCGACGGTGGCCGAGGTGCCGGTGGAGGAGCAGGGCGTGCGGGTGATCTCCGACGCCCGCCGG
>Ga0102949_1000070_pt1 | contig 10254 bp, 11 predicted proteins | sample SalPon2A_B_D1_MG_FD_78503 | JGI IMG/M metagenome (GOLD analysis project Ga0102949, IMG submission 78503) | Soil microbial communities from South San Francisco under conditions of wetland restoration - Salt Pond MetaG R2A_B_D1_MG | ecosystem: Environmental > Terrestrial > Soil > Wetlands | place... | reverse complement strand
GGGGGGTGTGGAACACGCCCCCCTGGCGAACACTGGCGACCGTAGGGCTCGCCGCCGGCGGAGCCCGCGACCTTGGGGGGTGAGGCCCCAGACCCACGCGTCTGGGGCCGAGGGGGGTGTCGAAGACGCCCCCCTGAAACATGGAGAACCGGAGTGTGAGTTGCGGCGCCGCGGTCGTCAGACCGCGGGGACGCCACTCACACGCAGGTTCGAGAACCGCCAGTTGTACGGCGGGAAGAAGGCGTTGTCGTACACCTTCGACAGACCGAACACCAGGCGGATGCCCTCGCCGTTGTGCGACAGGTCGAACTTGCCGATGGCGCCGACCAGCTGCTCGACCAGCTGGTTGCCGCGGTAGACCTGGAAGTCGATGACGCCGATCGTGGTGTCGTAGATCGCGACCACCCGGTAGTTGGTGAACTCGGTCCAGACGTTGGTCTGACCGCGGTGCACCAGGCCGTCGCCGACGCCCATGTCGAGCACCGAGCGGAAGCGGCCACCGGCACGCACCGTGTGGTTCCAGTAGAGACCGCCGGTCACCGGGCGCAGCAGGCCGACGGTGGCGGTGAACAGGTCGGTCGGGAAGCGCTGGGTGGCGACGTCGAACTCGACGGTGATCGACGCGAACTGCTGGCCCGCCTCGATCGGCAGCACGAACTCGCGGATCGGGCTGGGGATCGTCGAGGTGAAGAAGTTGCCCGGCACGTTCATCAGCGTGCCGCCGGCGATCGGCGACGCCAGAGCCGCCGGGCCACCGCTCGCCGCGGTCACGAAGTGGAGGGCGTCCGGCTGCTCGCTGAACAGCGTCGCGTAGGCGTAGTAGGGAGCGTTGCAGCTCGCTTCGAGGCGGGCGCCGTCGATGCTCACCTCACCGAGGATGCCGAAGGCGTCCGGGAACTCGCGGTGGCCGAGGGGAGGCATCGCGATGCGCGCCGTGCCCTGGATCTGGTTGCCCTCGGGGCGGAAGGCGCGAATCGTGCACTCCGCCTCCTCGGGGCTGAGGTTGACCAGCCCGAGGTTGGTCGCCGAAGCGTCGACCGAGCGCTCGAGAGCCAGCAGGTGGGAGCGCTGGTCCGCCGCCATCAGGTTCTCGGCGTCGACCAGCGGCACCGAGGCGCTCGACCGCGGTTGGCCGTCGGCGTCGAACGACTTCAGCTCGGCGACGAAGACGATGTTGTCGTCGGCCGTGATCTCGGCGAAGCCGTTACCGGTGATCTGGTTGCCGATCGGCACCGAGGCACCCGGAGGAACAGTGACCTTGCGCACCTGGCCGCCTTCGACGCCGTCGGTGTTGGTGTCGATGAAGCGGACCTCGATCTGGGTCGCGGTACCGCCGGTGTTGGTGGCCCAGAGGAGCGTGCGGTAGAAGGTACCGTCGATCTCCTGGTTGATCGCCAGCGGCAGGTAGACGGTTCCAGCCGACGCGATGCCGGCGACAAGGACGGAAAGAGCGGCGACGAGGGCCACGAGGGTTTTTCTGTGCATCGGGCGTACGACCTCCAGATGATTTGGACGCTACGGCGCGCGTGGACGCCATTGGGTACGGATGAATGGGGCTATTCTACGACGAAAAACCCCAATAATCAAGCATAGTTAGAGCTACGCAAGCCAGCTTGGGGCACAGCTTGAGGGGGGTGCGCCCATCCGGTACAATGCCGGCTCGCCTCGGCGGACCGACCCGGTTGCAGTCTTCAGACCTGCGATCGCAACCTGGGAGTTTATCACCGCCAACCGGATTCGCAGAGGAAAAACGCCCCGACATGTCGAATATTCCCAGCACGACCAGGCCCGGAGCCGGCACGCCCAACGAGATCGTCTGGCCCTGGCGCCAGCCGGTCAGCGACGACCGCGCGGCGGCGGCGCGTGCGGCGCGGCGGCGCGGTGCCGTGCAGGCGGCGGTGGCCTTCCTGGTCGCCACCCTGCTCTGGTTCTGGAAGCCGATCCTCGCCGCCGTGGTGGTGTCGATCGCGCTCGTCGTGCTGCTGCTCGCGCTCGCCTCGCCGCTCGGCGGCTTCGCCCGCTTGGAACGCGGCGTCGAGCGCTTCGCCCACGGCGTCGGGATGGCCGTCACCTGGTTGCTGATGCCGCTCCTCTTCTTCCTCGTCTTCCTGCCGGTCGGCCTCTTCCTGCGCCGCGGCAGGCTGCGCTTCACCGGCAACCCGGACCCGGACGAGCCGAGCTACTGGCAGCGCCGCGACCGCGAGACCAAGGACGTCCGCGAGTGGCAGGGCGGCGGGTTGCCTTCCTACCGGCGGCAGTTCTGAGCCTGGAGACGACCGACCGATGACCGCCATCCTCGGCATCAGCTGCTACTACCACGACTCGGCCGCCTGCCTGGTGGTCGACGGCGAGATCGTGGCGGCGGCGCAGGAGGAGCGCTTCACGCGCAAGAAGCACGACGCCGGCTTCCCCACCGAGGCGGTGCGCTACTGCCTCGCCGAGGGGGGTGTCGAGGCCGGCGCGCTCGACGTGGTCGCCTTCTACGACAAGCCGCTCTTGAAGTTCCACCGCATCCTCGAGACCTACCTCGCGGTGGCACCCGGCGGCTTGCGTTCGTTCGTCCAGGCGGTGCCGCTCTGGTTGCGCGAGAAGCTGTGGATCCCGCCGCGCATCGAGCAGGCGCTCGCCGAGTGCGGCGTCGGCAAGCCGGGCGAGATCCTGTTCACCGAGCACCACGAGTCGCACGCCGCCAGCGCCTTCTACCCGTCGCCGTTCGAGCGTGCTGCCGTGCTCACCCTGGACGGCGTCGGCGAGTGGGCGACCACCACCGTCGGCCACGGCGTCGGCGGCGACCTCGAACCGATCGCCGAGATCCCGTTTCCGCACTCGCTGGGGCTGCTCTACTCGGCCTTCACCTACTTCACCGGCTTCCGCGTCAACTCGGGCGAGTACAAGCTGATGGGCCTCGCCCCGTACGGCGAGCCGAAGTACGCCGACCTGATCCGCGACCACCTGATCGACCTGCGCGACGACGGCTCGTTCCGCTTGAACCTCGACTACTTCGGCTACCTCGACTCGCTGCGCATGACCAACCGCCGCTTCGACGAGCTGTTCGGCGGCCCGCCGCGCAAGCCGGAGGCGCCGATCACCCAGCGCGAACGCGACCTGGCGCGCTCGATCCAGGTGGTCACCGAGGAGGCGGTGCTGTCGCTCGCCCGCTTCGCCCGCCGCGAGACCGGCGAGCGCCACCTCTGCCTGGCCGGCGGCGTGGCGCTCAACTGCGTCGCCAACGGCATCCTGCTGCGCGAGGGGATCTTCGACCAGATCTGGATCCAACCGGCGGCCGGCGACGCCGGCGGCGCGCTCGGCGCGGCGCTGTCGGTGTGGCACAACGCGCTCGGCAACGAGCGCCACGCCGACGGCCGCCGCGACCGCATGTCCGGCGCCTACCTCGGCCCCGGTTTCTCGGACGACGAAGTACGTGCCTGGCTCGACCACCAGGGGTATCCGTACCGCGAGCTGCCGGACGCCGAGTGGGCGCCCGAGATCGCCCGCCTGATCGCCGAGGAGAACGTCGTCGGTCTCCACCACGGCCGCATGGAGTTCGGGCCGCGGGCGCTCGGCAACCGCTCGATCGTCGGCGACGCGCGGTCGGCGAAGATGCAGTCGGTGATGAATCTGAAGATCAAGTACCGCGAGAGCTTCCGCCCGTTCGCCCCGAGCGTGCTCGGCGAGCGGGTGTCGGAGTGGTTCGAGATGGACGTCGCCTCGCCCTACATGCTGCTGGTCGCCGACGTCGCCGCCGACAAGCGGCTGCCGGAGGCCGGCGACGAGGCCGAGCTGAGTCTCCAGGAGTGGGTCAACCGGCCGCGCTCGGAAATCCCGGCGGTGACCCACGTCGACCACTCGGCGCGCGTCCAGACGGTGCACGCCGACACCAACCCGCGCTACCACGCGCTGATCTCGGAGTTCGAGAAGCTCACCGGTTGCGCGGTGATCGTCAACACCAGCTTCAACGTCCGCGGCGAGCCGATCGTCTGCACGCCGGAGGACGCCTACCGCTGCTTCATGCGCACCGAGATGGACCACCTGGTGCTCGGCTCGTTCCTGCTCGCCAAGGGCGAGCAACCGGAGTCCGAGCGCGAGCGGCGCGACGAGTGGAAGGACGAGTACCCGCTCGACTGACCGGGCGAAGGATTAGGATAGAGACGACATGGGCAAGCTCAGCTATCTCGGGACCCTGATGCGCGAGGTCTTCCAGTTCGCACGCGAGCACAAGGCGTACTGGTTGGTGCCTTTCATCCTCATCCTCGGCCTGGTGGTCCTGCTGGTGGTCACCAGCCAGGCCAGCGCGCCGTTCATCTACACGCTGTTCTAGAAACGGCGTCGTTCAACGGCCGGCGAAGAACGGCGGCGAACGGCCGGCCGGGCAAGCCCGGCCGCTTCCTCGACACATCGACACCCGTCTGTAGCAAAGACGGGCGCCGAAGGCGACCGCGGGCGGAGCCCGACGTCGGGGGTGAGCCGCGAAGCGGCGAGGGGGGCTGGAACAGCCCCCCTGAACAGGCCGCCGTGGATCACCAAGTCGTGGCGCTTCCAAGGCAAGCGCCGCGCAGAGCAGTTGTAGTTCACGACGCCTTCCTCCGTCCCCATGACCCCACTCCGCAAGAAACTCATCGCCGCTTCCGCCGGCACCCTCGCCGCCATCCTGGTGGCCGAGACCCTGCTTCGCCTGGTCGGCTTCTCGCACCCGCCGTTCTACCGCCCGGACGACGACCGCGGCTGGCGCCTCGCCGCCAACACCAGCGGCTGGTACACCGCCGAGGGGCGCTCCTGGGTGGAGACCAACGCGGCCGGTCTGCGCGAGGAGGAGCTGGCGGTCGAGCGGCCGGCGGGGGAGTACCGCATCGCCGTCCTCGGCGACTCGATGACCGAGGGGCTCCAGGTGGCGCGCGAGGAGACCTTCACCGAGGTGATCGAGCGCCGCCTCGCCGGCTGCCCGGCGCTGCCGGCGGGAACCGGCACTGCCAAAACCCGGTCCGTCGAAGCGATCAACTTCGGCGTCTCCGGCTACGGCACGGCGCAGGAGCTGCTGACCCTGCGCCACCTCGCTCTCGACTACGACCCGCAGCTGGTCGTCCTCGCCCTCTACTCCGGCAACGACCTGGCGGACGACTCGCGGGACCTCTCCGGCGACCCGCGCCGCCCCTACTTCACCCTCGGCGACGACGGCACGCCGGTGCTCGACGACTCGTTCCGCGACAGCGGTGCGCACCGCGTGCGGACGATCCCCGGCATGGGGCTCGCCTACTTCGTCGCCGGCCACAGCCGGTTGCTCCAGCTCGCCGCCGTGCTGCGCGGCCGCGTCCGCCACGCGCCTCCGGCGCCGCCGACCCCCGGCGGCGAACCGCGGCCGGCGCCGGACGACGCCGTCTACCTCGACCCGCCGCCCGACGAGACCTGGCGGCGCGCCTGGGCGGTGACCGAGGCGCTGGTCACAGCGACGGCCGAGGAGAGCCGCGCCGCCGGTGCCGACTTCCTGCTCGTCACCCTGTCGACCGGCGCCCAGGCGCACCCGGACGCCGAGCTGCGCCGCCGCTTCACCGCTTCGCTGGCCGAGATCGCACCCGGCGGCGAGGCGCCGGCCGACCTGCTCGCCCCGGAGCGCCGCCTCGCCGCCACCGCCCGCCGGCAAGGCTTCCGGATGCTCGCCCTGGCGCCGCGCATCGCGCGCCGGGCCGAGGCCGCCGGGGCACCGCTCCACGGGGCCGGCGGTTTCGGCCACTACGACGCCGCCGGCCACCGCGCGGCGGGGGAGATCGTGGCGGCCGAGATTTGCCACGGTTGGGGCGCACCGCTTGCCAGCGCCGGTGGCACGTAGGACAATAGGAGGTCCTATGGTTCGCCTTCGCCCCATCCACGCTATCCTGGTGGTCGGTCTCCTCGCCTCGCTCATCGGCTTCGCCAACTGGGCGCTCGACGGCGGGCTCGGCCACGCGGGCTACGAACGCGTGCGCCCGGACGCCCAAGGCCGGGTGGAGATCGACACGTCGGAGATCGGCAAGAGCGAAGTCCGGTACTATCGTTTCCTCAACGCCGGTAACCAGGAGGTCAAGTTCTTCGTCGGCCGTGACCGCCACGGCATCCTGCAGGTGGCCTTCGACGCCAGCGAGAGTCACGCCCAGCTCGGGCGCGGTTTCCGCCACGAGGGGGATTGGATGGTCGACAACAAGTGTGACTCTGCGTCTCGATTGGAGAACGTCAACGAGGGTGGCCACGGTTGCCGCCCGGTGGCCCTGGCGCACCGCGTCGAGGGCGACCGGGTGATCCTGGCCGAAGACGACGTTCTGCGCGGTTGGCGCTACTTCAGGTAAGGCGGGGAACGCGTATCCATGACTGATTTCGTGCTCTACGACGAGGAGCTGTCGGCGCTCGAGATGGCCCTCGGCCGCCTCTTCCACGACGCCAACGCCAAGGCGGTCTTCCTGATCGACAAGAACGGTCAGCAGATCGCCGCGGCAGGCGAGACCGAGCAGTTCGACACCACCTCGCTGGCCTCGCTGACCGCCGGCAACGTGGCGGCCACCGACGGGCTCGCGAAGCTGATCGGGGAACGTGAGTTCTCGGTTCTCTTCCACGAGGGCCAGCAGGACCACATCCACATCTCGATCGTCGCCAAGCGCGCCATCCTGGTGGTGATCTTCGACGACCGGTCGTCGCTCGGGTTGGTCCGCCTGCGGGTCAAGCGGGCGAGCGGCGAGTTGGAGAGCATTTTCGAAACGATGGCGAAGAAGGACGGCGTCCGTGCCGGTTCGCCTTCGACCAGCAGCCCCTTCTCGGAGATCACCGACGAGGACATCGACGCCCTGTTCAGCGAGTAGGCTGGTTCCGGGCCGACCGCGACAGCGTGCCCACCGGGCCGCCCGGCTCGGGCACCGTCCGTCAGCGAGGGGATCGAGGCAAACGGCATGACTTTCATCAACTACGCCGCCAAGGAGATCAACTGCAAGATCGTCTACTACGGCCCCGGCCTGTGCGGCAAGACGACCAACTTGCAGTACATCTACAACAAGACCTCGCCCGACGCCAAGGGCAAGATGATCTCGTTGGCCACCGAGACCGACCGCACCCTGTTCTTCGACTTCCTGCCGCTCGACCTCGGCACCATCCGCGGCTTCACCACCCGCTTCCACCTCTACACGGTGCCCGGCCAGGTGTTCTACGACGCCAGCCGCAAGCTGATCCTGAAAGGGGTCGACGGCGTCGTCTTCGTGGCCGACAGCCAGGAGTCGCGCATGGAGGCCAACGTCGAGTCGGTGCGCAACCTGGAGCAAAACCTGCAAGAGCATGGGTTCGAGCTGAAGTCGATCCCTTACGCGCTTCAGTTCAACAAGCGGGACCTGCCGAGCGCGGTGGCCACCGACGAGATGTACCGCGTGCTCAACTACAAGCGCGAACCGACCTTCGAAGCCGTCGCCACCGACGGCCGTGGGGTGTTCGACACCCTGAAGTCGGTCGCCAAGCAGATCCTGATCGAATTGCGCAAGAAATGAGCCCCCTCTAGCAAGCGACGGAAGTGACCCCGGGAGAGACGATGGCAAAGAGCAGTTGGAGCAACCAGGATCTCGGCTACCTCAAGCGGTACGCCTCGACGAAGACCCTGGAAGAGCTGGTGCAGCGCTTCGAGGTCGACGCCGCCGAGGTGCGCGTGCAACTCGCAGCGCACGACCTGAAGACCAAGGACGGCGAACCGCGCGACCGCATCCACATCGACGACGACGTGCTGTCCGCTTTCGAGAAGGGCGTCGAAGCGCTCTACAAGGGCAACTGGAAGACGGCGATCAAGCAGTTCGAAGCGGTGCTCGAAGAGGGCGACCCGCCGGAGCTGGCGGCACGCGCCCGGCAGCACCTGTCGGTCGCCGAGCGCCGCCTCGCCGAGGACGGCGACGACACCGGCCCGTACATCCAGGCGGTCTACGAGAAGAACCGTGGCGACCTCGACGCGGCGATGAAGATCGTCAAGGCGCAGAAGAAGGACGACGGCGGCCGCTACGCCTACCTGGCGGCGTCGCTCCACGCCCTGGCCGAGGACGAGGACCAGGCGGTGTCGGCGCTCGAGAAGGCGGTCGAGGCGGACCCGAAGCACCGGGTCGCCGCCTACCACGACCCCGACTTCACGGAGCTGCGCGAGAACAAGGATCACGCCCATCTGTTCGGCCTCTCTTGAGGCGCCCGCGGCGCCCGGCGGCGACGGTTCGTCACTGGTCGCCCTCGGCGGCGGCACCGGCCTCTCGGTGCTGCTGCGCGGCCTCAAGCGCCTGATCGGCAGCGCCGAGTCGGGCGACCGGCCACCCCGGCTCCGCTCGCTCGACGCCGTCGTCACGGTGACCGACGACGGCGGTTCCTCCGGACGCCTGCGCCGCGAGCTCGGCGTCCTGCCCCCCGGCGACGTGCGCAACTGCATCGTCGCCCTGGCCGAGGAAGAGGACCTGCTGGCCCGCCTCTTCCAGTACCGCTTCCCGGACGGCGGCGGGCTCACCGGCCACTCGTTCGGCAACCTCTTCCTCACCGCTCTGACCGGCATCACCGGCGACTTCTACCAGGCGATCCTCACCGCCGAGGCGATCCTCTCGGTGCGCGGCAAGATCCTGCCGGCGACGCTGACCGACGTGCGGTTGCGCGGCCGCGGCCGCTCGGGGCGCGTCTACGAGGGGGAGTCGGCGATCGGCTCCTCCGGCGAACCGATGGAGCGGCTGGCCATCGAACCGGCCAACCCGCCCGCCTTCCCGGCCGCCGCCGCCGCGATCCGCCGCGCCGACCTGCTCGCCATCGGCCCCGGTTCGCTCTACACCTCGCTGGTGCCCAACCTGCTGATCCCCGGCATCCGCCACGCCGTCGCCGACAGCCGGGCGCCGCGGGTGCTGCTGCTCAACCTGATGACGCAACCGGGCGAGACCGACGGCATGGACGCCGCCGCCCACCTGCGGGCGCTCACCCGCCACGCCGCCGAAGGCGACGACCACCTGCGCGTCGACGTGGCGCTCGCCAACTCGACGCCGCTGCCGGCCGACCTGCTGACCCACTACGCCGAGTCCGGTTCGCAGCCGGTGACCGTCGACCGCGACGCCTTCACCGCCGCCGGCGTCGAGCTGGTGGAGACCGATCTCCTCGACACCGAAGCCGCCGCCAGCGGCCTCATCCGCCACGACTCCGACAAGCTCGCCGCCACCGTCGCCGACCTGCTCGACCGCGACCGGAGCCACGGCGCCGGCCGCCGCCCGGGCCCGCGCGCCGTCGCGCCGCCGGGAGGCTGAGGGTGAGCGCGAAGCGGCGCGTCGCCGTGGTCCTCGCCGCCGGCAAGGGGACGCGGATGCGTTCCGAGCTGCCGAAGGTGCTGCACCCGGCGGCCGGTCGGCCGCTGGTCTCCTGGGTGCTCGACGCCGCCCGCGGTGCCGGTTGCGACCGCATCGTGGTGGTCGTCGGTCACGGCGCCGAGGCGGTGCGCGAAGCGGTCGCCGCCCCCGACGTCGACAGCGTGCTCCAGGCTGAGCAGCTCGGCACCGGCCACGCGTTGATGCAGGCGGCGCCGCTCTTTGCCGGCGCCGAACCGGCGACGCTGCTCGTTCTCTCGGGCGACGTGCCGCTGGTCCGCCCGGCGACCCTCGCCGCACTCGCCGAAGCGGCCGAGGCCCCCGGCACCTGGGGTGCGCTCGCCGTCGCCGAGCTCGACGAGCCCGGCAACCTCGGCCGCGTGCTGGTCGACGGCGACGGCGACCTCGAACGCATCGTCGAGGCGCGCGACGCCACAGCCGAGGAGCTGGCGATCCAGGTCACCAACTCCGGGTTGTACGCTTTCCCGGCGCCCGAGGTGTTCGCCGTCCTCGGCCGCGTCGACAACGACAACGCACAGGGCGAGATCTACCTGACCGACGCCCCGGGGCTCGCCGTCGCCGACGGCCGGCGGGTGGCGGTGGTGCGGCTCGAAGACGAGCGCGAGGGTTGGGGAGTGAACACGCCGGACGAGCTGGCGCGGGTCGACCGCGTGCTCGCTGCGGCGCCCTCGGAGCGCCACGAAGGTGCCACGATCGGCACGGAGAATGGGGCCGGTTGAGGCAGCGCGGCGACACCTGAGAGAGACGAGAGGAGCAGAGACATGTGCGGCATCGTCGGATACGTGGGGCAGAAGGAGGTCGTCCCGCTGCTGGTCGACGGCCTGAAGCGGCTCGAGTACCGCGGTTACGACTCGGCCGGCGTGGTGGTGGTGCGCGACGGCCGGCTCGACCGCGTGCGCGCCGAAGGCAAGCTCGAACGGCT
>Ga0102949_1000069_pt1 | contig 10290 bp, 8 predicted proteins | sample SalPon2A_B_D1_MG_FD_78503 | JGI IMG/M metagenome (GOLD analysis project Ga0102949, IMG submission 78503) | Soil microbial communities from South San Francisco under conditions of wetland restoration - Salt Pond MetaG R2A_B_D1_MG | ecosystem: Environmental > Terrestrial > Soil > Wetlands | place... | reverse complement strand
CCTGTGCGTCCTCCTCGGCCGGGCGGACGGCGACGGTGAGCGGCTTGCCGGGTTGGATGGCGACCGAGGTGAAGAGCGCCCGGCAACCGAGGTCGGCGAGGGTTCCCTCCACGTAGTCGAGCTCGCCGGCCGAGACGCCACCGCCGACCAGCAGCACGTCGGAGTCGTCGAGGCCGGCGGCGAGGCGGCGGGCCAGCTCGGCCGGTTCGTCGGGGGCGATGCCGAGCGCCCGGGCTTCGACGCCGAGGGCGGCGCAGCCGGCGGTCAGGAAGTCGGTGTGGCTGTCCCTGAGTTGCCCCGGCTCGGGCGTCGCCTCCGGCGGCAGCACCTCGTCGCCGGTGGTCAGCACCGCCACCCGCGGCGCCGGGTGGACGGCCAGCTCGCCGACGCCGTGGGTGGCGAGCAGCGCCAACGCCTCGGCGGTGAGCACCGCGCCGGGCGCGAGCAGCGGCGCCCCGGTCTCCATCACCTCGCCGCACCGCCGTATGTTCGCCCCGGCGTCGACCGGGCGCGTGATCTCCACCGTCTCGGCGCCGCGGTCGGTGAGCTCGAACGGGATCACCCGGTCAGCCCCCACCGGCACCGGCGCCCCGGTCATGATCTTGAGCGCCGCCCCTTCCGGCAGCTCGCGCCCCGGCCGCTCGCCGGCGGCGATCCGCCCGGCGACCTTCAACCGCGCCCCGGCGGCGTGGTCGCCGGCGAACGCGTAGCCGTCCATGGCGGAGACGTCGGCCGAAGGCACGTCCACCGTCGCCGTCACCCCCTCGGCCAGCACGCGACCGCGGGCCTCGCGGCGCGGCAGGCGGGTGGGGGGGAGGGGGGAGAGGTAGGGGAGGAGGAGGGACCAGGCTTCGTCGCGGGGGAGCATGGGACGGCAGCTTAGCAGCGCGTTCGAGAAGGCACTGGATACCCTATACTCAGCGTATTGAATTGAACACTAATCATGAGATTACACGATGCGCTACAGACCTCTGCTGGTGTCGGTGACGGCGTGGACACCAAGGCCCACAGTGAACGTCATCGCGCCACGCAACTGACGACCGTGCTCACCAGGTGGCTCGGGCTTCTGGCCCTCGTCTGCTGGACGGCGACGAACGCCATGGCGATGGAGTTGCGTCTCGTCGACGATCTCGGGGAGCCCCTGGCCGGTACCGTCTCCATCTGCCGCACGGTCGGCTTGTCCCAGACTTGTGATGACGTCGAGCTCGACGGCGACCCGGTGCCGCTCGAACCCTTCGACTCCCTACGGGTCGAGGGACCGAGGCACGGCCCGGTCCAGGTCTCCTCCCGGCATGACGGGTCGACTCTGAGCGTTCCGCGCAAGACCTCGATCGTCGTCGAGGGACTGCGTGACGGCCACACGGTCGCCCTGTCGCTCTATCCCCAGGACGATCCTCTCTTCCGACGCCCGGCCCACCGCTTCGAGCTGCCGACAAAGGAGCCGCTCCGGATTCCATCGGGATCTTGGCTCGCTTCGTTCGCCGAATCGGGCTGGGCGCCGGACCTGCAACCACTCTTGGCAACGCCCGGAGCGAGTCAGTCGGTGAAGTTCCACCACCGGCAGGGATGGTCGGCCGTCTTGCGGATCGTGGACGCCACCCGGGAGGAGCCCGTCGCCGACGCGACCCTTCTGCTGAAACCGACGCCGGGCTATGGTGACGGGCCGTCCCTCAGCGGCCGGAGCAGCGCTTCCGGTCTCGCAACGTTCTCGGGGATCGGCTTCGAGCTCGCAGAAGCCCTCGTCCAACACGATGCGCTGCTCCCGGCCCAGGCTCCGGCCGTCTCGGCGACGGCCGGTTCTTTCGCCTTCCGCCGGATCGAGCTCGAAGCAGGGGGTGAGCTTTCGGCTGTCGTCCGCATCGACGGCGAGCCGGTCGCCGGTGTGCGCTGCGCTCTACGTTCGCCATCTCCCGACGAACGCGAGCTGTGGAGCGAGGTGGTGGCTGGGGAGACCGACGACGAAGGACGCTTCGGCGCCGCCCCGTTGGCCGGCGGGAGCTACAGTCTCTGGATCGAACCGCCCAGCGACGAGGGAGACCAGCCCACCGGAACCCTGACCGCCGTCTGGATCGAGAGCGGCTCGACCACTTCCGTCGACGTCGATCTGAAGCGCTTGGAGATCACCGGCCGGGTAAGGGTGCAAGGAGAGCCGGCAAGTGGCCATGGCGTGAGGATCAGCCAGATGACCACCGGTTCTGAGACGCGCCTGGAGAACATCGGCTCGACGACGACGGACGAAGACGGCCGGTACGAGCTGTCGGTCTGGAAGACGGGAGAGTACTTTCTGTGGGTCAGCGATGCTCAAGAACGCTTCCTCGAGACCGACCGGATCTGGGCCGGTGACCACGGTGCGACTCGCGACTTCGACATCACCAAGCAGCACCTCCAGGGCCGGGTCGTCGACACCGCCGGCCGGCCGGCCAGCGGCGCCAGGGTGGGGGTCTTCTTCAAGCGCTCGAAGATGAGGACCATCGGCACCGACGACGAGGGCCGCTTTGAATTCGCTTTCAACGGCGGCGGCACCGTGGAGCTCGACGCCTTCCTCGATGGCCACGCGAAGAGCGAACAGGTGATCGTCGAGTTGCCGGAGAAGGGCGTCGTGGCACCCGTCGTCCTCCGCCTCGGCGGCCGCCAGGGCCTGCGCGGCACGGTGACCCTCCACGGCACCCCTGCCGCCGGCGTCCGGGTGGCGGCCTACCGACCGGGTGGTGGCGAGGTGCCGGAGGGGGTCGGTTCCGCGGTGACGGCTGCCGACGGCGGCTTCGTTCTGCCCGCTGCCGCCAACGCCGCCGGCCAGCCGCTGCGCTTCTTCCTCTCCGGCCCCGGCTGCCCGCTGTCGATCCGCGACGCCGTGCCCGATGACAACCAGACCGTTGCGCTGGCCTGCGCGGAGAACGCCGGCCACCTGCTGCTCCACCTCCGGGACGGCGAAGGCAAGCCACGCCCCGGCACCCAGCTGACGCTCGCCGCCTCCAAGGTCGCGGTGCCGCACACCGTCCTCTCCGCCCACCTCGCCTCGCTCGGCCTGCCGACGGTGACCACCGGCGCCGGCGAGCTGGTCGCGGCGGCGCTCGAAGCGGGGAGCTGGGAAGTGTTCCTGGGGCAGGGTGCCAACGCGGCGACCATCGCCCGCGGCGAGGTGTTCGGCTTCCTCACCGCCGCCCAGCTGAGCGCCGGCTCCACCGTCGAGCTGGACTTGACCCTGGAGTGAGTTCTACGCGCAGCTGAAATGTAGCGGCGAGCCTCGCGCTCGCCCTCGGTGGTGACTCGGCACGCCAACGACAAGCAGGCACGCGGGCGGGCGCGAGGCCCGCCGCTACGAACCTAGAGCCCTTTCAACACGTCCCGATACTCGTTCCACCCGCTCCGCACGTCCGCGAAGTCCGACAGGTCGAAACCGAGCTCGCTGGCGATCTGGCGGATCTGGGCTTCTTCGGCGTTCGAGATGCCGCCGTCGGCGGCGGCGACGGCGAACAGGGCGTCGAGCAGGTCGCGGCGCTCCTCGTCGCTCGCCATGCGGGCGAACTCGCGGGTGACCAGGAAGTTCTCGGTGCCGCCGAACAGGCGGTTCTGGCTCTTGGCGATCTCGACCACCAGCACCGCCTGCTCCTCGGGCAGGCCGCCACGCTCGCGGACGATCCCCTCCATCTCGGCGGTCTCGTCGACGGTGATCTCGAGATCGGCGTTGGCGACGCGGCCGAGGACGTAGGCGAAGGCGGCCACCCAGCGGGCGCGCTCGGGCGGCAGCTCGTCGAGCCGGGCGACGATGCGGCGCACCGTGTCGGTCTCGGCGGCGGTGCTATCCTGCGCCTCGCTACCCCCCTGGCCGAACAAGCGGGTCAACCACGACATGCCCGCATCGTAGCAGGCGACCGGCGCGCAGCGAACGCCTCTCACGGAGACCGGATGACCGTCAGCCACCCACCCGTCAGAAAGCGCGAGATCTTCGGCTGGGCGATGTTCGACTTCGCCAACAGCTCGTACACGACGATCGTCATCACCGTCGCCTACTCGGTCTACTTCACGCAGCTGGTGGCGCCGGAGGGGAGCTCCGACTTCCTGTGGAGCATCGGGGTGACGCTGTCGAACGCCATCGTCGTGCTGCTCAGCCCGTTCGTGGGCGCGGTGGCCGACGACTCGGGGCGCAAGAAGCTCTTCCTCTTCATCTCCTACCTCGCCTGCGTCACCGGCACCGCGGCGCTCTGGTTCGTGATGCCCGGCATGGTGGTGCTCGGCATCACCCTCTTCGTGATCTCGAACGTCGCCTTCTCGTTCGGCGAGAACTTCGCCGCCGCCTTCCTGCCGGAGATCTCGACGCCGGAGAACATCGGCCGCATCTCCGGCTTCGGCTGGGGGCTCGGCTACTTCGGCGGCCTCGGCTGCCTGATCGCCATCTACCCGTTCATCCGCGGCGACTTCGTGGCCGCCAACCTCGACCAGCTGCGCCTCGCCTGGCCGGTGACGGCGCTCTTCTTCCTGCTCGCCGGCACCGTCACCTTCGCGCTGCTGCGCGAACGGGCGCCGCGCGGCCCGAAACGCACGCTGACCGGTTACGCCCGGGTCGGCTACACGCGCCTGCTCGCCACGCTGCGCTCGCTCGGCCACTTCTCGCAGCTCGCCCGCTTCCTGGTCGTCTTCTTCGTCTTCACCTGCGGCCTCGCCGCGGTGGTCTACTTCTCGGCCATCTACGCCCGCCAGACGCTCGGCTTCACCGCCGCCGAGCTGATCACCCTGTTCATGATCGTGCAGATCTCCTCGGCCGGCGGCGCCCTCGGCTTCGGCTGGCTCCAGGACCGCCTCGGCGCCACGCGGACGATCCAGATCACCCTGGTGCTGTGGATCGGCGTCTGCGTCGTCGCCTACCTGACCGAGAGCAAGACGACCTTCTTCGTCGTCTCGCTCTGCGCCGGGCTCGGCATCGGTTCGTTGCAGTCGGCCAGCCGGGCGCTCGTCGGGCTCTTCTCACCGCTCGAAAAAAGCGGCGAGTTCTTCGGCTTCTGGGGCCTCGCCGGCAAGTCGGCCTTCGCCGTCGGCCCGCTGGTCTTCGGTCTGCTCTCCTCGCTCACCGGCTCGCAACGGCTGGCCATCCTGTCGACCGGGATCTTCTTCGTCGTCGGCCTCGTCGGGCTGGCCTGGGTCGACGAGGCGAAGGGCAGGGCGGCGGCCGCCGCCTGGCACGAGGCGCGCCGCGGGGAGGCCTGAGCGCCGATGCTCACCCGCTCCGAGCGCTTCCTCTTCGCCCTCGACCGGCGGGTGCTGGGGATCTTCTTCCGCAGCATCGAGACGGTGGGCGCCGAGAACGCACCGGCCGACGGCCCGCTGATCGTCGTCGCCAACCACGCCAACGGCCTGATCGACCCGATGCTGGTGCTCGCCACCCTGCCGGTGATGCCCCGCTTCCTGGCCAAGAGCACGCTGTGGGGCAACCCGTTACTGCGCCCCTTCCTGTCGTGGGCGAAGGTGATCCCGGTCTACCGGCGGCAGGACGCCGGGGTCGACACCTCGAAGAACAGCGAGACCTTCGCCGCCTGCCGTCGGGTGCTCGGCGAGGGGGGCGTCGTCGCCCTCTTCCCGGAGGGGCAGAGCCACGACGAACCGTCGCTCACCCCGATCAAGACCGGCACCGCGAGGATCGCGCTCGAGACCGAGATGGAGCACGGCGCGGTGGGGGTGCGCATCCTGCCGATCGGGTTGACGTTCGACGCCAAGGACCGCTTCCGCTCGCGGGTGCTGGTCACCGTCGGCGAACCGTTCTCGGCGCGCCAGGCGGCCGGCCCGGAGGCGCCGGCGACGGGCGAGGGGATCGGCGACGGCGCCCCGCCGGCCGCGGTGCGCGCGCTGACCGACGCCATCGACGCGGCGCTCGAATCGGTGACCCTCAACCACGACACCTGGGACGAGGCGCGCCTGGTGCGCCGCGCCGCCGAGATCCACACCCGCGACGACCTCGACCTGCCGACGCGCGGCCGGCTGGCCGAGGGGGCGGAGGTGGAGCGCGCCTTCGCCGCCGGCTACCGCACCCTCCAGGCGAGCCACCCGCAAGCGGTGGCGCGGGTGGCCGAAGCGGTGCGCCTCTACGACCGCCTGCTCGCCACCGCCGGCTTGCGCGACCGCCACGTGGCGGCGCGCTACCACCCGGCGCGGGTGGCCGGTTTCGCCGGCCGCTCGCTCGCCACCCTGCTGGTGCGCCTGCCGCTGGCGGTGGTCGGCGGGCTGGCCAACGTCGTCCCCTTCCACCTGACCCGCATCGTCGCCGACCTGATCGCCCGCGAACGCGACCAGTTCGCCAGCTGGAAGGTCTTCCCGGCGCTCGCCCTCTACCCGCTGACCTGGATCGCCGAGGCGTCGGTGGCCGGTTGGTGGGTGGGGCGAGAGGCGGGTGCCTGGGCCGGCTGGGCGGTGGCACTCCTGGTGCTCCTGCTCGCCCCGCTCACCGGCTGGGTGGCGCTGAGGTTCCGCGACCACGCCAGCCGCCTGGTGCTCGAAGCGCGGGCCTTCCTGGTGCTGCGGCGCAGGAAGCGCTTCGCCGAAGAGCTGCGCGCCGAGCGGCAGGACGTGCGACGACGGGTGGAGGAGCTGGTGGAGTTGTGGAGAGAAGGAGAAGGCGATGAATCGGGACAAGAGTAGGCGGGACGATCAGGATCTTGGCGGCAAGGTCCTGCGAGCTTGGATGGAAGAAGCCCAGCGTCGCGACCGAGCGATCGATGACGGCACTGAGAGCGCGATCCCGGCCGACGAGGTGTTCCAGTCGCTGTTTGATCGATGGAAAGAACGTCCACAGCCCGACTAGGAGGGGAACCTTTTAGCCGAGCTGTTGAAGTTGTTAGCCTTCCAACCGTAGCTCGAACTCCCCACGCCGCACGCCGTCCGCGCCGCGCGGTGCTTCGACCACCGGCCAGCCGCGGCGCGCGGCGATCGAGCGGGCGCGGTCGCCGAGGTTCTCGTCGTCGGCGAACAGCACCTCGCCGACCAGCTCCGGGTGGCCGTCGGCTTCCACGCGGTAGTGCACGTGACGCTGGATCGAGCTGCCCGGGTAGCTGCCCGGAAGCACGCTCACCAGCTCCACGCGGCCGTCGCGGTCGCTCTTGCCGCAGGCGAACAGCCGCGGGTTGCGCGAGTCCTCGCCGTCGTTGCGCGAGTAGTAGCCGCGCGCGTCGGTCTGGTAGGCGTAGACGTGGGCGCCGGCCACCGGCGAGCCGGCAGCGTCGACCACCCGGCCGGTGAGCCGCAGCGGCACGCCCGGTTCGCCCTCCGGCACGAGGTGGAGGCGCGAGGCGGCGGCGTGGTCGCAGACGAGGTCACGGAAGGCGTCGGCGCCGCGCAGCGGTTCGAGGTCGCCGGTCGCCAGCAGGTCGGCCGCGGAGACGGCACCGCCTTCGACGGCGGCGGCCAGCACCTCGACCGCCGGGCCGTCTTCGCCGGCGGCGGCGAACGCACGGGCACGTTCCAGTGGATCGGTATTGGCCTCGGCAGCGCCGCTCGGCGACGCGGTGCAGGCGAGGGTGGCGAGCGCGGCGAGCAGCGCGGTGGCGGTGTGGGTCCGACGTCGCATGGCAGGGCTCCCGGTCGTGGTCGCAAGCGCTTCACACGAGGCACCCCGTGCCCGGCGGTCGGCAGCGGCGGGGTGGACGGCCGGCCGCCGGGCCAGGGGGCTCGCTTCTCCGCTCAGGATACGTCGCGCCGAGGGGGCGGTTCCCCACCGTGGCGTAAAAACTTGTCAAGCTTCGGTAAAGTGGCCCCGATGAACGCACCGTCCGTCACCCCGTCCCGCGGCTGGGAGCGGGTCGTCTCCCACCTCGACCGGGGGACGATCCTCGTCCTCGGTGCCCCCGGCAGCGGCAAGACGACCCTCGCCCGCTGGATGCTCGGCCAGCTCGACCGCGGTCTCGACCGCGTGGCGGTGGTCGACTGCGACCCGGGGGCGAGCGCGATCGGCGTCCCCGGTTGCCTGGGGATGGCGCTCACCGGGCCGTGGCAGGCGCCGGCGGCGATGTGGTTCGTCGGCGACGTGACGCCGCCCGGCCGCCTGCTGCCGGCGGTGATCGGCGCCGCGCGGCTCGCCGAGCGGGCGCGGCAACGTGGCGCGCAGGCGGTGATCGTCGACGCCAGCGGGGTCGTGGAAGGGGCGACGGCGCGGGCGCTCCACTACCACCTGGCGCTCGCTTCCGGGGTCGACCAGGTGGTGGCGCTCGAACGCCAGGGGGAGCTCGAACCGTTGCTCTCGCTGCTCTCCGGCGCCGGCCGCCGCATCGACCGGCTGTCGGTCTCCAGCGCCGCCCGCCCACGCCGCGAGGAAGAGCTCCAGAGCCGCCGCGAGGCTCGCTTCGCCGCCCACCTGGTCGGTGCCAAGACGCGCCTCTTCTCGCCGCGCCGCCTGCTCGGCCGCGACTGGACGGCTGGCACCGACGGCGGCGGCGCAGGCACCGAAGCGACGCTCGCCGAGGGGACGGTGGTCGGCCTGCTCGACGGCGAGGGTTTCTGCCTCGGGCTCGGGCTGGTCGAGGAGGTCCACCCCGACCGCGTGGCGGTGCTCACCCGGGTCGGCGACGTGCCGGTGGTGCGCCTCCAGGTGGGCGACTTCCGGCTCGACCCGGAAGGCCGCGAGATCGGGCGGGCGGTCGGCGTCGCCGCCGGGACGAGCGGGTGACGGCGGACGACCGCGGCGCTACGCTGCGCGACCGCCTCCACGTGCTGCTCCAGCGGCTGCTGCCGCAGCGCGCGATGACCGCCGTCGCCCACCGCCTGGCACGCAGCCGGATGCGCTGGTTGAAGACGCCGCTGATCCGCACCGTCGTCGCCCTCTACCGGGTGGACCTCTCGGAAGCGGCGGCGCCGCGGCGCGGCGACTACGCGAGCTTCAACGCCTTCTTCACCCGCCCGCTCGCCCCCGGGGCGCGGCCGCTCGCCGCGGCGCCGGGCGACGTGGCGAGCCCGGTCGACGGCACGGTCTCCCAGGCCGGCGAGATCGCCGCCGGCCGCATCTTCCAGGCCAAGGGGAACGACTACTCGCTGATCGACCTGCTCGGCGGCGACGCGGCCCGCGCCGAACCGTTCCAGGGCGGCTCCTTCGCCACCCTCTACCTGTCGCCCCGCGACTACCACCGCGTCCACATGCCGCGCGGCGGCCGGCTCACCGAGATGGTGCGCGTGCCGGGCAAGCTGTTCTCGGTCGACGAGGCGACGACGCGGGCGCTACCCGGGTTGTTCGCCAGGAACGAGCGGGTGGCGGCGCTGTTCGACAGTGCACTGGGGCCGATGGCGGTGGTGATGGTCGGCGCGCTGCTGGTGGCGGGGATCGAGACGGTGTGGCACGGCCCGGTGACACCACCGCGCGGCGGCCGGGTGACCGCCTGGGACTATCCCGCCGACGGCGACGGCGCCGTGCGCCTCGCCCGTGGCGAGGAGATGGGCCGCTTCAACTTCGGTTCGACGGTGATCGTCCTGTTCGCCCCCGGGCGGGCGGCGTGGGGCGACGCGCTGCGGCCGGGCACGCACGTTCGGATGGGACAGAAGATCGGCGAGGCACGATGAAACCGAGGTGGTGGCGGGGCTCGTCCCCGCCGGCCGTTGGAGCCGGACACGTGCTGCCGATCCTCGCCCTGGTCCTGCTCGGGGCGCTGCCGGCCGGAGCCCTCGAACCGGTGGCGGCCCCGCCGCCGGAGGCAGTGGCGGCCGCCGAAGCGCAGTTGACGCCACACGGTGCCACGCTGGTGGTGCGCGACGCGGCGAGCGACGCGGTGCTGGTGCGCGTCGACCCGGCGCGGGCAGCCGAGCGCCAGCCCCCCTGCTCGACCTTCAAGATCCCCAACACCCTGATCTCGCTCACCGCCGGCGCCGTCACCCTGGACGACAACCACCTCCGCCGCGACCGCGAGACGACCCCGACCGAGGACTGGTGGCCGAAGAGCTGGGACCGCGACCACGACCTGCAATCGGCGCTCGAGAGCTCGGCGCTCTGGTACTTCCAGGAGCTGGCGCGACGGGTGGGGATCGAGGAGATGCAGCGCCAGGTGGATCGGTTGAACTACGGCAACCGGGATCTGTCGGGTGGTGTGGATCGGTTCTGGTTGTCGTCGTCGTTGACGATCTCGGCGGACGAGCAGACGGAGTTTCTGGGCCGGTTGGTGCGTGGGGAGTACGGGTTCGCGGCGGCGGACCTGGTGGCGTTGAAGGAGGGGATTCGGCGGGGTGGGGGCGACGGTTGGGAGTGGTTTGCGAAGACGGGGAGTTGTGCGTTGGAGGGGGGGAGGTTCGTGGGGTGGTTGGTGGGGTGGGTGGAGCGGGGGGAGG
>Ga0102949_1000067_pt1 | contig 10421 bp, 12 predicted proteins | sample SalPon2A_B_D1_MG_FD_78503 | JGI IMG/M metagenome (GOLD analysis project Ga0102949, IMG submission 78503) | Soil microbial communities from South San Francisco under conditions of wetland restoration - Salt Pond MetaG R2A_B_D1_MG | ecosystem: Environmental > Terrestrial > Soil > Wetlands | place... | reverse complement strand
GCGGGTTATACTTGTTGCAACAGGCACAATCGAAGCACCCGGTTCCACGAACCCGCAAGACGGACCCGCAAGGAGGCAGCATGCTCAAGAAGCTGACGTCCACCGGCGACGGTTGGGCACCCCTCGTCCTTCGCCTCACCCTCGGCCTGGTGATCTTTCCGCACGGAGCCCAGAAGCTGCTCGGCTGGTACGGCGGCGAGGGGTTCTCCGGCACGCTCGACTTCTTCGGCGGTCAGCTCGGCATCCCGGCATTCATCACCGTGCTGGTGATCGTCGGCGAGTTCTTCGGCGCGCTGGCGCTGATCGCCGGTTTCCTCACCCGCTTCTGCGCCGCCTCGATCGGCGTCATCATGCTCGGCGCCATGTTCATGATCCACTGGGGCAACGGCTTCTTCATGAACTGGTACGGCGTTCCAGACCAGGGGCAGGGCTACGAGTACCACCTGCTGGCCATCGGCATCGCCGTGGCCTTGATGATCACCGGTGGCGGGAAGTGGTCGGTCGATGGGAGGATGGGCGGCTGAGGTGACTCGGGTGGGTTCGGGAGGGCGCAAGGCCCTCCCCTACAAACCGCGATGGAGGGGCCTCCTGTAGGGGAGGGCCTTGCGCCCTCCCGAACCCGTGCACGACACCCAACTCACCCGCCCGCGTCAACCGAGGTAGATCGCTTCCAGCCGGTTCCAGTGCCTGCGGAAGTAGAGCCCCACCAGGTGGGCGCCGAGGAAGAGGGCGTAGGTGACCACCACGTCGCTGGCGATCTGGCCGACGAGCGGCAGGAAGCCGAGCAGGAGCGGCAAGACGAAGCGGGCGATCAGCAACCCGGCGAGGCCCACCGTCATGGCGAGCCACTCGAGCGGCGCCACCAGCACGGCGGCGACGTGGAGGTCGATGCGGAAGGCGGCGAGGAAGGTGTCGAACAGCGAGGTGGCGCCGAAGATCGGGATCCACAGCGCGACGGCGACCAGGAAACCGACCGAGAGCGCCAGGAAGCAGGCACCGAGCGACACCGTTCCGGTGAGCATCTCCCACGGGCCGCAGCCGAGCAGGTACATGAGCCCGAACAGCGGCAGCAGGCAGAGGAAGGCGACGAAGAGGAAGAGGAGCAGCGAGCGGAAGAGCTCGAAGAAGTCGAAGTCGGGCCAGTCGGGCAGCTCGTTCTCGCCGCGCGCCGTCGAACCGGAGATCGAGAACATGAACGACGGCCACATCAGGATCATGATGATGCCGAAGAGGCCGGTGACTGCGCCGCCGCCGATCGGGATCGCCAACCCGATCAACCGCATGATGAGCAGCAGGGCGACGAAGCCCCAGAAAGCGTAGGCGCCGTAACCGCGGAACGGGTAGGCGAGCGCCTCGGCGACGCCGTAGCCGGCGGCCGACTGGGCGACGCGGGCGCGGCGGCGCTCGGTGATCGTGTTGCCGGCCGGTGCCGGCACCGGCGGTGCGTACGAACCGCCGAGCGGCGGCGGCCCGGAAGGCGCCGCGGGTGCGGTGCCGGCGGCCGGGGCGGAGCCCCAGGGCAGCGCTCGCTCGCCGCACAGCTTGCAGAACTCGAGACGGTGGCCGCTCTCCACGCACTCGGCGCAGAGCGGCTGCTGGCAGCCGTCGCAGACGTGGGTGACGGCGTGGCCCGGGTGTCGCGGACAGGCGGCGGCGTTCATCGGCGGACTTGCGGTGGGTTTACCCGGATCATGAACACCCCGGGTTCAGGTGCTCGGCGGCTCCGGCGGCGGGTCGCGGTCCGGGCGCAGCAGCAGCACCATGGCGCTGGCGGCGCCGCCGAAGAGGAGCAAACCGGCGAGGATCATGATGATCAGCCCCGAGGGCGGGAAGCCGCCGTAGCGCACCGCCACGGTGAGCTCGGCCGCCGGGCTGCCGCCGCCGTCCGGGTCGGCGTCCGGCGGCCACGCTTCGAGCGTCGCCGGGCCGGCCTCCTGCGGCGTCCACATCACGCTGCCGGAGGCGTCGACGGCGATCAGCTCCTCGGCGTAGCCGGTCTGGCTGTTCGGGCGGTATTGGGCCACCAGGCGGTAGCCGGCGGCCGGTGCTCCGTCGTGCTCGACGCGCAGCCGCACCACCTCGCCGCGCAGCGGGCGCTCGTCGTCGGCGGCGATCGTCACCTCGGCCGACGCCGGGGCGGCGACGGCGAACGCGGCGAGCAGGAGCGCGGCGAGGGCGAGGCGGGTGACGTGGGGTGCGACGTGCTGGTGGTTCAACATGTCAGGCCTCCTCTCCGCCGGCGTCCGGTCCGTAGGTGATCGGTCCGGTCGGTTGCGACCCGTCGCCCTTCTTCCAGGTGAAGAAGGCGGCGGCGCCGAGGCTGCCGACCAGCCAGACGAAGAAGCAGATGAAGGGGAGGATCCGTTCCCAACCCGGCCGGTCGCCGTCGTAGCCGTAGAAGCCGCCGATCTCGCCCCAGGCCGAGTAACCGAGCACGAAGGCGAGCGCCGCCGGGATGACCAGCTTGATCAGCCAGTCGAACACCGCCGGCAGGTGGAAGCGGCTGTTGCGGTTGATCTCCTCGCGCAGCTTGCGGATCGGCAGCATCCAGCCGATCAGCAGGCACTCGACGAGGCCGACGATCAGCAGGCCGTAGGAGAAGGCCCAGTGGTCGATGAGGTCGAGCAGCGTCAAGCCGAGGGTGCCGTTCCAGGAGAGGTCGGGGTCCATGATCACCGGCAGGGCGAAGCAGATGCTGCCGACGAGGCCGAAGCTGGCGGTGACTCCGAGGGTCTTTCTCCGCGTCCAGCCGAACTTGTCCATGATGGCGCAATTGAGGCCCTCGATGAGCGAGATCGACGACGACAACCCGGCCATCAGCAGGAGCAGGAAGAAGAGGACTCCGAACTGCCACACCGCGGCCGGCATCTCGGCGATGCCGGTGGGGACGACGAAGAAGATCATCGACAGCGTCGAGGTGTTCGGCACGATGGCGAAGGCGAACAGGAGCGAGAAGATCGCCACCCCGGCGACGTACTCGAAGCCGCAGTTCAAGCAGGCGGTGACGATGCCGTTGTTCACCTGGTCGGAGTTCTTCGGCAGGTAGGAGGCGTAGGCGGTCATGACGCCGAAGCCGAGGGTGAGGCTGAAGAAGATCTGCGACACCGCGCCGCGCCACACCTGCGGGTCCTTCATGATCTCGAAGTCGGGGGTGAAGAGCAGGAACACCCCCTCCTCGCCGTTGGGCAGCGTCAGGCCGCGGACGATCAGCACCAGCATGAAGATCCACATCAGCGGCACGAACACCTTGACCACCGGCTCGATCGAGGTCACGCCGCGGCGGACGATGAACACGTTGGCCAGCCAGACGACCACCACCAGCAGCAGGATCCAGGGCGAGGAGATCATCGAGAAGAAGAAGCCGTGCGGGTTGGCGAGGCTCTCCATGTCGAAGCCCGGGGTGGCGGTCGACTCCTCCCATAGCGGCCCGAAGGCACCGAGGAACATGCCGAGCACCCAGGAGAGGATGGTGATGTAGTACATGGTGATGAAGCTGGCGTTGAGCAACGCCCACCAGCCGGCGAACTCGCCCCAGCGACCGCCGACGCGGCCGAGCGACGGCGGGAACGCCTGCTGGGTGACGCCACCGAGGCCGAGCTCGGTGATCAGCACCGGGATGCCGACCAGGAAGAGGGCCACGAGGTAGGGCAGGTAGAAGGCGCCGAAGCCGTAGGTGTAGGCGTTCGAGCCGAAGAAGACGACGTTGCCGAGGCCGATGGCCGACCCGGAGGCGGCGAGCACGAAGCCGAGCTTCGACTTCCACTGTCCGCGTTGCGTGGACACGTTTCTGCCACTCCCCTCTCAAGCGCCGTCGGCGCCCGGCGGGCCGGGACCGGGCGGGATTCGGCCGCCGCGGCGCGGTGCCGCGCAGCCCTTCTGAGTACTCTTGGAACGCCCCCTGTAGTGCTCGAAAGCATGATAGCCGAGGGGTCGCGGGGGCGCAACAACGCCCGGGTGCGGCCGGTTGACCCGCCTGCGGTGGCGTGTTAGCTTTCGCTCGGTCGGGCCGCGCCGACTCGCTGAAGGTGCGTCAGCGCGGCTCGCTCCGCAAACATCCAGGCTGGGGCTTCAGGAACAATCACTCAACACCGGACCACGCGGAGACGCGCGCCGGTGGAGTCCGTCAGGAGAGCGAGATGCCCGGTCAGACGCAGCTCACCTGGCTTCGCTACGTCGCCCTCGGTCTGGAGTTGGCGGTCACGGTCGGCGCCGGTGCCTTCGCGGGCTGGTGGTTCGACCGGGCCCTGGCGAGCGCACCCTGGGGGCTGCTCTTCGGCTCGCTTCTCGGCATGACCGTCGGCCTGGTCAACCTGATCCGCCGCGCCCTGCGTGCGACGCACCCCGACGGGGCGGACCGGGAGCAGGATTGACAACGTGACGACCGGCAGCCGGCGCTTCCTCGCCCTGCTCGCCCTCGCCGCCGCCACCGCGCTGGTGGTCGCCGCGGTCGGGTTTCTCCCGACCCGCAACCTGGCCGGCGACGACGGGGTGACGGCGATGGCGGTGGCGCTGGCGGTCTGCTGGGTCGCTTCGGCGGTCGGCGCCGTGCCGGTGCTGCTCGCCGAGCGCGAGGCGGCCGGCGGCAGGCCGCCGCTGGCGGTGACCTTCGGGTCGATGCTGACGCGGCTGCTCGTCGTCCTCGGGTTGACGGTGGCGGCGGCGCTCTCCGGCCTGGTGGCGCCGAAGCCGCTGCTGGTGTGGACGGCGCTCGCCTACCTGGCGCTGCTCGTGGTCGACACCTGGTACCTGCTCGGCGCGGCGCGCGGGTCGGCGAAGTGAAGAGCGGCCGGCAGCTTGCAGTTTCTGAATCTGAAGACGTGACGAGGTAACACGGAGAAGCCATGAACTTCGGTTGGATCGACAACGCAGGGCACCATCTGGGCAGCCTGCTCGGCGGTTTCGTGGGCGCGGGCGCCGACCCGATCGACCACATCCGTCAGCACAAGCTGTTCACCATCCCGGCCGACCTCGGCTTCCTCACCCCCGAGGGTGAGATCACGGTGCTCTCCGACATCATCGTGATGACGATCGTGGCCTCGGTGCTGCTCGTCCTCTTCGTGCCGCTCGGCATCCGCAAGCGCAAGGGCGACGACGAGATCCGCAGCAAGGTGCCGCGCGGCCCGGCGACGGTGCTGGAGACGATCTGCTGGGGCCTGCGCGAGCTGCTGGCGCGGCCGTTGCTCGGCAAGCACACCGACCGCTTCATCCCGTTCATCTGGACCGTCTTCTTCTTCATCCTGACCATCAACGTGCTCGGCCTGCTGCCGTTCGGCGCCCTGTCGGCCAAGTTCGGCACCCACGTCGGCGGCACCGCGACGGCGAACATCTGGACCACCGCCACCCTCGCCCTCGTCACCCTGGTGCTGATGGTGTTCAACGGTCTGCGTTTCGGCGGCATGGCCTACCTGGGGCACTTCAACCCGGTGCCGAAGGACATGCACTGGATCGCCAAGCTCTTCCTGGTGCCGCTGATGGTCACCGTCGAGGTGCTCGGCACCTTCTTCAAGATCTTCGCCCTGGCCATCCGTCTGTTCGCCAACATGGTGGCCGGCCACGTGCTTCTCGCGGTGTTGATCAGCTTCGTGCTGGCCTCCGGCGCCTACTCGATCTACGCCGGGCTCGGGATGGCCGCCATCGTCGTGCCGGCGAGCGCCGCCATCACCCTGCTCGAGATCTTCGTCGCCTTCCTTCAGGCCTTCATCTTCACTTTCCTCAGCGTGCTCTTCCTCAGCCAGTCGGTGATTCTCCACCACGGGGAAGAGCACGGGGAAGCCCACTAACGACAAAGCTGCCCGCCAGGGCTCGGGTGGACGACCGCCCGTAGAGAGTTTGAACAGAAAGGACTCTGTCGCAATGAACAAGAAGCAAGCCAAGATCGCCCTCTGCCTGATCGTCTTCGGTCTCGCGCTCGCCTTCGTGCCGTCCATGGTGTCGGCCGCGCAGCCGGAAGCCGCGGTCACCGAGGACGCCGGTGCCGCCGCTGCCGGTGACATGCTGCGCAAGTTCGGTGGTGCCATCGGTGCCGGTCTCGCCGTCATCGGCGGCGGCCTGGGCGTCGGCAAGATCGGCGCCGCGGCCACCGAGTCGATCGCCCGTCAGCCCGAAGCCGGCGGCGCCATCTCGACCGCGATGATCATCACCGCCGCCATGATCGAGGGCGCCGCGCTGTTCGCCGTCGTCGTCGGTCTGCTGGCGGTTCTCTGAGGCCGCAGGCGGCAACCATGCGACACGTCAAGCTGCTGGCGGCCACCACCGCCGCCTTCCTGGCGCCTGCCGCGGCCTTCGCGGCCGAGCACGCGGAGGGGGGTGGCGGCGCGTGGAACCCGTTCCTCGACGGCGACTTCGGGAACTTCCTGTGGACGCTCGTCACCCTGGTGGTCGTCTACTGGATTCTGAAGCGCTTCGCCTGGAAGCCTCTTCTCGGGGCTCTCCAGCAGCGCGAGGAGTTCATCGAGGACACGCTGCGCACGGCGGCCGAAGACCGCGACCGCGCCGAGGCGCTGCTTCGCGACTACGAGGCGAAGCTGGCGACGGCGCGCGACGAGGTCGAAGCGATGCTCGACGAGGGGCGGCGCGACGTCGCCGTCATGCGTGAGCGCGATCTCGCCCAGGCCAAGGAAGAGGCGCAGCAGATCGTCGAGCGCGGGCGCCGCGACATCGAGATCGCCAAGGACACCGCGGTCAAGGAGCTGTACGACCGCGCCACCCGCCTGGCGACCGCCGCCGCCGGCCGCATCCTCGAGCGCGAGCTCGACCCGAGCGACCACGAGCGCCTCGTCACCGAGGCCATCGACCGGCTCGGCCGTCCCGAGCAGGGCGCCAACTAGCGACCGCGAGGAGGCCCGATGGCTGCAGGCAAGTTCAACGACAAGCAACGCGCGGTGGCCCGCGTCTACGCCGAGGCCATGCTCAGCCTGGCCGCCGGCTCCGGCGCCGCCGACTCGTTGCGCGAGGAGTTCGACGCCGTCGCCGGGATGACGCGCGCGAACCCGGGTTTCGCCGATTTCCTGGCCAACCCGGTGATCGACGCCGACGAGCGGCAGGTGAGCCTGGAGCGCATGTTCCGCGGCAAGCTGTCCGACCTGGCGGTCGACTCGATCCAGGTCTTGAACCGCAAGGGGCGCAGCGCTCTGCTGCCGGCGGTGGCCGCCGAGTACCGGCGCGCCCACGACCGGCACCAGCGCCGTATCGAGGTGCAGGTCACCAGCGCCAAGCCGCTCACCGACGACCAGCGCGGCCGCCTCGCCGCCGCCATCGAGAAGCGCACCGGCTTCGCGCCGACGTTCGACGAAAACGTCGACCCGTCGCTGCTCGGCGGCCTGGTGGTGCGCATCGGCGACGAGAAGACCGACGGCAGCGCGGTGACCCGCCTGCACAACCTGACCGAGGCGCTGTCAGCCCGCGCTTCCCGCGAGATCCACAGCGGTACTTACGTCGAAGGGACCTAGGACATGAAGTTCAGAGTGGACGAAATCTCCTCCGTCATCGCCGAGGAGATCCAGCAATACAGAAGCGAGGCCGAGCTCGCCGAGGTCGGCACCGTGCTCGAGGTCGGCGACGGCATCGCCCGCGTCTACGGCCTGGACAACGCCATGGCCCAGGAGCGCGTCGAGTTCGAGAACGGCGCCCAGGGGCAGGTGTTCAACCTCGAAGAGAGCTCCGTCGGCGTCGTCATCATGGGCCAGTACCTCGGCATCAAGGAGGGCGACGAGGTGCGCCGCACCGGCGAGCTGCTGTCGGTTCCGGTCGGCGAGACGATGATCGGCCGCGTGGTCGACCCGCTCGGCCGGCCGCTCGACGGCAAGGGCGTGATCGACAGCTCGAACACCCGGCCGCTCGAGTACAAGGCGCCGGGCATCGCCGAGCGCCAGCCGGTCACCGAGCCGTTGCAGACCGGCATCAAGGCGATCGACTCGATGATCCCGATCGGCCGCGGCCAGCGCGAGCTGATCATCGGCGACCGCAAGACCGGCAAGACGGCGATCGCCATCGACGCGATCATCAACCAGAAGGGCGGCGACGTGGTCTGTGTCTACGTCGCGGTCGGTCAGAAGGAGTCGACCGTCGCCTCGGTGGTCGACAAGCTGACCGAAGAGGGCGCGATGGACTACACCATCGTGGTCACCGCCGGCTCCTCCGACCCGGCGCCGCTCCAGTACATCGCCCCCTACGCCGGCGCCGCGATGGCCGAGTACTTCATGTACCAGGAAGGCCGCGCCACGCTGGTCGTCTACGACGATCTCTCGAAGCAGGCGCAGGCCTACCGCCAGCTGTCGCTGCTGCTGCGCCGGCCGCCGGGCCGCGAGGCCTACCCGGGCGACGTCTTCTACCTCCACTCCCGTCTGCTCGAACGCGCCGTCAAGCTGCGCAGCGAGTACGCGGTGGTGCCGAAGGGGACGCCCGAGGACGCCCGCGACCGCTCGATCGCCCGCCGTCACCCCGAGGGGCTCGACGCACCGGCCGGCGAGCGTCCGGACTCCGCCGACGGTCTCTACCACCGTCACGAGGGTCAGGAGCGCGCCGAGGCCTGGCTCGCCAGCCTCGACGACAGCGACAACTACCGCGTCCACAAGTTCCCGAACTCGGGTGGTTCGATGACCGCGCTGCCGATCATCGAGACGCTGGAGGGTGAGGTCTCGGCCTACATCCCGACCAACGTGATCTCGATCACCGACGGCCAGATCTACCTCGAACCGGACCTCTTCTTCGCTGGCGTCCGCCCGGCCGTCAACGTCGGCATCTCGGTGTCGCGCGTCGGCGGCAACGCGCAGGTCAAGGCGATGAAGCAGATCTCGGGCTCGCTGCGTCTCGACCTCGCGGCCTTCCGCGACCTCGAAGCGTTCGCCCAGCTCGGCACTGAGCTGGACGCCACTTCGCAGCGCCAGCTCGACCGCGGCCGCCGGATGACCGAGCTGCTCAAGCAGCCGCAGTACTCGCCGTACGGCGTGCTCGACCAGATCGTCTCGATCTTCGCCGGCACGCGCGGTTACCTCGACAACCTGCCGGTGCCGTCGGTGCTCGACTTCGAGCGCGGTCTGCTCCAGTACTTCCACGACGAGTACCCCGAGGTGCTCGACGCGCTGCGCGACAAGAAGAAGCTCGACGACTCGCTCGAAGAGGATCTCAAGCGGGTGATCTCCGAGTACAAGGAGATCTTCGTCCGCGACCTCGAGTCCGAGAAGGCCGTCGCCGCCGCAGCAACAGGGAGCTAGCCCGTGGCCAACCGCCGAGCCATCGTCAAGCGCCGCAAGTCGGTGCGCAACATCAAGAAGATCACGCGCACCATGCAGCTGATCGCCACCGCCCGTTTCCAGGCGGCGATGAGCCGCGCGATGGCGAGCCGCCCGTACGTCGACAAGCTGGCCGAGCTGGTCGGCGAGCTGGCGGGTGCCGCCGGCGAGTACCGGCACCCGCTCTTGGAGCAGCCGGACTCGGACCGCTCGTTGCTCCTCGTGCTGTCGAGCAACCGCGGTCTCGCCGGCGGCTACAACGCCCACCTGCTGCGCGCGGCGATGGACCACACCGACATGTTGGCTGCCAACGGCGTCGAGACCGACACCTGGATGGTCGGCAAGAAGGGCATCTCCGCCTACCGCTTCCGCGGTCGCGAGATCGCCGAGCGGCACACCCACTTCGACGACAAGCCCCGTTTCGAGCAGGTCGAGCCGCTGGCCCGCGAGGCGATGCACCGCTTCACCACCGGCGAGGTCGGCTCGGTCTACGTGGCCTACATGCGCTTCTTCTCCGCCGGTCAGCAGAAGCCGGAGGTGGCGCGGTTGCTGCCGCTCGCCACCGACGTCGCCGCCGGCGGCGAGGCGTCGCCGTCGACCTACGAGATCCGGCCTTCGGCACCGGTGGTCCTCGACCGCCTGCTGCCGGCCACCGTCCGCATGCGCCTCTACCAGGCCTTCCTCGACGCCGCCGTCTCCGAGCAGATCTTCCGCATGACGGCGATGAAGGCGGCCACCGAGGCGGCCGACGACATGATCAAGAACCTCACCCGCCAGTACAACCGGGCGCGGCAGACCGCCATCACCTTGGAGCTGCTCGACATCGTCGGCGGCGCCAACGCCCTCTCCGGCTGAACCGGAAACGAAGAAAGAGACCGCACATCATGGCTGAAGCAAACGTCGGAACCGTCACCCAGGTCATCGGCTCCACCCTCGACGCGGAGTTCTCCGAGGAGAGGATGCCGGCCCTCTACAACGCGCTGCGCGTGCCGGTCAGCCGCACCGTCCTCGGCGAGTCGATCACCGAGACGCTCTGGTGCGAGGTGGCACAGCACCTCGGCGGCGGCCGCGTGCGCGCCGTCGCCCTCGGCTCGACCGACGGTCTGCCGCGTGGCGCCAAGATCGTCGACACCGGTTCGCCGGTCACCGTGCCGGTGGGCGAGAAGACCCTCGGCCGCGTCTTCAACCTGG
>Ga0102949_1000066_pt1 | contig 10461 bp, 10 predicted proteins | sample SalPon2A_B_D1_MG_FD_78503 | JGI IMG/M metagenome (GOLD analysis project Ga0102949, IMG submission 78503) | Soil microbial communities from South San Francisco under conditions of wetland restoration - Salt Pond MetaG R2A_B_D1_MG | ecosystem: Environmental > Terrestrial > Soil > Wetlands | place... | reverse complement strand
GGCGTCAGCGTCACGACGGACGACCCGGCGATCGCCATCAGCGACGTCGAGTCGAGCGGCGACGGCGAGACGCTGTCGGCCAACCTGCACGTACCGGAAGGCTTTGCCAGCCAACCGTTCCGCATCCGCGTCGACGGTGGCGGCCGTGGCAGCTTCGAGCTCGACGTCAACGACCTCTCGGGCGCCGAGTCGGTGGTCGCTGCCTCCGAGACCATCGACTTGACCGAAGAGATGCGCCGCCAGATGGACCAGGGCATCGACGTGCCGCATCTCTACCTGCAGACGCTGTCACCGACGCCGGAGTTCGCCGAACGGCAGATCGATCGCGCCGGCACCGGATCGACCGAGGGAGGGCTCGACCGGGTCACGGCGTCCTTCCTGCCGTGTGAAATTTTTCGCAGTCGGCGCATCTTCAACTGGACGCGGACCTACGTCATCACCATCAACGAGCTCAACGAGATCGACCCTCGGGTCCTGGAAGCTCTCGGCCTGGGGGAGTTGCGCCGCTTCGGAACGCTCATCTTCAGCGCTTTCGCCGATATCGACCTCAGCTTCCGTGCTCGACTCTGCCCGCCGCGTAGCTTCCGCGCTTGTGCCACCGGCCGCACCGGTCTGGAGAGCCCCGGTATCGCCAGCTACGTGACCACCTTCTCGATCTGCGTGCCGCCGATCGGTGGGTTCGGCCCGATCCGTACGTCGCACCAAAGCGGCGTGCTCAACAGGGCGAATCTCCGCTCGGCGGGCGAGTGCGTCGTCATCGAGCAGGATCCGAACGACGACCCTCTGGTCGGGAAGATATGGGCCACCGCGCAACAGGTTTCCTGTTGCAGTGAACCGGTCGAGATGGAGGCGGCGGGCACCGCCTTCCCGACGCAAGGTCTGTTCGCCGCCACCTTCGATGGAACGGCTACCGCCACCAACGCGAGCCCCGACCTGTCCTCTGCCGAGTGCCGGGGTCAATTCCGCCTGTTCCTGGACGTCAACGATGACAACCCCTTCGAGCCTGGTGTGGCGATTCCGGAGATCAATCTCGACGACCTCGGAGGCTTCCTTCCCGGATCCGCGCTTGGCCCTGGGCCCAGCCTTCCGCTTCCACAGGAGGTGACGCTGGTTGCGGCGTACGTGAGGGGCGAAGGGGATCATGCGACCATCGTGCCTCCTCCCTACGGCGTCACTGAAGTGGAGTTCAATCTCTCGGGCACGACTGCCTTCAGAGGCGTGGCCATGAACTGGCCTCCGGAAGGGGGGGACGAACCTGACTTCTCCTTCGCCGACGGTACACAAGGACCGGTCACCGTCCTCTTCGACAACGACCACTTGGCGAGGATCAAGCTGCACGTCTTCGACTACGGTGGCATCACTACGGTCGACGCTGCTCCCCGCAACGACTTGGCGCTCGCCGTACTTCGACTGCCCAAGGACGAGAACAACAACAAGTTGCCTGACGTCGGTTGGCCGGTCAAGCGAGGCATCGGGCTTTCCGACGACATGGGCTTGGTGGCTGAGGAGGACATCGATACACTCCCTAGCCAACCTGGCGACCGATTGTCCAACTACGAGGAGTACCGTGGCTTCATGGTGATGGGGCAGCACGTGCGCACCTCACCATTCAGCCCCAACCTGTTCGTGGCAGGCAACTGGCCGGCGGGACACCAGTTGATGTCGACCAGCGGGCTTTCCGTCGACAGGGTGCGGGGAGAGTTCGATCCGCAGGAGCCCGAGATCGTCGCAGGTGAGCACTGGATCGACTTCTGGCATCAGAACGCGGCGGCAGGCGGCCCGATTCCGGGCGCCAGCAAAGAAAAACAGACCCGGGCCTGCTGGCTTTTCCTGCACTCGATGGGACTGGACGCCGTCAATCCTTCCAACCTTGGACGGACCACGCCGCGCAACGGGGTGCCCAACGATGGCCTTGCGAAGACGCCTGACTTCACCTTGGTGTCACGCGTTTTCTTGGAGATGCATGAAAACCTCGGTCGCTCGCTGGGGCTCAGTGGCGCCGACCTCCAGGCTTTCGTCAACGAAGAGGTGGTGAGAACCGGGGCGCACGAGCTCGGTCACTGCATCAGCATCGAGCACCGTCCGCCCGAGCTCGCGCGGGGCGTGACCTGGGCGGAGGTTGGGACCGACGAGAGTGTGATGTCGACTCTTCCGACTATCAGCCTCCCAACCGGGTACCAGGGCAGCCCTCTGACCTTCAACACCAATGACTTTAATCAGATCGAGCTGTGGACGATGCCTTGAGGTCGAATGAATGTCGCATGGAAAGGAGCCTTTGAACGTGCCGAACCGAGTGCTACTCATCGCCGCCCTGCTCATCCCGACGGTGATCGTCGTAGGCGCCGAACCGTCGATCGAGACTGTATGCCGTCCTTTGTGGACCGCCATGACGGATTCGGGTGACGTGGCCTTTGATCCGTTGAATGAGTTGCTGGTCGACGTGGAGCTCGTGAACTGGTCTCAAAGTGAAGCCTTGTTGGTGCCGGCTTCGCTGGGTGAGCTGCTGACCGTCGACCTCCAGAAGGACGGTCGAAGTGTACCGATCAGTAGTTGGGTCGCCGACTGGCAGCCCCAAGGCGACGTCGCCTTCGAGCTACCAGGCGTCGACTCGTCGACCTTGACCAGCGAAGCGGAAACGACGGAGGTTTTGACCGCCCACAGCTTGCGCCGAGCACGATTGAGCTTGCGCCGCTCGGGCCAGGCTCCCTACGCCGAGGGTGTCTACCGCATCGTTCTGACGCCGGACCCGTCCGTTCTCAAGCGGGCTTCGGGTGCCGTCTGGCGCGGGTCGGGAGGCAACTGTCAGCTCGTCGTTGACGTTCGCGTACCGCGAACCCATGAGGACGTGGAGGCGGCGACCGAGCTCTCGGCGTCGAGAGCGCTCAGCGAAGGCCAACTGGATCGAGCTCGGTCCCACTTCGAGAAGCTGGAGCAGCTCAGCCCCGGCTCGACGGCCTCGGCTTGGGGACTGGCCATGGTCGACTTCCGAGAGGAGAACTTCGCAGGGGCCGCGATTCGCTTCGAGAACCTGATCTCCAAGCAGGATGCCCCTTCCTCAGTTCTGGCCCTTCATCTCGCCGCTTGCTATGCGTCGATGGATCGGGAATCAGCAGCGGCCAGCCTCTTGCTGGAGATGGGTGTCACCTCGAATCTTCCGGATGCGATCGAAGTGATCGACAACATCCAAGCGGCCCGCCGAACGAGCACCGGTCAGCAGCCTTGACTTCGAGCTCCCAGGCGTCGGGAGAGGGCACGGAGGCCCGAGGTTCCGGCCTACCCCCCGATCTCCCGGAGGCGGTCGCGGGCGAGGTTGGCCTCGTCCGAGTTCGGGTACTCGCGCACCACGTAGCGCAGCTGCACGACTCCCTGTGAGCGCTCGCCGAGCTCGAGGTGGGCGTAGCCTTTCTTGAGTACGGCGCTCGGCAGCTTGTCGCTGCGCGCGTAGCGGTTGATCACCTCGTCGAACTGCTCGATCGCCTGGCGGAAGCGGCGCTGGCGGTAGTAGCACTCGCCGATCCAGTAGACCGCGTTGTCGGCCAGCTCGGTGTCGGGGAAGGTTCGCAGGTACTCCTCGAACTGGCGCACCGAGATGTCGTAGTTGCCCCGCAGGTAGTCGTTGTAGGCCGCCTGGTAGAGAGCGCCGGGGTCGGTGGTCGGCGGGCGGGTGGGGGGCGGGTTGGTTGCGTTGCCCTCGCCGCCTTCGCCCTCGGCGCCGCTGCCCGGCGGCGGGTAGTAGACCGGCGGCGCGTTGCGGAAGCTCTTCAGCTCCTGGTTGGTGGCGGCGATCGTCTGCGACAGCTGGGCGAGGCGGTAGTTGGTGTCCTCCAGCTTCGCTTCGAGCTGCTCGATCTGCGCCGACAGCTCCTGCAGGCGCACCCCCATGTCGGCCTCGGAGCGCAGCAGCTGCTCCATCTGGCGGCCGACGCTCGCCTCCAGGCTCGACACCTCCTCCTTGCTCGGCGCCTGGCGCTGCGCCTGGAGGACCTGGCGCTGGATCTCGTTGAGCTGGCTCTCCAGGCTCTCGATGTCGCTGCCGGAGACGCACCCCCCGGCCGCCAGGGCGGCGGCCAGGAGCAGGGCGAGGAGGAGGCGGGGCCGCGTCACTTCGAACCGGTCCCTAGTTGCGGCCGGAGATCACGAAGTGGGCGCGGCGGTTGCGCTGCCAGCAGCTCTCGGTCTGCTCGGTGCACACCGGGCGCTCTTCGCCGTAGCTGATGGTGCGCATCTTGTCGCTGGCGATGCCGAGCGAGACCAGGAAGTCCTTGGGCGTCTCGGCGCGCCTCTGGCCGAGCGCCAGGTTGTAGTCGTTGGTACCGCGGTCGTCGCAGTGACCTTCGATGGTGTAGGTGAACTCCGGGTGCTGGCGCATGAACTCCGCGTTGCGCTCCAGTCGCTCGCGAGCCTCGGCGCGCAGATCGGCCTGGTCGAAGTCGAAGAAGACGTCACCGATCAGCCCTTCCTGCGCCACGTAGGCGTTCAGCTCGGCGATGTCGTCCGGCAGCACCGGCTCGGTCATGTCCTCCATCGGCTCCGGCGGCGGCGGCGGCACCTCGGCGGCCGGCTCCTCGGCCGGCTCGCTGACCACTTCGAGCTCGGGTTCGGGCGTCTCGGGCGGCTTCTTGGGGCAGCCCCATAGGGCCACTGCGAGCAACGGCATCAGAACGAAGGTCATCCACTTGCGGCTCATCCTCGGTCTCTCCTCGGCCTTGTATTTCAACGGTTTGGCGTAGGCTTTGTCGGTTGGGATCGCGCCCGCAATCTACCAGGAAGACCCGCTGTCATCAAGCGTTCGCTCCATGGCAGGGCCGCCGTCAGCGCGGCGGATAGCCCGACCAGGCCGGCGACTCGTTGTTGCCGGTGCCGGTGAGCGCCTGCGGGTTCGAGCCGTCGGCGTCCATCACCCAGATCTGCTTGCCGCCGCCGCGCGACGAGGTGAAGGCGATGCGGCGGCCGTCGGGCGAGAAGCTCGGTTCCTCGTGGCTGCCCGCACCGCGGGTCAGCACCCGGGTGTCGAGCGAGGCCAACTCGGTGACCGCGACGTCGAAAGCGCCGCGCCGCCGGCTGGCGTAGGCGAGCTTGTCGCCCTCCGGGCTCCAGGCGGCGCCGTCGTTGTAGTTGCCGTCGAACGAGAGCCGGCGGACGTTCGCCCCCTCGGCGTCCATCGCGTAGATGTGCGGGTTGCCGGCGCGCGACGAGGTGAAGGCGATCTCGCTGCCCTTCGGGCTCCACGACGGGCTGGCGTCGATGGCGTTGGTGTGGGTCAGCCGGCGGGCGTTCGAACCGTCGGCGTTGGCGACGAAGATCTCCGAGTTGCCGCCGAGGGCGCGCGAGAAGACGATGCGCCGGCCGTCCGGCGAGTAGGAGGGCGAGATGTTCTGCGACCCCTCGGTCAACAGTGCCGTCTTGCGGCCGGTGGCCAACTCGGCGCGGTAGACACCCGGCGAACCGCCGACGAACGAGGTGTAGGCGACGAAGGCTCCGTTCGGGTGCCAGGTGGGCGAGAGCGAGGTCGACCGATGGGCGGTGATCGGGCGCTGGTTGGCGCCGTCGTAGTCCATCAGGTAGATCTCCTTGTTGCCCGAGCGGTCGGTGGCGAAGGCGATGCGCGACAAGGCGATGCCGCGGCGGCCGGCGAGGAACTGCACCACCTCGTCGGCGAAGGTGTGGGCGATGCGCCGCGCCGAGGCGATCGGGCCGCGGTAGCGCTTGGCGAGGATCGCCTGACCGCTGGCGAGATCGTAGAGCCGCCCTTCGAAGACCAGCCGGCCGGCGCCCTCCGTGGCCACCGAGCCCAAGAGCACGATCTCGTTGCCGACCGAGCGGTACTGCTCGAAGTCGTGGCCGCGGTCGCCGGTCAGGGTGAGGGCGCTGAACGCCCAGGGGCCCTGGATCTGGAAGATGCGGGTCGCTTCGAGGTCGTTTCTGAGCGTCGAGTCGAGCTCGCGGGCGGCGCGGCCGGGGTCGCCACCGAGGTCCTTGACCCCCTCGACCTCGGGGAAGGCGAGGCGGATCTGCGCCCGCTGGTTGCCTTCGAGCACCAGGGTCACCGGTTCGTCGTCCTGTGGCAGCGTCTCGACGGCGTCGGCCTCCGGGTCGAGGCGCGGCGACGGGTTCTGCGGCGAGGCGAGCGCCGGGCCGATGGCGACGAAGGCGAGCAGGGCGACGGCGGTGAGGACGCCGAGTGCGACGGCCAGGGCGAGAGCGGGGGAGGGGGAGTCGGTACGTCGGGCGGTCATGCGTTTCTCCACGTTGAGGCGTTCTTCAGCGGACGATCAGGCGCACGGAGAGTGAGTCTTTGCGGTAGCCGGCCGGCAACGGCGGCAGCGGCGAGGCCGACTGCACGGCGCGCAGGCCGGCGAGGTCGAAGGCGTTGAGACCCGAGGGGACGTCGACGTCGAGCTCGCTCACCCGGCCGTCGCGTCCGATCCTGAAGCGGAGCACCACTTCGAGCGGCGAGTCGGTGGGCGGGCGGCGCCACTGTGCCTCGATCGAGGCGAGCACGCGGTCGAGGTAGTAGCCGTAGGTGAAGGTCGGGTCGCCGACCGTCACCGAGCCGAGGGTCGAGCTGCCCTGGACCGACCCCTGCGGCGAACCGGCCGGGGTCTCGGGCGCCGTCGGTGGGCGACGCGGTTCCGGTTTCCGCTCTTCCGGCGGCGGTGCGTCGTCGCTCGGCACCGGCAGCACCGGGGCCGGGTCGGCGGCGGCCGGTTCCGGTTCCGCCACCTCGGGCTCCGGTTCGGGCTCCTCGGGCTCCGGTTCCTCGATCTCGGGTTCCGGTTCCGGAGGCGGCGGTTCGGGCTCGGGCGTCGGCGGGCGGCGCTGGCCGAGGGCGGCGGCCGGCACCACCTGGACGTTGACGAACTCGAGCGGCTCGCGTTCCTCGTCGCCGAGGTTGGGCACGATCACCGCGGCGGTCGCCAGCGCGGCGTGGAAGACGACGGCGCCGACCAGGCCGACGGTGCGCAGGCGGGCGAGCGAGCGTCCGCGGCGTTCGGCGAGCACCGATTCGACGGCGTCGAACAAGCCCTAGCCGTCCTCCCGCTCGGCCAGCTCGGTGACCATGCCGACGTTGACCACGCCGCCCCGGTGCAGCACGTCGAGGACGTCGATCACCTGCCCGTACGGGACGTTGCGGTCGCCCTTCAGGAACACCCGGTCGTCGCCGCGTGCCTCGATCGCCGGTTGCAGGCGCTCGACCAGCTGGCTCGGGTGGATCGGGGTGTCCTCCATGTAGACGATGCCGTCGGCGGTGATCGACAGCACCAGCGGCTCGCGCTGGTCGGCCGGCAGCGCGCGTGCCTCGGAGCGCGGCAGGTCGACCGGGATCCCCTGGTGCAGCATCGGCGCCGCGATCATGAAGATGATCAGCAGCACCAGCATCACGTCGACCAGCGGCGTGACGTTGATCTCACCCATCACGCCGTCGTCTTCGTCTCCACCCATCTGGAAGGCCATTGCGTCTCCTGGTCGCTCGCTCTAGGTGAAGTTGCGTTCGGCGAGGTTCAACAGCTCGAGCGAGAAGTCGTCCATGCCGACCCGCGTCTGGCGGATGCGCGACGCGAAGTAGTTGAAGGCGACCAGGGCCGGGATGGCGGCGGCGAGACCGGCGGCGGTGTTGATCAGCGCCTCGGCGATGCCGGGGGCGACGACCACCAGCGAGGTCGAACCGGTGAGCCCGATCTCGTTGAAGGCGACCATGATCCCCCACACGGTGCCGAAGAGGCCGATGAACGGCGCCGCGGCGGCGGTGGTGGCGAGGAAAGGCGTCCAGCGGCGCAGCGCCGCCACCTCCTGGTGGATGGCGCGCTGCAACGAGCGTTCGAGGCCGGTCACCGAGCGGATGCGGTAGCTGTCCTCCTGGCCCCCTTCGCGCGACTTGATCTGCGCGTCGATCTCTGCGTAGCCGGTCTGGAAGATGCCGACCAGCGGCGAAGCGTGCAGCTTGTTGGCGACGCTCGACACCTCGCTGAACCGCTTGGCACGGTGGAAGTGCTCGAGGAAGCGCTTGCTGTGCTCGTCGGCACGGCGCAGCTGCAACGCCTTGGCGATCATCACCGCCCAGGAGACCAGCGACATCAGCACCAGCACCGCGAGGACGAACTTGGCCATCGCGCCGGCGTCGAGAAAGGTCTCCATGATGCCGGGAGACTCGGTTTGAAACGGCGCGGCAGGAGTCAGGAAGGGTAGCGGCATGTACTCGTCAACTGTCGATGGACAAAAGGAATTTCCCGTTTCCGGGCGACTCTGGAGGCGATGCCGGGGATGGCGTTGGCCCGACGCCGTGCCGGCTTGGCGCGGCGCTGGTGGGGGAGACTGCCGTTCTGGCTGTCGCGGGCGGTCTCCGGCGGTGTCGGAGCAGGCATCGGCTCAGATGGTTGCAAGAGGTGCGCCGGGGCGGAATGGAATAGCCTGCGGCATGGCGCGTAGGCTTGCCCGAAAGAGGGAGGGACGAGATGAGTGAGACGACGATGATGCAACTGCTGCTCTGGTTCCACGTCGCGGTGGCCGGCGGTGTGGCGGCTCTCGCCTGGTGGCTGCCGGCGCTGACCCGGCGCGACCTCTACTTCGCGGTGACGGTGGAACCGGCCTGGCGCGCCGGCGCCGAAGGGCGCCAGGCGCTCGCCGTCTACCGCCGCTGGTGGGTCGCCCTGGTGCTGTTGCCGGTGGTGGCGGCGGTGGTCTGCGCCCTGGCGCTGGAGCCGACGATCGCCCTCTACGTGGTCACCGCGGCGATCATGGTCGAGGTCGTCGGTCTGCTGGCCGGCTTCCTCGCCGCCCGGCGCCGTGTGCTGCCGGCGGCGGTGGAGAGCGCCGACCGGCCCGCCGCGGAGCCGGTCGTCGAGGCCCGCCTGCCGGGCGGCTGGCTCGGCCAGGCGGGGCCGTTCCTGATCGTCGCCGCGGCGGCGCTGGTGCTCGCCCTCGCCTGGGACGCCGTGCCGGACCGTTACCCGGTCCACTACGACGCCTCCTTCCAGCCCGACGGCTGGGCCGAGCGCTCGCTCGCCGGCGTCGCCATGCCGTTCGCGCTGGCGCTCGTCTTCATGCTGCCGATGTGGTGGATGCAGTGGGCTCTGGTGCGCCGCGCCCACCAGGCGGCCAGCGGCGGCGGCGCGGCCTCCGAGGTGCGGCGCCGGGTGGCCAACGCCGAGGTGCTGCTGGGCGCGGTGTACCTGATCGCCGCCGACTTCGCGGTGATCGCGCTGGCGCCGCTGTTCCAGGGTGGCCGCGAGACGGCGCGCGCCTGGTTGACGGCGGTCATCGGCTTCACCGTGGTCGGCACGTTCGGGTTGATCGCCTGGCTCGTCGTCCGCCTGCTGCCGCTCTACGCGGCGCGCCGCGACGAAGGGGCGACGGGTGCGGCGCTGGGCGACCGCACAGCGGACGAGCATTGGAAGATGGGCTTGTTCTACTACAACCCGGGCGACCCTTCGCTGTTCATCGAGAAGCGCTTCGGGATCGGCTACACGATGAACATGGCGCGGCCGGTGGTGTGGGGCATGCTGGGTGCGCTGCTGGTGCTGCCGTTGCTGCTGATCCTGCTGTTCACCCTGTGAGGGCAGGGTGAACGAAGTTCAGTAGATCTCCCAGCGTCGCGGTTCGCGGCGCTCGGTCGGGCGACCGCCGTGCAACACCGACAGCACCACGATCTGGTTGCCGGCCGCCTGGTAGATGATCCGGAAGGTGCGGAACAACAGCTCGCGCACCGACTCGTCGCCGACCTCCGAGACCACCCGGCCGATGCGGGGGAACGGGATCGCCTGCTCGACCGCTTCGAAGATGCGATCGACCACCTGGTTCGACAGCGACTCGGAGTCACGCCCGAGCCAGGCACTCAACGCCTTGACGTCGGCGAGTGCCGGTTCCGACCAGCTGACCGGGCTCATCCCTTGGCCGCCTTCTTGCGCGCCTTGTCGTGCGGCACCACCTTCCCTTCGTTCGCCGCCTGCTGCCCGAGAGCGACCTTCTTGTTGACGTACAGCTCGTACATCAGGTCGTCCCAGGTCGCGTCCTCCGACAGGTTCTCCACGATCTTCAATGCTGCTTCCTTTACCGCCCCCATGAACTCCTCCCGCGTCAATTAGGTATTCCTGACGACGCCGAGAGCATAGCACGATTCCGGAATGGCTTGTCACGCTTTTGCGCTCTAGCTGCACTATAGATAGTTTAGTCCGCAAACAAACCTGGAGATGCTGGGAGTGGGGGGGCCTGCGTGGCGTCTGCCTTGGAAGCGCCACGGCTTGTTGGAGGAATGGCAGCCTGTTCAGGGGGCGTCTTCGACACCCCCTCGGCGCTTCGCGCCTTCACCAGATGTTGGGAGAGAAACGACAAGTGCCCTGCGTTTCGTCTGCCTTGGAAGCGCCTCGGCTTGGTGGAGGAACGACGGCCTGTTCAGGGGGCGTCTTCGACACCCCCTCGGCGCTTCGCGCCTTCACCCCCGATGTCGGGCTTCGCCCGCGGTCG
>Ga0102949_1000065_pt1 | contig 10476 bp, 8 predicted proteins | sample SalPon2A_B_D1_MG_FD_78503 | JGI IMG/M metagenome (GOLD analysis project Ga0102949, IMG submission 78503) | Soil microbial communities from South San Francisco under conditions of wetland restoration - Salt Pond MetaG R2A_B_D1_MG | ecosystem: Environmental > Terrestrial > Soil > Wetlands | place... | reverse complement strand
TAAGTCCGATGGGTCGGGTGAAACAACTGCTAGCCTGTCGCTCGGCAAAGAGTTGACCCGGCCGCGCCCTATCAGTATTTTGCGCCCGCCTCCACTCGTTCCCGCCGCGCCGCGGCCGAAACGAGACCGAAGGGCCCGTAGCTCAGCTGGTAGAGCAACTGACTTTTAATCAGTAGGTCGCAGGTTCGAAACCTGCCGGGCTCACCAATTTTTTCTAATGGATTAAAATAGCGGTCGTCCTGACGGTCGAGGCCGGGTTCCGCCCTGCTGTCGTTTCATCCCCTCCCCCCTTCAGAGCTTTCCGGACTGGTGGGTCTTATCCGTGTGACTTGGTGTTAAGATTTGCTCTAAGTCGGTTCCGCAGCAACAATCCGCGGCGATCAAGCCTCGGCGTTGAATGTGTAGCCGCAAGCGCGAGGGATCGTTATGCACGCAATACTAGCATTCTGCCATCCTTCGTGCCTGCCCGGTGATCCGCCAGGTCCGTCCCATGAGCTTTGCTGTTTCGCGCTGCGCGATTTCGACTTATGCGGCCGGGATAGCGCGGGACGCTCGTCCGGTTCGGGCTGACGGGAATGCTTGTCCATCGCAATGCTAATGGACGCCGGTGTTACACTTTATTAGTGAGTCTAAGCTATTCAGCTTCAGTCGAAACCGTCAGGGCTCCTGCGCGTGAAAAAGTTAACGAAAGCAGCTGCGTCTTCATGCTCGCCCAATTGGGCACAAGATCCACAGAACGCGGGCAAATTTCCAGTTCCAGGTTCACTGATAGCGGCGCAGAAATGCTTTGTTCCCTCGATGGAAGAATGGTTATACTCGGGCCGCTTTTGGGTTGCTATCCAGGACGTGGCGCATTGGGCTTCGTGTTCTCATTTTCTTTTCCGCCTTTTCAGCCTATCGGCGGGTCGGGAGAAAACTTTTGAGGTTTACGGTAGACGCCACGGAATGATGGAATATAGCGAACTATGAGCATGCTGACTTATTGTCGCACTCTGGACTTGTTGACGCTTATGACAGTCAAAATGTCCACTTTCATAGATTTCCATCAGTAGAGACGAACTGGCTGGGCATGAGTTATTTCGCCGCGTCAACGTTGGGAGCGACTTAGTGAAGATCGGCATATTTGGTATGGGTTATGTTGGCGTCGTTAGCGCCGCCTGTCTGCTTCGCGATGGTCACGAAGTTTTCGGTATCGACTTAATGCCATCTAAGGTAGACGACCTGAATTTGGGGCGGAGCCCCATTCGTGAACCGGGGGTCGGCGAACTGCTCGAGAAGGGGCGCGCGTCAGGCCGGCTCCTCGCCAGCACAGATGCGCGTGACGCTGTCCGAGATGCCGACATGGTTTGGATCTGCGTCGGCACGCCCTCGCGCCCCGACGGCTCTATCGCCCTGCAGTATGTAGAACACTGTGCCGAAGAGATCGGGACGGCAATGCGCGAGACGGGCGGGCGGCCGCTCGTTGTCGTCCGTAGCACCTCTCTGCCGGGTACAACGCGATCGATGCTGATACCCACGCTCGAGAAAGCTAGCGGTCTCTCCGCTCAATCTGAATTGCGCGTGGTGTTCCATCCGGAGTTCCTTCGCGAGGGCTCTGCCATCGCGGACTTCGATCACCCGCCTAAAATCGTCATTGGCGAACACAAGCCCGGAGAGGCCGCGCCATTGCTTGAAGTCTATGAGCGCTATGAGGCACCGCGATTCGAGACCGATCTCGAAGTCGCGGAATTGGTGAAATACAGCGACAACTCATTCCACGCGCTTAAGACCGTTTTCGCCAACGAAATGGGATCTATCGCGCGGAGTGTGGGCGCGGACGCCCGCCTAGTTCAGGAGATTTTCTGCGCCGACACGAAACTCAATATCAGCCGCGCCTATTTGCGGCCGGGTTTTGCCTTCGGCGGATCGTGTCTACCCAAGGACCTGCGCGCCATTATCCGCTTTGCGTCAAGCCAGTCGATCGCCCTCCCCGTCCTGGAATCGGCGCTAGCCAGTAACACACAGCTCGTGGACAATTTCGTGGCCCGCGTTCTTCGACAGAATCCAAAATCTGTCGGTTTGGTCGGGCTCGCGTTCAAGCAGAACACCGACGACATGCGTGAGAGCCCCTATGTGCGTGTTGCGAAGCAATTGCTCGGCGAAGGCGTTGAGCTACGTATTTTCGATCCCGGTGTTGATCCGAATCGCTTGATCGGCGCCAATCTGGAAGCTGTCCGCGTAGCGCTCCGCCATCTGGAGCCGATGCTCGTTTCGACGCTTGACGACTTAGACAGCTGCGAAACGATCGTCATCAACCACAATATTGTGGAGGCCGCGCGCGTCGAGGCCTGGCTGGCGCAAGGCATTGGTGTCCACGACGTCGTCGGGATCGAGGGCATCGACCGGCACGCGCCTGGCTACGAAGGAATCGCCTGGTGATGGTCCCGGGAATCGGAATCCTATGCGCATTCTAATATTGAGCCCTGTGGAGCCGCTGCCTGTGAGGGGGGGGTGGCAGCTATCCATTTTCAGTGTCCTGGAGCAGCTAAAAAATCGCGGACATGACGTCTTCCTTTTGGCATGTACCGACGTCGCCGATGCAGATCTAGAACTCATGCGGCAGATCTGTCCCGCACATTATCACTACAAGCCCAAGCCTGCACGATGGCGGCAATTGCTCGCCAATATCGGCTCTGATATGCCCTTTTCGGTCGCTCGCCATTGGAACGTGGCACTCCTCGAGATGGCAAAGCAATGGACGCGCGAACACGACATCGAGGTCGTGTTGCTCGAAGACCTCGCTATGGCGCCCTACGGCCCACCTTTGCACGCCGCGTGCGGTGTCCCCTTTTTCATTCGCACCCACAACGTCATGTCGCAGCTCTTTCGGCGCTATGTCGAACAGGAAAGCAATCCCTTTAAGCGGGCTGCAGGCCTATGGCAACTGCGTAAGGTGGAACGTTTTGAGGCCAAGGCGCTGGCGGAAACGGCCGGCATCAGCGCGCTCAGCGAAAGCGACGCAGCTGAGATTCGGCAATTGAACCCCAGCATCTCGCCGCTCATCATCGGCAACGGTGCGGACATCGATCACTTCCAACCGCCATCCGCGCCGCGGAAGCCTCACAATATCGTGCATGTGGGGAGCCTCACGGCATTCACCAAGTTAGAGGGCATGCTCTGGTTTTGCGAAAATGTGCTGCCGATTATTCGTTCACAAGATCCTGAGGCCGAGCTGCATCTCATCGGCCAAGTACCTGCGGAACAATTTCGGCATTTCCCAGGTGTCAAGCTTCACGGAATGGTCGATGATGTGCGGCCTTTTTTTGGCCAGGGCCGCGTCTTCATAGCGCCGCAGTTCGTAGGGACTGGCGTTCGACTGAAATTGTTGGAGGCAATGTCAACGGGAAACGCGATCGTGTGTACGAGCACGGCCTGCGAAGGTATTCCGATGATCGACGGAACACACGGATGTATCCGCAACGATCCGGAGTCGTTCGCACAGGCTGTGGTGTCACTCCTTCAAGATGAAGAACAAGCCGACGCGCTTGGTAAAAAGGCACGCGAATTGGCCATTCAGAAATATTCCTGGAACCAAATCGGTGCTGAAATGGAAGATGCGTTGCGAGAGATGGTATAACGTTCTGCCGTTTTGGTATGGCCTAAACAGGCGCTATATCAGTCCCCGCCTGCTTAGAGCGTCTACGGTCTCGGGCCACATTTCCCCCTGTAGCTTGACCACAGCACCCAGAGCGGTCATTCCGGCACGCCCGCAATGCGGAGCATCTTGACTTTCCAGTCGCGATCACCCTCATCGGTGAAAGGGGCATAGGCTTCAAAAGCTTTTAAGGTGAAGCGGGGGTTGATGCGAAGGATCTCGGCGGCTGCTGCCTTTGCGTCTTCTGCTCGGCCAAGGGCCGCATAGCACGTCGCCGCATCCACGCGCAGGCCCACGTAATTCGGATCGAGGGCGATCCCGCGGTTCGCGGCCTCAATACATTGCGCGTAATCCCCGAGGCCAGCGTGCGCAAACGCTAGTCTTTCCAGGTAGTTCGGCGGATGAAACGGATCGAGCCGGATGGCTTTTTGCAGCACCAGCAGAGCCTCTTGGCTTCGGCCTGCCCAGCCGAGCATGGAGCCTAGATTGCTAAGTGTGATGGCGTCCTGCGGCTCAAGAGCGAGGGCTTTGTCGGCGGCGGCATTCGCGTCGGCGAACTCACGACGCCATTGATATACCATCGCCAACAGAACATGCGGAGCGGGGTCCGACGGGTCGAGTTCGACCGCAGCAGCCCCCAGATCCAGGGCACGGGCGAGGTTCTGATCGCGTTTTCGCCCCCAGACGCGCCACTCATCAAAGAAGTAGAAACCAAGCAAGGTATGGGCTTCGACATATGATGGATCGATTTCAATCGCCCGCTCAAGAAGGCCCCGGGCTTCGGTCGCTGCCTTGTGGTCGAAACGGGTCAGGAGCTTTCGTGCTTGGAGCACAAGATCATAGGCTTCCATACTATCGGTCTTGGGTCCTTCATCCTGCTGCTCTCGTTCCCGGTCTGTCAGTTGGAGTTCGAGTGCCTTGACCACCTTCGCCATGATCGCGTCTTGTACGGCGAATATGTTGTCGAGCTTGCCGTCATAGCGTTCCGCCCAAACGTGGCCGCCGGTCGTGGCATCGATGAGCTGGGTGTTGATACGCACCTGGTCGTCGATCCGTCGCACGCTGCCTTCAAGCACGTAGCGCACGCCGAGTTCCTCCGCCACTTGTCGAACCTTCACCTGCTGGCCTTTGTAGGCGAACGACGAGTTCCGGGCGATGACGAACAGATCAGAAATTTTCGATAGGTCGGTGATCAAGTCCTCGGTCATGCCATCCGCGAAGTAGTCTTGGGCCGGGTCGTCTGACAGATTGGCAAAGGGCAGCACGGCAACGGACGGCTTGTTGGGCAATGGAAAGGCCATGTTGGCCTCGGAGGCCGGCTCTTCACGCGGTGCCCAGGGCCTTTGCCAGAGCAACAGTCCCGCCGCTATGACTAGCAACGTCAATCCACTGGCGAGAAGGACCGACGGAAAGGAATGCCTGGCGGTCATGCTACGCCGCCTAACATGCCTGGCAGTCGGTATGTCCGGCGTGTAGTGGTAGGCTCTGATCGGCTCGGCGACGTTCTTGAGCCTATGCTCGCCCTGGTCCGCAAAGGCGGCCTCGACCTTCCCCCTGGTTTGCCGATAGGCGTCCTCCGAGAGGCAGATGCCGCCGGGTTCGGCTAGGCCCTCGAGACGCGAGGCGACGTTGACGCCGTCGCCGTAGATATCGTCACCCTCGACGATAACGTCGCCCACGTTAATGCCGATGCGGAACTTGAGGGTCTCGTCCCGATCCGCAACACCCTTCTGCCAGGCCAGCGCGCAGGTGACGGCATCGACCACGCTCGCAAACTCTACCAGAATCCCGTCACCCATCAGCTTGACGATCCGGCCATGATGGCCGGCAATCAATGGCTCTAGGAAGTCCTGACGCAGGCTGGTCAGTCGTTCCAGCGTGCCCGACTCGTCGGCGCCCATCAGCGCCGTGTAGCCAGCCACGTCGGTCGCCATAATAGCGGCAAGCCTCCGCTCCATGCCCTTATCTCCCTCACTCTGGAGACTAGTGACCAATGGCTGAAGAATCTAGAGCGCTGGAAGTGCTGCAGATCAATCGTTTTTCGCTGAACACGGTTGCTGCATGTCATCGCGGGGTACGACGGCTTGGCCCCCTACCCTGGAAATATAGCCGAGTAACGTCCGCTTGTTATGGATCTCAGCGGCGACGACCCCATTTGCGGACGTTACCGAGGCGTCGAATTGACCTCGGGCAAGCTGGCACTGCTCGCAAATCTTGGGCATAGTCTGAGTGCTTGTGGGAAGTGAGCGGAGGGACCTGCCGGTGAGCCAATGGATGCCAGACGGATCTGCGACCCGTGCACGCATTGGCGTTCTGACACCACATTTTGATGCCGTTCCTGAATCGGAGTTTCAGGCTCTGGCGCCCGACGGAGTTTCTATTCACGCGGCACGCGTGCCTTTGGGTATGGTTGGTCCTGAGGGTGAAATCATCCCCTATGTGGATGCCGACATAGCCAAGGCCTTCGCCTCACCGCCGGGTGTTGACGAAGCCACATCGCTGCTCTCCGCCGTGGACCCGAAGGCGATCGTCTACGCCTTCACCAGCAGCAGCTATATCCTGGGCCCAGAAGAAGACGAGAACCTGAGGGACCGCTTGCAGTCACGGGCCAAGGGTATTCCGGTGATTATCCAATCAGCTGCTTTGATCGCCGCGCTACGAACGCTTCAAACAAATCGGATAGCGCTTGTGCATCCACCTTGGTTTTCGGATAGCCTCGACGCGCTTGGTGCATCTTACTTTCAATCTCAAGGCATCGAAGTTCTCGAACATGGACAGGCCAAGCTTACCGACGACTATGGCGATATGAGCCCAGACGCGATCCTCGAGTGGGTCGTCAGCCATACGCCCGACAATGCCGAAGCGGCGGTCATCGGCGGCGGCGGGTTCCGCGCCACCGGCGCGATCGCAGCGATCGAGAGGAGGTTGGGCCGTCCGGTGTTGAGTGCCAACCAGGCGGCCTTTTGGCTCGCCCTGCGGGTATCTGGGGTCGATGATCGGCTCGCCGGCTATGGCCGCTTATTCGAGGCTCAGCTTGGCCTCTAGAGGCTTGGCGCCACGAACTCGCGACGACCGAAGGGGTGATGGTCATGGCAGGTTTATGTGATAAGTTCTGAGCAGAACCCGCCAGTCGTGAGTCGCCGCAGGGTGGGTCCGCTTTACCCCCCGACAGCGGAAGCGCTGTCGTTGAATATCCGGTTTCGCCGGTTCTATCAGCTATGCCCTGTTCCGAACGTCGCTATGTCGGCGCGATGACAACAAGTTTAATCTCTCTTTGACAGGTCACAGATCATTGGAGCATGGTCTGAGGATCCCTTAATCTGGTGTTATGCCGGTATTTGCCTATTGTGTTGCGAAAGGGAGGGTGTCGAATGTTTCAACGCGACCGATTCATCGAGGCATGCAAGATAGCCGTGGGTGAGGGACAGAAGGCTGTGCGGGAACTCGTGCTCGAAGCAGTCGCCGATTCTGCCGGGATTATCTCTGAGCTCGGAGAGCCAACTCAGGCAGGCGTCTTTCCCATACATAGCAGTGATGATCTGACGATCATTAATTTCGTTTGGGCGCCTTACATGACACTGCTTCCGCATAATCACCACATGTTTGCCGTGATCGGTATCTATAGTGGGCGTGAGGATAATTTGTTCTGGCGTCGCCTTGATGACGATGAAGCTATCGGTCCTGCTATTGAGGCCGCCGGGGCGGATTCGATGGGTGCCGGTCAAGTGGCGACGCTCGGTCGGGACATCATCCACTCAGTGGCCAATCCAATCGCCAAACACACCAGCGCGATCCACGTCTATGGCGGCGACTTTTTCCACCCGCCAGAGCCCCGCAGCCAGTGGGACCATGAGACGCTGCTTGAACAACCTTGGGACATGGATCACACGCGAGCGGTCTTCCGCGAAGCTGAACAGCGCTTCAACGCTAGCCGATCTGCCGACCTTACGTAGGATAGGGAAAGGCTGCAGGAGGTGATCCGCTCAAAGCTCCGCATGCGGCATTCCCGACAGTTTGCATCCTGTCAGTCAAATGTACCTTGAGAACTACGTCGAGGGCATAATATCCGCCGAGGAACTTCTGCGCTTCTTCTCGCTGCCCAATTCCGACTACCTCATCTTGGCCCAATGCATCGCTCTGGCGCTCTCCGCGATTGGTCTCGTCGATGCTGGGGAGGTTCCGGCCTTGTCTGCCAGTGAGCCTTAGCCGGCCACTGACCGTTGGCATAGTTGCTTCTTTGAAGGTCCAAGCCGCCAGCCAAGCGGCCAGCCCGACTGGCTAGGCTGAGATGCCCCGGGCAGCCGGCGGACCGCCGCTGACGTTCGCGCCTTCGTATGCCATCAAATAGCGCGACCTATTGTCCTTGTTCGTCAGCGGGTGGCGTCTTGTCAACAAAAGTCGGCCGGCATTCTGAAAGGTCACTATCAATCCGGTCGAACTTCAGATAGTTTAACGCCCAACAAAACTATTCCGGGGTGTTGGACAGGCCCTTTACGCGCAAAGCAGTCTGGCTTTACCGACCCAAATTGAAGGATCGACCTTCGCGGCGCTCGTGCCATCGAGCGCTGTGGTTCCAGCCGAGTGTTGAGCGCACGGGCGGATAGCAGAGCCACTTGGCCTCCTCCCGGCTTCTGAGCACATCAGCGAGAATTCTTGCCATGAGGCAGGTGTCGCACCTGTCCTCCGATGAACGACGACGCCAATTCAAGCCGCGAGGGTTCTCAACAGATGCCAGCCGATGTTCGACTTCCCAACGGCATGCGTGTGGCGTGCCTGCAAAGGCACGAGGTGCGCTTGGTCAACCGTGAGATCGAAAGCTACTTCTCTCACGGGTTTCACATCGAGCCAGGCGACACGGTTTTCGATGTCGGGGCCAACATCGGGCTCTTCAGCCTTGCCGCTTGTGCCCGTTGCGACAACAAGATCAATGCTTATGCCTTCGAACCGGTAAGAGCGATCTTTGATTTGCTCGGCCGAAATATCGAACGGCATGCGCTCTCCGACGCGATTGAGCCGCTGAACTTCGGCTTGTCCTCCGCGACAAAAGCCGTCCCGATGGCCTTCTATCCCAAAGCGCCGGTGCTCTCGACCGCTTTTCCCGATGAACCATCGGATATCAAGGCAATGAAGGAAGCTATCGTCAACAGCATGATCTATCTCGACGAAGCACCCTTGGCCCTCAAGTGCTTACGTTGGCTGCCGCGGCCTTTGCGCCTCGTCTTGGTGCAGGCGGCCCTGAAGCGCACGCTCAAGCGCGAGACCGTGGCCTGTGAAATGCGCACCATTTCGGAGTTTGTCCGCGACCGCCAAATAGCACGCATCGACTACCTCAAGATCGACGTGGAACGGGCAGAAATGGATGTGCTCGACGGCGTCGAACCTGGGGATTGGCCGAAGATCGAGCGGGTCGTTGTCGAAGTCCACGACATTGATGATAGACTGCGAACGATCGTGTCGCGTCTCGGCCAGCGCGGCCTGCAGGAAATCGTCGTCTCGCAAGCCCCGACCTTGGTCGATTCCAACATTTTCGTTGTCTTTGCAACCAGGCCGGGCCAAACCAGACGGCGGTATTGACCCCAGCAGTGCCGCCGTCGCGCCAATGACCGCGTTCCGGCGGGGATACGGCCGACAGGGGCCGATCGAAGATCGGCGCGGCCCCTGCCCGGCAAAAGAATTCCACGGAGGCTGAAATGAAGACGTTCTTGTTTTTTCTTTCTGTCGCACTGATGCCCTTCGCGGCCGAGGCGGGCTGCACCAAAGGCGACACGGCCGGCATCTACCAGGGCTACGCCACCAGCACCCGAGGCAGCACCGAGTGGATGGTTACCTGCACGGTCTCGGTGAACGACCGCGGCCGTTTGAAAAAGGGCACCGCCTGCAAACGGGTCTTTCCGGGCGGCAGCGTCGAAACCGGCATCAAGATCGTCGGCGGAAGGCTGTCGGTGAATTCGGCCTGTAAGGTCACCGGCTATCTGCTGCTGGACTTCAACGGTGCGACGAGCCGCAGCGATGTCGTCCAAGCCACCCTGTCCCAGGATAGTGTCGATATCGTCGGCATCCTCGCCAACGACGACGGCTCCATCTCGCTCTTCTCAGCCGTCCGGAAGTAACGCTGCCGCATCGCGCGGAGACCGAAAGGTAGCGGAACCGCGGATCGCGTTCCTAGGCGGTCTGCGGGCGTTTCTGTGCGCCGAGTCGTGTGGAACGCAATTCAATAAATAGTAGAAAAACATAAAAGATGAGACCGATCTTAATAAACTTCGGAAACCGGATTTCCGCTTGATCGATGCCTTCGAATCGTGCCTAACTATGCAACCCAAGGAAAGTCACAAGTAAGCCCTCTGGCGAGGAGGCAGCGAGTTGCGTCTAATTTTTTACATCAAAATAAAATGTTATGAGATTCATTTTCGATTCTGGAAAGCCTCTGCCTTTCGCGATCTTTTCTTTGACGCTCTATATTCTTCCAGAGGTTTATCGTTTTCCTCGAAACAAAACCCATCTTTTCGTTTAAGCATTTTGCCTATAGGGGTTGTGTCGAAACTTTTACCCGACCGCTCTTTTGCCGCCCTTCCAGCTGTGTCACGAGCCGCCGCGCGTCCTGCGGCCGCCCGCCAAGGAGTCCGTCATGCCGCGTAAGATCCTTGCCGCCCTGGCTCTCGTCCTGCTCATCGCGCCGCTGGCTTACCTCGGCGGCCAGGGGGGCGGCGACGGCGATCCATCGCATAGGGGCGAGCGTCTCGCGGCCGGCGGCCTCATCGCCGCGGCGCTGGCGCAGGCCGCCAGCGTGCCGCTGGCCGATGCGGGCCTCGACCGCAAAGCCGGGCTGGGCGACCTGGTGGTGC
>Ga0102949_1000064_pt1 | contig 10494 bp, 7 predicted proteins | sample SalPon2A_B_D1_MG_FD_78503 | JGI IMG/M metagenome (GOLD analysis project Ga0102949, IMG submission 78503) | Soil microbial communities from South San Francisco under conditions of wetland restoration - Salt Pond MetaG R2A_B_D1_MG | ecosystem: Environmental > Terrestrial > Soil > Wetlands | place... | reverse complement strand
TTTGTATTCTGGCTCGATAAGCTGCGAAATGGCATCGACCTCGTTTCTCAGCGTGTTAATCGAAACGCTGGAAGTGGAATTTAAATCGTATCGACTCAGAATTTGATAAAGGGCGAGATAGTCGTCGCGGTTCCGGATGTGTCTCGCCGCATACTCAGCGAGATGATTCAGGTATAAAACTTCATATTCAGAACTCGCCGTTCCCCGAGCATAAAAGGTTTTTGCCATCTTTGTGTCGGGAAATTTAAGATTGTAAAAGCGCTCCAGGATGGTGTACTTGAACACATTCTGCACGTCTTCCATGGCCTGGTCGTTGGCCATGAATTTTCCATGGTCGATATCAAAACTGGTGCTGTTGGCATCGCCAACCACGTTTTTCGCGTACAAATAGTAATAATTAGTCGCGAAAACATTGGCAATGTAAAAATCAAGCTCTGCCAGCTTATTCGCGTCTTCGTCGCGAAAAGCTGAATAAAACAGGATTGAACCCTTTTCGCCTGGAAAGCCATCGCCTTTCTTGCAAAATCTGCCTTCGGTTGTTTGCTTGGCATAGCAACCGTAAGGACCTTTCCACTGCTCATTGACCGATGCGGCAAAGAGTGTTTGGATCGCTTCAAGATCACTTTGATTTTGGGCCGATAGTACGCCACTTATCAGCAGCAATAGCAACGTAATGAGACTGGTTGTTCGCATACAGTCGATTCCAGAGTACAGGTAATTCAAAAACTATAATGCCAGAATTCCCAGAGCGTGGAACGGCTACAGATATTGGGACATCAGCCAGATCACCGCGCGATCCAGGCAATAATTGAGCGCCCAGAAAGTTATGGGATCAGAGCAAAATTTTACTCGCACTGGCTGATAGCCAAAGGCTTGTAGTGTTTTTAAAAGGGCTCTGACCCCTTTTCATTTGACCCCTTTTCAACATGGCCGCCATTTTCAAAAAACCCGTCAGGGTGTCGAGAAAACAGCCCCATGCGGTATTCCCGAACCGGATTCACCGTGTGGCCAACTGGCCCTGTTGAATTTAATAAATCCCTCGTCACCAAAATCCGTATCCAGTTCCAGTTGCCCGTTGGCCGGGTCAAACTTTAGCATCGCCAACTTGTTGATCATGTCCTGGTAGCCAGTTACCAGGATACGGCTGCCATCCGATTCCGCTGCAATCCAGTGCACCCAGTGATCCTCGCCAAGGCTGACCGCAGAGGCTTCATGGGGGCTTTCAAGCTGACTGAGATCAAGGGAGACCAGTGCATTGCGAGCCGGGACCGTTTGAATCCAGTATGAGCCAATCGTTACCGGCAGCGCACAATGGCGATTTTCGCCCGCCCTGTTTTCAAACTGAAAAGTATAGACATGCTCGATGACCGGGTTTGCCGTATCAAAATTACGCACCCGGTAGAGCCCGCAGCGGAAGGTGCTCACCAACAAGGTTTCGCCGTCCGCCATGAGGCGCGGTTCGGCGGGCGCAAATTGCTCGTCCCCCCTGGGGCCGGGCGGAAGTTCAATCGTCTGTAGAAGCTGCAGGTCCGACAAGCGCCAGAATTGCAAGGTATTGGACAGGCCGGCTGTGTCTTCCATGGGGTTCTGGCGCATATCCGCGGTGGTCGAAATGACCAAATCGCTATCCGGCAGCACCAGCAGGCTGTACGGGCGTATTTCCGGAAAGTCCGGGCTGGATGCCGACGACCAGCGAATTACCTGTCCAAGCGGGTCAAGTTCTGCCAGGCCTCCGGTCACCAGCTCCCCGTCTTTGCCATTTTGAAAAGTTGCCAGCACGTTGCCATTGGGCAGGCGTTCGAAGGAATGGGGGAAGGACAAATCAGCCACGCTGGTAAAATGCGCGGCAACTCCAGGCACAAGCGGATCTGTGAGGTCAATAACGAAGGTATTTCCCGTTCTGAAGCCATTGACGAACAACATTCCGCCCTGCGGCATACGGTGTTCCGAGTGATGCGCAACCGTGGACATGCCGACCGGTAAAGTTGTCAGAATGTCGCCGTAAGCTTCAGATTCCGGCAGAGCATCAATGACAGCAACGAAATCGGAATCTGCCTTATCCTCATCCGCAGCCCAGACAAACAGGTAAGGGCTTTGTGCTGCCGCTATCCCGGATCCTAGCAAAAGCAGGACACAAAACACCATGTTTCCTATTGCTTGCATGTTTCGCCAATAACATTGCCCAGGGTCTGGCAAAGAGACAATGCCTGATCACGTAATTGAACCAGGCTCTCTTCAGCGACCAGTTGGTTTCGCAAAAGACCGATGGCTACGAACATGAACCCTTCGTCAGCACGCAACGTTTCCCAATTATAGGTAGAGAGCAGAATGTCCGTCGTCGTGGCGTCGGGGTTATAGTCCCAGATAACATGAGGTTGGTACACATCGAAAAATCGGCTGCTGAAATCAAGGAACCCCTCCTGGCGCTGATTGAAATAGGCCAAACCGGCATGAAACTCTGCAATTTGTTCCCGTAATGCCACTGATCTGATGAGTTGCATCTGCCCGGAGGATCTTAATTCATCAAACGCTATGGAAACAGGAACGGCGGCGGGAAAAATTGGCAGCGTGTTAATGCCTATCTTGAGGGGCAGTTCGTTTTCGGGAACGGGAGAACTGCTGTCGGAAAATTGAACCGCAGCGCGCCTCATCTGATTCAGACGTAGTGTGCGCTGCACATAGTCGTCCAATAACTCGAAGGCACTCTGCGACTCAAAAAACAAGCGCTCCAATGACGCAAGTTCCTGCTTTCTGTCCTGACGTTCCTGCGCCCACTCATTCGCCTGCAGGCCGGCAAAAATGCCGGCCACCACAATGACAAACTCAAGGAATACCGTGAACCAGTCCTGTTTGCGGATGGAATTTGCAAGTCGATTAAGAATCATCACTTCCACACTGTGGTTTGACGGCCAGCGCTGAATCATACCAACAAAGTTATACCGTAAATGGGGTCAGAGCCCTTTTTTCTGTTTTCTGAAAAAGGGCTCTGACCCCATTTACATGCCATTTACCGACCAGTGCTATCATCATGCAAAAGTCTGGTTGCAGATTTTTGCACACCTCGTCGATATTTTTACCCTCGGAAACAGCCATGGAAAGCAACCCAGTATCAGTCCGCCGGCACCTGAGGGTCGGTCAATGGTGGGTGCAGCCCGACCTGGACCTGATTGAGGGGCCGGCCGGCGAAGTCCAGTTGATGCCCAAAGCTATGGCCGTGCTGATGTACCTGGCCGAACGGCCCGGACAGGTGGTGGGCACCGATGAACTGATCGATGCGGTCTGGCTGGGCCGGCCGATGGGCGACAACCCAGTTTACAAGTGCATCAACCAGCTGCGAACCGTGCTTGGAGATGACCGCAAGGCGCCGAGCTACATTACCACTGTACACACCAAGGGTTATCGCCTGATCGCTCCGGTCGAATGGCGCAATGAGGGTGAAAACCCCGCTGAGACCGACACTGAAAAGACAGCAATCCAGGTCACAAAAGATGCGTTACCTGGCTCCGGCCTGCTTCGTCGGCAGGCTTGGGGAGCAGCCATCCTGGTGGCTGGTTTGCTGGTTGGCGTATTGTTGTTCAATCGCACTGACAGCGGCGGTTCTGGCGACGAGTTGGCCGAGACCACCCAAAAAGGGCAACCATCAATCGCAGTGCTGCCGTTTGCCAATATGTCGCCCGGCCCCGGCCAGGATTACTTTTCTGATGGGCTTACAGAGGAGTTGATTGCACAATTGGCAACCCTGCCCGGCCTTCGGGTAATCGGCAGGACGTCCTCTTTCGCCTTCAAGGGCAAGCACGAAGATGTACGCATGATCGGCCGAACCCTGGGCGTCAACCACATCCTGGAGGGCAGCATTCGCAAGGAAGAGGGCCGCGTCCGGGTGACAGCTCAACTGATCAACCCGGCCGACGGCTCGCACCTGTGGGCGCACACCTATGACCGCAGCCTGGACGATATCTTCACCATTCAGGAGGAAATTGCACTGACCGTTGCTTCAGCATTGCGTGTTTCCATCTCTGCCCGCATCGTCAGTTCGGGCGGCACCCGTAATTTCGAAGCTTATGATGCCTATCTAGCCGGACTGTCCGCGTCAGCGGCGGGGGGTTCGGACAATGTTCTGGCCAGCATCGCTGCATTCGAGCGTGCGACGATCATCGACCCCGAATTCAAGAGTGCCTGGGGAGCATTGGCGAACGAACTCCAGTTGGCGCTGGTCGATATCCCGGCCCGCCGTTCGGAATGGTTGCAGAAACTGGCCGAGACAGAAAATCGCCTGGCGACGCTTGACCCAACCTGGCCTACAGTGATTTATCTGTCGGCGCAACGTGAAATGTTCGAGGGCAATCTGGTTGAAGCCGAACAGCTTTTTGATTCGCTCAAGGAGCTACCGCCCAGCCTCAGTGCGCCGAATTTACCCCATGGCGTCTTCCTATTAAGTGTGGGACGTACCCGGGATGCCATCAAACAGTTTAACCGCGACCAACAGGCCGAGCCGCTGGCACTCACGCCGTCCCTGTGGCTGCAGATTGCATTTGAACTGGCTGGCGATTTTACCGGGGCGGAAATGGAGTATCAGCGTGCCCTTGGCTTTGCGACCGACACCCGGGCTATTCGAACCATGGCCCTGATTCGTGCCATCAGCCGCCGTGACGAGACCGCCATCCGGCAGGAACTGTTGTCACAAATCGACATTGCCCCATTGACCAGGTCGCTCAACGAGGCGATGTTGCGTCATTACGAAGATCCAACCGCCGCAGTGGCTGAATTACAACGACAGCTCAACGATCCAATGAGTTTGAACAACAGCGTTTTGGTGATGATGATTTCGGCATGGGCAGTCTACTTTGGTGAACCTGAACTGGCCGTTAAAGCAACAGAAAAGCTTCCGGCACTTCTGGGCCTTACCTTTAACTGGATTGTCTGGCGGCCGATCCAGCGTGACATGCGGCGCCTGCCTGAGTTTAAAGCACTGGTTCGCGCCTGGGGTCTCGAAGACTACTGGCGTACGACCGGCAATTGGGGCGACTATTGCCGCCCTTTGGGCCTGGATGATTTCGAATGTGATCTGGACCCTTACGGTACGTAAATATTTTCAACTTTTCTGACGAAGTGGTTCACCGTCATTGGGAATAGGGGCGGATATTTCCGCCCCGACTCCCCGGACCCGGTGTGAATTACTGGTAGCGAGTCGCCGTGGCACTTGAGCAGGCTTCAAACAAATAGACGTTACCAGGGTTGAAAAACTCCGCGACACCTTCGGAGGAATAGCTTTTACCGTTGGCAGACAGATACAGGTCGTGACGGATGCTGGTCGAGCCTACAAATGCTCCGGTGGCATCAAAGCGATAGTACTTGAGAGCAAATTCATACTCGTTGTTTCTGACTCGGTGCCAGTTACCGTAAGCCGGTGTTCGCAATGCCGGATTTGTGGCGGCAGTTTCATGGCGGGTGCCGTCGGCATTGAACAACGCCAAGGACTGGCCACCGGTAAAAATCGGGTTGCCCGTGTTACAGTCGTAGATGTCGACCACAACATTCCAGGTGCCCACAATCGGATCCCCGAATACCGGGATTGACGGGGCTGCCTGTACTTGTGTGCTGAGCTGGGCCAGTAGCAGAGCGCCGAGGGCAATGGCGGTTGATACCCGCTTCGCTGCGGAGCTTGTTTTGCTGGTGCGCTGATCGGTTGAAGACAACTTGAAGTTCATGCTCATTTCTCCTGAATTTGGTTGGAAAGCCCCATCTGACTGCTCGACCTGTACCATCAAGCTGCCAACCTACGCGGCGGGGTTTCAGGCCCGGTTCGGCGACATGCCTGAACCCTTGCCCTGGCCGAATACTGATCAAGCGCGAGGATGCAGTCCTGCCTTTTTGCTGGAAGTTATCTGGAACTTTTCTGGAATGAGCTGTGGCGCAGCCAGCAGGCCATCACTGGCGGTCGAAATTGGTTTGTACCGGGATTTCAGGTAGTTCTCGAACTCCTGGCGGACGAATCTGGGCCTGGTCGGGTTCCATGACATGGTAAACATCTGACGAAGATCTGAATTTTCAAAGGGCCCTGCGCTGAAAACCTGCATGCCAGGGAGTAGACTGGGAGTGAGTGGAGAGAATTTGCTGACCAGCAGGCGTGTGAATAAATGATTGAATCATCGCTGAAAATCGGTCCGTTTCGGTTGCACCCCACCCAGGGGTTGTCATTGGGTAATCGTGAAGTTCACGTCACGCCGAAGTCACTCGCCGTGCTGAGTGTGCTCGCCACCCGTCCGGGGTGGATCGTGACCAAGCAGGAATTGCTGGAGAATGTCTGGGGCGACACGATCGTTACCGATGCCTCGCTGAGTTCATGTATTCGTGAACTTCGCCGTGCCATGGATGATGATGCCCATCATCCGCGTTTCATTGAGACCGTGCATCGCCGGGGTTATCGTTTGCTGGCCAATAATGCGGGCGACACCGGGAAATCCCGAACACCCGCCCCTGCGCCATCCGACGGTGGTTGGCAATGCGCGTCCGGTGAAGCGCCGCTTGATTGGCTGGACGAGCTGGCAAGTCAGGCCCGGGACGGCGAAATGGCCGTGGCGGTCATTGGCGGACCGACCGGGTCAGGTAAGTCCTCGCTCGTTGCCCGCTCCCTGGACCGGCAGATGGCCACCGGCCACGTGCAGGCATGCAGGGTTGTGTGCGCTCACCCGGACGATGCCGGCGTTGCCTACGGTCCCTTGCTCAATGTGGTGGAATGGCTTAAAGCCGTTCCCGACGCCACGATCGCGTCGGCTTTGCGCCGCCACGGGCCATCCTGGGTCGCCGAGCTTCCTGCCGATTCCAACCAGGGGGATACTCACGGTGTGTTACTGCGCGTATCCGGCGCGACCACCCATTGGCGCGATATGGAATTCATCTCGGTACTGGGGGCGATTGCCAAATCCACTCGCCTCGTATTGGCCATCGAAAACCTGCAGTGGTGCGACACGCAGTCCCTGAAATGGCTGGAGTCGTTCATCACCGCCGGGGATGGCATTCCACTCCTGTTGGTCCTGACCATCGATGACACCTGGGTTGAGCGAGAAGGCCGTCATGCGGAACAGCTTTTGGCGTTGCGGTCGGCCGAACGCACACGGCGGGTGGATCTCGAGCCGGCTAACCGTAACCACACACGACCGGTGATTGCCGATGCCACCGGACTCCGGAAACCCCTGCGGTCGGTGATCGAGGCCGGGGCGGTGGCAGGGGCTCGTTTCACCGCGGCGGAAGTCGCCGCGGCTGTCGAGCTGCCGGTCGCGGAAGCCGCGGAGCGCCTTGAGCGGGCGGCGTCGCAATTCCGGTGTATTTGCACCTCCGGCATAGATTCCTGGCCGGACGGCACCTTGAGCGCCGGTTTTACATTCGTGGATCGCGACGAGCGATCCCGGTGGATCGATGGGCTTGAAACGGCCAGTCGTACACGAATGCTCAAACGGATTGCACACCGCCTCGAAACCGGTTGGCAGGGGCGATCAGAAGATATCGCGCCCCGACTGAGCGGCCTGTACGAGCGGGCGGCGGCCTTCGGCCGCGCTGTCGATGCGTTGCTCGCGGCGGGCAATGCGGCGCGCCGCCGTGGCTCACATGCCATCGCCATTGGACATTTCGCCCGCGCCGAGGTCCTGCTCGAAAGCCTGCCGCCCGCACCCGAACGGAACCAGCTCATGGCCGAAGTCGCCACGTCGTTGGGTCGGGAACTTGTGTACACCGAGGGACTGGGTTCCAGGGCCGCAAACGAGCAGTTCAGCCGGGCATATGAGCGCCGGCTGGAGTTGCCCGAGACGCCCGAGGGCTGTCGGGTCATCTGGCGGATCTGGGTTTTCTGCGTTAATCGGGGGCCGCTCGCACGGGCTCATGACGTCTCCCTTGAACTGCTGAAATTCGCGAGCAGGATCGACGACCCGGCGCTGATTCTGCAGGGCTACCATGCGCTCTGGGCAACTTCGTTAATGCTGGGAGAATTCTCGTCCGTGCTTTCCTACGCGAGCCTTGGCTTGCGGATCTGCGGATCCGGCGCGAACGGATCCATGCCCATGACGACGGGTTGTACGCTGCACGATTCGCACCTGACCGATCATCACGCCGCGGTGTGCGCAGGCATGTTCAGCGCCTGGGCGGACGTCGTCAGCGGCAACAAGGACACCGCGGTCAGAAGCCTGGATGCAGCGGTCGCACATTCGCGCGATGTCGGGCACCCGTTCACGCTGGCGTCCACGCTTATGTTTTCCGCAGCCGCCATGGCCGCAGCCGGTGACGCCGGCCTGGCGCGGTCCCGCGCCGTCGAGGCGCGCGAGGTCTCACAGCGCTTCGGATTTACCGTTCCTGAGGCCTGGGCCACCATTTACGAGGGATGGGCGAAGGCTGTCCTTAGCGACGGGACGGAAGGACTTGAGCTGATCGAAGCCGGGCTGGCGGCATCGGCGTCTGTCGGGCTTATGCTGTTCCGCCCTTTCCAGCTATCCCTGGCGGCGTCCGCGAATACCGCCATCGGGCGGTACGAAGCGGCCTCGGCATGCCTTGACGAGGCGTTTTCCGTCGTCGCCCGGACAGGCGACCGGCTCGCGATCGCCGAGCTGCACCGGGTCAGGGGTGAGCTAGCCTACGCACGCAGCCGCGATCCGGATGACCTGGCCGAGGCCTATTCCGATCTCGAAAACGCGGTACGCATCGCCCGCGACCAGGGCGCCAGCCTGTGGGCAAAACGCGCATCCGAGAGCCTGTCCCGGCTTCGCGGCGCCCTCATTGTCGAGCAGCCTCCGGCTTCGCGTCGACTCCAGTAACACGGTTCCGGTTCCCAGAGAAATATCAGGGTTTTTTCAGCTGTTTTCCAAGTCGATGACAGGCCTCGCGCCTAGAATCGGGATACACGTCGTCATCCCGGCGACGTCGATCATTGAAAGGAGTACGGCACATGAACATCCTGAAGTCATCGTCAGCCGGCCGGTCGTACGGGCGTTCCAGGGCGGTGGTCCTGGTCACGCTACTGACCGGCATCATCACCATGCCACCCGTCCTCGCCGATCATGGGTTTCCCCATGTGAACGTCCTGGGTCAGGGCACCTTCATCGAGGATGTCTCGGCCAGTTTTAAGGCCAAGGGCATCGGAGAAAGCACGACGGTAATAAAGCTCAAGGACGCGTCCGACATGTTAGTGCTTCACATCAGCATCGAGCCCGGCGGCATCGCGCCGTGGCACACGCACACGGGCACGGGCATGCTGATTAACCTGGGACCGGGCATGGTGACCAACGCCGTCGGAGATGACTGCGAGCCCCACTATTACCTGGCCAACGAGGCCTTCGTCGACCCCGGTGATGGCGAACTTCACGCGGTGCGCAACGACAGCGACGATCCGGTCGAACTGATCGCCGTGTTCTACGGCGTGGACGGTCCACCGGTCACGCCCGGCGAGGCGCCGCATGACTGCGATTTCCTGCCCTGAACGATGCCGGATCGGCCTGGCCGGCGATCCGCCCGAAGCACCGACCGCCCGGTCGGTGCTTCGTCGAATATTCCTGGCGAACATTCCTGCGAGCAATCCTGGACACCCACACAACGAGTAAAAACCTACTCGAAAAATGACGGATTGCTGATTTGAAATCTTAATTATTGGGCACATACTGGCTTTATGCCACAACCCCGTAAATGTCTGATCTCACTGGACGACACACCTTACTTTCACTGCATCTCTCGCTGTGTCCGCCGCGCCTTCCTGTGTCGGGGAAAGTCCCATGATCAACTGTAGCCTGCAAGTATGAATGTACATAGAAATGTCTGAGTGAGTACTTTCATCGGGTTCAATGGATGGAACACGCATACAGGTTACCTGAGGTACTATAAATTCAATAGATTCAAAGAATCCCGCTTGATGGGATAGTTCAGAGACCGCCGGCCGACTCATGAGCACGAGCGAGAATGTAGCCTTGGATCAGGCGCAGGTCTTCCTTCCGGAGAACATCGTCGAATCGCTGCATCCCCAGCGGCTCGCGTGCACCTACCAGCACAATCTCCGAGATTTGGGAGTGCACAGCGGATGTGGTGCGACGCAGACCCGGTGTGATGCCGCCGCCCACCGCATCAATACCGTGGCAATCGACGGAAAAATAGTGTCGGTGCCCTTTTTCGGTCCCCTGTGCTCAAACAGTTGTGCTGCCCGCCTGTAATTCGCGTTCCAGCATTTCCGCATCGGTCGGAGAAATGCCCAGCGAATCGCGCAAATGGTTGAGTAGCGAACGTTCTTTGGGTGAGATGCCACCCTCCACCTGAGCCTCGACAAACGCCGACTGATACACCTGCCGCTTACGACCTGCCTTGTACTCAGGCGTATTCAGAGTATTCGGCATCGCCGCCGAGGCTACCCGTTCGGCGAACTTCTGCAGGGGCCTAAGAGCAATTGCAATCACGGCCGCAGCCAGGAGACCCCAGTAGTTGCCCAGCTGTTCGGACATCAGGGCCTCCGCCCCTTCGGAGACA
>Ga0102949_1000063_pt1 | contig 10554 bp, 7 predicted proteins | sample SalPon2A_B_D1_MG_FD_78503 | JGI IMG/M metagenome (GOLD analysis project Ga0102949, IMG submission 78503) | Soil microbial communities from South San Francisco under conditions of wetland restoration - Salt Pond MetaG R2A_B_D1_MG | ecosystem: Environmental > Terrestrial > Soil > Wetlands | place... | reverse complement strand
TGGCAGTACTGGGCGGCTCGCGGGCAAAGCCAGCGGAAAATCATTATCAGCCGAGATCACAGCTATCATGGCAATACTTTTGGTGCCTTGTCGGTTAGTGGAAACAACCTGCGCCGCGCGGCGTCTGCTGCGCCCCTGTTGGACTGGCCCAGGATCAGCGCGTTCTACCCTTATCGCGGGCAAGCTTCGGACGAGTCCCTGGAAAGCTACACCCTGCGAGTGGCGGATGAACTGGAATCAGCCATTGAGCTGGCGGGTGCGGAACAGGTGGCTGCCTTTATTTGCGAGCCGGTGGTGGGATCTTCGCTGGGCGTGGTTCCCGCCGGCGCCGGATATCTGGAACGCATCCGGGCCATCTGCGACAAACACGACATTCTGTTGATCTTTGATGAAATCATGTGCGGCAGCGGCCGGACGGGAAGCTATTTTGCCCACGAACAGGACGGTGTCAAACCGGACCTGGTCACGCTGGCCAAAGGTATATCCGGTGGCTATCAGCCACTGGCGGCCACATTGATCAACGGCAAGGTGGCCGAAACACTGCTTGCTTCAGGCTTCATTCATGGCCATACCTATGTAGGCCATCCCGTGGCCTGCGCAGCCGGGGTTGCCGTCCAGGAAGTGTTGGACCGGGAGGAACTGCTGCCCCGCGCCCTCGACATGGGTGAACAATTCGCCCAATTGCTGCAGGACCGGTTCGGCGCGCACCCGCACGTTGGAGAAATCCGGGGCAGGGGCCTGTTCCGGGGTATGGAACTGGTGCAGGACCGAGATACCCGCGCCGGATTCCCGGGCGGTTCAGACCTTCCGGAACGGCTTCGCCTCAGCGCCATGGAACACGGATTGATTTGCTATCCGTTCGGAATATCCCTGTCTTCGGGCTTCGTGCCTCACATCATGCTTGCACCGCCCCTGATCCTGGAAGAACGGCACATGGCCGAGTGCGCCGACAAACTGGACGCCGTTCTTTCGGATGTGCTGAAAGACTCATCACCAATAACAAAGTCTCGCGTGAGCTGCACCTGATTTGCGCTGGGATGCGATATGTGATGTCCTGACCGTTCCAGAGGATGCCCATTCTGATGAACCCAATCCTGTCACGAGTATCGCGCTATTTTGAGTCACTCAGGTTCCCGGTGCTGTTGATTGTCACAGCCGTGATTTTCGTGGTTAACTTGTTTATTCCGGATGTGGTTCCGTTTATTGATGAACTGTTACTGGCGCTTGTCGTTGCCTTATTAGCCCGCCTGAAACGCCGCAAGCCTGGCACTGAAAAGGAGTAGCGGTCTCAAAATCTGTAACTGGCCTGAGTGCGTACCTGGGTGATGTAATAACGTGGGCTGATATTACCAAGGGTCAGCACATTCGAGATGCCGGCCGGGCCAATACCGTCAATCTGCCAGTTGCTGGTGGAAAGACTTTCGTACTCAACGGTGAATGCCAGTCCCCAACGAGGGTTGATGGCGTAGTTCAGCTGGGCACGCAGGTTGCCAAAACGGGTGCGCAAATCGGGGAAAGGTGCATCACCGGGGCCGGAGACCACCGAGATTTCTCCAGTGGAGTTGGCATGCGTCCAGTCGAGGCTCCAGGTGAGGGTTTTGCTTGCCTTTCCGGAAAAGCTCAGGCCAAAAGTGCTGGTTCGATCATCTGTGTAGCCTGACCAGGGTGTTTGCACGCCTTGCTCGAAGCCAGACAGAATCGAGGAAATATCATCCCGCGACGCGTAGACCGCAAGGCTGATGCCACGCCCCAGCGACATGCCGGCATCAATGCTGAAATTCTCTTCTTCACTTTGCTGCAATCCGACCCTGCTTTCCGTGTAATCTGCCTGTGTCCTGGACCAGGACAGGTTGACGGACCAGGCTGCGCTGGGAAACAGGTTCAGCTCAATGATTGCGCGGTCACTGTCACGATTCGCATAGTTGAATTTCCTCATCAGCGGGTTTTCGATCAGGCCGGTTTCATCCACCTGCTGATAGGGGGAGGCATCGCGATTCGCCGTTTCCAGTCTCAGGCGTAATTGGCCGGCTGACCACTGGTTGAAATATACCTCGCCCCAGTACAGACGCTCGTCGGTTTTTCGCACGCTTTGCAGGGTTCGCTCGTAGTTTTCCTGGGTCGCGCCGGCCCGCAGGGTGACCGGCCTCGTGGCGCGGTAATTCAGTTCAAGCCGATATTGCGCACGTTCGAAGTTGTAGGGCCGGTTGCTGCGTTCACCCCCCGGGATGAAATCGGTGAGGATGATGGTCCAGATATCTACCGGGCTGTGGTTCTCGCGCTGGTCGAATTTCACGTTCGCCGACAGGTCCAGCCTTGAGGCCAGCCGCGCGAACAGGCTGCCTGCGATGTTCAGCACCCCGGTGTCTATTCGAAGATCGGCGGAATCGCGTGGCAGGTTCAATTGCTGGTATTCAGGGTTGATGGTATAGGGCAGCAAAGGGTCGTTCTGACGCATACGGCCAAGGGAGGCGCGGCCGTTGAGACGCACCCCTGGCCGTGGCGCGAAAGCGCCTTGCAGGGTGAATTGGTAGAACTCATTGTCAGGTGGCAGGGAAGCCCTCAACAGATTGAATTCGGGTGCCGAACTGAACGGGTTTTCCCAGGTGATGGATGTTGCGCCATTGTCGAACCACGAACCGGCAAAGCCGAATCGGACTCGGGCTTTTTGCGTGCTGTACTGCAAGCCCAGGTCCAGCCGGTCGGTGCGGTAGACTACGGGCACCGGAAACTGGCTGGTATTGATCGTAAACAAACCGGCGCCAAACGGCCGGCTACCGTCTTTGGTCTCGTGTGTAACGTCCATGTCAGCCTTCCAGCGGGAAGCCAGCTTCCAGCTCAGGCCGCCTTCCAGCGTTTTGCGCAGGGTTTCAAGTGAAGTGGGCGTCAGTGAGCTTTCAAGTGAGCTCATTCCATCCGTGGTGGGCGCCTTTTGCCAGTTGTCCGGCAATCCCAGGTGGCCGGTACCCGTGCCCGTATACACGGTTGCCGTGCCGTAACCACGGTAACGGGGGATCTCCCGATACGACAACCGAAGCTGGTAGCGCCCGCGTGTGCCGCCGCGCGTAGTGATCGAGCGACTGTCGAGGCCCAGGCGGTCGATATAGATGTCAACGTACCGATCCGCATCATCCCGGAAGTGCGCTTCGCCGTTGACTGCAGCAAATGCGCCTTTCTCATCAAGTCCGCGATAGTCTGCATAGCGATTGGAAGATCCATTGACGTATCCCGGTCCGACGTCAAGAGTTCCAGACCAACCGTCACGGAAAGGGCACAGTGTGCACAACCAGCGGCTCGTGTCCGGCGGTTCAACGGAATCCCACGGGCTTGATGCTTCAATGCGAAAGGGATACGTGCTGAACAGCAGGACAAAAAGTAATGCCGTTGGCACAGAAACAAGCCATTTCTCATGTTGCGGCCTGGTCAACATCACGGTCAGCGGTGCAAGGTCGCGCCGGAGGGGTGGTTGGAGCCATGCACCTGGGAATGGCAATTCAGGCAGGCGCGGCTGAGCAAAAAGCGGTTGCTGAAGTTGTTGCCAATGTCGTCAACACCATAGGCCACGTCCGGGTGCCCCGCGGCGGAATGGCATTGCTGGCAGAGCAGGGGCGGAAGCTTGGTCAGCAATTCCTGGTGGTTGCTGCCGTGTGGCCGATGGCACAAGGCGCAATTTTCGCTGGCTGGCGCATGTTCCCAAAGGAAGGGGCCGCGTTTTTCGGCGTGGCAGGTGTAGCAGGTTTCGTTGACGCTGGATTCCTGCAACAGGAAATCGTTAGAGCCGTTGTGCGGGTCGTGGCAACTGCTGCAACTCATTTCGCCAAACCGCAGGGGGTGGCTGCTGGCTTTGAAGGTGTCGGCACGGCGCTTTTCATGGCAGGTAAAACAGGCTTCCTGCTGAGCGAGGGAGTCAAACACCCGGTCCCGTGGCCGATGCACCTGGTGGCAGGATGCGCAGCTGACCCCGGAGGCCTCGTGCCGGCTGCCAAACCAGCCAAGCCGCCCGTGGTTCTCATGGCAGCCAATACAGACTTTGTTTTGTTGCCCCGCGGAGTTGGGTGATTTCATCCCAAACACCAGGGCTGGTTCAACAAACTCACCATGACGCTCGGCCCGGGCATGCGCTTCGCTGGGCCCATGACAGGTTTCGCATTGCAACTGCGCAAAGGGAGCGTCTGCATCCAGTCGGGCTGCATGGGGCGTGTCGAAAATCGGGGTGGCCGGGAATTCCGACGATTCTCCATGGCACAGAAGGCAGGAATCGGCACCGCTGCGAGTAAACTCCTCGGCGTGTGATTCAATACTTGCGTAAGGTGCCAGGCAGTACACCACGAAGACAAATAACAGAATTCTGGACCGGCTAATCATGGCTGGCATAGAAATTCAGCAGGGATTCGATCTCTTCGTCGTCAAGGGTAGCGATCGCATCATTCATCACTTTCGGGCCCTTGCGTTGCCCGTTGCGGATCTGGTCAAGGGCCGTCCGCAGATAGGGTGTGCGCTGTCCCGCCAGGATGGGGGCTACGCCGTGGCCGTTTCGTCCGCCTTCTGAATGGCAGGTTTCGCAGCCTTTGCGTTGATGAAGCTCAGCACCGATAGCTGCCCGGGCGGCATCAAAGGGTTGATCGGCCGGAAGGAACGCCTGCTGTTCCAGCGCATTGCCGAGGACTTCTTTCTCATCGTCACTCAAGGTTTTGGCAAGGTCACACATCACGGTGCATGGCCGCTCATCGCGGGAAAAAAGGATGAGCGCGTCTTCGATGGTGGTGAATGGCTGGCCCGCAATGATGGGGATTTCTGGGCCCAACGGCGGTTCGGTCGAGTTGTGACAGGCTTTGCAGGTTTGCAACAGCGCTTCGGCATTGGCCGACCTTCCCTCCGCAGACACCAGGCAGAGGCCAGTGAACAGAGCCACGAACCACACACTCTGTGCCCCTTGCTTGTCCACTTTACGAATCGCCAGCCCGGTGCACGTCCATGTGCGTGCCAGTGTGGATGTCCGGGTCCCTGTGTTCGATGGGGCTCTACCGCGCCACTGCCTGTGCTTCGCAGAAGGGCACGTTGTCAACGGCAATCCGTTCAATCGGAATGTCACCGCTGATGTTGGCGGCCGTGAGTTCGTAGTGAATCATTCCCTCGTTACAGCCAGTGAAATCCACTTCCAGTGTTCCATCCGGGCCTTGCGTCACCGCCGGTGTGGCCGAATCGAAGGTGCCACCCTGGGTCAACTCCACGTCGAGCAGGGCGGAGTCACCACTGTAGGGCCCAAAAGCGGTCAACCAACGATGTCCGGGTTCTCCGAGAATGGCTTCTACATTGGCCGGCGGCCGCTGCGTTTCGAATGTGAACCAGGCGACAAACATCATCTGAATATCCGGAAAAACGGTAATGAAGAAGCCCTGACCAGGCGTTAAGGGGTTGAACCATGCGTCGTTAAGGCCTTCATTGATCAGGAAGTCATCACCGCCACCGGATGGCACTACGGTAATCGCCACGTTGTCGACGCCTGTGTTGTTGGCGTTGTTCTCGTCGTCGATATCAATGATCGCACCGATGAAATAGTTATCCGGCGTGAGCATTTCAGGCACGTTTACCTGCACATTGAAAGTATCCTGTGCGCCTCCGGCCAGAGCACCGCGATTGGCTGAACCGATAAACGTATCGGCCGCGTTTACCTGGGTATTGGTGGACGCGTATAGGTTCACCGTATATGAGTCGGAGCCCATGTCGCCAAAATTCCGGATGCTTACACCGATCGAAAGATCTTCTCCCTGCTCGAAAGTGCCGGAGGGCGCGTTGACCGTCTGAACCGCCAGATCGACCACCGGATCAGGAACGTCGGCCTGGATGGTGATAGTGCCGTTATCGGCATCCGTGTTATTGCCGGTGTTAGCGTCATTGAGGTCAATGATGGCGCCAATGAAATAGGTCCCATCAGGAATATTGTTCGGGAATGTACCGCTGGCAGTGTAATTGTTGGTAGCGCCGGCAGCCAGTGCGCCGAGCGCGTCCGTGCCAAGCTCTGTATCACTGCCGTTAATGGTGCTGTTGGTCGAAGCATAGTAGGTAATGCTGGCTGCCGGTGATGTTTCACCGCCAACATTCTGAATGGAAATGCCGATCGATATGTTGTCACCAGGCGCATAGGTTCCCGGAGTCGCGTCAACGGAAAGCAGCGACAAATCGGCTGGCTGCGGTGCAACCCCCTGGACGGTAATCGTGCCTTGCATACTCCCGGCGTGAATGGTGCAGCGGTAGTTCACCGTGCCCGCACTGTTGAACGTTTGGCTAAACGTGAAGCTGCTGGAAGTTTGCGATGCAAAACTCCCCCCGTTGTCGGTGACATTATGGTTGTTGCCGCCGGCCGCGTTAACCCAGCGCACGGTGTCGCCTACCTGGATAGTCAGGCTTGACGGACTGAAGAAATTGTCACCGACCGTGACTTCATGGGTGACCTGGGCCGCCAGTGGTGAGCTGATGACGAGCAGCAGAACCCATATTGCTCGTCGGACTACGCTGGCTGGTGTGTGAAATGTGTTCATGACGGCTCCTTGAATTCAATTGCCTAGCAGGCCTTCGCACACCGGCACATTGTCCACAGCGATTCGCTCGATGGGAATCTGGCCACTGACGCCGGCTGAGGTGATGTCATAGCTGATCATCCCGGCATTGCAACCGCTGAACAGCACGTCGATGGTGCCGTCTGCGCTTTGCACCACCATGGGTTCGGCCGAGTTGAAAATGCCGCCCTGGGTCAGTTCGACTTCCAGCGTGGCGATGTCACCGGAATAGGGTCCGAACGCCGTTAACCAGCGGTGTCCGGGCTCCCCAAGGATGGCTTGTACACCGGCGCCCGGCCGCGTTGTGTCATAGGTGAACCACGCCAGGAACATCATCTGGATGTCTGGGAAAACAGTAATGAAAAAGCCCTGGCCAAGAGTGTCGGGGTTGAACCAGGAATCATTCAATCCGGCATTGATGGAGAACATGCCGCCAGCCTCAACCATGATCCGCCCGTTCATATTGGAGTTGATGTCCAGCCCGGGAGCGCTGTGCACAGTGCAGTGGTACAGCACTTCTCCGGCATCGTCGAAAACCAGCTCGTAGGTGAAGGAAGCCCCGAGTGGAGATGCAAAGCTGAAGTCGTCGGCGGTCACGTCATGCGGATTACCGCCTGCTGCATTCTCCCAGCGCACGGTATCGCCGGCCTGGATAGTCAGGTCATTGGGACTGAAAAAGTCATCACCCACGGTAACAATGTGCGTTTCAGCCAGCGCAATTGCAGGCATGAGTAAGAGTCCGGCAGTGAGCAGAACCTTGGCTGTGGAAAGATTATTAGGTAAGGGCATTGGGGCAGTAAGCATGGTCCATCTCCTGAAAGTGGAGCAGACCAGAATCTGCCTGGGTCAGTCGAACACGCCATTAAAACAGCAGCGGCTGATCTGCCATTCCATGCTAAGCAAACGGATTGAAAAGCCGGTGAATTCCTCATGAAAAAGAATTAAATATTTAATGAACAGAAATTTTCAGGTAACCCGGGACGGATTTACACATTCTGGTCGAGGATTTTTCGCACTTCGGAGTTCAGCGCATCCGGTGTGAATGGTTTCTGCAGGAAATTGACGCCCTCCGGCAGAATACCTCCTTCATCGATGACACCGTCGGTATAACCCGACATGAACAAGGTCCTGACTGCAGGATTGGCCTGCACAATTTTGTCATGCAACTCACGCCCATTCATCACTGGCATGATGACATCGGTCAGTAGCAGATCGATTTGTTCGTTGTTGTTATCAAAGAGTTCAAGCGCCTCGGCCGGTCCGGTGGCTTCAAGCACCGTGTAACCGCTCAAACCCAGCAGCTTGCAAATAATCTTACGCACGTCCGGCTCATCCTCAACCACAAGAATGGTTTCTGAGCCCGCGGAACTGACGGATTCATCCGTTTCCGCGGTTTCTTCAATTGCCTGCCTCACCGGTGGAAGGTAGATTTTGATGGTAGTGCCTTTGCCGGGCCGGCTTTCCACGCGTATGTGGCCGCCGCAGAGTTTAACAATGCCATGCACCGTTGAAAGTCCGAGCCCGGTGCCCTTACCCTTTTCCTTGGTGGAAAAAAACGGTTCAAACATCCGTGCCTGCGTGGCCTCATCGATGCCACTTCCTGTGTCGGTCACGGAGATAAGGACGTGGGGTGCGTTCAGGAAATCGGCATTGGCGGTTTCAATGCGGATTTTTCCGTTGGTTTCGATGGCATCGCGGCTATTAAGCGTGAGATTCAATAACACCTGCTCGATCTGGGTGGGGTCAACCAGCACAGGCTGCAGGTCCGGATCCAGCTGCGTACTGAGTTCGATGGACTCACCGATAACGCGATGCAGGATTTTCTCAAGCTCACTCACCAGTTCGTTGAGGTTGATGACCGTTGGCCGGAAAATCTGCTTACGGCTCAGCGCCAGTAGTTGCCGTGTCAGCAAAGAAGCGCTCTTGCTGGCTTTCTGAACCTCCTCTATGCAGGATCGGGCCTCGTGGTTGCCGTCCAGGCTGCGCAGAGCCAACTCGGAGAATCCCGAAACCACCATGAGAATGTTGTTGAAATCATGGGCCACACCGCCGGCCAGTAATCCGATGGCTTCCATTTTTTGTGACTGGCGCAGTTCTTCCTCTTTCAGGTTCAAGGCCTGTACACCTTCCTGCAGGTCATGGTGGGCTGACCTCAGCGCCTTGTCCCGCATTTCTATCGTGGCCAGCATGTTGTTGAAGCCATCAATCAGCAAGTCAAGTTCGTTGTTGCTTTGCGATTCCGGTGGCTGGGTGACTTTGCCGCTCCCGCTCGTCGCCCCGCGCGGGAAACGCACCGAGTAGTCACCACTGTCAGCCACTCGCCGCATGAACGCGACAAATCGATCCAGGGGTCGCAAACTGGCACGGGCCAAAACCCAGGTAAGAATGGCGCACAGTAGAATGGCCGCCAGGGCCTGTGTTGCCAGCGTTTTTTTCAACCTGGAATACGGTTGATCCAAAGCCTGGGTGAGTGAGCGAAGGAGAAACAGTCTGACCGGCTCTCCGGAGTCAGCCAGCCCAAGTGGAATCGCGGTGACCAGATAGTCTTCGCCCGCGAGTTCGATGGTTTTGTCCGTTCCGCTGGTCGCCATATTCAGCTGCAACAGCAAGCGGCTGTTGTCTTCACCGAGCGGAGCATGGGAAAGAGTGGATGCAATGGTCTGACCGCCTACAGTGACCAGGGTCTCACCACCAAAAAACGCCCGGAGGTTGGGCAGAAAACTACTGTCGATGCGGTCACCCAGTGTGAGCGAACCGATGACGAAGCCCTGCATTTCAATCGGCAGGCTGCCAACCAGGTAGTGTTGCCCTTGCAACTTGATCACACCAGAATTGCGTTCGCCAACGGGCTGCGCCGGATTGAGGGCCTGCTCCAGCACCGCCAGTTTGGAAAGGTCTTTACCGGCCTTCGGCAATGTTTCAGCAGGGCCGTTGGAGGCCAGAACTATCCCCGACTCGTTGGTTACGATGAGCAAATCCTGACGCAGGCCCACCCAGATTTTGTCCAGTTCATTTTGCACGGTGGCGAGCAATTCGGCTCGCATGTCCGAAGTCATGCTCCGTTCGAGCCGGTAGGTTTCCATGGCCGCACGCAGGGTAGGGTTGTTGGTGATCTGGGACGAAACCCACAGCAATTGCGCCAGGCTGTCCTGCTGTATGTTTTGCACCTGGTTTTCGCTGCGGTTAAGCAGGTCTTCAAGCAATTGATGGGTTTCTCGCCTGATCTCGATACTGAGGCTGATGAATGCGGCCGTGATCACGAAGCTGGTCAAGGCGATATTGAGCAATATGGCCTTGGTGCTAAGGCGCATTGAACTCACCGCACACCCCCGAACCATGACCGAACGTCAAAATGGTACGAAAGCTGCAAACCAATCGAGTGGCCGCCCGGGTAATACGCACCTGGCGCGTATTGCCCACTCCACCGGTCGTATTCGTAAGCCAGCTTTAGCTGCGTATTGGCCGAGAAGCGGTAACCCACACCCACCTCGAAGTCATGATTGATGGCGTATGGCGCCGGCCCTTGCGGGTAGGGCCGATAGGAACGGCCGGGGTAGCCAAATTTCTGATACCGCAAGGCGCTGTAAAAGCGCGGTGTCCAGGTGTATTGCAACTCGAGGAAGATTTCTGTGAAGTCGGCGCTGTCGGTGTAAAACGGGACATCGTAGCTGGAAAATACCACTTCGCCGGTGAATTCGAGGTAACCGCGGCTGAACTCCAGTTCCAGGGCCCAAAGTTCCTGGTCGAAGTTTTTCCATTCAGATCCGTCTGGTAGATAAACTTCCTGATGCTTATTCAGGTAAGGCCCCTTCGTGTAGGCCAGCCCGAAACGCAAGCCAATCATTGGCGTGACGCCAATGCCGAGGTCCGGTCGAAGAGCCGAAGAGGGATCTGACGGCAGATATTCGGGGTAAATGGCCGGCAGGTCGACCATTGCTGCACGGAAGTCGAACCATCCGGACGATCCGGCCGCCTGGATGCCCAGCGGATAAGGGGCGTA
>Ga0102949_1000061_pt1 | contig 10619 bp, 5 predicted proteins | sample SalPon2A_B_D1_MG_FD_78503 | JGI IMG/M metagenome (GOLD analysis project Ga0102949, IMG submission 78503) | Soil microbial communities from South San Francisco under conditions of wetland restoration - Salt Pond MetaG R2A_B_D1_MG | ecosystem: Environmental > Terrestrial > Soil > Wetlands | place... | reverse complement strand
AGGCGGTTTGGGCGGTTTCTCCGGCAATGCCATTTTTGATGCTTATGAAGCACACAGCACGACTCCTGTTGGTTTGCTGCTGGTTGGTGATGCCAACGGAAATGGCACGGTGAATTCTACCGATGTGTCCGCAGTATTGATTGAAACAGAAATTGGTGGGACTCTCGCTCCGGGGCAGCCAGATTGCAATGCAAATGGAGTGGTAAATTCCACCGACGTCTCGTGCGTCCTGATTCTGACAGAACTTTAGAACTCGACAATCTGGTAACAAATTTAAGTTGAAACCCTGGGAAATACTAATAATTAAATCGCGCATCTGTTTTTGGAGTGACATGGAATGAACAGCATTATGCTTAAAGCAATTGCACTGGCCCTGGCCTTAATATCGACGGGCGCTGTTGCACAAACAATTACTGTCGGGGACGGCAACGGCCTGCCTGGAGAATTGGTCGTCGTTCCGGTGAATTTTGTCACCGGCGGCAATCAAATAGGCAATTTCACCGTTGATATTGCATACGACGCCACGAAATTCTCCGCGGCGGAGGGCGACTGCAGCGTGATGAGCATCAGCCAGCTCTCACAAAGTTGTTCGGGCGGCGGCGGAGCAGGAATCATTCGCATTACCGGTTCAAGAGGTACGGGTGAGTTAACGACTGGTTTGGTCGCAAATCTTAATATGACCATTGCCAACGACGCACCGGTCGGGCCCCTTGCTCTGGATGGAAGCATGTTCGCTGTGGGCTTCAATGGAATGGATATAGATCTTGGCGATATTACAGTCATTGATGGCACATTGACCGTAAACGCAGGCCCGCAACCCACATTCAGTTCCGCGCCGCCTCCTGGAATTATCAATATGGGGCCGTTTGCTGAAGGCTCCGGAACACAGACACAAAACCTGACTATCACAAATACCGGTGAAGCCGGTTCCGATCTTGATGGAACTTGCGTTTTTGGTGCAGGTGATAGTGAGATCTCCCTCAACACAGATGGCTCATTTGGGCCAATTGCTCAAGGCGCAAACGAAGTAGAAGTTATTGCCTGTGATACGACTACGGGTTCTGCTGTTGCATATACAAGAGCCCTTGAATGCACACACGATGGAGATAACCCGACGGCCAATTACACCGTGAACTGCACGGTCGAGCTGCCACCGGTGCCGGAATACGGATCGGATCCAGCTCCGGGCGCCACATTGAATTTTGGTGGCACCACCGAAGAAGGTGATCCGGATCCAACTGATACGGTGAACATCACGAACGTCGGCGGCGCTGGCTCGTTCCTGGATGCCACGTGCACGGAATCAGCTGATCCGAACAACAAGTTCTCCATCTCCAACGGAAGTTTTACAGGCTTGGCAGCTGGTGCATCCAATCTGGTGACGGTCACCTGTGATGCCAGCGCTGAGGGTTTGTGGACGGGTCAAATGTCTTGCACGCATACCGGTGACACGGTGACTGATCCTGCACTGTATGACCTGAGCTGCAACATTGGTCCTCCGGGCCTGGCCGTGTTTGCTTCAACTCCTGGGCCAGGTTCAACAATCAACCTGACACCTGGCGGGGCGGTACCTGAGGGCGAAGTTGTGCCACCGCTGCCGCTCACGTTCTTCAATAATGCGGACCCGGGTGATTCTGATCTGGATATTTTGTGTTCATTGACTGGCAGTACCGAGATCTCAATGAACCCGACGACCGTACTGGGCGTTGGCGGTGCAACCATTGCGCCTGCAAGTTCGCTGCCTCAAACCTTCAGTTGTGATACCACAACGGCAGGCGTGTTCCAGGCGTCGCTGGATTGCGACTACTACCTGGATGGCGACGTACCACCGCCAACCCGTGGAATTGACGGCACAGCCAGCTACACCATCGATTGCGAAGTCCGGTTGCCTGAAACCGAAGTGGTTCCAAGTCCTGGTGATGGCGCCACGCTGGAAACTACAGTCGATATAGGTGGAACCGGCACCGTTGGCACCGTTCGCTTCGAGGAAGTTCTGGACGAGGACCTTATGCCGAACAACGCTTCTATCGATAGCTGCACAATTGGTGGTACAGATGCGGGCGCATTTGCGATCTCCGCACCGGCTTCATTCCCACAAGCGATTGCTTCCGGTGGCTTCGTTGACGTCGTGGTTGAAGGTACCGACATCAATCCGGGTCAGCAGCTCTATAACGGAACGATGGACTGCTTCTACTTTGACAGCAATGGCGATCTGCCTCACGACGTTAGTTACCAATTGGTTCTGAACGTGGAGGCTGGTGATGCCACCTTCCGCGTGACCAAGGAATTCACGGATGGTGACAACCCGACGCTGGTAGACGTAACCCTGAGTTGCTTTACCGGTCTGCCGTTGATCCAGTCGCAAACGATCTCTGAAACACAGGATGTAAACTTCATCGTGCAGAGTTTCGAAAGCGGCGAGCTGAATTGCTCAGTCACGGAAGATCTCGATACGCCCGAGTTGCTGGGTTATACCCCAACCTATGTGTCAGGTGGCCCAAGCTCATCCGACAACGACGGTGGATGTAACTTCTACAACGTTGAAGGCGGTGACGAGAACACCTGTCACATCATTAACGATGCCGATCCGGTAGAAGTGGTCATCGAGAAAGACTGGATTATCGAAGGCATGGGTGGCGACTCTGTTGACCAGAACTTCAGGGTCACCGTGTACTGTGACGCTCCGATCCTGGGACAAGACGTCAGGGGTGACTTCAACGGTTGCGGTCTGATTCCCATCAAGGGCACTGACACCGATCTGCTGGTTCTCCAGTACTGCAAGGAACTGTATGGCTTCGGCGATGAGATCTTCGTAGTCGACGTCATTCCGGAATGGCCGAGTTCCAGCTGCTACGCTGTTGAAACGGTATATGACAGCGGCGTGGAGATTGATAATGACTGCGGCAACCTGCAAATAAGCCACGGCCAGGGCGACAGCTGCCTGATCACTAACACGGTGTTCTTCGAAGGCATCCCGACACTCAGCCAGTACGGTATGGCTATCCTGGTGTTGTTGATGCTGGGTGTAGGCCTGGTGGGGTTCCGGCGCTTCGCTTAAGAAGTTGATCGGATAAAAACCAGTAGGGATCGCGCGCGAGCGCGCTCCTACAGGAAAGAAAATGGACCCGCGGTGAGTAATCACCGCGGGTTTTTCTTTGCGCAGAAGTAGGAGGCCACTATCGGACATCCTGTCCTTCGCGGCACCGGTGCGTCCTGCACATTGGCCGCTATCGGACATCCTGTCCTTCGCGGCACCGGTGCGTCCTGCACATTGGCCGCTTGCGGCCGGATCGCGCGCAAGCGCGCTCCCACAATAAAAAAACCCCGCGTCAAATGTAGGACGCGGGGCTTTCTTTGGGCTTATGCCCAGGGGCGCAACTATTGCTGTAACAACTTATGCCTGATCAGGTCTCGTGAATCGGATTCAATCCCAACCATCACGGTGAATGATTTCCGGGTCGTTGAAGTCGCCTTTTACAAAGGAGCCACTGAAGACTCCAAGGTCGTTGTATTCGCTTTCTGAAAAGCCGGGAAAGATAGTTCCGATGCTGTTGTTTCGCAGCCGTTTCAACAGGCATTCGGTAAATACTGAGCGGTTGTCGGTCTGGGCCCAGACGTCGGCGTTCTGGAATAGCTGACCCGGTGCCAGGCCGGGCCATTCGCCGAAGAGGTGGCCGCCATTCACTCCACCACCCATTGCCAGCATATTATTGCCCCATCCATGGTCAGTACCGGCATCCGCATTATCGAAGGCGCGCCTGCCGAATTCACTGTGAACCAATAAAGTGGTTCTCTCCGCCCAAGTCTTGCCATTGGGTGACATTACGTCCAGGTCGGTGAAAAAGGCCAGAAGTGCTTCTGACATATCCCGAACCTGATCGTAATACCAGCCAGTGGTTATCAGGTTTCCCTGGTCATTATGCGTATCCCATCCACCGAAATCGGTTTGTGCCACGCGTAAGCCGGTATCTTCTTTGATCAACTGGGCGATAATTTTCATTTCCTCGCCAAAACCGGTGAGATTGGCCGGATTATCCAGTCGAACCGGATACGTGGCTCCGTTTGCGGGTGTATAGCTGCCCCAGGGAATGGCCTCGATAATGGATTGTGCGGTCATGGCCTGTAAACCTGCGATGTCCAGCGAATCGCCACCCAGGGCGTACATATCCGCAAGCGCTTCCTCCTGCTCTTCTTCGTAGTTACTGCTGTCCAGGTCAAAATTGTTTGGATAGCGCAAAGAAACAGCCGTGGGCTCACGCAGGAGGGACAGTCGAATGGTCGATTCTGTCACCACGGCGGGAAGGAGCAGGGAGGGCGGAAGATTTGGGGCAGACTGAAGATGCCGGGTCAGCCAGCCGGTTGTGGTGAAACGATTTCCGGGCGTTCCCAACTCAATGTAGCGTTCCGCCTCAAAATGGCTACGGTTGGGGTAGGGCAGCAGGCCGACCGCCTGGATGATGGCCAGTGACTGGTTGGTCCACAGATCAATCAGTGGCGCAGCAGCCGGATGCAAACCCCAGCCGTTGGCTGTGGGCTGCAGGCTGCCACTGGGAATCATGGTGCCATGGGACCGCAGGTTCTCGTAGTGCCCCCGGTCGGTATGGCCGTCCATGGGTGCGAGAAAGCTCAGGCCGTCTATCCCGCCTCTCTGAAATACAAAGACCAGGATATTGTCACCGTAGGAATCGGCTGAAAAAGCCAGGCGGGGCGCTGTAGCTGCCACCGCAGCGGCGCTGCCGGCGGTTTGTATGAATTGACGTCGATTAATTGTGCTCATGGTGCCCCCTAACGCCGCATGGCATCGGGAGCCATCAGGACAAGCCCGACCGTCGCCCGAATAATTCTGGTGTACAAACTGCTGTTTCCCGTGTTGCTGGTGTCTACGGACGGGGACGAGTCAAGATCAGCATTTGAGGCAATGCCTGCAATGTCGGTGATGAACTGGACTATGCGAGCCGTAACTGCACCTTCCAGAGGGTAGCCCAAAGCTCGATTCATCCAGAAATCCACCACGTTTTCGGGTGTTCTGTCGATTGCCGCGGGAATACCGGTATTGGTTTGCAGCCCGAGGTCGACGATACTGCTTTGGCGTAGCATGTAGGTGACCGTGCGCCAGGACATGATCAGTGGACCGGTGCCTTGCCACATTTCCTGTTCGTCCGGGTATCCGGTTGGCGCCTCGTAGCCAAAAGGATATTGGCCCGTGTCATCCAGTCGTCCGAAAATGCTGTTGCTGGTGGAGTGATTAAGACGGATGGTCAGGTCGACATCCGCGGCCCGCATCGCCCGGACCAGGGTCTCAATGGGCCGACTGACCTTGTCGCCCCAGGTGGTTTGAAACTCGGCGGATTCGAGCACGTGGCGGTACACTTCCTTAAGCTGATCGGAATCATTGGCCCGGTTGAAAAATTCTGCGGCCGTGCTGTCAACGATTCCAGGTGGCGGGTTATCACCAATCAAGCGCGTGCACAATTTCCAGGCGATGTAACGGGCCGTGCCGTAGTGACCGGCCAGGTAGTCCAGAATGTCAGTGACATCCGCTTCGCCGCCCGTGCTGGGGATACTGACATCCATCACTTCAATGGGGCCGTTACTGAAGTTGTAGTGACGCAGAGGCCGGAACATGAATGCGCCGGTGTCCGGGGAGCTGTCGGTGGTATCGGAAACGCCCCAGCCGGTGAGGGCGCGGGCGAACTGGAATACATCAATCTCGGTGTAACCGGCTCGCTGGCCCTCGGCATTATTGCCCACGGTGAGGGGGTCAACTGCCCCGAAATAATTTTCTATGGCGCCCAGGGTATGCAGCTCCAGCACTTCGCGGGCGTAGTTTTCGTTCGGATTGGGCCAGGTGTTGGCGTAATTGTCCAGGTAGTACAACATGCTGGCCGTGTGGGCATTGGCAATGAGCATGTCGCGGAAATTTCCAAAAATGTGAGGGCGTAACACCCGGTCGTATTCCGGCATCATGCCGTATGTGGGAAATTCGCGCCCGTACACGTTGAAGTGGTTGAACCAGAAATCCGCCAGCACCTCGCGCAATTGCCACTCGCTGTAGGTTGCGCGCAGCAGCATGAGGCGTTCCATTTGCCATACCGGGCGCAATCGCGTTGCGTAGGTAGAGTTTCGAGCATGCTCCGTCCACAGCTGCTCTGCCGTCTTGTCGATTGTGTCGTAGGCAGTCTGGTCGGCCGGTTCCAGGCTGATCAACAGGTCAGCCAGTCGCGTATCGACTTCGGCATCCGCACCCGTGGGGTTGAGCTGGATGTTTATCCAGGCGGTAAGCCGGTCAGGGTCCGTGCCGGCCAGGGCGTTGAAGGCATCAATATCACCCGGTCTGGGTCCAAATGCCGCCTTGTTGAGCACGAGTGCAGCCAGTGGTGGTGTCGTGACCGGGGCCCGGCTGGAATCTTCAGATGGAGCGGGCCAGAGCGGTGTCAGGCCGTCAAACTTTGGCGGGGAAGACTGCGCCTGGCTGTGGCCGGGCGTCAGCAGTCCGGCAGCGCCAATAGCCGCAGCTCCGCCCAGCAGTTGGCGGCGTGAATGAGTATGGGAGCGTGAGTGGGCCATGGTTCCTCCTTGAACCACCGGGAAATGTGCTTTTGCACTGGATATCCTTATCCAGCGCCATTATATCCATATTCGGCTGGATAAAGCAGTAACAGCCTTCGAAGTATGCCTCCGATAGTCTAAAATGTGCCAAATTTCCGGGACTACCTCTTCTTCCAAAAGGACGTGAAAGATGCCGAAATGCAATTGCTCTGTGGTAAACAGACCTGAAACAATCTCCAAGTCATTGCTTGCAGTGGTTTTTCTTGTCTGCGTATTGCCCGGAGTGCTGTCTGCCGAGGAAATTCAGCTGGTCGCCAGCAAAGACAATACCCTCTACGAGGACGAAAGCGGATTGCTCAGCAACGGGGAGGGTGACTACCTTTACGCGGGTTTGACCGGAACGGGATTCCTGCGGCGCGCCCTTATCGAGTTTGACCTGTCTTCCATTCCCTACGGCTCAGTGGTCAATTCGGTCAGCGTCCGACTGACCATAGACAAGATGCCCAGCAGTCCGCCCACCGATTTTGCGTTTTTACATAAAGTTCTTAATGAGTGGGGGGAGGGAGACTCAAACGCAGGCTCGCCGGGCGGCATGGGTGCTGCCTCGAGTTCGGGCGATGCAACCTGGATACATACTTTTTTCTCGGACACCTTCTGGTCAAGCGCCGGAGGTGATTTTGTGGTTCCAGAGTCTGCCCTGGCGCCTTTCAATAACTTCGTTCCCGATCCGATTGTTTTTCAGTCCGCCGGCCTGGTTTCAGACGTGCAGGGATGGCTGGATAATCCCTCCAGCAATCACGGCTGGCTGCTGATTGGAGACGAGAACACCGAGGCTAATGCCCGCCGGTTTTACAGCCGTGAAAGCGTGGATACCCATCCGGATGATGTGCCGATACTGACCATTGACTTTACCGCCCCATCGGTCACTGACCACCTTGAGTTGACCCCGGTGGCGACCAGCTTGTCCGGCCCCATCGGGATAGTGAACGCCGGTGACGGGTCAAACCGCGTGTTCATTATCGAACAGGAAGGCATCATCAGGATTCTGGATACGGATTCCGGGCTGGTGCTCGGAACACCCTTCCTTGATATAAGCGGCCTCGTCGATGATTCTGGAAACGAGCAAGGCCTGCTCGGCCTGGCTTTTCACCCGGATTATGAGAACAACGGTTTGTTTTTTGTCTATTACACCTATGATCCCCCGGGTACTGGATTGGACCGTTCCAGGCTGGCCCGTTACCAGGTATCTGGCGGAAACCCAGACGTCGCCGATACGACTGAAACCGTGCTGATGGAGTTTGATCAGGAGGCCAGCAATCATAACGGTGGAGACATGCACTTCAGCACCGAAGGCTACCTTTATATCGCGGTCGGCGATGGCGGTGGTTCCAACCAATACGAGAATCCCCAGGATGTGAACAGCCTCAAGGGAAAAATGCTGCGGATTGATGTCGATGCAACACCCTCCGGGGCAGAGAAATGCGGTTTGATCGGGCAATATGCCATTCCTGCCGGTAATGCGTTTCCGGGCGCCAGCGACGGTTGCGACGAGATTTTGCACGTCGGTTTTCGGAATCCCTGGCGGTTCAGTTTCGACGCACAAACCGGCGAGATGATGATTGGAGACGTGGGGCAGGGTGCCTGGGAAGAAGTCGATTACGCTGCCCCGGGAGCATCCGGTATCAATTTCGGCTGGAGTTGCCGGGAAGGTGCACACAGTTTTCCCATACCACCGGGTACCACGTGTATTAGTGCCACTACCGATCCCGTTCTTGAGTATCCGAACACGGGTTTCACTGGCGATTGTGCCGTTACGGGTGGTTACGTTTACCGCGGCGCAAGCCTGCCACTGCAGGGGCGTTATGTGTATGGGGATTATTGTTCCGCACGCATCTGGATCGCTGAACGTTCCGGTAGTGCATGGACCAGCGAAGAGTGGGTAGGCCCGGCGTCAACGCTGTCCAGCTTGACCAGTTTTGGACAGGACGAACAATGCAACTTGTATGTCGCTGACCGGTCGGCTGGCGCTGTTTATCGAATAGATGACATGCTGTTCATACAAAAGACGGGTTTTGAAGCGCTAAATTGCCAGTAGGTATTGACGCCACTCAGGGACTTTCGAAGCCGTCCGTGAAAATAGGAAGTTCGGCCAACAGTTCATTCAGATCAATCAACAACAGGTTTCCTGCGTCCACGGAGTCCGGAGTGCTGCCGTTTCCCTGCATTTCGTTGGTGATGATGTCGATGGCGCCGTCGCCGTTCATATCACCAAAAGCGCCACTATAGGAGAGCGTATCACCGGCATCCCCGGACACGCCCTGTCCGTTGGCTCCATAAATCTCAACGATATGGATGAAATCTCCGGGTCCGGGCATGACGGGCGGATCCAGGTCGGTGACCGCTGGCCATGGTCCTGTCTGACCCAGCATGATGTGCATGGTGCCTGCATTAATACGCCCGAATGGATCATCGTGTGGCGATGAAAATGCGAGATCTGCAATGCCGTCGTTATTGAAGTCCCCATGCATGGCCGTATCGCCGCCGATGGCGCCGGCGCTGGGCCCGATGAACGTGGCCATGCTGAATCCAGTGGGGAATGGACCGGTCATCAAGTCAAAATTCTCGCCTTTCAAAACACCGGCGTTGTAAAAAACATGCCCGGTGCCGGCATTACTCCGGGTCAGATCGCCCCAGCCATCCGCAGTCAGATCGCCGACGAACAGGTCTGCCTGGTTATCGTTGTCATAATCAAGCCCGCCGAGGATTTCTTCTCCAAACACACTGTTCTTGCCGTCGAAACCATTGATGCTGGTGTGGCTTCCAGGGCCTGCATTGACGATGAAGTCGAGTGACTGGCCCGGAGCAGGAATCCAGTCACCGGTGAAGTTATCGTCCCAGGCAATGTACAGGGTGCCGCCCCCGGGCGCGCCACCTGAACCCTCGCCGCTGCCACCTTCCGGGCCCAGGGCTGCGCCAGCCCGATTGAGTGCGGCTGCAATCATCACTTCCGACAGACCGTTGTCATCCAGGTCGCCCACTTGCACGGTAGCGCCGAAATGATAGTTGGTGCTGCCCACCAAAGGGCGGATTCGGGCAATATTTCCCGGCTGCACGGTTCCGAAATTGGCCAGGTCGATGGTGGTTGATGTTGCCAGGTAGGCACCGCCGCGGAATACATAGGCCGCACCGGAGTCCGATGCCCCGTCACTGGTCTCGCGGTCGGCGCCTACCAGGATGTCATCAATGTCATCGCCGGTAATATCACCGGTTCGGGCCCAGATACACAGGCGGGAGGTGGTGGTGGCGCCGAGAATATCGACGATTTGCAGCCCAGCTGGCGGGCTGCTCAGATCAAGTACATCGCCATTGATGGCCATGGTTCTGAGTAGCGCCTGTCCCGGAATCAGCGTCAATGCACCCCCGCCGAGGCGGCCTGGAGGCGAGTAATCCTGCCGGCAGATGATCAGGTCACCCAGACCGTCGCCGGTGACATCTGCCATCCACAATTCGCTGCCTGCATGTTCCGAGGTTTGTTCTCCCTGGATGACGAGGACCCGTTGGTTTGGGTCCTTGGTATCGATCTGTCCGTTGATATTTGAATCGCCAAACACCAGGAAGACCTGCCCCGCGCTTGCGCGGCTTTGCGGTGACGCTGTAAAGGCGGCCATGGCAAAATCATTATGTTCATCTCCGTTCATATCGAAGCCGCCGGCCACCGGCACTCCCCAGGCGCCATCCCCCACCGACCCCAGCAAACGAAAAATGAGGTTTTCGTTAGTGGTGACGGTATTCAGGTCCATGGTTTCAACCACCTGTGCGGCGGCGGCGCCTGAGAAAGCAAGCAGCAAGAGAAGGATTAGTCGGTTTTGCATAGTGAGTTCACCTGTGGTGTCCTTTCCACCAAGGGGACCGGACGATCAAAAAAGTGCGTTCAGCCAGAATCCGACATTCCGGCCGGGGGCATCAATACCCGAACCGTGTTCACGGTAATTTTTATCACCCAGGTTTTCCAGCCGCAAGCCCAGTTCAATATCCGGCGTGGCCTGCCAACTGAGCAAGAGGTTGAACGT
>Ga0102949_1000060_pt1 | contig 10629 bp, 6 predicted proteins | sample SalPon2A_B_D1_MG_FD_78503 | JGI IMG/M metagenome (GOLD analysis project Ga0102949, IMG submission 78503) | Soil microbial communities from South San Francisco under conditions of wetland restoration - Salt Pond MetaG R2A_B_D1_MG | ecosystem: Environmental > Terrestrial > Soil > Wetlands | place... | reverse complement strand
CCAGCAGCCCAAGCTACTTCAGAACAGGAAGAAGGTGCGAAGCAGTCTTCCAGCGGAGCCGCAACCGGATTGATGTAGTGTCCGCTGGTTGAAGGGCTCATGGCTATGAGCTGGGCCAGTTCGGACGCCTGGGCCTGAGCCGCGGTGCGGTTTCGTGCCTCGGCAGTTCCGTGCACCGCAGTCATCAACATTAGCGAAAGCCCACCCAGGCCGAAGGAAAAAATCACCGCAGCCACCAGAACTTCGACCAGTGAAAAGCCCTGCTGCAAGCACGGTTTTTTAACTCGAATGATATTCATGATTCTCCTCAACCCATGAATCTTTGCTTCCACTGCGAGGAACGCAGTTGTTATTGGGTAGAAAACAGTTTCCGGATGGAGAGAAGTCAGGGAAATGGGCAATTTGCCCGGGTTCGCGTAGGAAATTAACCCTGCGGGAGTGGCCGCTCGCTTTGGTTGTGAAAAACAGGCGATTTGAATATACTGGCCGCCCTTCCGGGGCCGGCATAGCTCAGCTGGTAGAGCAACGCATTCGTAATGCGTAGGTCGGGTGTTCGAGTCACCCTGCCGGCACCATTTCACTCATCGACCGCAATCAAATCTCGGTTTTCCATCGCTGAATTTGCACCTGTCGGCCCAAAGTGTGCATCCCCGCAAAGATCATCTATGATGTGGACCCATGAAACCCATCAGCCGCCTGGTTTGTTTGTTAACGACTTCTGTTTCATTGTGCAGTTGCATGGGGCCGGTTGCGCTCAGCAAGGCATTGCCCGATTACGACGAGACGGTCAATCAACTGGTGTCGAAATCCCTGTTGATTAACATTGCCCGCAGCCGCCACAATCAGCCACCGCACTTCACCGATACGACCAGCATTGTGGCCACGTTCAATTTTCAGGCCGATGCCACCGTCGGGGGACAAATAGGGGACAGCAATACAGATACGTATGGCGATTTCGCCCTGGGCACCACCATTGAGGAAAATCCGACCATAGAACTGACGCCCTTGCGTGGCGACAAGTTCGCACAGCAATTGCTCACGCCCCTGACGGACAACCAGTTTCGTTTGCTTGCAACCGAGGGGCTTCCGCTGGACCTGTTGATCCGCCTGATGGGAAAAGCCTTTCACTACCAGGACGAGGTTGGGGGCATTATTCAAACGGTTCGAAACGACCCCAGCATTCCCAAGGAATATGAAAGCTATCGGAGGATCGCCGTTCATATTGCCGCATTGAACGCCATGAATGAACTTTATGCGCGGCGGGTGGCGTTTACGGACATTGATTACATGGAGTTTTCCCATCCCCCTTCGGCCGCGGATTACCTGGATGCCCGCAAGGCCGGCTACGAGTTCACGGCGTTGGGTGACAATCAGTATTCGCTTTCCCAGCAGGTGATTGGCAATACGGTGGTGACCAACTTCGATACCGCCATTCTCAGTGACAAGGATCGTGTAAAGCTGAACACGCAGATCGCCCTGACACCCAGCAACCTGGTGGATATAGAGATTCACGAAGGTTTTCCCGGCGGCGAATTTCCCCTCAATGGCGCCATTCAGCTTCGAAGCATTCATGAAATTTTGGATTTTATTGGAGGCAGTATTTCCAATGCCCCCGAATACCACGTGCCACCCGACCCGCGCAGCGTGGCCATGTTGGCCAGTGTACCCGGAGCGGAAGTGTTCAAGGCCAATCCGGCCAGGGTGATGACGGTGATCGAAAGCCCGAAGAAGCCTGAGAAAGGCATTCTTAATGTGTTCTACCGGGGAAACTACTACTGCATCGAACAGAATCAATGGGATCTGCTGGCGTTCAAGTCGCTATACCTGATGATGCAGATGTCAGGCCAGGCATCCACGGAACGTCAATTTCCGATCACCATCAGTAAGTAATGAAAACCACGGTCGAACGTAATTGGAAAAGGAAGCGAAAATACTGAACTGAAAGGGGGCTTAAACATGCTTGGTCAGGCGATGAAAGGCACAAACTACGGCGGGGGCTTCGTGGTCCTGCTGTTTCTCATGTTGACCGCCATTGCCTGGGGAGACGCCACTGAATCTCAGCCAATCGCAGTTACGAATGCCTGCAAGTCACTGAATTATATTGAGAACAACGGCAAGCGCTACCGCCAGGCGTTCGATCCGATCACGCCACTTATTCGCACAAAAGAGGGCGTTGAAGCCGCTTCCTGCCCGGACTTGCTGGATGAAGTACAAAATCCTTCCAAAGCTCTCCTTGCGGACCTGCCACGGTACCAGGAAACCCTGAACCGGTTCTTTGGCAATTATTGTCACCGGGACACCGCGAGCGGCTGGAAATATGATATCCAGGTGCGGGATACCGGACCTTATATCCAGCAATTGATTGCGGGCAAGTGGTACGGCCAGGAGCACGGTACCCACGGTGCGGTGGTGATCTGGTACTCGCCGGCTTTTTATGAGTTTCTGCAACACCGGGCCGACGGTGATGATGCCTTCGTTATGCCCGAAGGCGCCATGGCCGTGAAGGAAATGTATGCGCCTCCCTCGTCCAGTTGCCGCGGGGAAGATCCCATTAACCTTAAGCCCTCGGACAGTGGCATCGCGTTTTTTGTCCGCCACAGCGAGGCTTCCCTGGATGGCTGGTATTGGGGCTCCTACGGCTGGTCGGAATTCCCGCGGTATGTCAGTGACCTGGGTGACCAGGCTGCCGTGGACCAATATTTTGCGGACGTTCAGACCAACCTGCAGGCCAACCAGTCCTGGCAATCTGCCGACGGGCGCCCGGGTGCCGCGACCATCACTTTTGGTGCCGGGGCGGGCTGGGGTACTGATTGCCTCGACTGCCATGCTTCGGCAAGGTCATACCAGACCTTTGGTGACCTGAAAAACATAACGGGCGGCAGCCCGGACAACCCGATCAACACCTATCTGTCGATGAATTTTCCGACCGAAGCCGACCCGGTTTTACCCAAACACGCCAGGCAGAGAATCCAGCGGACCACGAAACCAAATCCCCGGCCACCAGGGCCGGCTTACCACCCCGAATTCCTCAAGACATTCGATCCCGGCGGCATCTTTTTACATTCGCCATCAGAAGAAGCTGATCGGGGAACAGCGCCAGGTGACGAAACCGTAAACCATCTCCCGTCCGCCAGTTTCGACACGGTTTGGGTAGCAGCCAATCCGGCGCACGAGCGGGCAGGCGTCGCCAGCCAGTACATCACCTCGGATCAGTGCTTCGGTTGTCATGACGCAGGCCAGACCGGGGTGCAGTACGATATGAGCACCAACGACCCGGACAGCAAAGAGTTTATCGACCAGTCTCCTTACGGCACCTGGCGCACCTCGCCCATGGGCCTGGCCGGGCGTGATCCGATCTTCTTCGCACAACTCGCCAGCGAGACACAGACTTTCCACAATGAAGAAGGCATCCCCGACCTGGTGGAAAACGTTTGCCTGGGTTGCCACGGCATCCTCGGCCAGCGTCAGTTCAACCTGGATCATGCGCTGGAAAATGAAGGCGACTGCGGCGAATTCACGCGTGACATGGTCAATCAGATCCCCATGGCATCGGGAGATGTGCCCGCAGGAAAACACCCCGGCTACGGTGCGTTGGCCCGGGACGGAATTTCCTGCGCCTCCTGCCATCACGCCATATTCAAGGCTGAAGATATTGACCAGCAGTTCGATGTCGGTAAACCGAACGCCCAGAACAAGTGCCTGATCGAGCGGCAGAAGTTTCTCAATCCGGGCGTTTCGCACAATACCCTCGCCGCCACATTCAGCGGTAATTTCCTGGTGGGTAAACCCGATGAATTAGCAGCCCAGTTCGAATCGCCAAAAGAAAAGCCGATGCAGAATTCGCTCGGCCTGACACCGAGGCAGGATCACACGTTTAACCTGTCGGATGTGTGCGGCACCTGCCACACGGTCCACCTGACCATACTCCAGGATGGAAAAAGTGTGGGTACGGTGTTCGAGCAGACCACTTATCCGGAATGGGCTTTCAGCGAGTTCAGAACCGGTAACCTGGCGAACTACCCGCACGGTATGGGGCCTTTGCCCAGTGGCCGACCTGCCGCGGGTGAATTAAGAACCACTTGCCAGCAATGCCACATGGAAAGCTCCGTATTTGAACCGCATGAGGATTTTCCCGAAGGCCTGGTGTTTCCCGTGCTGGACCCTGAACGGCAGTTTGTCAGCAAAATTGCAACCATCCAGGAAGTCAGCAATTACCCGCGCACCGACAACACCCTGCCGGCGTCCGAGATCGACCTTGAGTGGCGGCAGGGTTTCGCACGGCACACACTGGTGGGTCTGAACGTGTTTTTTATGTCGATGGCGAAACAATTTCCCGAAGTATTGGGTATCCCGCGTGACGCACGTGGTTACGACGGGGGCGATCCGCTTGGTGAGACGGTCAATGTGCCCTTTATCGATCGCACCCTCCGGCGCATGAAAATGGCGGCCGACAGCCAAACGGCAACGATTGATGTCGAGTCTGCGATCATTTCCGGTGGTGTGCTCGAGGCCCGTGTGAAACTGGCCAGTGGCGTGGGACATAAATTTCCCTCGGGGGTGGGTTTCAGGCGGGCTTTTGTTGAGTTTCGGGTGCTGGATAAACAGGGCGATACCCTTTGGGGTTCCGGCACCACCAATGGCGCTGGAGTGATAATGGACAATGCCGCTGATCCGTCAAAAGCCAATCCCATTGCCGGTGAGTTGTGGTGGGATGACGAGTGCAATGCGATGGATGACCGCCTGGCTTTCCAGCCGCATTTTGATACCGGCCCCAGGGCTGTCAGCAAGCAGAGCGAGGCTCAGATTTACCAGGAGCTGGTCATGGGGCCGCCGAAAGGCTATCCCCTGAAGCCGGAGGTGCCCGGGCAGTGGCCGGCCAAAACCACCCCCGTTGAGGCCTGCGGCACCCACCTGGAACCCGGCGATGACAAACACGGCGTCTATCCGGGTTGGAACCTGACCACCAGTTTCTTGTCCATTTGCGCCCAGGCGAAAGACAATCGCCTGTTGCCGCAAGGCTATTTGCCGCTGGAAGATCGCATTGCCATTGCGAACACGTTTACGGTGAATCCGGGCCAGGAAGCGGGCGAGAATGCCGCCTACATGGCAGAAAAACTGGCGCGGGAAGGGGGTTCATGGGGGGTGGATGGAGACCCCGATTACCATTCGGTCGATGGCCAGCCCTATGGTGGTGGGGACCATTTTGAATACGCCATTCCCACGAAAGACATCAAAGGCAGGCCAGCGAGCGTAAGGGCCAGCCTGTATTACCAGGCCATCCCGCCTTTCTACCTGCAGGACCGCTTTTGTACCGCCAGGGGTGAAGATCGGGATCGTTTGTACTACCTGGCAGGCAAACTGCAGCTGGATGAAGTGGCGCCGGACTGGAAGCTGCCCATAGATTCGAGTCAGCAGGTGGTGACCCGGGTCAGGTAGTGGAATTGCTGGCCTGATTTGATCTGGCCAGCGTGCTTAGGGAGAGAGCATGGTGCTTTTTATCGCAAGGACTGCGATCAAATACCGGCGAAAGCCAGGCATAAGCCCAGATTGGTTACCGGGCTTTGTGTTGGGCCTGGGGCTGATTCTGTCGCTGAGTCTGTCACTGAGCCAGCCACTTGGGGCGGAACCGCTGCCGCGCTTCCCTGGCGGCGCAGTCTGGAACCAGGACATTTCGACTGCCGGCATGCATCCGAATTCGGCCGGGATGATCAGCACCCTGGATGCTTTGGGTGGTTTCGGTGGCACCAGCTTTCGCCGCATGCAAATCGACTTCAGCCTTCACGTTGTCCACGCCGCCCCGGACAGTCCAACGCGGACCATCATCACTCATCCGCAAAGTTACTACAGCCCCGATTGCGAGCCGCTGGGCAGCGTCATACCGGTGCCATTGGATGCGGCCATCGAAGGCCAGTCAGGCCTGGACTGCGATAATCTGAATGAGGACTGTCACTTGCTGGTTGTGCAGGGCAGCACGCTGTATGAAGTCTTTCATGCCAAGGCTGTGGGTGAGAGCCAATTGCAGGCTCAATGCCTGGCCACCTGGCAACTGGACGTAATCTACCCACCCGAGGGCAGGGGCGAGCATTGCACCAGCGCCGATGCGGCCGGTTTCCCCATGGCGCCGCTGATGTTCAATGCCGACGATATTGCCGCCGCCCTGCAACTCGACCCCACCGGCGGCGGAGACCTGGGGCATGCCATCCGATTCATCATACGGAATGACCGCATGGCCAATGATGAAAGCCTGGGTGGCGTGGGCGGGCGTCTCTATGTCCGGCCCGCCTCGCACGCGGGCGGCCCCAGTGGCCCGGTGAATTCCATTCCCTATGGCGCGCGCTTGCGTCTGCGCCCGGATTTTCCCCTCGACGGCTATAACCCGGCCGCCCGGGTCATTCTGAATACCTTCAAACGGTATGGGATTGTGCTGGCCGATGGCGGGAATATCGCCCTCACCGCCGAAAGTGACCTGTACACCACCACGAAATGGTCAGACCTGGGCATCGATTCACGGGTGTTCGACCTGACACCCAGCGCCCAGGACGTCACGGTTAACGACTTCGCGGTGATCGAAACGGGTCCGAGAATCGGGGAGACCTGGGAATGTGTTCGTTCGGTGATACCGTCGGCGAACATTTTCGCCGACGGGTTTGAAGATTAAGCGGGGTCTTCTGCTCAGGCACCCATAATCGCCTTGGTTTCCAGGAAATCCTCGAGACCGTGCGCGCCCCATTCGCGCCCGTTTCCGGATTGTTTGTAGCCTCCAAATGGCGCAGCAATGTCCACGCCGGACCCGTTCAGGTGCACCATTCCAGCCCGCAGGCGTCTGGCCACGGCCATGGCTTCATCTTTATCAGCGCCGTACACATAGGCAGATAGCCCGTAAGGTGTGTCGTTTGCAATCTCGATGGCTTGTTCGAGGTTCGAGTACGGAATCATGGTCAGCACCGGACCGAAGATTTCCTCCCGGGCGATGGTCATCTGGTTGTTTACGTCGGCGAAGATGGTCGGCTTCACGTAGTTACCGGCTTCCAGGCCTTCCGGTTTTCCCAGGCCGCCAGTGACCAGCCTCGCACCTTCTTCCATACCGGCTTCGATCAGTGCCTGGATTTTTCCATACTGGGTTTCACTGATCACCGGGCCCATCTGGGTTTCAGGATCTTCCGGGTCGCCAACCCGGATACGTTCCGCGGTTGCCCTGGCAACACTAACGGCTTCCTCAAAACGCTGCTGCGGCACCAGCATACGGGTAGGGGCATTACAAGACTGGCCCGTGTTGGAAAAACACTCCCGCACGCCACTGCTCACTGCCTCATCGATCGGTGCGGTTTCCATAATAATATTGGGCGATTTTCCGCCCAGCTCCTGGGCCACCCGTTTTACCGAATCAGCTGCGGCCTTGGCCACCAGGATGCCCGCGCGGGTCGAGCCGGTGAAGGACATCATGTCGATGTCCGGGTGGGCCGACATTGCAGCACCCACGTTCGGGCCGTCGCCATGGACCAGGTTGAACACACCGGGCGGGACTCCGGCGGCGTCCAGTACTTCTGCAAACAAAGTGGCATCCACCGGAGCAATTTCGCTGGGTTTCAACACCATCGTGCAACCGGCCGCCAGAGCCGGCGCCACCTTGCAGGCCACCTGGTTAATGGGCCAATTCCATGGTGTGATCAACCCGCATACGCCCACTGCTTCGCGAATGACTGCCGAATTTCCGGCGCGCTCTTCCCAGCCCAGGTTCTTGAGGGCTTCCATGGTTGCTTGAATGTGAGCCATGCCCATTGCAGCCTGAGCTTTTTTGGAAAGCGTTACGGGTGCGCCCATCTCTGCCGTGATCGCGGCTGCGAATTCATCGTAACGAGCCTGGTAGCCTGCAAGAATGTTCTCCATCAACTCCAGGCGCTTGGCAACGCTCCAGGCGGAATAGTCTTTGAAGGCGGCTCGGGCGGCGGCGACTGCCGCATTGACGTCGTCCTCATTCCCCATCCTGATTTTGCCAACACATTTTCCATTAGCCGGGTTGATGATGTCGCGGATTTCCAGCGAACCGGATTCCTGCCATTGACCATTGATGTAATTACGGGTGCAATCGTACATGCTGGTTTCCCTGGTGGAGTGAGTGTGTCGTGCTTGCCTTTGGTTATGCATGGAGTTTCCATTCATGCCATCATATTTCCTTCACCCATTTATGGGCTTGAACACCAAAACACAAGAACAACGAGTAAGGAGAACTTGATGCTTGGACTCATGCAGGATTGGCCGCTGCTGGTCACGAAAATGCTGGATCACGGCGCATTCAATCATGGCGAACGTGAGTTTGTCACGCGTTCACTGGAAGGGCCGATCCGCAGAACCAACCTGGCCGATATCCGAATACAGGCATTGCGTGTGGCCAAGGCACTGGAACATGAAGGGGTGGGCCTGTCCGACCGCATCGCCACCATGGCCTGGAACACAGACCGCCACGTATCAACCTGGTTTGGCATCATGGGTATCGGCGCCGTCTGTCACACCCTGAACCCTCGCCTGTTCGCGGATCAGCTGGTTTACATCATCAACCATGCCGAAGACCAGGTCATTTTTGTGGACACCACGTTTATCCCGGTTCTGCAGGCGATAGCAGACAAGTTACCCACTGTTCGTAAATACATCGTGTTGACAGACGGCGAACACATGCCGGAAACCGGGCTCCCCAACGCGGTGGCCTTCGAGGACTGGCTCGCTGGTTTCGACGCGGATTTCCAGTGGAAATCCTTTGACGAAAACACGGCCGCGGCCCTGTGCTACACCTCCGGAACCACCGGTCACCCCAAGGGCGTCTTATATTCCCATCGCTCTAATGTCCTGCATGGGCTGATGGTGAACCAGCCCGATGTGCTGGGCTTGAGTTCTGAGGATTCCATCCTCCCCATCGTGCCGATGTTTCATGCCAATGCCTGGGCCATTACCTATGCAGCACCTGCAGCAGGCACCAAGATCGTGATGCCCGGAGCAGGCATGGACGGATCCAGCATTTATGAATTGCTCGACCAGGAACAAATTACAGCCAGTGCTGCAGTGCCTACCGTGTGGATGGGCCTGTTGCAATACCTCGAACAAAATGAAAAAAAATTACCCCATCTGAACAAGGTGCTGATTGGGGGCGCAGCCTGCCCGCCGATGATGATTCGCAAGTTTGAACTGGACTACGGCGTCGAAGTGATTCATGGCTGGGGCATGACGGAAATGTCGCCAGTGGGAACCACCGGAAAAATGAAATACGCCACTGCCGGGCTGGACCAGGAGGCCAGGCTGAAGCTGAAAGAAAAACAAGGCCGAACACCCTTCCTGGTAGAAATGAAGATTACTGACGACGATCAAAATGACTTGCCTCACGATGGTGTAACCTTTGGCCACTTGCTGGTGCGTGGCCCGGCTGTTGCGAAGGCTTACTATAAGCACGATGCAATAATCCTGGACGCTGATGGCTGGTTTGATACCGGTGACATCGCCACTATTGATGAGTTGGGATTCATGCACATCACCGACCGGGACAAAGATGTCATCAAGTCCGGTGGTGAATGGATTTCATCCATTGAAGTAGAAAACGCCGCGGTCGGATGTCCCGGCGTGGCGGAAGCCGCCGTGATCGGCCTGCCACATCCCAAGTGGAGCGAACGGCCCCTGCTGGTGGTTGTCCGGGAAGATGATTCCAAAGTGGAAAAAGACGAAATTCTGGATTTCCTTGAAGGGAAAATCGCCAAGTGGTGGATGCCCGACGACGTGGTGTTCGTGGAAAACATCCCGCATACCGCAACCGGAAAGATTCAGAAAATGGAACTGCGCAAGCAGTTTGCAGATTACAAACTGGGCTGACTGATGATTCAGAATTCTTCTTTATCCCTGGCAGAAACCGTTGAAGCGGTGGTTCAGCAGCACGCAGGCCAAATTGGCCCATTGATGCTGGTGCTGCACGGCTTGCAGGAGCGATTGGGCTGCATACCCTCCGATGCCATCCCGCTCGTGGCCAAATCACTCAATCTCTCCCGTGCCGAAGTGCATGGTGTGATGCACTTTTATCATGACTTTCGCTCTGAGCCTGCCGGACGGCACGTTATACAGTTGTGCCGCGCGGAAGCCTGCCAGGCGGTGGGCGCAAGAGCGCTCGAAGTCCATGTCACCGGGAAACTGGGCATCAAGCCGGGCGAAACCAGCCCGGATGGAACATACACCCTGGAGCCGGTTTATTGCCTGGGCAACTGCGCCTGTGGCCCATCCATCCGGGTAGGTGATGCGGTTTATGCGCGCGTGACGCCGGAACGGTTTGACCAGCTGTGCGATGCCATGGCGGAGGCTGAATCATGAGCCATCGGGTCTATGTGCCAATGGACACCACGGCGCTGGCCCTTGGGGCTGATGAGGTTGCCGCGGCCATCAAGGCGGAGGCGCAACAAAGGGGAATCGAATTAGAAATTGTGCGCATTGGTTCCCGCGGGGCATTCTGGCTGGAGCCCCTGATTGAGGTTGAGGTCGCTGGCGAAAGGCGGGCGTTTGGACCCGTTGCTGAAAATGATGTCAGCCGTCTGTTCGATGCCGGATTCCCCGGTGATTGTGACGATGGGCTATCGCTCGGTCCGGTCACGGAAATTCCCT
>Ga0102949_1000059_pt1 | contig 10647 bp, 4 predicted proteins | sample SalPon2A_B_D1_MG_FD_78503 | JGI IMG/M metagenome (GOLD analysis project Ga0102949, IMG submission 78503) | Soil microbial communities from South San Francisco under conditions of wetland restoration - Salt Pond MetaG R2A_B_D1_MG | ecosystem: Environmental > Terrestrial > Soil > Wetlands | place... | reverse complement strand
CGGCCGGCGGGCACAAGGCCCGCCGCTTCCGCATCCTGACCGAGAATCGAGGCGGAGCCGAGAGGCGAGGCGTGACCTTGGCGCGTATGTACGATGGTCCGCAACACGGAGGCCGGCGATGCGAGCGAAGAGCCACCGTTCATCCCGCAGTACCAGCGATGAGCGCTTTTCGACCGCACTCCCCGCCCGCGACCCGGCTCAGCACGAAAAAACCAAGGCTCAGTCCCCCGCCAACAGCTCATCCAGGCTGCTCAGCAGCACATCCGTCGCCACCGGCTTGTCCAGGTAGCGCACGCGCGGCGAGTCGAGCAGGTCTTCGACCTCGATGCGGTCGCGGAAGCCGGAGACGATCACCACGTGGCCGTGGTCGCCGGCGAGCACCTGCTCGGCGATGGCGCGCCCCGAGGCGCCGGGCATCACCAGGTCGGTCACCACCACGTCGTAGGGGACGCGGGTGAGCCGCAAGCGCGCCAGGCCCTCGTCGCCGTCGGCCGCCGCCTCGACGTCGTGGCCGACGGCGGTGAGCACCGCCGCCGTGGCACGCCGCAGGTCGGTGTTGTCCTCGACCACCAGAACGCGGCCGCGCCGCCCCTCGATCGTCTCGGCCGACACCACCTCGGACTCCACCTCGAGCTCCCGCTCGCTCTTCGGCAGGAAGAGGCGGAAGGTGGTGCCGACGCCGGTCTCGCTCTCGACGCGCACGAAGCCGGCCGACTGCTGGACGATGCTGAACACGGTCGCCAAGCCGAGGCCGGAGTGGTTGCCGACCTGCTTGGTGCTGAAGAAGGGCTCGAAGATCCGCTCGCGCAGTTCCTCGGGAACACCGACGCCGTCGTCGGCGACCGCCAGCATGGTGTAGGCGCCGGCGGCGACGCCGCGCAGCACCGCCTCCTCGGCCGGCACCGCCGCCGGGGCCGTGCGGATGGTCACCGTGCCGCCGTCGGGCAACGCCTCGCGGGCGTTGACCACCAGGTTGACCAGCACCTGCTCGACCTGGGTCGGGTCGGCCTCGACCGGCCACACCTCTTCGGAGAGGGAGAGCTCCAGGCGCACGTCGTCGCGCAACAGGCGGCGCATCATGCTGCCCAGCTCGGTGGTCACCCGGTTCAAGTCGATCACCCGCCGCACCATCGGCTGCTCGCGGCTGAAGGCGAGGAGGCGGTGCAGCAGGCCGGTGGTCTTGCCGACGGTGGCGATCACGTCGTCCATCATCGAACCGAGCCCGGGCACGTCGTCGTGCAGCACCTGGACCAGCCCGGCCTGGGCGTTGATCGTCGCCAGGTAGTTGTTGACGTCGTGGGCCAGGCCGCCGGCGAGCCGGCCGACCGCTTCGAGCTTCTGCGCCTGGCGCAGCTGTTGGTCGCGCTCGCGAAGCTGCTGCTCGGTGGCGCGCTGGCGGCGCACCCGGTGGTGCAGCGCCGCCATGGCGAGCGCGATCAGCGACCCCCAGGTGATCAGGATGGAGGCGAAGAGGATGCGCGCCCGGCGCAGGCCGTCGGCGGTGCGCCGCTCGATGCCGTGCTCGAGGTCGTGGACCTCGGCGAGCAGGTGGCGGAAGACCTCGTCGTACACCTGGTCGATCTCGCTGCCGACGCCGGAGGTCTCGACCGCCCCCAGGCGCTGCTCGGCGAGCGAGCGGAAGCGGTCGAGCGGCCCGGCGACGCGGTCGACGGCGACCCGCAGCTCGTCCTCGACGAGCGGCCGCACGGCTGAGAGGTCGGTGCCCTCGGCGCCGCCCTCGCGCAGCGCCGCGAGCACCGCGTCGGCGCGGTCGAGCTCGTCGAGCACGTCACGCCGCGGGTCGACCCGCGGGTCGCCGGTCAGGTACTCCTCGAGCCAGAGGTGTGAGGTCGAGACCGCCACCCGCAGGTCGGCGACGGCGCGCTCGATCGGCGCGTAGTGGGTGACCTGGCGCTCGGCGATGCTGTTGGTGGCGACCACCATCCCCACCGCCAGGACGCCGATCAGCACCAGGCCGAACGAGGTCCAGGTGAGCATGCGCACGCCGGGCTTCGCGGCCGGCGCCGCCATCGCCTCGTCGTGTCGCGTCTCCATACGCAGCACAGTGCGCCCCAGGGCCCGTGGCGAGACGTTCGAAGGACGATGCAACTATCTATAATTTAATGACTTGCGCCGAGTCAGGGGTCACTCGTCGAGCGGTTCGACGAGGTCGTGGCGCAGCGCGTGACCGACCGCCTCGGCGCGGCTGCCGACCTGGAGCTTGTCGAGCAGGTTGCCGACGTGGAACTTGACCGTCCGCTCGCTGACACCGAGACGGCCGGCGAGCGCGCGCGTCGAAGTGACACCGCCGGCCATCAGGCGCAGCACCTCGTGCTCGCGGTCGGTCAGCTCGAGCGGGTCGGGGCGGCCGGTGGGTTCTTCGCGGCCGCGGCGGGCGAGGCTGGTCAACGCCTTGTGGGCGAGCGCCGCCGGCAGCGCCGGCTGGCCGGCGATGACGCCGTCGAGCATCTCGAACAGCTTGTCCGGTTCGAGCGTCTTCATCAGGTAGCCCTGGGCGCCCGCCTCCATCGCCTGCAGCAGGTAGTCCTCGTCGTAGGAGCCGGTGAGCACGACGACGCGCAGGTCGGGCAGCTCGGCGGCGAGCTGGCGGGTGGCGGCGAGACCGCCGAGCTTCGGCATGTCGAGATCCATCAGCACGATGTCGGGTGCGAGCTCACGCGCCAGCGCCAGCACCTCGTCGCCGTCGTCGGCTTCGCCCACGACTTCGAAGCCCTTGGCTTCCAGGAGGGCGCGCAGGCTGCGGCGAAACAGCGTGTGATCGTCCGCGATGAGGAGACGCATGGGAGTAGGTGAAGTCTACCCTGTCCGTAAGTACAGGGTCCCACCCGTCTTTTCGGACAGGCGCACTCCCCGGCCTTTTGCCAGTCCAGGAACTGGCCGTCCTGCCGTTTCGGGAGCCCCCCTTCGCTTGGTGTACTGGATTCATGTCAAACCAGTCCAGGCGTGAGAGCGGCCCCGTGGGTCGCCGCGCTGCAAAGCAAAGGAGGCAACCCTTGATTCGACACCACCGCATCGGCTGGGTGGCGCTCCTGGTCTTCTTCGCCCTCGCTGTCTCCGCCGTCCCGCAGACGGCCGACGCACAGTGTCAGGGTCAAGTCTACGCCCAGGTCGTCGCCATCGATCAGCCCTATTTCTGGAACCGACTCGGCGCCGCGCAGCCGCACGGGCAGATCTTTGCCTTGAAGCGCGACGTGGTGGCGATCTCGGGCTCGACGCCCGGGCCCGGCAACGCCATGTTGCGCGCCGACAAGCGCCCCCGCCCGTTGGTTCTCCGCATGAACGTCGGTGACTGCCTGACCATCGACTTCACCAACTGGCTCAACAACTCGCCTTACAACGACCAGCCGGTCACCCGCGAGGCCTCGATCCACGTCGCCGGCATGCAGTTGCAGTCGATCGACGACGACGGCTCCTGGGTCGGCAAGAACAACCCGGGCAGCCTCGCCGGCGTCGGCCAGACGGTCACCTACCGCCTGCTCGGCCAACGCGAAGGCACCTACCTGATGCACTCGGCCGGCGCGCTGACCGGCGGCCCCGAGGGCGACAACGGCACCATCTCGACCGGGCTCTTCGGCGCCGTCAACGTCGAGCCTGCCGGTTCGGTCTGGTACCGCAGCCAGGTGACCGAAGAGGACTTCGAGCTCGCCACCAAGCCGCAGCAGGACTGGCCGACGCCCTCCGGTCTCGGCCAGCCGTCGGTCCACGGCTTCCCCGTCGTCGACTACAACGCCACCTACACCGACGGCACGCCGATCCTGAAGATGAAGGACGCGAGCGGTGAGATCGTCCACTCGGACCTGACCGCGATCATCGCCGGTCCGGGCCCGAACGGCACGATCCCCAACCAGTACCCGGAGGTCGAGATCTACGGCGACCGGCACAAGCCGTTCCGCGAGTTCACCATCATCTTCCACGACGAACCGGGCGCGGTGCAGGCGTTCCGCCAGTTCCGTGACGGCGAGGACGGCGAACCGGCCGACCCGGACGGGCTCGGCTACACGCTACACAGCGTGCGCGACGCCTTCGCCATCAACTACGGCACCGGCGGCATCGGCGCCGAGATCCTGGCCAACCGGCTGGGCGTCGGCCCGATGCACGACTGCGTCTCCTGCCTCTACGAGGAGTTCTTCCTCTCCTCGTGGGTGGTCGGCGACCCGGCGATGGTGGTCGACGTGCCGGCCAACGCGCCGTGCGACCTGTCGGACAAGGAGCTCGAGGAGATGGGCATCGACCCGATGACCTGCGATCCCGAGCCGGGCCCGAAGGCGACCGTCGCCTACTACCCGGACGATCCGTCCAACGTCTACCACTCGTACCAGAACGACCACGTGAAGTTCCGCAACCTGCTGGCCGGCTCGGACGACCACCACATCTTCCACCTGCACGCTCACCAGTGGCTGCACACCCCGGACAGCGACGAGGCGACCTACAAGGACTCGCAGGCGATCGGCCAGGGCACGGCGTTCACCTACGAGATTGCCCACGACGGTTCCGGCAACCGCAACAAGACGCCGGGCGACTCGATCTTCCACTGCCACTTCTACCCGCACTTCGCGCAGGGCATGTGGTCGATGTGGCGCGTCCACGACGTGCTGGAGATCGGTACCCCGGTCGACGAGGAGGGCAAGCCGCTCTCCGGCAGCCGCGCGCTGCCCGACGGCGAGATCGCCGCCGGCACGCCGATCCCGGCGCTGGTGCCGCTGCCCGGTCAGCCGATGGCGCCGCCGCCGGCGGTCCAGGTGTCGATCAACAACGGCCAGGTGGTGCTGCCGGGCACCGCGCAGGGCAACCCCGGCTACCCGTTCTGGATCCCGGGTGAGGCCGGCCAGCGCGTTCCCGCGCCGCCGCTCGACGTCTACGTCGACGGCTCCGGCACCCACCACGACGGCGGTCTGCCGCGTCACATCGTCAACGGCGGCAACATCTTCGAGGTGCACACCCGCCTCGACTTCACCAAGGAGGTGACGCTGGCCAACGCCTACGAGCTCGCCGACGACGGCGAACCGTGGGAGAAGGAGGCGATGTCGTTCCACGCCGACCGTTTCGACGGCACGCAGGACGGCTTCATGACCACCTTCAAGCCGGACGGCTCGGGCACCGGCCTCTTCGAGGTCAACGGTTCCGACGAGCGCCGCGGTGCCCCCTACGCCGAGCCCTGTTACCGGCCGGCCGAGACGGGCTACCCGAACGCCCGCCGCGACCTCACCTACAAGGCCGCCAACATCGAGATGGACGTCGTCTTCAACAAGAAGGGTTGGCACTTCCCGCAGCAGCGCTTCCTGTCGCTGTGGGAGGACGTCGACGACTTCAAGGCGCGCACCAAGCCGCCGGAGCCGCTGTTCATCCGTGCCAACAGCTACGACTGCGTCGAGTACCTGCACACCAACCTGGTACCGAAGGAGTACGAGCTCGACGACTTCCAGGTGCGGACCCCGACCGACGTGCTCGGTCAGCACATCCACCTGGTCAAGTTCGACGTCACCTCGTCGGACGGCAGCGCCAACGGCTTCAACTACGAGGACGGCACGCTGTCGCCGGAAGAGGTGGTCCACCTGATCGACGTGATCAACGACAACGGCGGCATCTTCAAGTGCAAGAACTGCCGTGCGCAGGAGAAGCTGACCGTCGAGAACCACCCGTTCTTCGGGGTGCCGGGCGCACAGACCACGGTCCAGCGCTGGTACGTCGACAACGTGCTCAACAAGTACAGCCGTGACCGCACGCTGCGCACGGTGTTCACCCACGACCACTTCGGTCCTTCGACGCATCAGCAGGTCGGCCTCTACGCCGGTCTGATCACCGAGCGCGAGGGCTCGCTCTGGTTCGACTCCGAGGACGGCAGCCAGCTCGGCTTCGACCTCGCCGGCAACCCGGCCCGCCACGACGGCGGCCCGACGAGCTGGCAGGCGGTGATCGAGGGCCCGGAGAGCTTCCGCGAGTTCATCCTCGAGTTCGGCGACTTCCAGCACGCCTACACGCGGGAGTCGACGACCTACCCCGACCCGGACCGGGCGATCAACCCGCCGGGCCGCGAGCAGCAGTGGACGCAGCTGGCCAGCAAGCCGTGGATCTACGAGAAGCCGGCCATCGTCGGCCACTGCCCGGACGGCCAGGCTCCGCCTTGCCCCGAAGCGGTCTCGGCGGACGACCCCGGCACCATGGTGGTCAACTACCGCAACGAGCCGATCGCTCTGCGCGTCAAGGACCCCAACTCGAACACGCAGGCGGCGGGCCAGCAGGGGGACCTCTCCTGGGCCTTCGCGTCGATCAACCGCGCCGACCCGGATCTCAACCTCGCCGAGCCGAACTACGGCTCGACGCTGTCGAAGTCCGAAGAGGTGCGCTCGACCGACCCGTACACGCCGCTGATGCGCGTCTACGAGGACGACCCGACCCGCGTTCGCGTGCTGGTCGGCGCCCACGAGGAGGAGCACAACTTCTCCATCCACGGCACCCGCTGGCTGTTCGAGCCGGAGGACCCGAACTCGGGTTACAAGTCGTCGCAGATGATGGGCATCTCGGAGTTCTACGACTTCGAGATCCCGCCGCTGCTGATCGAGGACCCGACCCTCGCCGCCGAGGTGGCGCAGGGCCGCTCGGTCGACTTCCTCTACAAGGCCGGTTCCTCGGTCGACGACCTGTGGAACGGCATCTGGGGTCTGATCCGGGTGTACCGAAACCCGCGTGGCGACCTCAAGACGGTGTCCACCAACGCCGACGCCAAGGCGGCCGACGTGGAGGAGAAGGCGGCCACCTACCGCGGTGTCTGCCCGCCGGAGAGCCTGGGCAACAACCTGCGTCCGTACAACGTCTTCGCCATCACGGCGGCCGACTCGTTGCCGGAGGGACGTCTCCTCTACAACGACCGGCCGGGTCTGCCGGGCACCCCGCTCAACGACCCGACGGCGATGCTGTTCGTGCATGAGGACGACCTCGAGTTCTCCGCCAAGATGCTGGAGAAGTACGGCGAAGAGAAGTGCGCCGTGCAGCTCAAGAAGAGCGCGCCGCGCGAGCCGCTCATCCTGCGTGCCGCCGCTGGCGAGTGCGTCGAGGTGAGGCTCACCAACTGCGTGCTCGACGTCAACGACCAGGATGCGTACAGCCTGCTGCCGAACATCATCGACCGGTTCAACCAGAACCAGGTCGACCCGTCCGGCCACGTGGGTCTGCACACGCAGGAGCTCACCTACGACGTGGCGCGGCACGACGGCGTCAACGTCGGCCTCAACCCGACGAACACCGTCGCACCTCTCGGTACGAAGCTGTACCGCTGGTACGCCGGCATCAACCACGTCAAGGCGGGGCAGGTGGTCAGCGAGCCGGTCGAGTTCGGCTCCGTGGCCCTCTTCTCCTCCGACCCCATCAAGCACTCCAACAAGGGTGCCGTGGGTGCGCTGATCGTCGAGCCCGAGGACGCGACCTGGGTCGAGTACCCGAAGTCGCGCGCCAAGGCGGTGGTCAACCGCCCGGCGAGCGCCAACGTTCCCGCACACACCTTCCGCGAGTTCGTTCTGGTCACCCAGGACGACATCGGCCTGCGCTACGGCAACAACAAGCCGGTGCGGCCGCTGGAGGTCAACGAGGACGCGGCGGAGACGGGACAGGTGGCGTTCAACTACCGCACCGAGCCGGTCTGGTTCCGTGAGGGTCAAGCGCCGGAGAACCTGTTCAACATCCAGCTGGCCAACACCTTCTCGAACACCCAGGTGCCTTCCGACCCGGTGGTCGGCAAGGACCCGAAGACGCCGGTCTTCCACGCCAAGGAGGGTGACACGGTCCGCTTCCGTCTCATCCACCCGGGTGGCGACTCGCAGCAGCACACCTTCGGCGTCCACGGCCACGTGTTCCAGGAGGAGCCGTGGGTGGGTGGCTCGACCGAGCTGGGCTCGAATCCCCTCTCCGAGTGGAAGGGTGTCGAGTACGGCCACGGGCCGACCAACGCCTTCGACGCCATCCTCGAAAACGGCGCCGGCGGTGCCTTCGGTGTGGTCGGCGACTTCATGTACCGCGACTACGCGTCCTGGTACCTCGCCAACGGCCTCTGGGGCCTGATGCGGGTCCACGCGACCGAGTTCAGCCTCAGGCAGGCCGAACCGGCGTGGGGCCTCGCCGGGTCCGCGGAGGCGCTCAACGAGTAACGCCTGGATCCCGTCCGCCGCGGCCTCGTGCCGCGGCGGGCGGGAGCTTTTTTCTTCGCTACCGATTCTCTTTCACTGTTCGCGACACCGACTTCACGAAACCGACTTCACCGACTCGACCTACCGACGAGGACAAAGACCATGAACCGACACCTGCTCCCCCGCCCGACCGTCGCGCTCACCGCAGCCGTGCTGCTGATCGCCGGACTGCTGCTTGCCGCCCCGGCGAACGCCGCGACGACCCCCGACGCCGACGGCGCAAGCAACAGCGACGTCCGCGCCCTCTTCGACCGCTCGGTCGAACGCGAGGGCATCGAGGTCAACGTCCGCATCGACCCGGCCGGTGACGCCACCGAGCTGGTCGAAGGCGACTTCGCCCGCGTCCGCATCGAGATCACCGACGGCAACACCGACACCCCGATGCCCGCCCTCTACCCCGCCGCCTGGATGGACCGCATGCCGGCCGACCAGGAAGACGACGACCGCGCCTGCCTGAACAAGGTCGAGGGCTTCGTCGGCGGTTCGCTGCTCGGCCAGGCCGAGGTCGACATGAACGTCTACTACGTGCTGGCGTTGAACGAAGAGGCGTCGATCTCGGTGGTCGACCCGCTGTTCGGCTTCGGCGGCTCGAAGCTGCTCTCGATGGTGCCGCTGCCGGCGCCGGGCTCCGACTGGGCGCTGACCGCGGACCAGCAGCGCCTCTTCGTCTCGATGCCGAAGACCGACCGCGTGGCGGTGATCGAGACCCTCGGCTGGAAGATGGTGACCACCGTCGAGGTCGGCCCGGGCGCCCGCCGCCTGGCGCTGCAACCCGACGGCGCTTTCCTCTGGGTGGCGCACGACGAGGGAATCTCGGTGGTGGCGCCGAACGCGTTCAAGGAGGTCGCCCGCATCGACGCCGGTGAGGCGCCGGTCGACCTCGCCTTCTCGGACGACAACCGCTGGGTGTTCGCCGCCAACTCCGGTTCCGGCACGGTGACCGTGATCGACGCCGCGAAGCAGGAGAAGGTGGCCGACCTCGCCACCGGCAGCCGCCCGGTGTCGCTCTCCTGGTCGTCGACCGCGGGCACCCTCTACGTCGCCGACGCCGTCGACGGCACCATCGCCGCCATCGACCCGGAGAGCGCCCAGGTGGTCGCCAAGACGAAGGCGGCGCCCGGCCTGACCCAGGTGAAGGTGACCCCCGACGGTCTCTACGCGCTGGCGGTCAGCCCGACGGCCAACCGCCTGTTCGTCGTCGACGCGGCGAGCAACCGGGTGATCCAGGACGGCGAGATGGAAGGCGGCCCCGACCAGATCGCCTACTCCGACGAGCTGGCCTACGTGCGCGACCGCGCGAGCGAAACGATGCTCACCATCCCGCTCGGTTCGATCGGCGCCCCCGGCCAACCGATCCAGGTGATCGACTTCCCCGGTGGCACCAACCCGCCCGGCGTCGACCTGCCGATCGGCGCCGCCGGCATGGAGCAGGCCCCCGGCGCACCCGCGATGCTGATCGCCAACGCCGCCGACGGCGCCATCCACTACTACAAGGAGGGAATGGCGGCGCCGATGGGCACCTTCAACAACTACGGCCGCACGCCGCTCGCCGTCAAGGTGGTCGACCGCAGCCTGCAGGAGATCGAGCCCGGCGTCTACCAGACCGGCATCCGCCTGCGCCGCCCTGGCCACTACGAGCTCGCCTTCTTCCTCGACACGCCGCGCATCGTTCACTGCTTCCCGCTCGACGTGGCGGCTGACCCGGAGCTCGCCGAGCAGCGGCGCCAGAAGGTGGCCGTCCAGCCGCTCACCCGGCCGCGCACGCTCACCGTCGGCGAGTCGATCGACCTGCGCTTCCAGGTCACCGACACCGACGACGGCAGCGGCCTCGCCGGCCTCCAGGGCTTCCAGGTGCTGACCGTCCTCGCCCCCGGCCGCTGGCACGACCGCAACGAAGCGACCGACGAAGGCGACGGCGTCTACAGCCTGACCTTCACACCGCAGCAGAAGGGCGTCTACTACGTCTACGCCGGCCACGGCGACGGCGACAGCGCCTTCAACCGCAACCCGTTCCAGACCTTCCGCGTCGTCGAAGCGACGGCCGAGGCGGATTCTGACGGCGGCGAAGACACCGCCGGCGAACCGCTCACGGAGTGAACGTGCACAATAATGGTCAGAGAGCACCCGGAACGAGCACCAGGAGGAACACCGACATGAAACGCACACTGCAAGCCCTGGCGCTCGCCGCCACCGGCCTCGCCCTCGTCCTTTGGGCGACGCCGGCCGCGGCGCAGCACGAAGGCCATGAAGCAAAGCATCACGACGAGCACGCCGACCATTCCGCCCACGCCGACCACGGCGACCACGCAGACCACGGCGCCGACGACCCGCACGCCGCCCACAAGGCGATGATGGCGCAGCCGGCCGACGACCAGGCGACCGCGATCGCCGGCGGGCTCAACATCCCCGACGTCACCGTCCGCACCCAGGACGGCGAGGAGAAGAGCTT
>Ga0102949_1000058_pt1 | contig 10669 bp, 7 predicted proteins | sample SalPon2A_B_D1_MG_FD_78503 | JGI IMG/M metagenome (GOLD analysis project Ga0102949, IMG submission 78503) | Soil microbial communities from South San Francisco under conditions of wetland restoration - Salt Pond MetaG R2A_B_D1_MG | ecosystem: Environmental > Terrestrial > Soil > Wetlands | place... | reverse complement strand
GCTCGCCTCGCCGTCGTCGCCGCCGCTCCGTAGAATAGCCGCCATGCTCTCCGGGCTCCTTCGTTCGATGCGCCCCTCTCAGTGGGCCAAGAACCTCTTCGTCCTGGCGCCGCTGGTCTTCGCCCACGGCCTGATGCAGCCGGCGACGCTCGCTGCCGGCTTCGTCGCCTTCGCCTGCTTCTGCGCCGCGTCGAGCGCGGTCTACCTGTTCAACGACCTGCGCGACCGCGAGGCCGACCGAAACCACCCGTTGAAACGCTTGCGCCCGATTGCCGCCGGAACCCTACCAGCATCGGTGGCGGCCGCCGCCGCGGGGGTGCTGCTGGCGACGGCGGTCGGTGCCGGCTGGCGGTTGGGCTCGGAGTTCCTGCTCGTTCTCGGCATCTATTTCGCGCTCAACCTCGGCTACAGCCTGGGCTTGAAGAAGGTGGTGATCCTCGACGTCATGATCATCAGCCTCGGCTTCGTGCTGCGCGTCATCGCCGGCGGTGCGGCGGTCGGTGCCGGGGTGTCGCGCTGGCTGCTGCTGTGCACCATCTTCCTGGCCTTGTTTCTCGCCTTCTCGAAGCGGCGCCACGAGATCGAGCTGCTCGACGACAAGGCGACCGACCAGCGCCGCGTGCTCGGCGAGTACAGCCCCGCCTTCCTCGACCAGATGATCAACGTGGTCACCGCTTCGGCGGTGGTCTGCTACGCGCTCTACGCGGTGTCGCCGGAGACGGCCGAGAAGTACGACACGCAGGACCTCGTCTACACCATCCCGCTGGTGCTGTTCGGCATCTTCCGCTACCTCTACCTCGTCTACCAGCGGCCGGGCGAGAAGAGCCCGACCGAGGCGATCCTCACCGACTTCCCCTTCCTCGCCAACCTGGCGCTGTGGGGCGCGGCGGTGCTGTGGATCGTCTACCGCGGCTGAGCCGGCGGTGCGGATCTGCCTGCTGGCCAACGCGCGCTCGACCCACACCCGGCGCTGGGCGCGGGCCTACGCCGAGCATGGCCACGAGACGCACGTGCTGAGCATCCGCGACGCCGAGATCCCCGGCGTTCGGGTGCACCCGGTGGGCCCGGGGTCGCCGGACGCCCGGGGGGCCGGCCGCACGGCGTTGCGCTACCTGGCGCTGCTCGTCACCGCCCGCCGGCGGTTGCGCCGCCTCGCCCCCGACGTGCTGCACGCGCACTACTCGACGACCCACGGCGCCGTCGCCGCCGTCGCCGGTTTCCACCCGCGCGTCGTCTCGGTTTGGGGGGCGGACGTGATCTGGGACGGCGGCGGTCGGATGCCGCGGCCGCTCGCCTGGCTCAACCGCCTGGCACTGGCGCGGGCGGACGCCCGCACGGCGACCAGCGACTTCCTCGCCACTCACCTGCGCCGCTTCGCACCCGCCGGCTGCCCGGTCGCGGTGATCCCGTTCGGCGTCGACCCGGACCGCTTCCGTCCCGCCGAGCGGCCGCGGGAGGGTGGCGGTTTCCGCATCGGGTTCGTCAAGACTCTGGCCCGCAAGTACGGACCGGAGGTGCTGCTGCGGGCTTTCGCGGCGGTGCTTCGCGCGGTGCCCGACGCCCGCCTGGTGATGGCCGGCAGCGGGCCGCTCGAAGCCGAGCTCCGGGCCCTCGTCGAGGAGCTGGGCTTGAGCGGTCGCGTCGAGCTGCCCGGCTTCGTGGCGCACGACGAGGTGCCGCGGCTGATGGCCGGTTTCGACGTCTTCGCCCACCCGTCGGTCTACGACTCGGAGTCGTTCGGGGTGGCGGTGCTCGAAGCGTCGGCCTGCGGCGTGCCGGTGGTCGCCACCCGGGTCGGCGGCGTCCCCGAGGTCTGCGTCGACGGCGAGACCGGGTTGCTGATCGAGCCGAACGACCCGGCGGAGCTGGCCGCGGCGCTCGTCCGACTCGCCGAGGACGGTGAGCTGCGCCGCCGCCTCGGCCGCCAGGGGCGGCGCTTCGTGCTCGACCGCTACGTCTGGAGCGACAACGTCGAGACGATGCTCGAACTGCTGCGGGAGCAGGTCGATGGTCGAGCCTGAGGCGCCGCGCCGTGAGGGCGGCCGGCGCTGGGTGGCGCGGCTGAAGGCGGTGGTCGGCCTCGCGCTGCTCGCCGTCATCGCCGTCTACGTCTACCGTCACGCCGACATGCTGAGCCGGCTGCCGGCGCTCAGCGTCGGCGCCTGGGCGGCGATCGTCGCCCTCACCGCCGGCATCGGCACGACCAGCGTGCTCGCCGTGCAGCGGATGCTCAACGCGGTCGGGGCGGGGGTGCGCTTCGGCGAGATGTTTCTGCTCCACAACGCCGCCTACCTGCTCAACCTGCTGCCGGCCAAGGCGGGCACCGTGCTGCGCGCCACCTACCTGAAGCGCCGCCACGATTTCAGCTTCGCCCGCTTCGGAGTCTTCGCCGTCGGCCTGACGCTGCTCACCGTCCTGGTGTCGTCGGCGATCGGCCTCGCCTCGCTGCTCACCGTCTACGGGCTCGACAGCCTCGCCGGCCGCGTCTTCGCGGCGCTTCTCGCCGCCAGCGTCACCGCCTCCGCCCTGCTGCTGCTGGTGCCGCTGCCGACGCCGCGCTGGTCGGGTCGCCTGGGCGGTGCGTTGCGCGAATTCGTCGCCTCGCGCGGCGAGCTGGTGCGGCGGCCGCGGGCGCTGCTCGGGCCCGGTGCCTGGTTGCTCTGTGGCTACCTGCTGACCACCGCCCGGTTGGGCGTCATCTACCAGGGCGTCGGTCTCTCGCCCCACCTGGGCGGCCTGCTCCTGCTCGGCGCGCTCGGCCAGGTTTCGACGGTCGTCAACCTGACGCCGGGGGGCCTCGGTGTGCGCGAGCTGTTGCTCGGCGGCGGTGCGGCGGTGCTCGGGGTGCCGGTCGAAGTCGGGTTGCTGGTGGCGCTCATCGAGCGCTCGGTGGGGTTGGTGTGGTCGGTGGTGGTGGGGATCCCGAGCGCGGTCTGGGTGTGGCGCCGGCAGGCGGATTGAGCCGCTCCGGCTGCACCGTGTAGAGCCGCCACGGCGCCTCCGGGGTGACCGCGTCGAGCGCCGGGTCGGCGGCGAGCTGCGCGTGCACCGGCGGCGGTGCGAGGACCAGCAGGTGGCTGAAGTGGGCGAGGTCCTGGCGCCGCACGTTCTGCGGGAACCACTCGAGGCCGCCCGCCCACGGCGACGCCGGGTCGTCGCGCAGCACCACCGGGCTGGGCGGGAACTCGGCGAACGAGAAGTTGAGGGTGCCGCCGCGCAGCGCCTGGCCGTAGGCGTACATCTGGAAGAACGGCTGCCCTTCGAGCCACCGGCTGCGGCGCACGAAGTCGAGGCCGAGCAGGCGCGGTTCGGGCGGCAGCGCTTCGAGCGCCGGGCGCAGGCCGGCCAGCTCGACGCGCTCGACCTGGCGCCAGACGTGGGTGGTCCACAGGCACCAGGCGGCGAGGACGGCCACCGCCACGCCGCGCAGCCAGCGGCGCGGCAGCCGCAGCGGCGGTGCGGCGAGCAGCAGGCAGGCGAGGCCGGCCGGCATCCAGCGGTCGTTGAACTCGATGGTGTTGGTGTACTTGTCGGGCAGCACCAGGGCGGCGACGACGAAGGCGGCTCCGAGGGCGGCGAGCGCCAGGTCGGAGCGCGCGGCGAGCTCGCCGCGGTTGCGCCAGGCGGCGAGGCCGAGCCAGGCGAGGAGCAGCGCGAAGATAAGCGGTTCGGTGCTCCCCGACAGACCGCCGAGGGCGGCGTCCACCAGGCTGTCCGGTGACAACCGCACCGCCGCCGGCTTGGCCCACAGCGGCGGTGTGGAGAAACCGGTGCCGGAGACGCCGCGGAACCAGGCGGCTGCCAGCGCGGCCACCGGCACCACGGCGGCGAGGCGCGGCAACCCGGCGCGCCAGTGGTGGCGGCGCAGCAGCGTCACCACCGCGAGGCAGGCGAGCCCGACGGCGAACCAGAGGGCGTGCGCCAGGTAGAGCGGCAGGGCGAGCGCCAGGGTGACGGCCGCCTCGCGCCCGGGCCGCCCGGGCGCCGGTGGGCGCGTCACCCAGAGCCACCAGAGGACGAACAGTGGCCAGCCGGCGAGGAAGGAGACGAAGCCCCAGTAGAGGGTGTGGTTGAAGACCAGCACGCCGGCGAGGGCGGCGGCGGCGGCGGGGCGCTGGCGGCCGGCGGCGAGCAGGTGGAGCGCCGCCACCCAGGCGGCGGCGATCAGCATCGCGCCGAGGCGGCCGGCGGCGAGCGGCCCGCCGAGCAGCCAACCGACGGCGACCGGCAGGTAGCCGAGGCCGTAGGGGGTGAGCCATTGGATGCGGTAGGGGCCGCCGGGGTCGCCGAGGGCGTCGGCGAAGAGGCGGATCTGGGCGCTGTGCTGGCCGAGGTCGGTGAGCGGCGCGAAGTCGACGGCGAGGAACGGGACGGCCACCAGGGCGCAGCAGGCGGCGGCGAGCACGGCGCGCAGGCGCGGCTCGGTGCCCGGTGCGGTACCCGGTGCGGCGGTCGCCGGCTCGACGCTCACGGTGTCTGCCCCCCTTCGCGCTGCGCGGTGCCGGCCGGTTGCACGCGGGCCACGAAGCCGTCCGGGGTGAGCAGCGCCACCTCCAGCCCTTCGAGGTCACCGCGGTCGGAGAGCATGCGCCAGTAGGCCGGTGGCAGCGAGGCGAAGACCGGCCGGCCGGCGGCGAGGTGGAGGTCGGTGAGCGGCCGGAAGTCGGCGAAGCCGTCGCGACCGCCGACGGCGAGGCGCAGGCGGTCGACCTCGATCAGCCCGTAGTAGGGATCGGGGAACGGCGTGAAGAGGATCGAGTCCTCGGCGACGTGGGGCAGCGCCCGCCGGGTCGCCTCGACGTTGTGGTGGCGCAGGTCGTGCGACCAGCGGGCGTCGTAGGCGAAGGTGACGAGCGCCGCGTGGGCGACGGCGAGGGCGAAGGCGACGGCGGCGGCGCCGCGCAGCAGGGCGCCGGCGCGGCGGCCGAGCAGGTGGGCCGCGGCGGCGAGCAGCAGCAGCGCCGCGGCGAGGGCGAGCGGCAGGTCGAGCAGCAGCGGTTCGAGACGCGCGGCCGGCCATGCCCGCGTGTCGCCGAGGGTCCACGTGAAGGCGGCGGCGAGGAGGCCGACGCCGGCCGCCGCCACCCAGCGCCAGGCGCCGCCCGCGCCTGCCGACCCGTCGTCCCCTTCGCCCGCCGGCCACAGCCGGTGGCCGGCAACGGCGCCGAGGATGGCGAAGAAGGGGAGGGTGGGCACCAGGTAGCGCAGGTTGAGCGCCAGCCCGCCGTGCCAGGCGAAGAGGGCGTAGGGGGCGAGGAAGGCGGCGGGCACCAGGGCGAGCAGCGCCAGCGGCCGCCGCAGCTCGGGCCGCTTCCAGGCGGCGAGCGCCGGCAGCACCAGGGCGGTGAGCCAGGGGCAGCTCTGGAGCAGCGATTTCTTGAGCGCCCCCACGTAGATGAGCGCACCGCGCGGGCTGCGGCCGAGGGCCGGCTCGGCGATCGTCGGGTCGCGGAGCCGCAGGTCGACGACCAGTTGGGCGGTGCCTTCGGCGAGGCGGACGAGCAGCTCGCGGCTGGCCGGCAGCACCAGGGCGAGAGCGACGGCGGCGAGCGCGGTCGCGGCGACGAACCGCCACCGCGCGGCCAGCCGGTGCGCCACCGCCGGCCGGCTCACCACCCAGGCGAGGACGACCAGGGCGACGGCCGCGGCGACCAGCGGCAGGTAGGGGGTGACGCCGCTGTTGGCACCGCCGCCGTCGCGGCCGTAGGTGAACGGCGTCCAGTCTCCGAACTTGGCGGCGTTGACGGCGGCCAACACGGCGAGCCCGGGCAACATGCCGGCCATCGCCGCCAACGCCGAGCGCCAGCGCGGCGGGTGGGCGAAGAGGAAGGGCAACAGCACCGCCGGCAGCGCGAAGGCGGCGTCGAGGCGGATGCCGGGCGCGAAGCCGGCGACCAGGCCGGCGACGACGGCCCACCCCCAGCGCCGCCACCCGGCCGGGGCGTCGAGGGCGATGGCCATGGCGCTGAAGGCGGCGAGGACGAAGAGCGCCGAGGTGGCGTGCGGCCAGGCGGCCTGCGAGTAGTCCCACAGGAAGGTGGCGACGGCGAGCAGCAGACAGGCGTCCCAGGCGACGGCCTCCTCGCCGGTCAACCGCCGCGCCAGCCGGAAGGTCAAGGCAAGGAGCGCCAGGAAGGCGAGCGCGTTGAACGCGAAGAGCCCACGGTAGCCGGCGAGGCGGTAGAAGGGCACGGCGAGGAGCGGGTAGAGCTCCGGCGGCACGCCGACCAGCCGACCGTCCTCGACGCTGAAGGTAGCGGCGACGAGCTCCGGCGAGGCGCGTTCGTCGTAGCCGTTCCACACCTCGACGCCGCGTCCCTCGTCCCAGCTGCGGACCATGAAGTGGTAGGTCCCCTCGTCGACGGAGAGGTGCCCGGGCGCGACGGCGAACAGGCTCAAACCGAGATGCACGGCGACGACGGCGGCGACGAGGCCGCGGCGCAGGGTGAGGCGGTCGGCGGTGAACGGCATGGCGATGTGGGCTACGGAGCCGGCCCGATTCGAGCACACGCACTGAAGCGCTGCAAGCGAACGCGCTAACATCCCGCTCCGTGTACAAGGGAAAGAGGATCGCCGTCGTCGTTCCCGCCTATTGCGAGGAGCGGTTGATCGGGGTGACGCTGGAGACCATGCCGGACTTCGTCGACCGGGTGATCGTGGTCGACGACGCCAGCCCCGACGCCACCGCCGAGCGGGTGGAGGCCTACCGCGCCGAAGCGGCCGACGGCGAACGGGTGGAGCTCGTCGTCCACGAGGAGAACCAGGGGGTGGGCGGCGCCATCGCCAGCGGCTACGTGCGGGCGCGCGACGAAGGGTACGACGTGGCGGTGGTGATGGCCGGCGACGCGCAGATGGACCCCGCCGACCTGCCGGCGCTGCTCGACCCGGTGGTCGAAGGGCGGGCCGACTACGCGAAGGGCAACCGCCTGTTCACCGGCGACGCCTGGAAGGTGATCCCGCGGGTGCGCTACCTCGGCAACTCGATGCTCTCGCTGCTCACCAAGATCGCCTCCGGCTACTGGCAGGTGGCCGACTCGCAGTGCGGCTACACGGCGCTCGGCAGCAAGGCGCTCGCCACCCTCGACTGGTCGGCGACCTACCGCCGCTTCGGGCAGCCGAACGACCTGCTGGTGCGCTTGAACCTCTACAACTTCCGCGTCGTCGACGTTCCGGTGAAGCCGATCTACGGCATCGGCGAGAAGTCGGGGATCAAACCGTTCCGGATGATCCCGCGCCTCGCCCTGCTGCTGCTCCGCCTGTTCTTCTTCCGCATGTGGAACAAGTACGTGATCCGCGACTTCCACCCGCTGATCTTCTTCTACACCCTCGGCATCGGCCTCTTCCTGCCCGGGCTCGGCCTCGGCCTCTACCTGGTGGCGCACCGCATCTGGCTCGGGCCGGTGGCGACGACCAGCGCGCTGTTCGCCGTCTTCCTCTTCGTCACCGGTTTGCAGTCGATCCTCTTCGCCATGTGGTTCGACATGGAGAACGTGCGGCGGGACCGGTGAGCGGCGGGCTGTCGATCCACGTCGACATCGGCCACCCGGCGCACGTCCACTTCTTCCGCCACGCCGTCGCCGAGTGGCGGCGCCGGGGCCACCGGGTGCGGCTGACCAGCCGCGAGAAGGACGTGACGCTGGCGCTGCTGGCGGCGCACCGGTTGGAGCACCGGGTGCTCTCCGCGGTCGGCCGCGGCACCGTCGGGTTGGCGCGTGAGCTGCTGGTCCGCGTCTGGCGGTTGCGCCGCGAGCTCTCCCGCCACCGCGCCGACGTGGTGACCGCCATCGGCGGCGGCTTCATCGCCCCGGCCGGCAAGCTCGCCGGTGTGCCGTCGCTGGTCTGGACCGACACCGAGCACGTGTCGACCGACCCCTGGCTGAGCGAGCCGTGGGCGACCGCGATCTGCACCCCCGACTGCTTCGGCCGCGACCTCGGCCGCCGCCAGGTGCGCTACCGCGGGCTGCACGAGCTGGCCTACCTCGACCGCCGCCGTTTCGCCCCCGACCCGGCGGTCCTCGCCGACCTCGGGCTGGCCGCCGGCGAGCCGTTCGCCGTCGTCCGCTTCATCTCCTGGGGCGCCGGCCACGACGCCGGCCACGGCGGTTTCAGCGACGCGCAGAAACGGCGTCTGCTCGCCGGCCTCGGCGAGCGCATGCGGGTGGTGGTCACCAGCGAGGCCCGGTTGCCGGACGACCTCGGGCACCTCCACCTGCCGGTCGGTCCGGAGCGCCTGCACGACCTGCTCGCCTTCGCCGCGCTCTCGGTCGGCGAGGGGGCGACGCTGGCCACCGAGGCGGCGCTCCTCGGCGTGCCGGCGGTCTACGTGTCGAGCCTCGCCCACTCGATGGGTTGCCTCGAAGCGCGGGCGAGCGACGGCACGGTGCACCTCCACGCCACCGGCGAGGCGGGGGTGGAGGACGCCCTGGCGCTCGCCGCCGACGCCGCGGCGGGTGCCGAGCAGCGCCGCCGGCGCGACGCCTTCGTGGCCGGCCGGATCGACGTCTCGGGGTTTGCGGTCGAGGCGGTCGAAGCGGTGGCGGCGGGTGCCGGAGCCGCGCAGCTGCGGCGGCTCGAAGCCGCGATGGAGCCGTCGGGCGGTGCCGCCGGACTGACGCTATGATCGGCCGCATGTCACGTCTCGCCGTTCTCGGAACCGGCCACTGGGGCCGCAACCTGGTGCGCAACTTCAACGCCCTCGGTGTGCTCGCCGCGGTCGGCGACCCGGACCCCGACCGGTTGGCGACGGCGCGCCGCGACTACCCCGGCGTGCGCTGCGAGGCCGACGTCTCGACGCTGATCGCCGACCCGGAGATCGACGCCGTCGCCGTCGCCGCACCGGCGGCGCTGCACCACGGTCTGGCGCGCGCCGCGCTCGAAGCCGGCAAGGACGTCTTCGTCGAGAAGCCGCTCGCCCTCTCGGTGGCGCACGGCGAGGAGCTGGTGCGGTTGGCGGCGGAACGCGGCCGGATGCTGATGGTCGGCCACGTGCTGCGCTACCACCCGGCGGTGCGGCGGCTGGTCGAGCTGGTCGGCGAGGGCGCCCTGGGGCAGGTGCGCTACCTCTACTCGAACCGCCTCAACATCGGCCGCATCCGCACCGAGGAGAACATCCTGTGGAGCTTCGCGCCGCACGACATCTCGGTGATGCTGGCGCTCCTGGGCGAGGAGCCGGTGAGGCTCTCCTGCCGTGGCTCGGACTACCTGTCGGCCGGCGTGCCGGACGTCACGCTCTCCACCTTCGCCTTCCCGAGCGGCGTCACCGCCCACATCTTCGTCTCCTGGCTGCACCCGTTCAAGGAACAGCGGCTGGTGGTCGTCGGCTCGGAGAAGATGGCGGTGTTCGAGGACACGGCGGAGCACAAGCTGCTCCTCTACCCGCACCGCGTCGAGTGGCGCGAACGGGTGCCGACGGCGGTCAAGGCGGAGGCCGAGGTGGTCGAGCTGGCCGACGAGGAGCCGCTGGCCAACGAGTGCCGGCACTTCCTGGAGTCGATCGAGACGCGGCGCCCGCCGCTCACCGACGGCCGTGAGGGGCTCTCGGTGCTGCGCATCCTGGCGCGCTGCCAAGAGTCGCTCGAAGCCGGCCGCTCGCTGCCCACCGCCAGCGCTCCGGAGCGCAGCTTCTTCGCCCACCAGACGGCGGTGGTGGCCGACTCGGCGACGGTCGGCGCGGGGACGAAGATCTGGCACTTCAGCCACGTCATGGCCGGGGCCAGGATCGGCCGCGACTGTAGCTTCGGCCAGAACTGCCACGTGGCGCCGGAGGTGGTGGTCGGCGACGGCGTCAAGGTGCAGAACAACGTCTCGATCTACACCGGCACGACGATCGAGGACCACGTCTTCCTCGGCCCGTCGTGTGTGCTGACCAACGTCACCAACCCGCGCGCCGAAGTCAGCCGGCAGAGCCTCTACGAGACCACCCGCTTGCGCCGCGGCTGCTCGATCGGCGCCAACGCGACCGTGGTCTGCGGCGTCGAGGTGGGGCGCTACGCCTTCGTCGGCGCCGGCGCGGTGGTCACCGAGGACGTCGCCGACTACGCGCTGATGCTCGGCGTGCCGGCTCGCCGCAGCGGCTGGATGAGCCGCCACGGCTTGCCGCTCCGCGAAGCGGACGGCGACGGCGTCTACACCTGTCCGGAGAGCGGTCTGCGCTACCGCGAGGAGGAGCCGGGGATCTTGCGTTGCCTCGATCTCGGCGAGGACGAACCGCTGCCGGAGGAGATGCGCACCGGCCACCGCAGCTACGACGAGGTGCTCGGGAGGGAGGAGTGAGATGGCCGACGTGAAGGTGCCGTTGCTCGATCTCAAGGCGCAGTACGCGACGCTCAAGCCGGCCGTCGAGGAGGCGGTCGCCCGCGTCTTCGAGTCGCAGTACTTCATCCTCGGTCCCGAGGTGGTGGAGCTGGAGCGGCGGGTGGCCGAGTACTGCGGCGTCGACCACGCGGTCGGCGTCTCCTCCGGCACCGACGCCTTGCTCATCGCGTTGATGGCCGAGGAGATCGGCCCCGGCGACGAGGTGATCACCACGCCCTACTCGTTCTTCGCCACCGCCGGCGTCGTCGTCCGGCTCGGGGCGCGGCCGGTGTTCGTCGACGTCGATCCGGTGACCCTGAACCTCGACCCGGCGCGCCTCGAAGCGGCGGTGACCGAGCGCACCCAGGCGATCGTG
>Ga0102949_1000057_pt1 | contig 10691 bp, 7 predicted proteins | sample SalPon2A_B_D1_MG_FD_78503 | JGI IMG/M metagenome (GOLD analysis project Ga0102949, IMG submission 78503) | Soil microbial communities from South San Francisco under conditions of wetland restoration - Salt Pond MetaG R2A_B_D1_MG | ecosystem: Environmental > Terrestrial > Soil > Wetlands | place... | reverse complement strand
TGATCACAGCCGCGGCTCCTCGCGACGCCAGTACTACGCTGATGGCGCGCCCAAGGCCTGTCGAGGCACCCGTCACCAGGGCTACATAATCGTTCAGGTCATTTCCAGTCATGGCTTTGGCTTCGTTTGCTCCGGTGAGCAGGTGGCCTAAACTACTTTAACAAGCTGTTTGCCCTTGTTGCGGCCGTCCAGCATGCGGAAAAACGCTTCGGGCGCGCGTTCGATGCCTTCCAGGATATCTTCCTTGAATTGGATTTTCCCCGCCGCCACAGCCTCGGCCAGTTCGGCCACGGCTTCGGCGCGGATATCATTGTAATCAAAGACGACGAAACCCTGTTTCTTCACACGCTTGACCAGCAAAATGTTGTTGTCACGACGGCCTACATCATCGCGTGTGTCCTTGAGGTGGGCAATGGCCATCCGTCCCACCACGATATGCCGAGCCCGCATGGCGTAATGATCCATCACGGCTTCGGAAATATCTCCGCTGGTATTGTCAAAGTATACGTCCACCCCATCCGGGCAGGCGGTTCCAATGGCATCGGACAGTTCCTGGATGCTCTTTCCCCGGTAGGCAATTGCGGCATCGTATCCCCAGTCGGCTTTCACCTGAGCCGCTTTTTCGTCGGTGCTGACAATGGCCACGGTGCGGCAACCCTTGAGTTTGGCGAGTTGCGCTGCGATGGAACCCACTGAGCTGCCCCCGGACGAAATGAGCACGGTTTCACCTTGCTTCGGAGCGCCCACTTCGCGCAGGGCCAGCATGGCCGTTACGCCTGTTGTGCCCAGGACACCCAGGTACCAGCGGGGTTCACCCTGGCCAGGCTGAATCACCCGGGAGGCAGCGGGGTCGGACTGAATAGAGAATTGCTGCATGCACAAAAGTCCATGCCGTAATTCTCCGACAGCAACGTCCGGGTTGCGGCTTTCAATGACCTCACCTACGCCGTTGGCCTGCATTACCTCGCCGGGAGCAGTGCCAGCCGTGTAGTTGTCTTCATCCCGCATGCGGCTGATGAGCGCCGGGTCCATGGCCAGGTAGTCGACGCGCATAAGGAATTCGCCTTCTTCAAGCTCCTTTAATTGCCTTTTGGCCACCCGAAATATATCCGGCTGTAAATTCCCTTCAGGCCGTCTGACTAGTTCAACGACCACATTTTCATTGCTCATGGCGGGTGTTTCCTGATTAGGATTGGAGTAAAAACTAAATTAGAATAATATATTGACATTATATCAGTTATATATTTAACATCAAGATATTGTCTCTGGCCTGCTTGATGCAGATGCCTCCAGGCTCAACGCCATCGAATTCAAACCAATGAACCCAATATGAAAAATTTAGAATGCGATGTCGTTGTTGTCGGCGCCGGCCCCGTCGGACTGAGCCTTGCACATCAACTGGCCCAGGAAGGAGTAGACACCATACTCCTGGAAAAAAACACGGAGATTGTCAGGGAACCCAGAGCGGTGGGGTTGGACGGGGAGTCCATTCGCACCTGGCAAGCAGTCGGCTTGCTGGAGCAGTTACAGCCACACATTCATTTCAGGCTGGGCGGCCGCTATTACAATGCCGAGGGTGAAGAGCTGTTCTGGTTGAATTATGAAGGCCAGGAGCCTTGTGGTTATCCCGTCAAGCAATCCTTTGACCAGGGTGAAACGGACCTGGTCCTGGCCAACTCGCTGATTGAAAGGGAGAGCGCACGACTTCTATTCGGGCATGAAGTCATCAGTTACTCACAAGACAGCGAGCATGTCACCGCAGAAGTTAGAGAACACAACGGCGAACTACAGACCATCAACGCCCGATTCCTGGTGGGTTGTGACGGAGGCCGATCGACCGTTCGGCGGCTGATGGGTGTGAGCATGACCGGTGAGGTGAACGATTTTCCCTGGCTGGTGATCGACACCCGCGACCCGGTATTTGTCGATGGCCCCACCGTGATGTTTTTCTGTGACCCGAAACGGCCCGGCATGACCCTGCGCATTACGCCGGAATACCGACGTTGGGAATGGATGCTGTTGCCCGGAGAATCAGAGGCCGAACTGCTTGATGAAAAAAAGATTCACAGCCTGATTGCTCCGTTTACGGATGTCAGCCAGGTGGAAATTTTCCGCAAACGCGTGTACTCCTTCAGCGCGGTCATTGCTGATCGCTGGCAGGATGGGCGTGTGCTGCTGGCCGGTGACTCGGCCCACATGACCCCACCCTTTGCCGGCCAGGGCCTGAATGCGGGAATTCGCGACACCCGGAATCTGTTCTGGAAAATCGCCCTGGTGGTGAAGGGTCAGGCTGATCTGCGCCTGCTGGATACCTACGAACTGGAGCGGCGTGAGCACACCCGCGAACTGATTGAGTTTGCCGTCCGGCTGGGGGAAAAAATTCAACCACTGGACCCGCAGCAAGCAGCGGAGCGGGATCGGATGTTTGCCGAGCTTCGAAAAGAACCCCAAGCGTTGCAGGACTATCTCAACGACCTCACCAAACCGCAAAGAATCCAGTCTCTGGACAGCGGCGTCGTTGCGCCCCTGCACCAGCATAAGTTGCACGGTCAATACGTGTTGCAACCCCGGCTTACACTGGAAGATGGCTCTTTGCAGTTGCTGGATGAGTTGCTGGGCCCCGGCTTTTGCATCATGGGTTACGGCTGCGATCCTGAGGCGGAGCTGCCCGCTGAGGTCCTGGCCAACTGGAGAAACATGGGTGCCCGCACTTTGGCGGTTGCGGATTCGGATGCGACCACTGGCTGGCCTCGAGACCTGACGGGTACCCTGGCCGAACAATTTCAGGCACTGGCGCCCGTGATGGTCCTGATCCGGCCCGACCGCTTTATTATCTCAGCCTTCACCCGTGAGAATTTCGATCGTGGCCTGGATGCAGCGCGAGATGCGCTGTCCATGAAGGGATAACATCCGGGTTGGCATCGCCCCGAAACGACGCGAAATGTGCAGGCGGAAAGGTTGGCTTGATGCCGGATTGATACCGCAAGTGTCTTCAGAGAATCACTCGCTTCACAGCTTCTTCATACTCGGACATCATTTTCTTGCTTAGTTGCTCAACCGTCAGAACTTCATGGATGTCCGATACTCCATGACCGGCTGACCAGATGTCTTTCCAGGCATGCTTTTCTGAATCCAGGTCTTTACCGAAATCGATTTTCTTTTCCGGAAGATTGGCCGGGTCCAGGCCGGCCAGTTCGATACTCTGACGAAGGTAATTGCCCGGAACACCGGAGAACGAAGCAGTGTAAACAATGTCATCCAACGCCGCTTCGATGAGCATGTTCTTGTAGTCTTCGCTGGAGTAACACTCCGTGGTCGCGATAAAGCGCGTGCCTATGTAGGCAAAATCGGCTCCGGCGGCCCGTGCCGCAGCCACATGTGCACCATTCGACAGCGCGCCTGCCAGGGCGATATAGCCGTCAAATTCCGAACGGATTTCTGTCAACAGGGCGAAGGGATTTGCCGTACCGCCATGTCCGCCGGCGCCATTGGCCACCAGCACCAGTCCGTCTACACCGGCGCGCATGGCGGATCTTGCGTGCCGCAGATTGGTGACGTCATGGAACACCAGCCCCCCATACCCGTTAACGGCTTCCACGACTTCTGCATTGGCGCCCAGTGAGGTAATCACAAGCGGAACCTCGTGTTCGACGCAGATTTCAAGATCCGCTCCGACCCGGGGGTTGGAGCGGTGAACAATCAGGTTTACGCCGTACGTTTTTTGATTGCAACCCCTTATTTCGAGCTCGCTCTTGATCAGATCCAGCCAGTCGCTGAAGCCCGCGGAAGTTCTTTGATTCAGCGCCGGGAAGCTGCCGATCATTCCGTTGGCGCAACAGGCAATAACCAGCTCCGGGCCCGAGGAAAGAAACATGGGCGCCGCAATCACCGGAAATTGAACGTTGGTGAAGTGATCGGAAGGTTTTGATGGGGAGCTTTCAGAGGAAAGGGTTTTATTCATGGAGTTCTGTCAGTTGAAATGGGCATTTGTCCAGGCAATAAAGCCAGAAATCAGTACTGAAAAGTCCTGAAGCTACTGAATAAATGATATTGAATCAATAATAGATACGTGTCAATATAATTCACTTATTCAATCAAATTCGATTGAATGTTGAAATCCTGGGACACTGGAATTCTAACGGAGAATGTGAAATGGGACGCGTATTAACCACTGAGGATCCGCAATTATCGCCGGAAAACCGTCATGGGTTGATCCTATATGACGCACCGGCATCACCCTGCTGCCGCCGTTGCCGGATTACTCTGCTGGAAAAAGGCCTGGACTGGGACACGGTAAACCTCAACCTTGGCCACATGGAGCAACGCACAGCCGATTACCTCGAAATGAATCCCAACGGCTTTGTCCCGACCCTTGCGCATGGAGACAAGATCATTTTCGAATCGGGGGTGATCAATACCTACCTCGAATGCCAGTTTCCAGACAAACCGCTGATGCCGGCTGATGCCGCAGGAACGGCCCGGGTGCGCATGTGGCAATGGTCCGAACTGGCCATGGCAAAAATTTTCAGGCCGGTCATGTACGCGATCACGGCGGGCCCGATCAAGCGGGTTACCCGAAGCGAAGAAGAGTCTGAACTCATTTCCCGCCTGGCCACAGAAGACCCCTACGACCTGGCATGGGAACGTAAAGTCTACCGTCTGGAAGTTCTAAACCAGGACGAAATCCAGCAACATCTTCAGTGGCTGATGGACTGGGTCATTCCGGTTGAGCGGGCACTGGAGAAGCAGGATTTCCTGGTCAATAATGCGTTCAGCCAGGCGGATATCGCTGTGTATCCGCGTCTGGAGATGTACGCCGGCCTCGGTCTTGAGATTTCAGCCGGGCAGTTCCCCAACGCGGTCCGCTGGATGCGTAATCTGGAACAGCGGCATTCTTTTATCGCATCCGAGAGTGAAGCGGTTAAAAAATATTCAGCCATGACCCGCTCACCGGAAATGCGCGCACTACGAAAATACTTTGCTACCCCCGTCGACCAGCGGACCGAGGAAATGGAAGAAAGGGTCCGTGAATTCGGCGCCAGTCGAAGGAAAATTCTGGGTGTAGAGGAACTGCTGGCCAATCCTAAAAAAGTGCATCCCTTACCCAGGCCCAGGGCTCTCGACCCTGAGCTTGAGCAGCAATCAGTTGCCTTGCCACAGGGCAAGAAGCTCGGTGCAGTGACGGTGTATGGTTACAGTCAATCTCCGCACAGTGAGCGGATCGAATGGCTGCTCCGATATCTTGGTAAAGCCTATACCTTTAGAAATGTGAATATTGCAGCCCGGGAAAACCACTCCGAAGCCTTCCTGGCCCTGAACCCCCTCGGTGAAGTGCCGGTGCTGCGGGTTGAATTTGTGGAGGGTGGTGAAATCACCTTGTCCGATTCGAGCGCCATCGCAGAATTCCTCTGCGCCTGTTTACCGGGTGGCGAGCGCCTCTATCCGGCAAAGAGCTTCGAGCTGGCTCGGCATAACATGTGGCTGGCACTTGAAGCAGGAACCCACAAAGAGTTCACACCGCTTTTGCGGGAAGTGGTGTTCGCTGATCAGCCCGAGCTCTGCCCGACCATCGATGCAACCTATCGCAGTTACCTGACTGAACGCATCAGGGAAAAGTTGTTGCTTGTGAACCGGTGCCTGGAAAAGACACCGTACCTTACGGGCGAAACTCTGGCTTATAGTGATATTGCCTGGTACGGCCGGATCAAACACATGCTGCGCACTTCGCTGGCAGCCTCGATAGGTGAATTCAAAGCAATAGAAAGATGGCAGATTCGCATGGAAGACTGTCTTGACTCCCGGAGCGGAAAGCATCGTGATCAATAGCAGGTCCCGGCACACGGCGCTCCGGACCACGCAGACCTATGGGTTACGTGCGGCTTGATGGGTACGGGTCCCTTTCACATTCCAGGCGACCAGATCACATCTGCGTCCACGACGTCGGTTGGCCAGGTGTTCACCCAAACCGCGCACAGCTACGCCGGCCAGATGGCCGTGGACGATGGCGTGCATGCACTGACGTACGGTGAATTCAATCAGCGTGTTAACCGGCTGGCGAATGCCATGCTCGCCATGGGCGTGCACCAGCACGATCGTATTGCGCTGTTATCCAGGAACTCGATTCCTTACCTGGAGGTCATGCTTGCATGCGCCAAAATTGGAGCCATTGCGTGTTGTCAAAACTGGCGTCTGCTCACCCGGGAATTGTCGCACTGTATCAGCCTGGTCTCTCCGGTGGTGATCTTCGCAGAATCAGAATTTCATGGAATGTTGAACGAATCGGAAGCAGGAACCGATCCCGGTCTGTGCAAGGTGATTGGATTCGGTGAAGAGTACGAACAGCTGCTCGCGCGCTCCGCTGCGGCCGAACCGCAGCTGGCAGCCGGCGGGGAAAATGGCCTGCTGATCCTGTATACCAGCGGCACAACCGGTTTACCCAAGGGCGCCTTTATCAGTCACCGAGCCGCCCTGTTCCGTGCACTGGTGTATGCCTCTGAATTGCATGTGCCTGCCAACGACACATTTTTCGCCTGGTCACCGTTGTTTCATATCGGCGCCTCGGACCATTCGCTCGCGACCTTGATGCGGGGGGGCAGGGTTTTTGTGGTCAATAGTTTCAGGCCAGAAGTCATACTTCCGGCACTGGAGCGAAATTGCACCCAGTGGCTGAGCCTTTTGCCCGGTGTTACCGACCGGGTGATTGAAGCGATGAAAAGCATCAGGCCAAACCTGCTGGGTGTCGGAATCGTCGGCGGCATGGCTGATCTGATCAGTGCGGACCAGGTGGCGGAGATCAGCGAGCTCTTCCAGGCACCCTACCTGGATTCGTTCGGCTCAACCGAAACGGGCCTGGCGCCAGGCACCGGTGCGTTGATTCCAATTGGTGTTAAGCCCAAGCGGTTGCTGAAGCGCCAAACCGGTTTCTGTGAAGTCAGGCTGGTGGATGAAGCCGGCCAGGAAGTGCCTGACGGCAGGCCGGGTGAAGTCATCATTCGCGGACCGGCGCTGTTCAGCGGTTATGTGCAGAACCCGGTAGCCAACGAGGAAAGCTTTCGGGGCGGTTGGTTCCACATGGGTGACGTGATGATCCGCACGCCAGGCCTGGGAACGCTGGAATTCGTGGATCGGCTCAAATACTTGATCAAATCAGGAGGGGAGAACATTTACCCGGCCGAACTGGAACGGGTGATACTCACCGACCCGAGGGTGGATGAAGTTTCCGTGGTTCGGCAAAAAAACGCGAAGTGGGGTGAGGTTCCCGTTGCTTTCATTGCCAGAAATGATGAAAGCCTGACGCAAGACATGGTTTTGGCGGCTTGCCTTGAATTACTGCCAAAATTCAAAAGCCCCAAGGCCGTGCGCTTCATCCAGCTTGATGAGTTTCCGCGCGGCTCTACCGGAAAAATCAAGCGAGCGGATTTGGAAAAACTACTGCCGGCTGACTGAGCAGCACAGTCTCAAGCGGACCTTTATGCCCAAGATGAGCACTGAAGCCCAGACACGATCGACCTTCCACGCGCTCCCGGATCTCATTCGGACGCATGCTGCTGAACACCCATTGCATGCTGCGCTGATTCAGGACAAAACCGTGTTCGATTATCGCACGCTGGATTCCCTGATGGATCAGGTTGCTGCCGCACTGCAACGCGATGGCTTGAAAGCGGGTGATGCAGTTGCGCTCTGTGCTGTGAGTTCGCCACTCTACGCCGCGATTTTCCTGGGTGCCCTGCGGGCTGGAGTGGTCGTTGCGCCGCTCGCACCTTCCGTGACCGCGGCGCAATTTAAATCCATGTTGAAGGATTCCGGTGCACTCCTGCTATTCCTTGATGAAACGGCTTCGCACCTTGCGAGTGGAGTTGCTGCAGAGATGCGCTGCATCCAGCTCAGGCATGGGGCAGACGGAATCGGGCTGGAGGATTGGCTGGCTGACCCGGCGGCTTCGCCAGCACCGCTTGATTTCCAGCCGGACTGGCCATTCAACATCATTTACTCCAGTGGCACCACCGGCGCCCCCAAGGGAATCGTTCAGTCCCACGGAATGCGCTGGGCCCACGTGCAGCGAGGCGACGAATACGGCTACACCGGTAAAACCGTCACATTGCTCGCAACGCCGCTGTATTCAAATACGTCACTGGTGGTGCTGCTGCCTACCATTGCCAACGGCGGAACCGTTCACATTATGGCCAGGTTCGATGCGCTGGACTATCTCGAACTCGCGCAGGAGTTCAGGGTGACCCACACTATGCTGGTCCCTGTGCAATACCAGCGGATCATGGCGCTGCCGCAGTTCAGCCGGTTCGATCTCTCATCGTTCAGGGTGAAGTTTTGCACCAGCGCACCTTTCCACGCCGGCCTGAAAGCCGACGTGCTTGAACGGTGGCCGGGCGAACTGGTGGAGATCTATGGAATGACGGAAGGCGGCGGCACCTGCGTGCTTCATGCCAGCCGGAACCCGGGTAAGCTCCACACCGTCGGTCAACCGGTGCCGGGCCACGATATCCGCCTGGTCGATGAGGACGGAAAAGTAGTCGCCCGCGGTGAAGCCGGGGAAGTGGTCGGTCATTCCTCGGGCATGATGCTGGGCTATCACCGCCAGCCGGAACTCACCCGGGAAGTGGAGTGGTTTGACTCGGCCGGAAAACGCTTCATCCGTTCCGGCGATATAGGCCGCTTTGATGACGATGGCTTCCTCATCCTAACCGACCGCAAGAAAGATATGATCATTAGCGGTGGCTTCAATATCTATCCCAGTGATCTGGAGTCCGAGATGCGCAAACACGAAGACGTAGAAGATGTTGCGGTGGTTGGGGTGCCGTCCAGCAAATGGGGTGAGACCCCGGTTGCGTTCGTTGTGCTGAGCGACGACAGTGAACTACCGTGCGGTGAATTGTTGAAATGGTTCAACCGGCGCGTCGGCGCCACGCAGCGCCTGGCGAGCCTGCACCGCCTCGACTCGCTTCCTCGCAGTGCCATCGGGAAGGTGTTGAAACGCAAACTACGCGAGCTGTACACGAAGACACTTGCCGGGGACGCGGCGACTTGAAACACTGTTGTTATCTGCATATCGCACATCCGGGCGAGGAGATCTCATGAGCATGTCACAGAACCCCTTCGAGCCGCCTCCCTTCATGAAACCAGGGCATCCGGCAGGCGACCTCCTGACCACCAGCGAATGGAAGTTCCTGTGTGAAGAACGCGGCCTGATTGAAGTAGAAGCGCCACTGCCCGCCCACTTGCTGAATCCCAAGAACCAGTTGTTCGGCGGTTTCACAGGGACCTATGTGGACATGATAGCCATATTGACCACGCGGTCCTTGTTCGACGAGTCCCGGCCGTTTCATTTTTCACCCACGATCAATATGCGGATCGATTTCCTTGCTCCTGTTGTGGGGCCACGCTTTCTTTTGCGCGGTGAATTGATCAACCAGGGCCGTTCCACCACGCTGGTCGCGACACACTTTTCAACTATGGATGGCGAGAAGCTCGTCTACGCCATTACGACCTTGCGCGTGCATGCCGGATAAACCAGGTAAGCTTTGAAGTCTTCGGTCAATGCATTAAACTAGAGACATTCCTTAGGGGTGGCCCGAAACGGGCCTGAGATTCGCCAGGCGAGAACCCTCAGAACCTGATCCGGTTAGTACCGGCGTAGGAAGAGGACCCGCAAATACCCCTTTCTCCCCGGCACTTCGGATTCTCGCAAACCGAGCGATGAACCGATTATGCTGAAAATCAGTGCCACTACCCTGTTTTTGCTCTTGCTGCCGATGGCCGCCAGCGGTCAACAGCTTTCGACGCCCACTTCCGAAGACACGCTCGAAGAAGTTATGGTGTCCGGATACCGTTTGACTTCTCCACTCGAAATGGACACCAGCCTGACCCTGTTCGATGCCGAAACCATCGACCGGGCCGCCGTTCAGCATTTTGAAGAGCTGGCGGTGATGGTGCCCAACATGAATTTTTCCGGTGAAGGGTCCCGGGCGCGCTATTTCCAGTTGCGCGGAATGGGCGAGCGCGAACAATACGAAGGCGCGCCCAATCCTTCGGTGGGTTTCTTCATAGACGACATTGACCTGTCCGGCATCGGCGGCGTGGGTGGCTTGTTTGATATTGAGCAGGTAGAAGTATTGCGCGGGCCGCAAAGCGCCCGCTACGGCTCCAGTGCCCTGGCGGGCGTGATCTACATGCGCAGCGCAGAGCCCGCGGAGCAACTCTCGGCGCATGGCGAACTCACTGCTGGGGGTGATGGCCTGTTTTCCGCCGGTGTTGCGGCAGGCGGAGCCCTGGGCGAGCAGGTAAACGGCAGGTTTGCGTTACAGCACTTCCAGCAGGATGGTTTTCGCGACAATGCCTACCTGGGTGAAAACGACAGCAACGGTCACGATGAATTTATCGCGCGAGGCAAGCTGGAATGGAATTTCGCTGATGACTGGAGCGCTCTGCTGTCCGGAATGTGGATCGACTTCGACAACGGATACGATGCGTTCAGCGTTGAAAACGGCGATGTGATGTACACGGACAAGCCGGGCGAAGACAAACAGAAAACGGCTGCAGGTTCGCTGCGCATTACGGGTCCGCTGGGCGCGAACCTGGACTTTGTGTCCATCACCAGCTACACAAACTCGGACATTTTCTTCAGTTTTGACGGCGACTGGGGCAATGACGATTTCTGGCGTCGCTACGGCGAATAT
>Ga0102949_1000056_pt1 | contig 10892 bp, 10 predicted proteins | sample SalPon2A_B_D1_MG_FD_78503 | JGI IMG/M metagenome (GOLD analysis project Ga0102949, IMG submission 78503) | Soil microbial communities from South San Francisco under conditions of wetland restoration - Salt Pond MetaG R2A_B_D1_MG | ecosystem: Environmental > Terrestrial > Soil > Wetlands | place... | reverse complement strand
CGTGACTGGCCGAGACCTGGGTGAAGCCGATCTCGTGTGCCGTCTGCGTCTCTTGACGCTAGTGGGCGCTGTAGCGGTAGCCGTGCATAAAGACGATGGCAACGGAGCGGATGCCGTCGTCGTAGGCCGCTTGCAGCGCCGGCCTGAGCGCCTCGGGATCCAGAGGCGTCAAGACCTCGCCTTCCGCCGTCACCCGCTCCTCGGCTTCGACCACGCTTTCATAGAGCAGCTCCGGCAAGACGATCTGCCGGGTGAAGAGCTGCGGGCGATTCTGATAGGCGATGCGCAGCGCATCGTGGAAACCGCGGGTGATCACCAGCAAGGTACGGTCGCCGGCGCGCTCGAGAAGCGCGTTGGTGGCAACCGTGGTGCCCATCTTCACGGCCTCCAAAGCGGTCGCCGGGATGGCCTCCTCCGGCGCCAGCCCCAAGAGATCGCGGATGCCTTGCAAGGCCGCGTCCCGATAGCGCTCGGGGTTTTCCGAAAGCAGCTTGTGGGTCACCAGCTCGCCGTCGGGCCGCCGCGCCACCACGTCGGTAAAGGTGCCGCCGCGGTCGATCCAAATCTGCCAGGCGCGCCGGCCCGCCTCGCCACCGCCCACCGATCCCTCAGGCATGCTCCGCTCCCTCGTCAAAAGCCCTGTCGTCGACATCCCAAAACCGAGGCATGATACATACACGATTTATCGATAAATCGTCAACAATTTATCTCTTTAGAATGTCCTATCGCGGCGGAACGAAACGCTATTGCCAAGGCCGGCTTCTCTCCCCAACTTTAAGGGCGACGTTTGCGGGTTCGCTTCTCCCGCGGGCGCGGTTCTCTCGGGAGTCTCGACTGCAACGCTGAAATGGTATGGCTACGCAAAATCCGCCAAGGTTTCTTTCTCCTGCTGCTGGTGATGCTGCTGGGGCCGCTGCTCGCGGTGGTCACGGGCGTGGCCGCGGTGGGTAGCGACTGGCGTTCGGCCAACCGCGAGCCGCTCGGCATCGCCCCGGACCCGGCGACCACACCTGAGGCGGTGATCCAAGTCTACGGCGCCCGCACCTACGGCTGGCGAGGCGCCTTTGCGGTCCACACCTGGATCTCGGCCAAGCGCCGGAATGCCGACCACTTCGTCACCTACGAGGTTATCGGCTGGTACCACTGGCGCGGCGCGCCGGCCGTGGTGAGCCGCACCTCGGCGCCGGACAAGCGCTGGTTCGGTGCCGATCCGGAGGTCTACGCCGACCTGCGCGGGCACGAGGTCGAGGGCTTGATCGACCGCCTTGAAGCGGCAGTGGCCAACTATCCCTACAAGAACCAGTACCGCACCTGGCCGGGGCCGAACTCCAACACCTTCACGGCGATGATGGGGCGCGTCTTACCCGAGCTGCAGCTGGACCTGCCGCCCACGGCCATCGGCAAGGATTTCATCGCCGACGACGAAATCTTTGCCAGCAGCCCCAGCGGCACCGGGTTTCAAGTTTCGCTGTTCGGCCTCTTCGGGATCATGCTGGCGACGGAAGAGGGTTTGGAGGTCAATGTCCTCGGCCTCTCCCTGGGCGTCGACCCTTTGGACCTGGCCGTAAAACTTCCCGGCGTCGGCCGCCTGGGCCCATGACCGGGTGCAAAAGACGGGCGCCGCGCCAAAAGCGCTATTGCCCCCACCCGCCGCGCACGGATAAAACCAACAGCAGCCGTTTCCACTAATACCAAGTCGCGCAGCGCAGACCGGCTGCACACCGCCGGCATCACCGGCGGCGGCGACAAAACACAACCGCAAGCAACGAGACAAAACCGATGAGCGTTTGGGGTAAGATTTTGGGCGGCGTCGGCGGCTTTGCCATCGGCGGCCCCTTGGGAGCTTTGATCGGCGCGGCGGCCGGCCATGCCGTGGACCGCCTGCGCGAAACGGCCGAGGGCGACCCCGCCGACCCCAACGCCAAACCCATCGCCTTCACCATCGGCGTTATCGTGCTGGGCGCCAAGATGGCCAAGGCCGACGGCACGGTGACCCGCGACGAAATCGACGCCTTCAAGCAGGTCTTCCGCATTCCGCCCGAGGAAATGAAGAACGTCGGCCGCCTCTTCAACCAGGCGCGGCGCGACGCCCGCAACTTCGAGCCCTATGCCAAGCAGATCGGCCGCATGTTCCGCGACAACCCGGCGGTGCTGGAAGAGTTGCTGGCCGGTCTCTTCCACATCGCCCGCGCCGACGGCAAGGTGACCGACGACGAGCTGGTCTATCTGGAAGAGGTCGCCATCATCTTTGGCTTCGACGCCGTGCAGTGGGACCGCATCCGCGCGGCCAACAGCGTCAGCCCGGAAGAAGATCCTTTCAACGTCCTGGGCGTGACGCGCGACGACAGCGACCAGCAGATCAAGGCCACGCACCGCAAGCTGGTGCGGGAGAATCATCCCGACAAGCTGGTGGCCCAAGGCCTGCCGCAGGAATTCGTCGACCTGGCCAACGACAAGCTGGCCCGCATCAACGCCGCCTACGACCAGATCCGCAAGCTGCGCGGCTTCTCCTGATCCCCGCCCGAGGAAGGACACTCTCGCCCATGTCCAGCGCGCCGCCGGTCATAGCCTTGCGCGATGCCGAGATCGGGTTCGGCGAGAAGACGCTCTTTGCCGGCCTCAATCTCGGCCTCCGGCCGGGCGAGCGCGCCTGCCTGGTGGGGCGCAACGGCTGCGGCAAATCGACCCTTCTGAAAGCGCTTTACGGCACCCAGCCCCTGGATCGCGGCGAGCGCTTTTTGCAACCCGGCACCCGCGTTGCCTATCTGCCGCAGGACCCGGCCAGCGAGGACCCCGACTTCGCCCCCGACGGCAAGGTGCTCGACTACGTCACCGGCGGCCTGCCGAAGACGGAGCGCGACGAGTCCTTTCGCGCCGAGGCCACGCTCGAAAGCCTGCAGCTGAGCCCCGAGAGGCTGCTCGGCCGGCTCTCCGGCGGCGAAGGCCGGCGCGCGGCCCTGGCACGGGCACTGGTCAGCGATCCGCAAGTCTTGCTGCTGGACGAGCCCACCAACCACCTGGACATCGAAACCATCGAGTGGCTGGAAGACCTCTTGCGGGGCTTTCGCGGCGCCTTGCTGCTGATCAGCCACGACCGCAGCTTCTTGCGCAACCTGGCCCGCAGCACCCTGTGGCTGGAGCGCGGCAAGCTGCACCGCATGGATAAGCCCTTCGACAACTTCGAGGCCTGGACCGACGCCCTGCTGGAACAAGAGGCCCTGGCCCGGCACAAACTGGATCGGCAGATCGCCCGCGAGGAGTATTGGCTGCAACGCGGCGTTACCGGGCGGCGCGCCCGCAACGAAGGCCGCCTCAGCCGGCTGCAGGACCTGCGCCAGAGCCGCCGGGACTGGACCGGGCCCACCCCCACCGCCCAACTCACCCTGCAGAATGAGGAGGGGGCCGGCGATCTGGTCATCGAGGCCAAGGGGATCTCCTTTGCCTTTACGCAGGACGACGGCGTCGGCCATGACATCGTTAAGGACTTCTCGGCCCGCATTCGCCGTCGCGACCGCATCGGCATCGTCGGTCCCAACGGGATCGGCAAGACCACGCTGGTACGCCTACTGATCGGTCAACTGGCGCCGGATGCCGGCAGCCTGCGCCTTGCCCGCGGCCTGGAGCCGATCTACTTCGACCAGAAGCGCGAGAGCCTGGACCCGGAGCGCACCCTGTGGGGGAGCCTGGTGCCGGACGGCGGCGATTCCCTGGAGGTGCAAGGCAAACAGCGCCACGTCGTCTCCTACTTGCGCGACTATCTCTTCAGCGAAGCCCAAGCCTTACAGCCGGTCTCCAGCCTCTCCGGCGGCGAGCGGGCGCGGCTGTTGCTGGCCCGCCTCTTTGCCCGGCCGGGCCGGCTGATCGTGCTGGACGAGCCGACCAACGATCTGGACATGGAGACCCTCGACCTCTTGGAAGAGGTCCTGGATGCCTACGACGGCACCCTCCTGCTGGTCAGCCACGACCGCGACTTCCTCGATCGCCTGGCCAGCGGCATTATCGCCTTTGAGGCGCCGGGCAAGGTCGGGGACTACGCCGGCGGCTACAGCGACTACCGGCGCCAGCGCCGCGCCGGCGACGACAAGGCCCAGCCCGCCGTCAGGGCAAGCGGCAAGGACGGCGGCAAGAGCGGCGCAAAGGCCCAGCCGCAGGCACCGCGCAGCAGCGTCAAGCTGAGCTACAAGGATCAACGGGAATTGGACGGCTTGCCCAAAGCGATGGAAGAGCTGACGGCCGAGATCGCCGAGCTCGACGCGCGTTTGTCGGCCGCCGATTTCTTTCAGCGCGACCCCGAGGGCTTTCGGGCCGCGGCCGCGCGTCTCGCAGACCGCCGCCGGTCGCTGGAGCAGGCCGAGGAGCGCTGGCTGGAGCTCGAGGAACGGCGCGAACGGCTGCGCCGGGACGCGAGCGCCTGATGGCCTTCCGCCTGCGCGACATCTTCATTCTGGTCGGCGTCATCATGATTTGGGGCGGCAACTTCGCCGTCGTCAAGATCGGTCTGCAGCATTTCACGCCGCTCTTCTTCATCGCCCTGCGCTTCGCCCTGGTGGCGCTTTTCCTGCTGCCGGTCGCACGAGCGCCGCGGGGACGTTTCCTCCATGTCTTCGCGCTGTCTTGGACCTTGGGGGTTATCCATTTCGCGCTGATGTTCACAGGCCTGAAGACGGTCGACGCGGCCACCGCCGCCATCGCCGTGCAGCTGCAGGTGCCCATGGCCTCGCTGCTGGCCTGGCTGGTCTTCAAGGACAAGCTGGGATGGCGCCGAGCCATTGGCATGCTCCTGGCCTTTGCCGGCGTCGGCGTCATCGTCGGCGGGCCGAACTTGGAGGGCCAATACCTGGGCCTCGGCCTGGTCGTCAGCGCCGCCTTCATGTGGGCTGTCGCCAACGTGCAGATCAAGCTGATGGGCAACATCGACGGCAAGAGCCTGAATGCCTGGGTCGGGGTCTTCGCCGCGCCGCAGCTGCTGGCCCTCTCCCTGCTCTTGGAGAGCGGCCAATGGCAGGCGTTGGCCACCCTAAACGTATCAGCCGTCTTCGCCGTGCTCTATCAGTCCCTGGCGGTGATGGTCGTGGGCTACGGCATCTGGTACAGCTTGATGCGACGCTACGATATGAACCAGGTCATGCCCTTCACGTTGCTGCTGCCGGTCTTCGGCGTGCTGGCGGGCGTCCTGGTGCTGGGGGAAGAGATCACCTTGACCTTCCTGCTCGGCGGCGTCTTGACCCTGATCGGCGTGGGTATCATCGTGATCCGCCGCCCCAAGATCGCGGCGCCCGAAACCCAGCGCATGTAACGCAAAGGGATTTGTGACCAAGAGTATGGCATGACCGTCACCCGACCGGATTTCCTCCGCCAGCCCTCGCCCAACTGCGACAGCCGTAATGGGCAAACCGTGGACATCTTGCTGCTGCACTACACCGGCATGACCAGCGGCGCCGCCGCCTTGGCCCGCCTTTGCGATCCGGCGGCCGAGGTCAGCGCGCACTATCTGATCGAAGAAGACGGCCGCACCTTCAGCCTGGTGGACGAAAAGGCACGGGCCTGGCACGCCGGCGCCGCCAGCTGGCAGGGCGCGCGCGACATCAACGCGCGCTCCGTCGGCATCGAGCTGGTCAACCCCGGCCATGAGTTCGGCTACCGCGACTTCCCCGAGGCGCAGATGGCCGCCCTGATCCCGCTGTGCCAAGACATCGTCGCCCGGCACGGCATTCCGGCGGCGCGGGTGCTCGGCCATTCCGACGTCGCGCCGCTGCGCAAGGAGGATCCGGGGGAGCGCTTCGATTGGCAGCGCCTGGCGCGCGCCGGCATCGGCCTCTGGCCCGACAACACACCCGCGATCGAGGCCTGCCCCGCCGAAGCCGAGCTGCGCGCGCAATTGACGCGTTTCGGCTATGACGCCGGCGAGGCCGTGGCCTTCGACAAGCTGATCCTCGCCTTCCAGCGCCACTTTCGCCCGGAACGGGTCGACGGTCGTGCCGACCGCGAGACCGCGGCCCGCCTTGCCGCCCTGCTCGCCCTCTGCGACGAAACACGCGCTTGAAAAGCGTCAGGCTTATTGACCGGATGGGCGGAAGCGCCTAGCTCTAGGCTGCCAGACGGTCGGATGGCCGCCGCGCGGCGCCCTTGAGGGGCGATCCGCGGGGAGGAAAGTCCGGGCTCCACGGAAATAGGGTGCCGGGTAACACCCGGCGGGGGCGACCCCAGGGAAAGTGCCACAGAAAGCAAACCGCCGCGCCAAACGCCCTCGGGCGCCGCGCGGCAAGGGTGAAAGGGTGCGGTAAGAGCGCACCGCGCTTCCGGCAACGGCGGCGGCAGGGTAAACCCCACCCGGAGCAAGACCAAGTAGGGACGGTCGGCCCTTCGGGGGCCAGGCGCATTTCCGCGCCACCGTCCGGGTCGGTCGCGCGAGGCGCTCGGCGACGGGCGTCCCAGATGAATGGCCATCCATCCCGTCCCGGTCTCGGCCGGCGCGGGGGGACAGAACCCGGCTTACAGACCGTCTGGCACTTTCTTTTGAGCGATTCCCATAACGTAGCCGCAAGACTTCACCACGAATCGGCGGATAGGCCCATAAGGGTTAACGAAATCCTAATAAAATCCGGTGCAGTTTTTCAAAGCTGGAAAGGCATTGCCGGCTAGCCCTTGTGTCTTGCCCAGAGGGTCAGCCCCCAGGGGTGTGAACTATGCACGTATTAGGTGTAATTCGCCCGAACAATCGAGGCGCCACAATTGGGTTCGCAGCTCAACACGAACAAAGAAGGAACAAAATTCCGACTCATTGCTGCATCAGCATCTGATTGCTGGCCTTGACCTGTCGCCTCGGGACCAACGCGTCAAGCGCCGGATTTCGATTTCGAATGAACGCGGTTTCTAAAGCAATTTAAGGGCGTTCTAAACCGACCAGCGGCATTGACACCCATAAAATCCCATGATACTCCATTTCATCCCATTGCCGGGACCCATCAAGGTCCGTCATTCGGCAAGTTCGGGATGAGGAGGCTGGGCACGGACGAACGCGCTGATGGTCGGGGGGCAGCGAGGTGGCCTATTTCATTGGCACCTACGAGAACAAGGTGGATCGCAAGGGACGGGTCTCTGTTCCTTCGCTGTTTCGCCAAGCCCTCGCGCCAGGCGAGTTTCAAGGCATCGTGGCTTTCCCGTCGTCACGCGGAAAAACCATCGAAGCTTGCGGCATGGACTTGATGCATCAGGTGATGGCCCAAGCGGAAACCGTAAACCTGCTTGGCAAAAAGCCCCTGAGGCCCGCCGCCGATATCTTCTATAACTTGAAACAACTGGCCTTCGACGGCGACGGCCGGATCATCCTGCCGCAAGCTTTCCGGGACTTTGCCGGCATCGCCGATCAGGCGGTCTTCGTCGGTGTGGGCGCGCTCTTCCAGATTTGGAGCCCGGAGGCCCTGGCCGCGCGCCCGGTCGGAGAAGACGATGACGAAACGGCGGTGGCACCATGACCCATCGCCCGCCGCAAAACCCTGCAAACGCCGGCCCGGCAGCCGACAGTCGCCACGTTCCGGTGATGTGCGCCGAGGTGCTGGAGGCCTTGGCACCTCGGGACGGCGCCGTTTATGTCGACGGCACCTTCGGCGCCGGCGGCTACAGCCGAGCGATCCTGGACGCGGCCGACTGCCGCGTGGTCGCCATCGACCGGGACCGCAACGCCATTGCCGCCGGCCAGGACCTGGTGCGGCGCTACGATCCGCGCCTGACCCTGGTGGAGGGCCGCTTCAGCGCCATGAGCAGCTTGCTGCCGCCGGTCTGTACGGCCGGTGTCGATGGCATCGCTTTGGATCTGGGCGTCTCGTCGATGCAGCTCGACGAGGCCGAGCGCGGCTTTTCCTTCAGCGCCGACGGTCCTTTGGACATGCGCATGGAAGGTGCCGAAAGCCGCGATCGCGCCAGTGCCGCCGAAGTGGTGATGTCCCGTTCGGAAGAAGAGCTCTCCGACATCCTTTTCCACTACGGCGAAGAGCGAAAGGCGCGGCAGATCGCGCGCGCCATCGTCGCTGCGCGGCGGGTCGCGCCCATCGAGCGGACCGCACAGCTTGCAGACATCGTGCGCCGGGTGCTGCGTCGCGGCGGCAAAAGAACGCCCGGCGAGAGCGATCCCGCGACCCGCAGCTTTCAAGCGCTGAGGATCTACGTCAACGACGAGTTGGAAGAGCTGCACTTGGGCCTGGAGGCCGCGGAGCGGCTCCTCGCCCCCAAGGGCCGGCTCGCGGTGGTCTCCTTCCATTCTCTGGAAGACCGCATCGTGAAGACCTTTCTACAAGATCGCAGCGGCGGCAGCCCGCGCGCGTCCCGCCACGCACCGCAATCTTTGTCTCCCTGTCAACTTGATGGTGAAGGCCGCAGTGCGACCTTCACCGTCCTTTTTCGGGGCGCCCGCCGTCCCGGTGACGAGGAGATCCGCGTCAATCCCCGAGCCCGTTCAGCCCGGCTGCGCGCCGCCGAGCGGACCACGGCACCGGCGGCAGAGGCTCGGCCGGACGGCCGCGACGGCCAGGCCGGACCCCGGCGCAGACACAAGCGAGGCCGGCCATGAAGCGTCTGCCGCTCTTCTTTTGGCTGCTGACCGCCGGGATCGCCACGGCGCTGCTGTTCCAGGTGTCCAACGACGTCCAGGGCCTTGAAAAGCAGCTGAAGCAGGTCAAGCACGAAATCCTGCGCGAACAGGAATCTCTGCATGTCCTGAAGGCGGAATGGAGCTACCTCAATCGCCCCGACCGTCTCGCCGCCATGGCCGGCACCTATCTCGATCTCCAGCCGCTGCCGGCCGCGCGCATCGTCGAATTCACCGATCTGCCCCATAGGAGCGCCGACAGCGCGACCGCCGTGGCCGCCAGCGGGGAGGCGCAGCAATGATCGCCAAGCTGCCGAACCGGCGCACACGCTGTCACCCCTTGGGCATAGACCTCCAGCCGCCGCCGGCCGAATTGGTGCGCCTGGAGGGCAGCGTCAAGGAGGCCTTGGAGACCGGGCGCAACCGCCTGGTCATTGCCGGGATCGTCTTCTTCCTGGCCTTCGCCGGCATCGGCGCGCGCTTGGTGGAGCTCAGCACCAGCAGCCTCGGCAACGAGCCCGCCGTCGCCCACGAGGCCATCCCGGCCCAGCTGGAAACCGGGCGGGCCGATATTCTCGACCGCAACGGCATGGTTCTGGCCACCACCCTGCCGACCGTCTCGCTCTACGCCAATCCCCGCCATATCGGCGACCCGGCCGCCACGGCCCGGGCCGTGGCCGAGATTCTGCCCGAGCTGCCGGTCGCCGAAATCGCGCAAAGGCTGTCCCACGACAGCGCCTTCGTCTGGCTGAAGCGCAATCTCACCCCACGCCAACACTATGCCATCAACCGGCTCGGCGAGCCGGGGCTCTATTTCCAGCGCGAGCAGCGGCGCTTTTATCCCTACGGCGACCTCACCGCCCATGTGGTCGGCTTCGCCGGCGTCGACAATCAGGGGCTCGCCGGCATTGAGCGTTCCTTCGACACCCTGCTGCGCGGCACCGCGGCGCCGCTCGAGCTCAGTTTGGACGTCAGGCTGCAGTACATCCTGAGCGAAGAGCTGCAGAAATCGATCGACAAGTTCCAGGCCATCGGCGGCGCCGGCATCGTCCTGGACGCCGTTACCGGCGAGACGCTCGCCATGGTGTCCCTGCCCAGCTTCGATCCGGACAGCCCCGGCGAGGCCGCGAAGGAAGCACGCTTCAACCGGGCGACGCTCGGCGTCTACGAAATGGGTTCGGTTTTCAAGATCTTCACCACCGCCATGGTCCTGGACCGGAACTTGCTGACGATCGAAGACGGTTTTGACACCAGCGAGCCGATCCACGCCGGGCGCTTTTTGATCCGCGACTTCAAACCCAAGAACCGCTGGCTTTCGATTCCCGAGATCTTCATCTATTCCAGCAACATCGGCACCGTGCAGATGGCCATGACCGGTGGCACCGCGGTCCAGCAGGACTTCCTGGGCAGCTTGGGCCTGTTGCGGCGCCCCGACATCGAATTGGGCGAAGCCGCGGCGCCGATGCTGCCGGCACCCTGGCGCGAAATCAACACTATGACGATTTCCTACGGCCATGGGCTGGCGGTGAGCCCGCTGCAGGTGACGAGCGCGGTGAGCGCCGTGGTCAACGGCGGCGCGCTGCAGCCCGCTTCCTTGTTGAAGCGCGCCGCTGACGACCGCCCGCTCGGTCGTCGCGTCTTGAGCGCCCGCACCTCCGAGCAGATGCGCCGGCTCATGCGCCTGGCCGTCACCCACGGCACCGGCGGCAAGGCCGATGCGGCGGGCTACCGGGTCGGCGGCAAGACCGGCACCGCCGACAAGCTGAACGGCCGCAGCTACAGCAAAGGTTCGCGGATCGCCTCCTTCGCCGCCGCCTTCCCTATGGATGCGCCGCGCTACGTAATTTTCGCCATGGTCGACGAACCAAAGGGCATCGAGGAAAGCTTCGGTTATGCCACCGGCGGCTGGGTGGCCGCACCGGTGGTGTCCCGGGTCGTCGAGCGCATGGGCCCGATGTACGGCGTCGCCCCGCGCTTCGACCCGCTCCAGGACGACCGGGACATTCCCCTGCTGATGACCGTCAAGGCCCAAGGCACCGGTCATGGCTTTGCGACTAACTGAGCTCTTAAGAGGTACCGACAACCCGATGCAGCCGGCGCTACAAGCAAGCGAAGTGACCATCACCGGTCTGACCGCGGACAGCCGCCGCGTCGCGCCCGGTTACCTCTTTGCGGCCTTGAGCGGCAGCCAGGCGGACGGTCGGCATTTCATTCCCCAGGCCATCGCCAAGGGCGCCGTTGCGGTGCTGGCGGAAACCGGCACCACTTTGACCGACGAGCTGCAGCAGGGCGGCGACGGTACCGTCCG
>Ga0102949_1000055_pt1 | contig 10933 bp, 6 predicted proteins | sample SalPon2A_B_D1_MG_FD_78503 | JGI IMG/M metagenome (GOLD analysis project Ga0102949, IMG submission 78503) | Soil microbial communities from South San Francisco under conditions of wetland restoration - Salt Pond MetaG R2A_B_D1_MG | ecosystem: Environmental > Terrestrial > Soil > Wetlands | place... | reverse complement strand
CCGCCGCCGTCTGGCCAACTTCAAGGCCAACCGGCGCGGCTATTGGTCGTTCTGGATCTTCCTCGTCGTCTTCCTGCTGTCGCTCTTCGCCGAGCTTATCGCCAACGACAAGCCGCTTCTGGTGCGCTACGACGGAGCCTTCTACGCGCCGGTTTTCAAGACCTACCCGGAGACGGTCTTCGGCGGCGACTTCGACCTCGAGGCCGACTACACCGACCCCTACATCCAGGACCTGATCGACCAAAAGGGCTGGATGGTTTGGCCGCCTATTCCCTATTCCTATGACACCATCGTCTATGACCTGCCGGCCCCGCCGCCGACGCCGCCTTCGGCACGACATTGGCTGGGAACCGACGACCAAGGCCGCGACGTGACGGCGCGGCTGGTCTATGGTTTTCGCATCTCCGTGCTCTTCGGCTTGATGCTCACGCTTTGCTCCTCCGTTGTCGGGGTCGCCGCCGGCGCCGTTCAGGGCTACTTCGGCGGGCTCACCGATCTCCTGTTCCAGCGCGTCATCGAAATCTGGTCGGGCATGCCCGTGCTTTATCTGCTGATCATCATGTCCTCGGTGATCGTGCCCGGCTTCTTCACCTTGATGACTCTCATGCTGCTGTTTTCCTGGATGACTTTGGTCGGTGTGGTGCGCGCCGAGTTCCTGCGCGCCCGCAATCTCGACTATGTGCGCGCGGCCCGCGCCCTCGGCGTCAACGACGGCACTATCATCTTCCGCCATCTGCTGCCCAATGCCATGGTGGCCACCATCACCTTCATGCCCTTTATCCTCACCGGCTCGGTCACCACATTGACCAGCCTGGACTTCCTCGGCTTCGGCCTGCCGCCGGGCTCGGCCTCTCTTGGTGAGCTGCTGCGCCAGGGCAAGGCCAATATCGGCGCCCCCTGGCTCGGTCTCACCGGGTTCTTTTCCCTGGCCGTCATGTTGAGCCTTTTGGTCTTCATCGGCGAGGCGGTGCGCGATGCCTTCGATCCGCGCAAGCTCTTCACCGGGTCCAGCAAGGCGGTCGCGACGGCCGGCCCGGCGCCGGCCGCCCTGGGGGCCAAGCCATGAGCAAACTCCTGGAGGTGCGCGACCTCGAGGTCGGCTTCCGCACGCCCGGAGGCCTGGCGTGGGCAGTGAAAGGCATATCTTTCGAAATCGAGAAGGGCGAGACCCTGGCCCTGGTGGGCGAGAGCGGCTCCGGCAAGTCGGTGAGCGCCCTTTCGGTGCTGCAGCTCCTGCCTTATCCGCAAGCCCAGCACGGCCCCCGCTCCTCCATCCGCTTTCGCGGCGAGGAAATCGTCGGTGCCAAGGAGACCTTCCTGCGCGCGGTCCGCGGCGACAAGATCGCCATGATTTTTCAAGAGCCCATGACCTCGCTGAACCCGCTGCACACGGTGGAAAAGCAGATCAACGAGACCCTGCTGCTGCACAAGGGCATGACCGGGGACGCCGCCCGGCGGCGCACCCTGGAGCTGTTGAACCTGGTCGGGATCAGGGACGCGGCGGGACGTCTGACCTCCTATCCCCACGAGCTCTCCGGCGGTCAGCGCCAAAGGGTGATGATCGCCATGGCGCTTGCCAACGATCCCGACCTCCTGATCGCCGACGAGCCCACCACAGCGCTCGACGTCACCATCCAGGCGCAGATCTTGAAACTCTTGAAGGATCTGCAACGCGAACTCGGCATGGCGATGCTGCTGATCACCCACGACCTCGGCATCGTCCGCAAGATGGCCGACGAGGTGGCGGTCATGACCGACGGCCGTATCGTCGAGCATCGGCCAACGGAAGAGCTCTTCGCACAGCCGGCGCACGCCTATACCAAGAAGCTTCTGGCCGCCGAACCGAAAGGCCGGCCCCACCGCGGGCAACCGGACGCCCCGACGGTCATGACCGGCGAGGACGTCAAGGTCTACTTCCCGGTGAAGCGCGGCCTGCTCCGCAAGACCGTCGACCACATCCGCGCCGTCGACGGCATCTCCCTGGACGTCAAGGCCGGCCACACCCTGGGCGTGGTGGGCGAAAGCGGCTCCGGCAAGACCACCCTCGGCCTGGCGCTGCTGCGGCTGATCTCGTCCAAGGGGCAGATCGCCTACGCCGGCAAAAGCATCCAGGGCCTGGGCAGCAAGGCCCTGCGGCCCCTGCGCCGGGAGATGCAGATCGTCTTTCAAGACCCCTACGGCTCGCTCAGCCCGCGGCTTTCCATCGGACAGATCGTCGAGGAGGGGCTGAAGGTGCACGGCCTGGGCGGCCACCGCGCCGAACGGGAGGCCCTGATCGTCGACGCCCTGACGGAGGTCGGCCTGGACCCGGCGGCACGCCACCGCTATCCGCACGAGTTCTCCGGCGGCCAGCGCCAGCGCATCGCCATTGCCCGGGCCATGGTGCTGAAGCCGCGCTTTCTGGTGCTGGATGAGCCCACCTCCGCCCTCGATATGTCGGTGCAAGCGCAGATCGTCGATCTGCTGCGCGACCTGCAGGCCAAGCACGACCTGGCCTACATGTTCATCAGCCACGACCTGAAGGTGGTGCGGGCACTGGCAGACCACCTGATCGTGATGCGCGCCGGGCAAGTTGTGGAACAGGGGCCGGCGGAGGAGATCTTCGACCGACCGCGGCAGGACTACACGCAAGCCCTCATGAAGGCCGCTTTCGATCTCGAAGCGGTCGAAAGCGGGGCCGTCGCCACGTGACGCTCAATCCGGCGCGTCGAAGAGCGGCGCACGCCGGCGCAGCACCTCCCGCAGAGCCCCGGCAAAGGCCTCCAAATCCTCGTCGCCGAGCGCCAAGGAGAGCGCGATGAAACCGCGCCGGGCGATATAGAAGCCGGCCTCCAGCAGATCGAAGAACAGCAAGGCCCGCAAACGGTCGTCGAGCGCCGCCCCATCGCGATAGTCATTCGGGCTTTTCGTTGTCGGATGGAGGTTCATGAGCGAGCCCGCGCCGCTCGCCCGCAGCGCCCGACCCTCGGCTTCCGCATCGGCGTTGATCTTTGCCCGCAAGGCATCGCCGCGCGCGTTCAGCGCCACGGCAACCTCGGGCTTGTAAACCCGCTCCAAGGCGGCGATGCCCGCTGCCATGGTAAGGACGTTGTTGTTGAAGGTGCCGGCATGGGGCAGCGCGTCCGTCCGTCGCGGGTCGAAAAGCTCCATCAGGTCTCGGCGGCCACCGAAGGCGCCGAAGGACATGCCCCCGCCAATCCATTTACCGAGCGTCGTCAGGTCGGGATCTATGCCCAAGAGCGACTGGGCCCCACCCGGCGCCAGGCGCGAGGTCATGACCTCGTCGAAGATCAGCAGACTGCCAACCCGCTCGCTTTCCGTGCGGAGCGCCTTGAGGAAGGCCTCGCTGCCCGGGATGCAGCCGGCGCCGCCCTGCATGGGCTCGACGAGAATCGCGGCCAGGCTGTCGCCGGCCGCCGCGATGGCGGCTTTGGCCGCGGCCACGTCGTTGTAGGGCGCCAGGACCCAGGGGAAGGGGGCGTTGGTGACCACGCCCGGCTTGAAGTAAAAAGCCCCGCCGTGATAGCCGCCCTCGAAGACCAGGATCTTCTCCCGGCCCGTCGCCACCCGGGCCGTGGTGATGGCCATCAGATTGGCCTCGGTGCCGGAGTTGGTGAAGCGCACCATCTCGATGGAGGGAAAGCGCGCGCAAACCAGTTCGGCGAAACGCGGCTCGTAGCTGTTGTGGGCGCCGAGATTGACACCGCGGTCCAGGGCCTCGGTCACCGCTGCCTTGATCGCCGGGTGATCGTGGCCGAAAAGGCCGGCCGTGTACTCGCCCAAGAGGTTCAGGTAACGGTGTCCGTCCACATCCCGCAGCCAGGGCCCCTCGCCCGCTTCGGCGCGGAAGGGATAGGGCTCGTGATAGAGCACCGTGCGCGTGTTGCCGCCCGGCATGACGGCGCTGGCCGCCTCGAAGGCCGCCAGGGATTTCGGGCGCTTCTCGCGATAGAGACTCAGGGCCGCCGCCAGAGCCTCGTCCAGGTTCGGCGCGTTTCGCCCCGCCACCGCCATGATCGATCTCCCTTGATTTCAGGTCCGGCCGCTATTCGATCTTGCCGTTCTCGGCCAACTCCTCGGCCCGAAAGGACCACCAGCCGCGCAGGCATTCCGTCGCCGTGGGTTCGGTGATGCCGTCCAACAGGAAGCGTGCCTTGATGTGGGTCTCCACCCATATCGCGGGCATGCCGGAGGTTTTCATCATATCTTTCTTGAGCCAGACACAAGGGTCCAAGCTCTGATAGCGCGCGTAGGTGCCGACACCGGCCGCAAGCAGCGCGACTAGAACGATCCAAAACCACTTCATGGTCTAACGCTCCGAGCCCTTGCGGCGGGCTTTGCCGCCGCCCTTGGCGCTGCTTTTATCTGCATAGTCCGCCAGCATGGCAAAGGCCGCGCGCAAGCCCATGGCCTCGCCGCCCTCGGGCCGGCCCGGCTTGCTCGTCAGGTTCCAGGCCATGAGGTCGATGTGGGCCCAGGGAACATCCCCGTCGACGAAGGACTCCAGAAAGAGCGCCGCGGTGATGGCACCGCCATAGCCGCCTTTGGAGACATTGTTCATGTCGGCGACCGGGCTGTCCAGAAGCCGGCGATAGGGCCGGTGCAGCGGCAGGCGCCAGAGCGGATCGGCCTGACGGAGACCGGCCGACAAGAGCGCCGCCGCCAGGGTCTCGTCGTTGCAGAACAACGCCGGCAAGTCGGTGCCCAGAGCCACCCGTGCAGCGCCGGTCAAGGTGGCAAAATCGACGATGAGATCGGGCGCGCCGCGGCAGGCCTCCGCCAGGGCATCGGCCAGCACCAAGCGCCCCTCCGCATCGGTGTTGCCGATCTCAACCGATAGACCCTTGCGGGTCGCGATGATATCGCCGGGCCGCAAAGCGTTGCCGGAGACCGCGTTCTCCACCGCCGGCACCAACACCCGCAAGCGGAGCGGCAGCTTGGCCGCCATAACGGCCGCCGCCAGGCCCAACACGTGGGCCCCGCCGCCCATATCCTTTTTCATCAACAGCATGCCGGCGGCCGATTTCAGATCGAGCCCGCCGCTGTCGAAACAGACGCCCTTGCCAACCAGCGTCACCTTCGGACCGCGATGTCCCCAGGCGAGGTCGATCAGTCGCGGCGCGTTGCTGCTGGCGCGCCCGACGGCGTGGATTGCCGGATAGTTCGCCTTGAGCAAGCGCTCGCCGACCGTGACCTTCACCTTGGCACCGTGACGCTCGGCCAGAGTCGCGGCGGCGGCCGCCAGCTCGGCCGGCCCCATGTCGTTGGCCGGTGTGTTGATGAGGTCGCGGGTCAAGAACACGGCTTCCGCCAAGGCTTCCGTGGCGGCGCGCGAGACGCCGGCGGGACAGACCAGTTTTGCCAGCGCTTTGTTCTTGTCCTTGTAGCGATCGAAGCTGTAGCTGCCGAGACGCCAACCGAGGGTAAAGAGCGCGTCGTCACAGCCCGTCGGCGTCGCGGTCAGTGTATAACTGCCTTCCGGCAGCTTGGCGGCCAAAGCGGCAGCCGACCACAGCGGGTTTTCCGGGTCCCAGCCGGCGAGGAACCTCTGCCGTCCATCCTTGTCGTCCGGCAGAGGACAGAAACTGCCGGATTGCCCCTTGAAACCGAAAAGATTCAGCCACGCGTCGACGGCGACCGACTGTTCCTTGCGCCAGGTCTCCAAGCCTGCGGAATCCAAAAGCAAAAGCGGTCGGCTCGCGGCGCTTGCCTTTGCCAGTAGAGTCTCCGTCATGCAGTTCCTGACCTCCGTCGATGATGCTGTCGCGGATTGAAACGGGGAGAGGTTCGGACGAACCTTCGAGAGCGCCTTAGGGCAGCATACCCTTCTCGCGATAGTAGCGCGCGGCGCCCGGATGCAGAGGCGGTGAAGACACCCCTTCCAGTGCGGTCTCTAAGCTGATGTGCTGGCCTTGCAAGTGGCCCTCGTAGAGAAGCTTTTGAATGTTGTTGTGCCACAGGGCCGCGGTGATGTCATAGACCAGATCTTCGTCGATCTCGGCGGACACCAGCCATTGGGCGCCGACCGCCAAGGTATGGGTGAAGGGGATATTGAAGTATGTGCCCGATTCGACCGTCGACTTGGAAAAGAAGGGATAGGCGGCCACCAGCTGATCCATTTCCGCTTCGGTCAAGGACAGCAGCGTAACCAAGGATTCGTCGGCAAGCTGCGTCACGCCGTTCGTCGGCGTGCCGGCCACGATGATAAGGCCATCGAGATCGCCGTCCCGTATCTCGTCGGCGGCGGCACCCAGAGAGAGGTTCACAAGCTCCATGTTTTCCGGCCCGAGGCCGAAAGCCTGCAAGATCAGAAGAGCGTCGGCGTGGGTGCCTGAGCCGACCCGATCGACCGAGATGCGCTTTCCCTTCAGATCGGCGATACGCAGTATCCCGGCGCGGCGATCCACGACGATCTGCACACTTTCCGGGAAAAGGTTGGCAAGACTGCGCAGGTTTTGTTGCGGACCACTTTCGCTGAAGAGCCGCTCCCCGTGGTAGGCCCAATAGGCGATGTCCGATTGACTGAAACCGGAATCGAGTTGCCCGCTTTGAATCTTCTCCACGTTCTCGACCGACCCCTGGGTCGATTGAGCAACGGCGATGAGGCCCGGCACCCCGCAACTGCCGCCCTTGTCGCAATCCCGGCTGCCGGGCGGATTGCTGATGGCACTGGCGATGATGCCGCCGACAGGAAAATAGGTGCCCGACGTCGAGCCCGTGCCAATACGGAAAAACCGAACGCCCTCGTCCAGGCCGGCCGCGCGGGCGGCAAGGCCGGCGGTGAGGACCAGGGCGACGAATGAAATAGCAGCGAGCGACAACGTCCCCATCGCGCGCCGCGGACCTTTCCCCTTGCTCATCGCCATTGCTCTTATAGCCTCCCGTGGCCGGAGTTCGCAGCTTTGACATACAAGTCGCAGCCGGTCGCCGTTTTTGCGCAGGCGCCCGGCGCCCAGCAACGTCCTGTCGGCCCCGATATGCGAAACGACGCCGATAGCAACTGGTATACCGCGATCCGCTGCCGGTGACCATAGGAGCCGGGTGCGAAAATCATCCCGTCAGCTGCCTATGTCCCAGCGGCAGCGCGACCGAAAGGCATCGCTTTTACTTAGATGTGTCCGCCGCCGACGCCGGCGCTTTCGGGGAAGCCGCTTTCAGGCGTTTTTCGGCGACGTCGCCGATTTGCTGTCGTAATTCGGGCAGCAGCTTGGCGAGTTTGCGAAAATCTCGCGCCTCCAGGACCAGCAGATGACAGAGACCACGTGCCACAACATCGGCGCTGCGCCGCCGGCCGGTCAGCATCGCCAGCTCGCCGAAAAACTCGCCGCCGCGAAGGATCACGGGGTCCGGCTCGATGCGCACCTCCACCTCGCCCGCCGATATGAAGAACATCGCACCGCCCCGCTCTCCTGCCCTCACGATTTTTTCGCCGGGCAGGGCCACGCGCGGGCGCAGGCGCTCCGCCACGGCCTTCAGGCGCTTTTTGGGCACGGATTGAAAGACCGCCACACGGCCGATCATCTCGGCCAGTTCCATTCCCAGTTCCAGCGGCATACGCTGATCGAGTTCCGCCCGGCGGCGGCGCAAACCGGACAGCAACTCGTTATAGACTTCCTGGGTGATCAGGGATTCCGCCCACTTGGTGCGGTACTCCATCTCTTCGTAACGCAGCGCCGAGCGCATCAGGTAGCGGCTTTTCAAGCGCTCGGCATAGCTCGGGTACTGCAGTTCTAGAGCCGTCAAGCTGCGCTGATGAGCGTCGAGCCGTTCATTGAGCACCTCGCGCAGCACGGCCACGGTTTCGCCACCCAGCAACGGCCGCAAGGACTTGCCGATAAAGAGCCTAAGCTCGCGCAGGATCACTTGCCGGGTCATGACGATTTCGAAACGCTCGGCCAGCATCCGGGACAGCAGCGCTTCGGACCCGAAAGTATGGTGCAGCCAAAGCGCGAAACGCAGGCGCTTGCCGGGGCGCATTTCGCGCCGGGCCGCAGCCCGATAGCCCTCGATCCCGCTGGCCCGCACGCTATCCGCCAATCGGCTCGCCATCACCAGACCGGTCTGTGCGAAGCCCGTGGAAATGGTGCGGTCGGCCAAGTGCGTGAAGTAGAGCTCGGCTTCGCGGTTGGAGAGCGTGACCAGGCCGGTCTCCAAGCGGTCCTCAGCCGACAAGGCGACCTGCTCGGGCGCGTCGTCCTCCTCCGCATTCTGGGCGCGCAAATCGCGTGGCCCGGGCACCTGCTCGGCGAGTCGGGGATCGATCCCGTTTTCCCGTGCCACGCTGCGCACGTGTTCGCGGATGGTGAGATCGGACAGGGCCATCACCCGGTCTCGCAGCGCCGCTTCCTTGGCGCTCAGCTTGTCCAAGCCGAGCAGCCGCAAGAGCGGGCGCAGGGTCGGGCCGCTGACGAAGAGCGTAAAGAGCACCAAGCCGGTGGCGAGCACCGTCACCAGCGGCTCGTAGGCCGACGGGATGGCCGGATTTTCGATCACGGACAGCGCCAGCGCCAAGGTCACCGCGCCGCGCAGTCCGCCCCAAACCAGGACCAGCTTGTGCGCCTCCGTGATGGCGCTGGCAAGACCGACCATGGCCATCAGGGGCAGCAGCACATAAGCCACCACCACCCGGCTGAGGGTCGCCATGACGATCAAGGCGAGCAGCATAACGCCGTCTTCCAGGTTCAGCCCGGTCAAGAGATAGGGGACCAGCATGGCGGCCAGAATGAAGATCATGGTCGAAGCCCAGAAGTCGAGCTGCTGCCAAACCCGAATCAGACCGTCCCAGGTCTCCGGCGACATCAGCACACGACCGCGGGCGCCGACGTAGAGGCCCGCACTCACCGAGGCGACCACGCCCGAAACCTCCAGGTAGTTGTCCGCGACAATGTAGGAGAGATAGGCCAGGGCCAGGGTCAGGGTGATCTCGGCAAGAGGCAGGCCGCGCATGAAGCGGACGCCATAGCCGACGAGGGCGGCGAAAAATACACCCACCGCAATGCCGCCGAAAAATCCTTTGAAAAAGGCGAAGGTCCCGGCCCAGAGGCTGGGTTCCTGCGTGCCTGCGATGAGCGCCACGAAAAAGCCGAAAAGCGCGATGGCCGCCGCATCGTTGAAGAGACTCTCGCCCTCGACCAGGATTGAAAGACGCTGCGGCGCACCCAGGTCGCGAAAGATCGCCACCACGGCGGAAGGATCGGTCGCGGCCACCACCGCGCCCAGCAAAAGTGCCGGAAGCAGCGGCGCGGCAAAAAGCCAATGGAGCGAATAGCCGACGAAGAGCGTGCAGATCACGACGCCGATCACGGCGAGAACGAAGATCGCGCCGATCTCGTCGAAAAGCCGGCGCACGTCGATGGTCAGCGCGCCGGCGAAAAGCAGCACCGGCAAAAAGACGTAGAGGAAGACGTCGGCCGTCACGTCGAAGTTATGGAGGCCGACGATCAGGTCGCTGCCGGTGCCTAGGCCCAACTCACGCTGCGGCAGCAGGGTCAAGGAGCCGAGGAGGATACCGAAGACGGCCAGCAGCACGTTGCTGGGCAGCTTCAAGCGGTCGGAGAGCGGCAAGAGAAAGCTGATCACCACGAAAAGGACGGACACCAAGAGCACCGTTATGATGAGTTCCGTCATGGTTGCGTCGTCTTGTCCCAATGTGGCCGGCGAACACAGCTTATAGACTAGGCCGGCAAGCGGCCAGATATCTCGACCGGCAATCGCGCCTTGGGCCGCCGCGGCAAGCTGTTAAGATGCAGGCCGCAAATTTACCTTGGGAACCATTGGCCCGTGACGACACCGCAAATTACGCTGCTGGTCATTTTGCTGGCGCTTTTCCTGCTGCTGCTCTGGGGACGCTGGCGCTACGATGTCGTGGCCTTCTCGGCGCTGATGGCCGCCGTGGTGAGCGGGATCGTGCCCGCAAACGAGGCCTTTTTGGGCTTCGGTCATCCGGCCACGGTCACGGTGGCCGCGATACTGATCTTGAGCCGGGCCCTCTTGAATTCCGGGGCAACGGACTTTGCCACCCGGTTGATCCGCCCGGCCGAGGCCCGTCAGGGCACCCACATCGCATCGCTTGCGGGTATCGCCGCCGGCCTGTCGGCCTTCATGAACAATGTGGGCACCTTGGGGCTCTTGCTCCCCGTCACTCTGCAGTCGGCAAAGCGCGCCGGCCGCGCTGCAGGTCTGCTGCTCATGCCGCTGTCCTTCGGCGCCATCCTGGGCGGTCTCATCACCATGATCGGGACGCCGCCCAATATTATCGTCGCCACTTACCGCGCCCAAGTCGCCGGGGCGGAGTTCAGCATGTTCGACTTCACGCCCGTCGGCCTGGTCACGGCGCTTGCCGGGGTCGCTTTCATCGCCTCGTTCGGCTGGCGCCTGATCCCCGAGAGCGCGCGCAGCGGCGGCGCCGATGCCGGTCTCCTGGACATCGAAAACTACATCACCGAGCTCGTGGTGCCCGAGGATTGCCCGCAGATCGGCAAGACCCTCAAAGAGATCGAGGAACTGACCGAAGACGTGGAAGCCGTGGTCGTCGACCTCATCCGCGGCAAGCAGCGCTTTTCCGGCGCCGCCTGGCAAAAGCAGTTGGCCGCCGGAGACGTGCTCAAGATCGAAGCCGGGCCCGAGGCGCTCGATAAGTTCCGCAGCAAGGTGGGCCTGGAGTTGGCCGATAGTGCCGCAACCAAGACTCCGACAAAAAAGGAGGAAGATCTCTCGTTGGCTGAAGCCGTCGTGGCGCCGGGATCGCGCCTGGAAGGCCGGCGGGTCGGGGGCTTGCGCCTTTTCCGCTACCGCGCCGTGGCGCTGCTGGCGATCTCGCGCCAAGGCAAACCCTTTCGCGGCAGGCTGAAAGACTTCGTCATCCGGCGCGGCGACGTGCTGCTTCTGCACGGCGACGCCGACCGGCTGCCCGATGCCATCGCCGCGGCCGGCT
>Ga0102949_1000054_pt1 | contig 10942 bp, 9 predicted proteins | sample SalPon2A_B_D1_MG_FD_78503 | JGI IMG/M metagenome (GOLD analysis project Ga0102949, IMG submission 78503) | Soil microbial communities from South San Francisco under conditions of wetland restoration - Salt Pond MetaG R2A_B_D1_MG | ecosystem: Environmental > Terrestrial > Soil > Wetlands | place... | reverse complement strand
GCCGGCCCCTTCAAAGAGCTGCGCGCCGTGTTCTCGGTGCATCCCGAGCCCTTCACCGTGATTGCCCGCGCCGATTCCGGCATCAAAACCTTCGACGACCTGAAGGGCAAGCGCGTCAACATCGGCAACCCCGGTTCGGGACAGCGCGGCACCATGGAAGTGATCATGGAAGCCAAGGGCTGGACCATGGACGACTTTGCCCTGGCGTCCGAGCTGAAGTCGGCGGAGCAGTCGCAGGCACTCTGCGACAACAAGGTCGACGCGATCATTTTCACCGTTGGCCACCCGAACGGCTCGATCCAGGAAGCGACCACCTCTTGCGACTCGGTTCTGGTCCCGGTCACGGGCGAGGAAATCGACGCGCTGGTGAGCGAGAACTCCTACTATTCGAAAGCAACCATCCCCGGCGGGATGTACACGGGCAATCCCGACGACGTCGAGACCTTCGGCGTGCGCGCAACCTTCGTGTCTTCCACCAACACCGATGAAGAGACGATCTATCAGATCGTCAAAGCGGTCTTCGAAAATTTCGACCGCTTTAAGGGGCTTCACCCGGCCTTTGCAATCCTCGACAAGGAGGAGATGACTTCGGCCGGCCTTTCGGCGCCTCTGCATGACGGGGCGGTGCGCTACTACAAGGAAGCGGGACTTATCGAGTAAGGCGTGACGGTCAAGGTGCCCGCCGCTGCTGCCGGCGGGCACCTTGACGTCCACATCGTGAAAAAAGACCGTGAGCCTGCTCGCGGTTTCGGGAGCGCCATTTTGAGGGGGGAATTCGATGGCCGGTCAATCCACGCAGAACCCGGAGCATAGTGAAGGCCTAAGTCAGGCTGAGCTCGATGAGTTGGTGGCTGCCGCCGACACCGGGGCGCGCACACCCGCCGGTCCCGTCGGGACGCTGATCCTGCTCGTTGCCCTCGCCTGGTCGCTGTTCCAACTTTGGTTTGCTTCGCCGATCCCCTTTATCGTCGGCTTCGGCGTCTTCAACGACACCGAGGCGCGCTCCATCCATCTTGCCTTTGCTATTTTCCTTGCCTTTGCCACCTATCCCGCCGTGCGCACGCCGCTGCAGCTCGGTCTTGGCATAGGTGTTCCCGTTTTGCTCGCCGTGCTGTTCTGGACCGGCGCCAAGCAAGGGACGACGCTCTGGTATATCCCGGTCATCGCGGGCCTGCTCGTCGCCGCCATTCTCCTCGGTTCGCCGCGGGACAAAATCCCGGTTTGGGAATGGGTATTGGCGATCGCCGGTGCGGTGGCGGCGCTCTATCTCTTCCTCTTCTACAACGAAATTGCCGACCGCGTCGGCGCGCCCATCACGCAGGACTTCGTTTTCGCCACGATGGGTATCCTGCTGCTGCTGGAGGCGACGCGACGCGCGCTCGGCCCGGCCCTGATGATCGTGGCCACCTGTTTTCTGGTTTACACCTTCCTCGGCCCCCACATGCCGGAGATTATTGCCCATAAGGGCAACAACCTGTCGGAGGTCGTCAACCATCAATGGATCACCACCGAAGGCGTGTTCGGCATCGCCCTCGGTGTCTCGACCTCATTCGTTTTCCTCTTCGTGCTCTTCGGCGCGCTGCTGGACAAGGCCGGCGCCGGCAACTACTTCATCCAGGTTGCCTTTTCGCTGATGGGACATATGCGCGGCGGTCCGGCCAAGGCGGCGGTGGTCTCCTCCGCCATGACCGGCTTGATCTCGGGCTCTTCCATCGCCAACGTGGTCACCACCGGGACCTTCACCATCCCGCTGATGAAGAAGGTCGGCTTCTCGTCGGAAAAGGCGGGCGCGGTCGAGGTGGCCTCCTCGGTCAACGGGCAGATCATGCCGCCGGTGATGGGCGCAGCTGCCTTCTTGATGGTCGAGTATGTGGGCATCCCCTATTTCGACGTCGTCAAGCACGCCTTCGTGCCGGCAGTGATCTCCTACATCGCGCTGGTCTACATCGTGCACCTCGAAGCCATGAAAGCCGGCATGCAGGGTATGCAGCGGGCCTACGTCCCGAAACCCATCATCCAGCGTTTGATCGGCATCGCCTTTGGCATCGCTGTCATCTGCGCGCTCAGTTTCGCGGTCTACTACGGTATGGGCTGGATCCGGCCGGTATTCGGCGATTCGGCAGGCTACGTGATCTTTGCCTTCCTGACCCTGGTCTACCTGGCCCTGCTCTGGCTGTCGACCAAGCACCCGACGCCGGACATGGCGGACCTGGAAAAAACCGGTGCGAAACTGCCATTGCCGGGGCCGACGGTGAAATCCGGCTTGCATTTCATCCTCCCTGTCGTGGTGCTGGTCTGGGCGCTGATGGTGGACCGCCTGTCGCCCGGCCTCTCGGCCTTCTGGGCCTCGGCCTTCATGATATTCATCCTCGTCACCCAGCGGCCGCTGGCGGCGATCATGTCCGGGCGCGGCGGCGAAATCGCCGCTGAGATCGGCAACGGCTTGAAGGATCTCTTCGACGGCTTGATCAGCGGTGCGCGCAACATGATAGGCATCGGCATCGCCACCGCGACCGCCGGCATCATTGTCGGCGCGGTTAGCCAGACCGGCGTCGGGTCGGCCCTGGCGGACGTCGTCGAGGTTCTCTCCGGCGGCAGTATTCTGGCAATCCTGTTCCTCACGGCCATCTTGTCCTTGATCTTGGGCATGGGCCTGCCGACGACGGCCAACTACATCGTCGTGTCGGCGTTGTTGGCGCCGGTGATCGTCACCCTGGGCCAGCAGAACGGTCTGATCGTGCCGCTGATCGCCGTGCATCTCTTCGTCTTCTACTTCGGCATCATGGCGGACGTGACGCCGCCGGTGGGCCTGGCGTCCTTCGCCGCGGCGGCGGTGTCGGGCGGCGATCCGGTGAAGACCGGCGTGGTGGCCTTCTTCTACAGCCTGCGGACCGCGGCGCTGCCGTTCCTCTTCATCTTCAACACGGACTTGCTGTTGATCAACGTCGGCTACGTGCACGGCATCTTCGTCTTTATCGTGGCGACGGTCGCCATGCTGCTGTTCGCGGCGGCGACGCAAGGCTGGTTCCTGGCGAAGAACAAGATCTGGGAGTCCCTGCTGCTGCTGCTCGTGGCTTTCACCCTGTTCCGTCCCGGTTTCTGGATGGACATGATCTCACCGCCCTACAGCGAGCGGGAGCCGACGGCGATCATGGAGGCCGCTGCCAACACGCCCGTCGGCGAGGACCTGCGGGTGCGCGTTGCCGGATTGAACGATGTCGGCGATCCGATTCAGTTCGTCGCCCTCGTCAAGATCGGTGATCAGGCGACCGGTGAAGAACGCCTGGCGGCGGCCGGGATCACCCTGGCCGAGCGGGACGGCAAGATGTTCATCGACGACGTCGCCTTCGGCAGTCCGGCGGCGGACGCGGGACTCGATTGGGATCAGGAAGTCCTGCGGGTCTTGCAACCCAACGAACAGCCGACAAAGTACCTGATGTACATACCGGCGCTGCTCGTCTTGGCGCTGGTGGTCCTCATGCAGCGACGGCGCAACGGCGCCGCCGATCCCGCAACAGCCTAAAAGCGGAGTGATGCCGATGGCCGATATTCTTCTCGCAATCGATATCCAGCACGAGGCCTCTTGGCGGACGGCCTTGCCGGAGGCCGTGGCGCAAGCGCGCAACAAGGAGGCGACGCTACAGGTCTGCGCCGTGGTACCGGATTTCGGCATGTCCATCGTCGGACAATACTTTCCCGCCGACTTCGAGAAGGACGCGCTGCGCAAGGCCGGCGAGGAACTGCAGGCCTTCTGCCAGGCGAATATCCCGGAGGGCGTGGACTGGTCGGCCCATCTGGGACACGGCGACATCGACAAGGAGATCCTTCGCTTGGCCGAGGAACTCAAGGTATCGCTGATTGTCATGTCGTCCCACCAGCCATCCGAATTGCGCAGCCTGCTGGTGGGCAGTCATGCCGCCCACGTCGTCAACCACGCGCCGGTGTCGGTTTTGGTCGTGCGGTGATCTCGCGTCAAAGCCGTTTCAGCTCGACCCCGGCGGCGAGCACCTCGATCTCGCCGACCATGCCGGTTTTGACCGCGGCGTCGAAGTCCGCCTTTGCGGCGCCGGCATCGCCCTGCAACAGCTTGTCTTCGCCGAGATAGAAGAGTCCTTCGGCGTGCTGCACCTTTTGGACGTGGCGGTGGCCGCCCTTCGTCATCTCGGCGATGGCCTCCGGAGCGGTCTTGCCGAGCAGCAGGGAAACCACCGGGCCGGGCCAGCTCTCGAGATCGAGGGCCGCGGCGTTTTTCGCGAGCTGCGCCGCGGCGTTCTTGTCTTTGGCGCGGGTCTGGGACAAATAGAGCCAGATCACCGCATAGGCGTCTTTGCCATCGATCTTGACGGCCTCTTGAAAGCTTTTGACGGCGTCTTCGTAGTGGCCTTGAAAGAAACTCAGATGGCCGAGGTTTTCGCGGGCCAAGGTAAGATCCGGCTTTAGCTCGAGGGCGCGCTCGAAGTCCTTTCGCGCCATTTCGTCCTCGCCCTGGGAGAGGTAGAAGTAGCCTCGGTCGTTGAAACTCTCAGGGGCGGAGTCGTCGATTTCCACCGCTTGGTTCAGGTCTTGCAAGGCAAAGGCCGCATCGCCTTTTTCGGCGTAGGCGATGCCGCGGGCCCTATAGGCCTGATAGTAGTTTCCATCGTGCGCGATGGCAGTGCTGTAATCCTGAATGGCGAAGCCCAGGTTGCCGCCTTCTTGATAGAGCACGCCGCGGGCATAGAGGGCATCCGCGTTGTCCGGCTGCAGCTTGATCACCGCGGTGAAGTCTTGGATGGCGTTCCAGTCCTGCCGCAGGGCGGCATAGGCCCGACCGCGATTGTAGTGCGCTATGATTTGGTCAGCCGACCCCAGCTTCGGATCGGCCAGGCACGTCGTATAGGTCGCGACCGCCTTTTTGAGGTCGCCCGCCTTCTGTGCGTTCAAGGCGTCGTCGCAGACGGCCTTTTCGTCGGCCAGAGCGGCGAGGGGAGGCATCACGGCAAAGGGGGCGACAACGACGCCAAGGACGACGAGCGCATATAGTTTCCGCATAGGCAAGACCTCCGGATTCTTCGCGCGCTCTGCCGAAATGCGCGCCGGCCCTGAAAAAATCGCCCCCGCGGGCGGGGGTGGCGGACATCTATTATCAGGTGCATCGGTGCTGTCAAAGCAATTGCAAAGCGCCGGCCCCTCTCCTCCGCGATTCTCGGCACGGCGGCCCGGCAACGAAATCTTCATACGATCGTGGCTGCGTATCCGGGTTAGATCGTGTAGGCTAAACAGTCTGTATGGCGATTTTTGTCTGGAATCCGACTTGCCAGCGACCGATGAGAAACATTTGCCGGGCCCGAGCGGCTCCAAATTGAGCCAGTTCGTCGAGCCCATTCCCTTCGTGTTGGTGCACGTGCTCTGCTTGGCCGCGATTTGGACCGGGGTCGGCATCGGCGATCTTTTGATTGCCGTTGGGCTCTACGGCATCAGGATGTTCGCCATCACCGCCGGCTATCACCGCTATTTCTCACACCGCAGCTTCAAGACCGGCCGCATTTTTGCCTGTGTCTTGGCCTTTTTGGCCCAGACCTCGGCCCAGCGGGGGGTTCTTTGGTGGGCCGGGCACCATCGCCAGCACCACCGGCGCTCCGACAGCGAGGGCGATCCCCATTCGCCGCTGGTGAGCGGTTTTTGGCATGCCCATGTGGGGTGGATCTTTGCGCCGGCGCACCAAGAGAGCGATTTGGAAAGCGTGGCGGATCTGGCCAAGTATCCGGAGCTTCTTTGGCTCGACCGGCATCCCTATCTGCCGGCTTTTCTCATGGGTTTTGCGGCGTGGCTGCTGGCCGGCTGGTCGGGGCTCGTGGTGGGCTTCTTCTGGTCCACGGTGGCGCTGTGGCACGCGACCTTTTCGATCAATTCCCTGGCTCATGTGATCGGGCGCAAGCGCTACGTGACCGGCGACCAGTCGCGGAACAATCTATGGCTGGCCCTGTTGACCTTCGGCGAGGGGTGGCACAACAATCACCATCACTATCAAAGTGCAGCCTGCCAGGGGTTCCGCCGCTACGAGGTCGACGTCACCTATTACATTCTAAAAGCGCTTTCGGCGCTCGGCCTGGTTTGGGGGTTGCGGCGCCCGCCGGCCCATGTGGTTTCCCATAATCAAATGCTGCGCCGCGAGGTGCTGGAAAAAGCCGCCGGCCAACTGGCCGCCAGCTATCGGGTCGAGCATATCGTTGCCGAACTCGAGGGTCAGATGCGCCAATTGGCGCCCAATCTCTACGACCGCATTGAGGATTTGCGCACGGGCCTGGTGGAGTTCTTCGGCAACTGGGGTCAGCAGTGGGACGACAAGGTGGCGCGGGCGCGGCGCGATCTGGACGAGCTGATTTCGACGCTGCATCTCTCTGAAATGCCGAGCAAGGTGGACCTGATCCGCCACGCCAGCGCGATGTTCGCCGCCACCCCCTCCATGAACGATATCGTCGAGCGCAGCCGGCAAAAGCTCCTGGACCGGGTGCTTGCCGAACTGCTCGGGCAGCCGCGGGCGCTGCAGCGGGTCTCCCTATAGATATTGCGTCGCGCCGACGCGCCACTTGCCTTATTGTTGCCTGCCTTTTCTTGTGAGATCCGAGGCCGGGCTATGGGGTCTCGCGGTGCGTTTCGTCGGTGGGTCGGCTTGTGAGAATCTTCGAATGCCAGAACTGCGGTCAGCTTCTCTACTTCGAGAACATACGCTGCGAGCACTGCGGCCACGTGCTGGGGTTCGTGCCCGAGCAACTGCTGTTGGCGGCGCTGCAAGACGCGGGCGAGCCCTTGTGGCATCCCGTGGCGGCGCCTGACGAGACCTATCGTTTTTGCGCCAACGCTGCCCACGGCGTCTGCAATTGGTTGGTGCCGGCCGCGGGGGCGAACGACTTTTGCCGGGCCTGCAGCTTGAACCGGACCATTCCCGACCTCGATGTCCCGGGTCACCTCGTGCTGTGGCGTCGCCTGGAGAATGCGAAGCATCGCGTGGTTTACGGTTTGCTGCGCTTGGGCCTGCCGCTGGCGAGCAAGCAGGACGAGCCCGAGCGGGGCCTGGCCTTCGATTTCCTGGCCGCGCCGGGTCCCAGCTTCTGGGAGGGTCCGCAGGTCGTCACCGGACATAGCCAAGGCCTGATCACCATCGATCTCGCCGAGGCCGACGATGCGGAGCGCGAGCGCCACCGGCAGAACATGGCGGAGCCCTATCGCACGATCATCGGTCACTTCCGCCACGAGGTCGGGCACCACTACTGGGAGCGTCTGGTTCGCGACAGCTCACGTGCCGAGGCTTTTCGTGGCTTCTTCGGCGACGAGCGCGTCGACTACGGCACGGCCTTGGAGCAGCACTACGCCAGCAGCCCCCAGCCGGGCTGGCAGAACGACTATGTCAGCGCCTATGCCAGTGCCCACCCCTGGGAGGATTTCGCCGAAACCTGGGCGCACTATCTGCACATCGTCGACACATTGGAGACGGCGAGCGCCTTCGGCCTGGGCATCCGGCCGGCGCTGGGGCCGCGCGAGCTCTTGACGATGGAGATCGATTTCGATCCCTACCAGCAGACCGACTTCGAGCGGCTGATCGAGGCCTGGCTGCCGCTGACCTATGCGGTCAACAGCCTCAATCACAGCATGGGCCAGCCCGACTTCTATCCCTTCGTCCTGTCACCGACGGTCATGGACAAGCTGCGCTTCGTCCACGACCTGATCCATGGCTAGAGCAGACAAACGCGGATTGCCGGTTTCGGCATGGCGCTGCTGGTCGGGAGGAGAGAGCTGTCTCTAGGGGGTCTTTATCCGCGAGCTTCGGTATATCAGAACTCGGCTGACAGCTTGTCCATGCAGGCGCGCGCCAATTGACGGTCGGGATCGCTCGAACCCGGCATGGTGGCCCAGCCCGCCTTCATGAGAATATCGCTGCGCTTATAGCTGCTGGCTTCCTTCAACGCGGCAAGTGTTTCTGCCGTCTTCGGGTCGCGCTGCGACTTCTCGATACAGATCGGCACCAAGGCGGCAACGACCTCGGTCCGCGCTTGATCCGAAGCCATGCGCGCGGCCGTGCCGCCGGTGACCCATCCGCCCCAACCGAAGCCGACAATTGCAAGTGCGACAGCGCCAACGGCTGCACCGTAAAGTGCAGGCTTAAATGATTTCGATATTTGCATTAGATTATGTCCTTCAGTGCGAGAAAAATATTTTTCTCACTATAAATAATAGTATAAAGAATATTATATTTTTGTCCACATATTTATGTATCCAGCAATAATTCAGTACATATTATTTATTGCAATCCGGATCCTCTGCGCTTTCCCGGGAATGGAAATGAAAGCTTTTGATGCGAGGCATCAATGAGGGGGCGCTGGCCACGCCGAGCGGCGACCGTGCGTTTCAGAAATCGTCGGCGCACAAGACGTAGGCGTCCTTACGGCCGCGTGCATAGGCCTTGCGGGCGGTCTCGTAAATATGCGGCCGCGCGGCATCGAAAGCATCCAGATAGCCCGCTTCGTCGTGCGGTGTCTTTGCGGTCAGCTTGCGGAGCGTTCCGACGTCCAGAAAGAACGAGATTTCCAACGCACTGTCGTAGCCCCAAAAACAGATTTGCTGCCGCCTGGCATTGTAGCACCGGCTTGCATTCGGGAAATTGAGAGACGCCATGGCAAACCCTCTAGGAGGGGGATGCGGCGTTTGCGTCGTTGCTTTTCTTGGCGCCGACGCGGGGCGCCGCTCTCCGCGCGGGCTGCATCCTGCCGTATCGCGTTTCGGCGGGTTTAGCGCCGCAGCTGGGGCAAACCGCCTTCGCCTTGCCCAAATCGTAGTATTTTGCCTCGCATTTCGGGCAGCTGTGCTTTTCGCCGCGATCCGATGCCTTCATTTTCTCGGTCCTTTCTGAGGTCTCCAATGGGCCTTCGATGTCCGCGCCGCGAAGGTTATCGATGCCCGATGCTCGATGGACGGGCATGCAGCGGAACGCCGCTTTTCCAGGTGCTCGAGCCTTTGCAGCGGGCGCAGATCCGCTCGCCGGCCCATTGGCTCGCAAAGGGCTCGCGACAGCGCAGACAACGTCGGCGTTTCGGCACGTCGCCGGGCGGCGGGTTCTCATCTGCGTCGACCACAAAAAGATCCTTCATGACGGGTCCTTTCCCTCGCGGCAGAACCGGGCGAGGTCTCTCAAGACTTGGTATCGGTTGCTTTCGGCGCGGGTCCCGGAATCGCTGCTGTTGCCGCCTGCGCAGCGGCAGCTTTGGGTGCGATGAGGACGGCCACGAAAATCGAACCGCAAAGGACCGGGGCAGAAATGCTCAAGGCATGAAGATAGTGGCCCTCGAGCGGTCCTTAGAGGTCATAACCATCAAGACTCGATATAACATATAGTGACGGCAAGATAATTCACAATAATAGCAGGTAATTATTTTTGAAAGATTCCTCGACGCCGTGAAATAGCCCCCGTGGAATATTTTCTTTTTTTCGCAGATTAATGTGCCGTATCCGGCCTATTATTTCTCTTCGAGTTGCTTGAAAGCCCAGGGTGGGATGTCGCCGCTGTTGGGCGGCGAGGTCGCCCAGGGGGCGTCTTGAAGGGCGAGGGCGTATCCGGCGTCGAAAGCGGCCTGCATCTCCACCGGATCGAAGGCGAGCACGTCGTTGCCGATTTCGACGTCGTCCGGGATGCCGACCATCCTGTAGCTGTAGCCCAGCAAGCGGGTGCCGAAGTAGGATCTGGTCAGTGCCGTCTGCATGGACTGCTCCATCATGACGCTCACCGTGGTCGCCGCGATGTTGCCGAGGGCACGCACTAAAGCCCTGGGCGGCTGGGTGACCTTGCCGTTGTCGATCAGATAGAGCGTGCCCGGACCGTAAAGCGGCGGGTTGGGTCTTTCCGTGCCCATCATGCCCGGCACCACCAGGTTGGAGCGGGCCGCCCCGTCGACGAAAAGGTGGCCTTCGATCTCGACCGGCGGAAAGACGATGGGAAAGGAGGCGGAGGCCAGCAGGGCGCTGCGGTAGAGTTCCAGATCGCCGGCCTTGGCAATCAACGACAGATTCCAGACCCAGGTCTGGCCATAGTCGATATTGGTGGTGCCGACAAACAGCATGCGGTTCTCGTCGTAGGCCGCGGCGACGCGCGCCAAGGTCTCCGCCGTGATGTACTTGGCGATCATAGCGCGCAGCGGCGCGGTGTCCTTGAGCGAATCGGTTCCGGAGAGAACGTCGAAGACCCCTTTGTCTTGGTAGATGTTCGCACTGGTGACCTGGGTGTACATCTCTTCCAGGGCTTCATCGTCGGCCGGGGTGCCGAGAAGAGCGTGGGTGGCGAGCAGGGCGCCGGTGCTGACGCCGGCGACGATATCGAACTGCGGCCGCCGACCGCTTTTGCGCCAGCCCTTCAGGAATCCGGCGCCGAAGGCACCGTTTTGGCCGCCGCCGGAAAGCGAGAGAATCTCCAAGGCATGGCCGCTCTTGCGCTCCAGGTAGCGGACAAAATTGTCGCCGGGAACGCTTTGGACAGCGGCATAGATCGGCGACAGCCGGGTGGGATCGAATGGCTCGTTGCCATTGGGAAGCGACGCAAACTTGGGCTCATGGGTTGAGAGGACCCGCTCCGGCGGCGAAGTGCAGGCCGATAGAAGCAGGAGGGCGAGGCAGGCCTGGAGAAAGGGTAAGATCTTACGAGTCATGGTCTTTCGTCTCTCGAACAATTTCGCCGGCGCGGTGAAATCTAGCATTTTGAGACCGTGCTGCCAGAGAAAACGTCCCGGCCCGCGGGCCGAAGAAAGGATCGCCGGCGAACCTTGCAGCGGCCGCGCCGAGGCCAATGCACAGACTGCGCGCTGTCCAAGAGTTGCTGGCGAGGAGCTGCAGGGGCGAAATGTCAAGTTGCCGGAAAACCTCGACCGGCTGAGGGCCTCGGTCGCGCGGTGTCGTTGCGATCTGACGCAAGGTGACG
>Ga0102949_1000053_pt1 | contig 10992 bp, 10 predicted proteins | sample SalPon2A_B_D1_MG_FD_78503 | JGI IMG/M metagenome (GOLD analysis project Ga0102949, IMG submission 78503) | Soil microbial communities from South San Francisco under conditions of wetland restoration - Salt Pond MetaG R2A_B_D1_MG | ecosystem: Environmental > Terrestrial > Soil > Wetlands | place... | reverse complement strand
CAATTGGCAACTCGCTGGAAAGCACGAAGTTACATTACGCATACCCGACTTTGGCCGGCAGTTTGTTTCTGGCAATCGCGATCTCCCTGCTGGGCTGGTGGCGACCGGTATTTTTCGACAACAATAAATCGGGGCCAAAGTGGGCCCTCATCCTGCCAATCGCGATGCTGGTTCTTTCCGGCCTGATGTTTGCCACGATGAATATTGAAAACGCGACGGCACAATTGGTCATGTGGAGCCTGTTTGGCGCGCTTGGCGTCGGATTCGGTGAGGAAGTCGTGACGCGTGGCACGCTGATCGTAAGCTTGCGCAGCAAGTTCTCGGAAGTCAAAGTCTGGTTCTGGAGTACTTTGCTTTTCGCGGCCCTTCACATTCCCAACGCCTTTTTCGGTGTTCCCTGGGAATCCGTGCCGGTGCAGTTTGTCATGACGTTTATTATGGGGTCTGCTTTTTATGCCGTGCGCCGCTTGACTGGTACGCTCATCTGGCCATTAGTATTGCACGGGCTCTGGGACTCAGCAGTTTTCCTGCCACGTGCAACGGGCGTTGAAGGTTCCCTAATGGCTTTCCTGGTGTACCCGATTGCCATTACGTTGGCCATCGTAGTGATACGCAGGAACCGGAATGTAGGCAGGGCGGCGTAGCGACGGAACTAAAAAGAATTGGGGTCGGGGCAGGAGCGTTTTTTTTGATCCCAAGTGTTCCTTTAGCTGCGCAGGGCAATCCGTCGCTGCAACAGAGGAAAAACGAATGTCTGGCATAGAGAGAAGTCAGCCATAATGCGCATTGTCGTGCACAACAATCACTTTCAGGACGAGTCACAGGTACACGAGGAGATTGCTGCAGAGCGGCTCCACCCTGTCGCCATGCAGTGGTAAAAGCCAGGACACCCATGTTTTGCGGTTAAAAAGTTATGGGCATCCAATCGTGTTCAATAGTTATTTTTTAGTAGAAGGAAGTGACGTTGCCTCGGCTTCAGGCCGTGTCGATCGTCACTGGTTCGATGGAATGCCAAGTTGCTCTCCGATTCATGTCAGTTCACCCTCCAGGTAGTGCCTGTCAGTTTTGGTGAAAATTATTATAGCGGCTTGGATAGGGTTCCGGGGCTCAGGTCAGATCGGCAGATAAATGAGTCTCGCTTCCCTGCTCCCGCCGCAAGCGGCAGCGCAGGCGAGAGCGTACGCCCTTGATTGCCAGCGCTTTGCTCGCTCGCCCAACCAGGGTCGGCAGGTCGCCTTCGGCTCCATGGCTTCGCTTTATCAATCAGGTCTCCCGTGCGGGATGATAAGTTTGCTTATCGAATTAAAGTCGTAATTTCAGGCAAAGCTCGTTGATTTTTATTCCTTGCGGGGATAAATTTTGTAGTCTGGCTGGTGAACCTTCAAAATCAAACCTGATCACCTCGGGTTCCGTCTCTGGGTTTTGAAGATCAATCAAAGCACGGTGGATTGCGCGGCGACACTTTAGATAGTGTGCGCCCCATGTGACGATAAGCGTATTGACACCAGCTAAATAACGGAACGAAGTAAGGGAAGACATCCAGGCTTGAAAGGGGAGGCTTGTAGTAAGTGAAATCAGGGCAGAGTAATGAAAAAGCTGAAATGCGTTACATCGATTTGTCTGTTTGGAACAAATCTTATTCGGCTGAACGACAAACCCTACCATCTGGGAATTTCCGGTGCGACGAAACGCTTGTTTCAGTACCTGCTGATCTCACTTGGCCATGACTCACGCCGTGAATACCTTGCAGAGTTATTCTGGCGCAATGCCACTCCCGACAAACAGCGTTCGGCCCTGAACTCAGCCATTTGGCGCATCAAACGCCAACTTTCGGGCCTGTCGGGGATCGAGATCGTTTCGCATGGGCCAACGATTGCTCTGCAGTTGGGTTCCGATGTGAACGTAGATTCCCTGGAATTAGCTGAAATCGTTCACTCCATATCACAGGACGAGCTGATGAGTGAACAGATGGCGCAGCGTCTGCACCTCGCCCTGGATCATTGTGATGCGCCGTTTCTGGATGGGGTGAATTCCGAGTGGGTCCTGAGCGAGCGTGAACGGCTTTTCAATTTACAGATTCGCGGCATGATCACCTTGATGCACTGGCTGGGCCAAAAGGGGCGCTACGAAGACGCGCTGGAAATTGGTCGCCGCTTGCTGGATATCGATCCGGCCAGGGAAGCGGCGCAGTGTGAAATGATGTTGTTGTATGTACTCAACGGCCAACGCGCCCAGGCAATACGCCAATATCATGTTTTCCGTTCCTGGCTCAAACGCGAGTTGGGCATCGACCCGATGCTGGAAACGAAAGTGCTGTATGACTTTATCCGCATGGGAATGAACGACGAGAAATCCCACTCACTTTCGCACACCCTGGATCATAAAACCGGCGAAGCGAAAGCGCAGTCCATCCGGATGTTGCTCAATACCATGAGCCGTTCGCGACGCGAATTATACGAAGCATTCAATAGCCAACTGCTCTAAGCCGCGTTCTCCGCGCATCTTCATTCCTAGCTTTCTTACCTCTGCCCGTCCGTGGTTGTGACCATCCGGTGATGGAGCTGTGATGACTCGGTGATACCCGGGTGTCTTTTTGCAAAGCCCACCGAAATTACCGGGCAACCAAAGCACCATCGGCTCGAAAGAAGCGTCCGTTAACCTTGCCATCGATACCTGCCAGCCCGGTCCGTTAAGTATCGGAGTTTGCTGGTTGGTGGATCATTGACGAGACGCATTCTTTGATAGCTGAAAACCATTCTGCCGCCGGCCCAGTTTTGGATGATGTTCATTCCTTCGTGCTGCGTGTCAGCCTCAATCGTGCGCATGGCGGGCGCGGCCGGCCCCGTCCGCAGTTCAAATTGGAGCACGTAAACACACAAACCAGTGTTCGCAGTAATCGTCTTGAAGAAATACTTGAACAGCTGAAAGTTCAGGTCAATGACATTTTTTCCGGGTTTGAATTTAACGGAGAGCATTAACTCTTCGGCCACATCCTGCATGGAGGGATTTTGATGAGCGTTCCACGGACCTACCCCGGCGTGTACATAGAAGAAGTTCCCAGCGGAGTGCGCAGCATTACGGGTGTCGCTACTTCGATTACAGCATTCGTTGGCAGCGCGCTCCGGGGCGAGGAAAACGAACCGATCCTGGTGCAGAGTTTTGCCGAATACTCACGTCAGTTTGGTGAGCTCTCCGGCAGCAGCCCCATGGGTTTTGCCGTGAATCAGTTTTTCCGTAACGGGGGGCGCGATGCATTGATCGTGCGGGTCAGCAACGGCGGTGTGGCCGCCACCGGTGCGGCCGACACGCTGAACCTCGTTGCCGCCAGTTCGGGTGAATGGGGTGAGAACCTGTCGGTTTCGGTTACACATCCCGATGCGGCATTGAACCCGGATGCGGCTGCCAACGAAATGTTCAATCTGACCATTTCTGATAGCGGTACGGGCGTACAGGAAGTCTTCAACAATCTTTCTGTGCTGCCCAGTCACTCGCGATTGGCCACAGTGGTGCTTGAGCAGCAATCAAAACTGGTGCGGGTTTCGGGTGCATTACCCGGTGCGCGCCCTGCGCCGGTGGCCAACTCGGATTTCAACGCGGATGGCGATGACGGCGGAACCATTGGCGACGCGGATGTTTCGGCCCCCGCCCTTGAATCGGCTCGCGAAGGGCTGTGGGCGCTGGAAAAAGCCGGGCTGTTCAACCTGCTGTGTATCCCGCCCTTCACATTGGATGAGACCGGTGATGTCGGCGCTCAGACGCGGTCCGCTGCGTCAACCTATTGCCTGACGCGCCGCGCCATTTTTATCGCCGATCCACTCATTGCCTGGAACGAGGCCAGCGATCTGGCGGACGCGGCTGCCGGATTGTCGGGAGTGGATTGGGGTCTCGCCCGAAACGCCAACACAGCCACGTTTTTCCCCCGGGTTTTGCAACCCAACCCGCTGCAGGAAGGGCGCCTGGCCGAATTCGCTCCCGGCGGGATCATCGCAGGCATTATTTCCCGCACGGACGCCACGCGCGGTGTATGGAAAGCGCCGGCAGGCCTTGAAGCCACCCTGAGAGGCGTGTCGTCCCTGGCGGTCACACTGACCGACGGGGACAGTGGCGTTCTGAATCCCCTTGGGGTTAATTGCTTGCGCGCTTTCCCGGTCAATGGTCGCGTGGTATGGGGCAGTCGCACCCTGGTGGGCGCCGATCAATTGGCGTCTGAATGGAAATACCTGCCCGTGCGCCGCACCGCGCTCTACATCGAAGAAAGCCTGTATCGCGGAACCCAATGGGTGGTATTCGAACCCAATGATGACCCTCTATGGGCACAGATTCGTCTGAACGTTGGCGCCTTCATGCAAAACATGTTTCGCCAGGGCGCCTTCCAGGGCACCAGCCCGAGGGAAGCCTACTTCGTCAAATGTGATTCAGAATCCACCACGCAAACGGATATCGACAACGGAATTGTCAATATCGTGGTTGGTTTCGCGCCACTCAAACCGGCCGAGTTCGTGGTGATCAAACTTCAACAGCTCTCCGGTCAAGCTGAAGCATAGGAGAAAACGATGGCTCAGTTCAGTGTCAACGCACAGCGCTTTGATCCTTACAAAAACTTCAAGTTCAGGGTCAAGTGGGACGGTCGCTACGTGGCCGGTATTTCCAAAGTGGGTGCACTCAAGCGCACCACCGACCCGGTTGAACACCGCGAAGGCGGTGATCCCAGCACCGTACGTAAGTCTCCAGGGCAGTCCAAGTATGAAGCCATCACGCTGGAGCGAGGCGTCACCCACGATCCGGAGTTCGAAAAATGGGCCAACAAGGTGTGGAATTTCGGATCCGGTCTGGGCGCAGAGGTTTCACTCAAGGATTTTCGCAAAGACATCATCATCGAGATGTACAACGAAGCGGGTCAGGTGGCTTTTGCCTACAAGGTTTATCGCTGCTGGGTCTCCGAATACCAGGCCTTGCCGGAATTGGACGCCAGCGCCAACGCCATTGCCATACAAACCCTGAAACTGGAGAACGAAGGCTGGGAGCGAGATTACGAGGTAAGCGAACCGACCGAGCCTGAATTCACCGAGCCCGCAGGTTAAAGCACGATGAATTCGCCTGAAGCCACTGAATTGCTGCATGCCTGGGAACTGGGTTTGGGCAAGCCCTTGCTGCAGCGGGCGCTGATCCTTCTGGCCGCCGCCCTTCCTGACAGCGATCCGCAGGCTCTGGCGCGCCTCAGCATCGGGCAGCGTGATCAACGGCTGTTGAGCCTGAGAGAACAGCTGTTCGGTGGTCAGATGCTGAACATTTCAGTTTGCCCCAACTGTGAAGAGCCGGTCGAATGGGAGAACCACACCGGCGAATTCCTCTCGCCACCCGCCGCGAAGGCCTCCGCCGTAGCCAATGAGTTTGAAGTGACATCGGACGGCTACGCGTTGCGGTTCCGATCGCCCAACAGCCTGGATCTCGCCGACAAGGCCGAAGCCGAAGACCTTGAATGGGCGCAACGGGACTTGCTGGCGAACTGCCTGATTGAAGCCAAAAAATCGGGTGTCGAATGTGACTTCGACAGCTTGCCGGGTACCGTTCAAGAGCGGCTGCTTGACGAGATCGAGGCACGGGATTCTCTGGCTGATATTCGCATTGAACTGAGCTGCCCGGAATGTTCGCACCGCTGGGTCGCGCTTTTTGATATTGCCGATTTTCTTTGGAAAGAAGTTAACGGCTGGGCGGTTCAGATGTTACAGACCATCGCCCGGCTGGCGGCCCTAACCGGCTGGAATGAACGGGAGATTCTGAGGCTCAGCCCGGTTCGAAGGCAACTCTATCTGGGCATGCTGGAATGATGAGCCGGTTTCTGCGCAACCTCATTTACCGCCATTCTGAAACCCGTGTCGGTTCAGACCCGGGCCCTGTCTTGAAAAACCTGGTCCAGCCGCGGCTAAGATCGCGGTTTGAAACGGACTCATTGGCTGGCTCATCTACGACCGCTTTCGACGGGCTGTTTGAAACCGAAGCCCAGTACAAAGATGCAGCTCAGCTGCGCGCGGGACGGAACCCAAGGGAAGAAATTTCAAAGCGGGCAAATGCTGAAGCCCGAATGGCGCGGCCGGAAGTCCTGGCTCGAAGCACCCGATTGAACCATCAAGCGGGCGCGGAAACGTCCGAATCACAGCAATCTGCGCACGCCGAACGGACTCCAGGCAGCTCCCAATTTGCCGCCGGGCCGGACCGATCGCTGCCTTCACGGCACGAATTCAGTAGGCGTATTCGCGCCATTGAGGACATTCTGCATCACTCACAGTCTCCGGTATCGGACAGGAGCCCGGTCGTTGCCGCAGAGCGCGACGTTCAAGCTGCAGTGCATGCCATGAAACATCCGTCCGGGCAAGCGGAGCCCTCTGACGCCCAGCCCGGAGCTGCAACGGCCAGGCCCGGCATTGCATCGGCCTCTCCAGGCGCCGTGGGTCTGCTCAGATCCGGTTCACAACAGCTGCCAGCCTGGTTGAGTGAAATCGGAGCGGAGGTGCAGAACATTCGTCAAAAACACTTCGGCGCAACGCCGCCCGAACCCACCGTGAACGTATCCATCGGGCGGGTGGAAATCCGCGCCGCGCGAACGCCGACTGCAAAGCCATCGCGGACGTCTGACCTTAAAACCGGAATCATGAGCCTTGAAACCTACCTTGAACGGCGAAACGGACGGGTGTCATGAGCAGCCCGGCCGCTTTGGCGACGGTTACCGCCACACTGCAGAACCTGCTTACGGACGTGACGCCCAACGTAACCACCCAGCCGCCCAGCGTGGCGCGTAACGGCGGCAATGGAGAGCAGATCAATATCTTCCTGTACAGCACCCACTACAATTCCGCATTCCGCAATGCTCCGATGCCCCACCAATCGCGCAACGGAGAGCGATCACCTCCGCCCATGCCCCTGGTGTTGAAGTACCTGATCACTTCATACGGTTTGAACGACGACGATATTTCCGGCCAACAGCTCATGGGGCATGCCATGAGCATGCTGCATGACCATCCGCTGCTGCACAAATCGGACATTGAAGGAATCACGCCGGATTCCCGTTTGCACGAACAACTGGAGCGGGTCCGTATCACCCCGGACACGCTGTCGTTGGACGATATGTCCAAGCTGTGGTCGAGTTTCCAGTCCGCGGAATACCGCCTGTCCGTGGCCTACGAGGTATCCGCGGTCCTGATTGAAAGCAGCCGCCCGGCGAAGACGCCTTTGCCGGTGCTCCAGCGCGGCAAAGAGGATCGCGGAGTGGCAGTTCAGCCCAACCTGATACCGCCTTACCCAATGATTGAATCCATCGATCTGCCCGACCAGCAGCTCAGTGCCGTAGCTGGTGACAACGTGAAATTCACTGGCCACCACCTCCTGGGCGATACAGTAACCGCTTTGTTTTCACACCCGCTGCTGGCTGATGCGATTCCCGTTCCCGCTAACCCGGGCGGCACGGAAACAGAGGTCAATATTCAGCTTCCCAACAACCCGACCGACTGGGTGGCCGGCGTCTATTCGGTGGTGCTGCTGATCACCAGGGCGGGTGAGCAGGACAGAACGACCAACGCACTGGCCGTATCCATTGCCCCGCAGATTCAGACCATTGCCCCGCCAAACCCGATTGCCACGGTGGCGGGCACGGCCAGCATCACTCTCACCTTCAATCCGGAAATTCTCGGCACCCAGCGCGCCAGCCTGTTGCTTGGTGATCGTGAAGTCATGGCCGATGACCATCCCGCTCAGACCGGAACCTTGAATTTCTCAGTGGCCAAAGCACCGCTTGGAAACCGCCACATTCGTCTGCGTATTGATGGGGTGGACAGCCTGCTCGTGGATCGCAGCGCCACCCCGCCGGTGTATGACAACGCCATGCTGGTGAACATCACATGAACGAGCAGACGCACTGGATGGACATCAACGAGCGCTTCCTGGCTGCCATGGCAACCCGGGTTCGTCTTCGCCTGCAGCGCATGGCGGGGCCTGCGTTACGTTGCACGCCTCGCGCAGACGCATCAAGTGAAAGTGACCCGGAGCCAGGCTGGGAAGAAAGACTGCAACAGGTGGAGCAGGAAATGCAGCAGTTGGAGCAGCATGACCCGCCCCCGGCTCTCATGTTGCTGGCTGAACGGCTGGGCCTGACCGCCTTCGAATGCGAGGTTCTGGCGCTGTGCGCAGCCGTCGAGCTGGATACGCGGATTGCGGGTTTGTGCGCCGCGGCGCAGGGGGATGGCAATCGGCCCTATCCAACTTTTTCACTGGCCTTTTCACTGTTCGACAACCCGGACTGGGGCGCCTTGTCACCCCATTCGGCACTGCGGCACTGGCGCTTGATTGAAATCAATCAACCCGGCTCACAAACCCTTTCAGTTGCGGCCCTGTCAGCCGATGAACGCGTGGTCAATTACCTTAAAGGGCTCAACTACCTCGATGACCGCATCACGCCCTTGATTGACCCGGTCCGCGCGGAAGCAGCGGAGCGGCCCTCAGAACACCACGCGCTGCCGCCTTCGCAGCAGCAACTGGTGGACCGGGTTATCGCCCACATTTCAGGAAACCGCAACGAGGAGCGGCGACCTGTGATCGAACTGCGGGGACGGGACGCAGAAAGCAAACGCTTGATCGCCGCGCGGGCGTCTGCGTCGCTGGGCCTGAACCTCTACCGCATGGATATCCGGTCCCTTCCCGGTCAAACGGGTGATTTCGAAATTTTTTCCCGGCTTTGGCAGCGTGAATCCCTTCTCCTGCCCATCGCCTTGTTTATCGACACAGCAGCAGATGAGCAGCACAGCATTTTGCTGAATCGCCTGCTGGAACGTAATGTCGGAACCGTCTTTCTGAGTGTAAAAACACAGATAGCGGAACGGTCTCGCCACCGCCTTTTAATTGAAGTTAACAAGCCCAGCCCACAGGAACAGCATGACCTGTGGGCCGAACATCTCCCGGCCGCGGGCCACGAAACGCCCCGTCGCTTGTCCGAGCAGTTTTCCTTTACCCGAAGTGAGATCATCCATCTGGTTTCCGGTTGCAAAAACGTCAACGGGAATCTCAAGTCGGAATTGTGGCCGGAATTGTGGCATGCATGCCGCGTTACAGCGCGCGTCGGAATGGAACAACTGGCGCAAAGAGTTGAGGCAAAAGCCACCTGGGAGCAGTTGGTTTTGCCCGGCGATCAAACCGCCTTGCTTCAACAAATTGCCGAACAGGTGCGTTGTCGCCACCGCGTATACGAGGATTGGGGGTTTCGCCAACGCATGAACCGGGGCATGGGTATCAGCGCCTTGTTTGCCGGTGAAAGTGGCACCGGTAAAACCATGGCTGCCGAGGTCATTGCCAACACCCTGGGGCTCGACCTGTTTCGCATTGACCTGTCTGCCGTGGTCAGCAAATACATCGGGGAAACCGAAAAAAACCTTCGTAAACTCTTCGAAGCGGCGCAGGACAGCGGGGCCATCGTATTTTTTGACGAAGCCGATGCCCTGTTCGGAAAACGCAGCGAAGTCAAAGACAGCCACGACCGCTACGCCAATATCGAAATCAACTTCCTGCTGCAGCAAATGGAGTCCTATCAGGGCCTGGCCATCCTGGCCAGCAATATGAAGGCCTCCCTGGACAAGGCATTCGTGCGGCGCTTGCGCTTCATCGTGGACTTTCCGTTCCCGGGAAGGGAACAACGCCTGGAGATCTGGCAGAAAATCTTTCCCCCCGAAACTCCGGTGGAGGAGAAGTTTGACTTCCCGCGCCTGGCCAGGCTGAACCTGACCGGCGGCAATATCCACAATGTAGCGATTAACGCCGCTTTCCTGGCCGCACAGGCAAACACCCCCGTTACCCTGCCGCTCGCACTGGAAGCGGCCCGTGCTGAATTCAGAAAACTGGAGCGGCCGGTCAAGGATTCAGATTTCTCCTGCCGCCCGGGACTGGAGGCCGTGTTATGACCGTCCGGCTGACCATTAACCGGCTGGTGGTCGATGACGTTGACATCCCTGCCGAGTCCATCAGCGAATTCCAGAACCGCGTTGAAACTGCGCTTGCCGGGCATGTTCAGGAAGTGGGAGCCACCGGGTTCGCGCAGTCCTTACATGCGGGAAGACGGATAGACGGGGGTTCAATATCACTTTCATCCGATGCCGGGCCGGACGACATCGCCCAACAGATCGGCGATGCGGTCTTCAGAGGCATTACTACCTGATGGCAAACTCATGGAGCTGAAGAAAGCGGCAAAAACCCCGAAGCCTGCGCGGATGAATCCTCTGTCAGGAAAACCCGTTTTGCAACGCAAATGTGCCTGCGGTCAAAGAACCCAGGCGGCGGAAAAATGCGCTTCCTGCGCCGCTGGCCACAAGTCCCTTAAGGTGGGCGCACCCAATGACCGGTTCGAGCAAGAGGCCGACCGGGTGGCACAGCAGGTGATGAGCACGGCGAGCCCAAGTGGCCGAGCAAGCCAGGTTTCCGCGACCGCCCCTTCTATGAAAACCCCTTTCCGGGTGCAACGAACGATTTCAAGCACGCCCGGCGGCGGCGCGCAGGCGGCAAATGCCGTTCGAACAATGACCGGCACCCTTGGGCGTCCGCTGGACCGGTCGACCCGGGATTTCATGGAACCGCGCTTCGGGCGGGATTTCAGCACGGTCCGGGTCCACACTGGCGCCCGGGCTTCCGAGTCGGCCCGGGCAGTCAATGCGCGTGCATTTACGCTGGGGCAACACATTGTGTTTGCCGACAGCGCCTACGCGCCTGATAGCGGGCCCGGCCGCAAACTGCTCGCCCATGAGCTCACCCATACCGTTCAGCAGGGGGGTGGCGGAGACCATCTGCAGCGTTTGGTGGAGGTTCAGCCCGATAACACTGCTGCAAACGACATACTCGGACAGTTCAATTCCATTTGTTCGGATGGAAATTTCACGGTTGATGCGAACAACCGGATTCAGTCCAACTGCTCGTCAAGCAGCCCGGGCTGCTTGACGAGCAGTTGGACTGAATCCGGTT
>Ga0102949_1000052_pt1 | contig 11015 bp, 8 predicted proteins | sample SalPon2A_B_D1_MG_FD_78503 | JGI IMG/M metagenome (GOLD analysis project Ga0102949, IMG submission 78503) | Soil microbial communities from South San Francisco under conditions of wetland restoration - Salt Pond MetaG R2A_B_D1_MG | ecosystem: Environmental > Terrestrial > Soil > Wetlands | place... | reverse complement strand
GGTGCCGGTGGGAGCCACCGGCGAAGCGCTGTCACAGGCGAGGCCGAAGGTGAGCAGCAGGGCGAAGCACGAAAACGCGTAAGCGAGTCTCTTCCTCATCACGCCGAGTATACGGACCCGGAAGCCGGGCCGTCTATCCGCCTTTCGTCGAACGGTGGGTCTCAAACGAAACGGGGCCGGCTCTCGCCGGCCCCGTCCGGGTCAGTCGTGGTGGATGGTCAACTCGTCAAGCCGACTCGTCGTCGTCGTCCGCGTCGGCGCACTCCGGGTCGTCCGGGAAGTCGACCATCATGTCGCCGTCGTTGTCGATGCCGTCGGAGCACTCCGCGTCCACCGGCTCGACCGGCCCGACGTCGTTGCGGCAGGTCGAGTCGGCCGGCGTGTAGGCGAAGCCGTCCGGGAAGGTGACCGTGCAGGTGGTGATCCGGTCGGTCACCGTCACGTCCACCGCCGTCGGGATGAACCGCTCGCCCTGCGAGCCGTCGGCGTTGTCGTCGCACGGCTCGGTGGCGAACTCCGAACGCGGCAGGAAGGGCGTCCGCACCACCACCTGCGACCCGTTGGCCGCGGCCGAGACCTGGGTGGCCGGACGGCCGCCGAAGGTGGTCAGCACGTTGCCGAGGTTCTCGCCGGTGATCGTCACCTGGGTGTTGCCACCCTCCGGGCCCGAAGTCGGGTTGACCTGGAAGATCAGCGGTTCGAAGCCAAGGATCGTGTAGGTGTAGCTGAGGTCGCCACCCACCGGCGAAGCCACCGCACCCGTCTCCAGGTTGGTGACGCTCACCGTCAGCGTCGAGTTGCCGCAGATACCCGCCAGACCGGCGGTGCGGAAGACGATCTCGGTGCCGGTGACCGAGATCACCGACTGCTGGTCGCTGCCGAGCTCGACCTGCACCGGGGCGTCGAAGCCCTGGCCGAAGATGGTCACCGTGTCGCCGCCTCCGACCGGTCCACGGTCCGGCGAGATGCCGGTCATCAACACCTCGACGCCGTAGCGGAAGGCGTCGACGCGCGTGGCGGTCAAGCCGGAAGAGAGGTTGCGGACGCGGATCGAGACCGACTGGTTCTGCAGCGACTGTCCGAAGCCGGTGGCGGCCGGCGAACGCACCTGGATGCTGTTGCTGCTGACGTTGAGCACCTCGGCTTCGAGGAAGGTCCCCGCGGAGCCGAACTCGACCTGCACCGGCGGAGCGAACCCTTCGCCGCCAATCGACACCACCGTGCCGCCCTCGTTCGGGCCGGTGCCCGGGGTGACGGTGAAGATGGCCGGCTGGTTGTCGCCGCCTCCACCCGGGGTGTAGGTGAAAGCGCCGGTGATCGAGTCGGAGGCCTGGTCGTCGCCGTTGACGTCGATGGTGACCGTCACCGGCACCGTGACGCGCTGGTCCGGTGGCGACGTGGAGGCCGGCGTGCGGACCCGGATCTGGCCCAGGCTCACCGACAGCACCTGCGCGTTGATGCCACCGAAGAGGACACGAGCCGGAGCCTTGAATCCGCCGCCGTTGATCGTCACCACGTCGCCGCCCTGCGGACTGCCCGAGGCGGGTTCGACGAAGGAGACGAAGAAGTTCGCCTCGTCGTCGAGGGTGAGGGTGGCACGGCCGACCGAGCCGCCGATGGTCGCCTGGATGACGACGCTCGGCTGGGTGCCCTGGTCGGGGGCGAAGTACTGGACCTGGGCGACGCCGTTGGTCAGCGTGACGGCGATCGAGCTCGCGCCGCCGGCAGCACCGAAGCTGCCGATCGGAGCGCTCACCACGGCCGTGGTGCCCGCCGGCGGGGCTTGCCCGTTGTCGCTGCGCACCGCACGCACGGTGACCAGCACCGGGTCGGTCGAGCCGATCGCCACGGCGCCCGGCGACAGGCTGACCGTCACGTTGAAGGTACTGCTGCCGCCGCCGGTCCCCGGCGGGGGCCCGGGATTCCGGGTCGGCTCAGACGGCGAGTCCGAAGAGCAGGCGGCGGCGACCATCATGGCGACGGTGGCCAGCCCCAGGGTGATCTTGCGAAGCTGTGGATATGCGGTCATGGGTACGCCCTCGCGGTCCTCGTGCCTCTTACGGCGTGAACTCGACGTCGAAGCGGATGGGAGCAGTCGCCACGTCGTTGCCGGAGATCGTCCGGCCGAAGAAGCGAATCCGGAACTCAATGGTGATGATCGGGCTGCCGGTCTCGGTGTCGATGCCGCCGTTCTCGAACAGCAGATCGGACAGCGGTGAGTTCAGCAGTTGCTCGGAAGCGGCGACGACCAGGTTGTCGTAGCTGATCGTGCCACCGACCGGTGCGACGCCGAAGATCGTCCGAACGAGCGGCGTCGGCGTCCGCGTGCCGGTGTCGGCGCGCGTGTAGACGACCTCGTAGGAACGCATCTCGACGTTCTGAAGCTCGCTGTTGACGGCGTTCGGATCGCGAGCGGTGTTGTCGATGACGATCGACTCGATCTGGAGCAGCGCGCTACCGCCACCAGCCGCGAGTGCGTTCATTGAAGCGGCGACCGGCAATCCGTCGAAGTCGGTGACCGAGAGGAAGACGGTCCCTTCCTGATCCTCGACGCGGTCGCTGCTGCAACCGCCGACGACGACCAGCACGGCCAGGGCGCAGAAAAGAACGGCGATCGATCGACGCATGGTGAAGCTCCTGCTCAGTTTCAAGGCCTGCTCCCTCACAGCTTGACCACCCGCGGCGTGATGAAGATCAACAACTCCGAGTTCTCATCCGTGCGCCGCTTGTTCTTGAAGAGGTGGCCGATGATCGGCACGTTGGCGAGCCCGGGAACGCGGTCCTCGCCCTGGTTGGTGGTGACCTCGTAGATGCCGCCGATGACGGTGGTGCCACCGTCGCGAACGATCACCCGGGTGGTCGCCTCCTTGGTCGAGATCGGCGCGTTCTGGGCACCGGCGACCGTGAGACCGAACTCCGGGTTGCGCTTCTGGATCGAGATGTCCATCAGCACCGTGCCCTCGGCGGTCACCTGCGGGGTGACGTCGAGGCGCAGCGTGGCGTTGACGAACTGGACGCTGACCGTGTTGTTGGCCACCGTCTGGATCGGGATCTGGAAGCCGGACTGGATCGACGCCCGCTCGTTGTTGAGCGCCTGGACCTTCGGCGCCGACAGGATGTTGACCAGGCCCTCGTTCTCCGCCGCCTGCAAGGTGGCGTCGAGGTTGAAGGTGTTCAACACGTTGCCGAGCGAGATGTCGAGGAAGCCGTTGGCGCCACCGGTCAGCAGGCTCACCCCGCCGTCGACCGCCCCGTTGTTGGGGAAGACGAGACCGGTGGTGTTGCCGGTGGCCGGCGACGAGACGCCGCCGAAGCCCCACTCGATGCCGAGCGTGCGGGTGAAGTTCTTGCGCGTCTCGACGATGCGTGCCTCGATCATCACCAACGGTTCCGGGATGTCGAGGTTCTCGATCACCGCGATGACCGTGTCGATGAACTCGGGCAGCTCCTTGATGATCAGGGTGTTGGTGCGCTGGTCGACGATCACGTTGCCGCGCTGCGACAGGATGCCGCCACCGGCGGAGAGGATGCCCGCCACGTTGCTCGCCTGGGCGTAGGAGAGCCGGCGGATCACCGTGGTCAGCGGGATCGACAGCGCCTTGGCCGCCTCCAGCTGCCGCCGTGCCTGGGCTTCGTTCTGCAGCGTCTGGGTCGGGGCGATGCGCATGATGTTGCCCTCGACCTCGTAGGACAGACCGTTGATCTTGAGGATCTGCTCGAAAGCCTGGTCCCAGGGAACGTCGCGCAGCTCGACCGTCACCGTGCCGCGAACGCCCGGCTGGATGACGATGTTGAGGTTCGACATCACCGCGAAGGAGCGCAGCGTCTCCACCAGGTCGGCGTCACGCAGGCTGTAGTCGTAGCGCTCGCCGACGTACTCGCGCTCCTCTTGGCCCAGCGTGCGGGTGGCGAACGGGTCGCGAGCCGTGCTCGGCTGCGGGGTGGTGATCTCGATGCCGCGCTCGGTGTTCGAGTAGAGGTCGAGGTCCGAAGCCGACTCGCGCGGCGCCGGTGCGACCGGGTCGGCCATCGCCGGCATCGCCACCTCCGGCTCACCCTCGGGCGACTCCATGATCACGTCGTCGCGCATGTCGTCGTCGGCCAGGGCGTCGGAGACGGAGTCGTCCTGGAGGCCGGCCATCTCGACGTTCATGCCGTCGTCGGCCATCGCGTCGTCGGCCATCATGCCGTCGTCCATCGTCGCGTCGTCGGCCATGCCGTCGTCCTGCGGCGCGGCGTAGGCCGGCGCGGCGGCCGGTGCCGGAGCCGGCGACAGGGCGGCGGCGCGGTGGGACGGCGAGTTGCCGTTCATCTCGCCGAAATCGACCACCAGCGCGTCGGAGGTGCGCACGATGCGCGGCACGATCGGCTGCGCGAGGTCGAAGACGACGCGCGACACCGGGTCGACGCCACCGCGGAACTGTGCCATCCGCACCCGCTCGACGACGCCGCCGACCGCCACCGAGCCGGTGTCGGCCCCGTTGTGGACGCCGGCGAGGTCGATCACGAAGCGGTGCGGGTCGGCGAGGGCGAAGGTCGAGTAGTCGAACTGGCCGTCACCGACCACCGTCACCTGGGTGCCGTGGTCGGTCTGCTCGACGTCCACCCCGCCCAGCAGGCTGGCCGGCGCACCGCTCGGCGGCGGCGCCACGAACGGGTCCTCGGCGGTGCCGGCGGAGGCCGGGTAGGCGGCACCGTTGGAGACCAGGCGCGCCTGCGGCTCGGCGGCGTGGTTGCCGTTGCCGTTCGAGCCGTTCGAAGCGTTGGCGTAACCGTCGTGGCGGGCGACGGTGTCGCGCTCGAGGTAGGAACCGGTGTCGATCTCATCCGGTTCTGCCGGTAGCGGCTCGTAGGCCAGCACGGTCGCCGGCCGCGGTTCGGCCTGCGGCTCGACGACCGGCTCGACCACCGGGCCGGCACCGTCGTCGGCCACCGCGGTCACCGGCTCGGCGGCAACCGGGTCGACCGGCGTCAACCGGATCTCCAGGCTGTCGCCACCGCCGACCACCGCGTGCTCCACCGCCGAGCGGGTGGCGATCACCAGCCGCGTCTGCGAGGCGTCGCCCTGCAGGGTGTCGACGACGTCCACCGCCGAGACCATGCCGCTCGACGGCAGCAGCCCGGTGAGCTCGTCGGCCGGAACGGCGTTCGGCAGGTCGATCACCAGCCGGCCTTCCGGGTCGCGGAAGCTGGTCCACACGAGAGGACCGTCGGCGACGACGTCGAGGACCGTGTCCGTCGACTCCGTGCGCAGCTCCACGGCGCGTACGCGGACCGGCATGTCGGCGTCGCCCACCGGCACCACCGCGGTCCGCGACACCGCCATCGCCGGCTGTGGCGCCGACGAACACGCGACGAGCAGGAACGCTGCTACCGGAAGGGCCGCCCAGGCCAGCGACGACCTCCATCTCTTGCTGCCGAAATCACCCATGACACTCGCCCCCTTCAGCGGGACTCCCGAGCGCCTGCGGCTCCAGTGCCGCACGACGCTAAGGGTTCAGCTTCTTGACTACCTCCCGAAACGGCTTCAAAGCCGTCGGGTCCTGAACGATCTGCTTGAAGACCACCTCGTTGGCGGAGATCGCGATCACGTCTCCGTCGTAGAGCTGGTCACCGACACGAATCAGATAACTCTTCTCGTTGTTCGACGCCTGGGTCTGGGCCAGCCAGCCCTCCGGCGTGCGGAAGATCCCCGAGATGATCACCTCGTCGATCAACAGCCCGGGGATTCCCTCCGGCCGCGGACCACGCGGTTCGTTGGCCTCGCGCGCCGCCAGCAGCGACTTGAACGGGTCGCGCCGGTCACCCGGGTCGTAGGTGAACCCGCCACCGCCCAGAACCTCCTCGTCGCCTTCGAGGATCTCGTCGATGTCCGGCAGGTTGTCTCCCGACTGCTCCTCTTCCAGAAGCTCGTCGTCCTCCCCGCTCTCGTCGCCGGTGGCCTCGCCCTCGTCGGCGCTACCCTCCATCGCCGCGTCGTCGTCCTGCGCCAGCATCGGCACGGCCGGCACCACCGCGACGGCGGTGACCAGGGCGAAGAGCACCAGGGCCGGCCAGAAGGCCGCCCAGGCCCTACTGTGATGGAGTCGCGGCAGCATCTTCTTCCGGTTCCTTGTAGACGAACGTCTTGGCGGTGAACGACGCGGAGATCGTGTCGCCACCCCCTCGGGTGGCGTTGATCCGCAGGTTCTCGATGTTGATGATCCGAGACAGGTTGGCGATGCGATCGAAGAACGTCGCGAGATTGTGGTACCCGCCGGTCAGCTGGATGGTGATCGGCCACTCGCTGTAGAACTCGCGGTCGACGAAGCTGCCCGGCGTGAAGCGGTTGAAGCTGAAGTCGCCCTGCGCGGTCAGGCTGCGCATGCGGCGCAGCAGGTCCTGCGTGTTGCGCCGCGCCGGCAGGATGCGCAGCAGCTTGTCCAGCTCCAGCTCCAGGGTGCGCACCTGCTCGCGGAACTGCGGCAGCTTCTGCTTCGCCGCACGCCCCTTGACCAGCTCCGCGTCGAGGCTCTGGATGCGCGCCTCCTGGCGGTCGATCTCCTCGTTCATCGGCTGCACCTTGAGGTACCAGAAGCCGGCGATCACCAGCAGCCCCAGGAAGACGCCGACGCCGAGACCGAAGTACCACGGCTTGCCTTCGAGTCCGGTCTGCATCGCCATCGCTCAGCCCCCCGCCGCCGCTTCGACCGCGTCGTCGCTCTCGACGGCGAAGCTGTAGTTGAAGACGATCGAGTAGTTGTAGATGGGATAGCGGCGCTGCATGTCCTTGAACACCGGCTCCTCGAACTCCGGCACGCGGTCGAGGTTCTCGATGAACGACGAGATGGCGAGCGTGTTGAAGGCGCGGCCGGAGATCGTGATGCTGGTCGAGTTCATGTCCATGCGATCGAGCCAGAGCAGCTCGGGGACGGCGCGCGACACGGCGTCCATCACCTGCACCGGCCCACGCTGGTTGGCGCGCAGCTGGTTGATGACGTCGATCTTGCGCCGCAGGTCGGCCTGCTTGCGCTCGTACTCCTCGACCTCGCGGATGATCGCCGCCAGCTCGTCGACCTCCTGCTGCTTGACCGTGATCTCCTCTTCGTTCGAGGCGATCTCGCTCGACTTGAGCCACCACCAGGCGGCGCTCGGCAGCAACCCGACGACGATGAAGCCGACGAGCAGCAGCAGCAGCGCGGTGTGCTGCCCTTCGAGCACCGACGCCTGCCGGGTCCGCCGGACCGCCGTCGGCCGCTTGCCTTCCGCCAATAGGTTGATCTTGATCACGTCACTGCCTCGCTCTCGATCTGCCCGGCTTCACCCTCAGTCTCCGACCCGTCGCACGGCAAGGCCCACGGCCACCCCGAGCATCGGGGCGATCGACTGCAGCCAACCGGCATCGAAATCGCTCTCCCGGTAGTGCACCCGCCGCAACGGGTTGAGCACCTCGACCGGGACCTGGAACCGGTCGCGCAGCACCTGCTGCAGACCGGGGGTCATCGCACAGCCTCCAGACAGCATCAGCTCGTCGACCGGGCCCTCGGAAGAGGTGGCGGAGTAGAAGTCGAAGGTCTTCTGGATCTCCGACGCCATCTCCGCCGACACCCCGTCGAGCACCGGGCGCACGTCGGCCGGCGCGTGCCGCCCGACCTGCTCTCCCCGCTTCAGCGCCTCGGCCTGCTCGAACGACAGGTTGAGCTCGCGCTGCAGCTCCTCGGTGAACTGGTTGCCGCCGTGGTTGATGTCGCGCCAGAAGACGGTCGCACCGCGCGCGATGACGTTGATGTTGGTCACCGCGGCGCCCATGTTGACCAGCGCCACCGTCTTCAGGGGATCGAGGTCGTAGTTGACCTCGTAGCAGTTGTGGATCGCGAAGGCGTCGACGTCCACCAGCACCGGCTGCTTGCCGGTCTGGCTGATCACGCCCGTGTAGTCGTTGACCTTGTCGCGCTTGACGGCGACCAGCAGGACCTCCATCTGGTCGCCGATGCCGGAGTCGCCGAGCACCTCCCAGGAGAGGCGCACGTCGTTGATGTCGAACGGGATGTACTGCTCGGCTTCCCACTGGATCGAGTCGGCCAGCTCGTCCTCGCTCATCCCCGGCACCTGGATCTTCTTGATGATCACCGAGTGGCCGGAGAGCGAGGTGCCGTAGTTGTTGTTCTTCACCTTGGTCTGCTCGTTCAGGCGATGGATGGCGTCGACCACCAGCGAGGAGTCCATGATCGAGCCGTCGACGATCGCCTCGGGCGACAACGCTTCGATGCCGAGGCGCTGCAGGTGGTACTCGCCCTTGCGTTCCTTGAGCTCCACCAGCTTGACGGCGGAGCTGCCCAGGTCGAGTCCAACGAGGCTTTTGGTTCGTGACAGGAGCATCCAGACAGACCTCTGAAAGCCGGTGACGGCCCCCTTAGAAAAGCCAGTAACGGCGGTGGTTTAGCTCGTTCCAGTTAAAGCTTCGCTGGAGCGTAGCGGAAAAAAACCATGCCGTCAAGGACCAAATACTCTCATGGCAATGCTTTGACTTGCACGGCGGAGTATACCTCTTCGGGGAGTTTTCCACAGGCCCCGGAGGGGGGCTAGCGCCTCAGCGCCAGGAAAGCGTCAGGACGAGGCTCTCCTCGCCGGGGTTCTCGTCGTAGAGGACGGCGTTGGAGAGGTGGTAGAAGGAGAGGCCGATCCACAGCCGCTCGCCGGCGCGCCAGCCGAGGTCGATGCCGGAGCGGAACTCCACCGGCCCACCGAGGTCCTTGCCGTCGCCGGGCTCGTAGTAGCCGACGCCGGTGTAGGGGGTCACCCGCAGACGTTGCGGCCAGCGCTCCGGCCACAGGCGGTCGAACGGGACGCGGAACGTGGCGTAGGCGTAGCCGCCGCCCTCACCGTGCCCCATCAACCCGACGCCGGGCTCGACCGGCAGCGCGAAGCGGGAGCCCAACGGGATCTCGAAGACGCCGAACCGCGCCTCGACCCCCACCTCCCAGGTCTCCAGCTCACGGTCGAGGTCGAAGACGCCGCCGTAGAGCGTCCACTCCTCCACCTGGGCGTCGGCGGTGGGCGCGGCGGCGAGGCACGCGGCGAAGAGGGCGGTGGCGACGAGGAGGCGGGTGCGGACGGCGGCGCTTGGCGTTCTCATGGGTGACGCCGAGAATACCAACCCTGCGCCGCCGCCTCACGTCTCACCCCTTGCAGTCGGTTGGCGAGGCGCCGCGGTTGACCCGATCGGCCACCGCCTGCGCCAGCACGCAGTCGCCATGGCTGCGCGCCGGGTCGGAGAGCAGCTCGTCGATCGCCGCCAGCGCGTCGCCGAGCTGCGTGAAACCGAGATCCGGGTCGTCGAGGCAGTTGCACGACCGGATGCGGTCGGAGGCGACGTTGAGCAACAGGGCGGCATACTGCGCCTCGGCCTGCTCGCACTTGTCCTGCTTCGGCTGCGGCGAGAGCCGGTCGCACATCGCCCCGGCGTCGGAGACGGCGGCGAAGGTGTCGGTGGCCGTGAAGTCGCCGACGTACTCCGGCAACCGCTCGTGCTCACCCGACGGGTGCGGCCCGGCGCACTGCCGCTTCCAGAACCCCTGCGTGCGCACGTCCGGCTCGACCGGCGTGCAGGTGCTCACCGTGAAGGTGCAGCTCCCCGGGTTGCCGCAGGTGTCGACGGCCTGGCAGGTGACCACCGTCTCGCCCGGTCCGAACAGCGAACCGGAGGGCGGGTCGCAGACCACCGGCAGCGCGCCGTCACACGCGTCGCCGGCGGTGACCGCGTATTCGACCACCGCCGCCTCGCTCTCGGCCACCACGTCCTCGCAACCGAGCAGCTCGGGCGGAGTGCCGTCGAAACGGGTGGTGGCGGTGGCCGCGGCGGTCTCGCCGAAGGCCTCGGCACCGACGGTCACCTGGTTGTCGCAGGCGTCGAGCGGCTGGTCGAAGTCGAACGCCGGGTCGGCGCCGCAGGTGGTGCAGAAGGTGGTCTCGGAGTCGCCATTGGCGGTGCCGAAGACGCGGTCGACCGGGTCGCCGTCGCTCGACACGCTACCGGTGAGGCGCACCGTCGGCTCGGCGACGCAGGCCGGCGGTGCGTCGAGCGACACCTGGAGACCGGGGATCAGGTCGAGCACCTGGCCGCAGGCCACCTCGACGTCGATCGGCGGCAGCTCGGTGTTCGACTCGGTGCCGTCCGGGTCGATCGAGCGCACCGTCGGGGTGAAGGTGTAGGCCCCCTCCGGCAGGCAGAGGTTGACCAGGCCACGGGTCGAGGCGTCGGCGACGCTCTGCGGCGTGCCGGAGGAGAAGGGGACGTTGTACGCCTGGTCCACCGTGTCGCCGAACGAGTCGGTGCCGTCGAGCTCTCCGTTGCCGGTCAGGCGCGGCAAGCGGAAGAGGTTGCCGCCGAGCGAGCGGAAGCCGACGTGCACCTCGCCAAAGCAGAGCCGGCGGTCGTTGCGGATCAGGTCGCCTGGCGCCACCGTCACCTCCGGCGTCACGAGATCGAAGACGAACACCGACGAGCTCTGGATCCCCTCCGGCACCGTGCTGCCGGAGAAGTTGTAGAGCACCTGGTTGGCGCGCCAGATGCCCGCCTCGCCGTCGAGCGCCCCGGCCACCGCCTCGTAGCCGCCGAGGAACTCGTCGCCCACCGTGTCGTAGGCACCGAGCAGCGCCGACTGGATGCTGCCGCGGAAGGTGTCGAAGGTCGCCCCCGCGGCCGGGGTCGAGACGCCGCTGCCGCGGAACTGGCTGCCGTCCGGGATGCCGTCGGCGCCGCCCGAGTTGAGAATCCGCAGGTCGGCCAGGCAGTTGTCGCCGGCCGGCGCCGCCGGCCCGACGAGTTGCAGGTCGCCGACGAGCAGCCCGGGGTCCATGACGAAGGTGTCGCCGAGGTCGACCGTCTGCCCGTTGCTGACCAGCACCCGGCCGTTGCCGTCGCTCAGGTTCGGCGAACGGAACCACTGGTGGTGGCCGCCCGGGGTGGCGAAGGTCATCTCGGTGAACACCCGGTAGCCGAGCGGCGGGCTGGCGAGATCCGACGGCGGCATGTT
>Ga0102949_1000051_pt1 | contig 11079 bp, 9 predicted proteins | sample SalPon2A_B_D1_MG_FD_78503 | JGI IMG/M metagenome (GOLD analysis project Ga0102949, IMG submission 78503) | Soil microbial communities from South San Francisco under conditions of wetland restoration - Salt Pond MetaG R2A_B_D1_MG | ecosystem: Environmental > Terrestrial > Soil > Wetlands | place... | reverse complement strand
TTAAAGCACATGAAGATTGGGTTAATACAGTGGTGAAATTCGATCTATTTTCTAATGGGAAAGAACAGACAAGTGTACACTTTTACCATAATGATTGGCGAGTAGACAACGAGCATTATCGAATTTCAAATTATTGTTGGGCAATGGGCCTGCGCATTCTAAAGAGATACCTTGAGCATGGTGAAGTGGTACAATATGAAGATCGCCTCAATGTATAATTGCCGGTCATGAAATTTATGGAGAGGGGTAATTCCGTTCTGGACGCCACATTTTTCTCATTGAGTACAGCTCCACTGGAAATAGCCAGGACCCTCCACTTGTTTTCATCAAAGGAGCTTACATGGGAACCAAAAACATGGGATGGAATCCCAGGAGAACACTTTACGGCAATTGAGCAGATTTGTCATTTGAGAGATGTCGAAATTGATGGCTACCAGGAAAGAATTAGAGCCATAATAGCTAAGGACAATCCATTCCTGCCTTCGATAAAAGGTTATGGGCTCTCAATTCAAAAAAAATACAAAAATGCTGCCTTGAACGATGTCATTGAGGAATTTAAGATGGCAAGGGCTCAAACATTGAAGATTATTGACTCCATAGAAAAAGACCGGTGGAGCAAAACAGGTGAACTAGAAGGTTATTGTAAGATTACTTTGTCAGGGTTGATCAACTTCCTATGCAGCCATGATTATGAACACCTGGCTTCTTTAAGGTGGCTTTTAGGTAAAATCAAAGAAGTATGAATGTCATTGGTTCTGTTTCTAGTATAGCATTAATTGAGAAATGAGATATGGAAATATTCCATATTAAAATGAATGAAAAAGGTGAAGGGAGGGTTAATGGAGATAAAGGGTCCTTAATTAGAACTTCCATTCCTCCAGAATTTATGGGCTCGGGCATAAATCCGTCATGTACAGACCTACTGGCTATTTCACTCGCTACATGTATCGGTTCCAGCCTTGCTAAATCCGGACAGTCTTTCTGGTTAGCTCAGAATTTCAGAATTGACGTATATAGATCTTTGATTTGTAATCCCAAACAATTGGGGGGTATTTCGATGAAAATAATTACAAGAACTGCACCAGATGTAAGTGCTCGACAAACCTTGGAAAATGTGATCAAGTCCAGCACAGTTAAAAGGGCATTAAGCCAAGAAATCAACCTTGATATCAAAATCTTATTGGAAGATGAACTATGAAACTCTTACCACTTAAAAAAACGAAACAAATGCAAAAAAATCAGCTATTGCTAAAGCTTTGAGATACCTTAACAAAATATTTATTATTCAAAGTTTGCTCACAATGTTGTCCTGAGGGCAATCCAGGTTGATAACAGAAGATGAGAAGGTTGAGGTTAGCCGCGAAGTCAGAGAAACACTTTACCGGTATCTGGAGGACATCAGAGATTCACGACTTAAAGCGGAATCTGAATACTTGGATGATTCCCAAGTTTTTTATTGAACGCCACCAGGTTACACTTCATCAATTTCCTATTGACCTCCTCCCATTTTATGTACCTGTCAAAAGTAGAGGATCCGGGCTATTCTCATGGAGATTTGTCCGGAATCTTTGTTTGGGCAGTATATCGGACTCCATAATGCGATCGTTGAGTTATCTTTATATACAATAAATCCAGCGCAATGAAAACATTCAGAAAATACTATACGAAGATATATTACATTGGGATTGCTTTCGCTACAATGATAATTATGGGGTGCTCAAAAGATGATTGTAGCGACGAGTTTTCGACATTTAACTTGGATGTATCGCAAATCAAAACCACATCATTTGTGGTTAGCTTGAGTGTAATTCTACCAAAATGCGAAATGGGTAGATCTGCTACCGCCGGAGTTAAAATATCTACCTCTTCGATTACTAGCATCCAAAGTGAAGGAACTGATTATGGAGAAGGCGGAAAAACTGGGTTTAATACAATTGTTGAAGGTTTAATACCTAACACAAAATACTATTTACGCCCTTCAATTATCATTAGTCTATCAAGAATTGAATTGGGTCCACAAGTGGAGGTAACCACCTTACCATAAGGTGATTTCATAGTAGAAGGCTATTAATTAGTAAATCCCACCTAATCGACTCGGAAGTTCCACAGCATCCAAACAAAAATTTAGCCCCATCTTTTTGAGTACCGTATTGCTGAGTTGCTTTGGTAAGTGTCCCTAAAAACCGCTACGGTTATAAAAAGAATCCTGCCCAATTATTTTAATTAAATTCAGATCGATTTCAAATCAAAGTAAAAGTCACCTATTCGGTTACCTGGAGTGAACTGCAATTGTCAACTAATTGATATTTAAGGAGTTGTGGCAAGATTGAAAGATCTATCACGATAATCCTCCATATTGATCGAGGTTTCCAAAATCTTATTCAATGCGGGCAATGGAGCACTACCAGTCAATTGATAAAAAGCCTTACACAACGTATTTTCCTACATTTGCAACATTTTATCGTGTGTCATTTCCTTAACTTATAAATTGCTTCCACGTAAACATCTAGATAAAAACTCCTTAATTGGGTACCAAATGAAAAATCTACAACTTTTTCTTTCTGTGTGTGCCTTGGCCTTTTTCACCCATTGTAGTAAAAATGATAATGAAGTTGACCCAAATAATATGGAGGAAGAAGAACCACCGGTAATAGAATTAAGTGATGCCAAGGCCATCACGAATTTTCAATTGATTGATTCAGATATTTTGTGCTTATCCGAAATATCAAATGAAATCGATCAAGCAACACTTGAAATTAACATTGTGGTACCCTACTATTCAGATATTAGTTCCATCACTCCATTCACTGTAATATCGGACAAGGCTAGTATAAATCCCACGGATCCACAGGACTTTGGCTCTCCTGTTACCTATACCGTCACCGCGGAGGATGGTACTTCGAATGCATATATCGTGAATGTCAGCCTGGGTCCTTCGGATAAGGAAGTCCTCGTCGCAATTTATGACGCTAACCCAACAAACACCCTTAATTGGAATATTAACAATGATAATCTAAGTGAATGGGAAGGGATCACAGTCAATGAAAATGGCCGAGTTTCAGAAATTAATTTACAAGCCAGGAACATTAGCACCATGCCAATTGAAATAGGACAACTTTGTGATCTGACATGGTTTCTTACATACAACAACCCAATTCAATTCGTCCCAGATGAATTTGGCAATCTTGCAAACTTAAATCTCCTCGCCATTCTGAGCACAGAGCTGAACACCTTACCCAGCACCATTGGTAACCTATCAAATCTTGTAACTCTTACCATTGCAAACAGTAATTTAAATGAAATACCTGTAGAGATATCACAGCTAACAGATTTGGAAACCATCGATCTTGTAGGCAATTCATTGACAGAACTACCGAATGAAATAGGACAACTTGAGAATCTAAGAATATTGGTTCTCTCAAGTAATCCGTTATTAGAACTCCCTGCAGAACTTGGTAATCTTTCGAATTTAGAAACATTGGCAGTGGGGAATAGTCAACTAACATCTTTACCAGGTGAAATAGGAGGTTTAACAAATCTGATTGAATTGAGTATGCCGAATTCGCTAATAATGTCCTTACCAACTGAAATTGGGTTATTATCTAATTTGACTGATTTGAACATATCCTATAATAATATCAGTTCACTGCCCGAGGAGATTGGACAACTCACCAACCTTGAAAATTTCCAATTACAAAACAATAGCATTATCAATATGCCATTAGGATTGGGTGATGCCATAGGAATGACTTTTCTTCGGGCCGACAATAATGAATTGAATTCAATACCCTTGGAAATTGGTCAGCTAATAAATCTGGATTTCCTATTCTTGAGCGGTAATAATCTAACTTCAATTCCACAGGAAGTCTGTGATTTAGAAACTAATTATGGTACAACGATTTTTAAAGATGGAGGGGTTACTTGTAATTAGTGTAAGTGTCACATAAATCAGCTTCAGTCAAATTGAGAATTTCATCCATTTTATAACTACATTTTGATTCATTTCAAATCAAAGGAAAAACCAGCTATTCGGTTACCAGGGGTGTATTCAAATTGGCAACGAACTGATATTTAAGTGGTTGCAGTTGAATTAAAAGTTCTTACACAAAGGATTTGGTAGGCGGCTTACGAATCGTCCTTGCCAAATCGCAGAATATTCTAAGTTCATCGCTTATCACGTCAACTAGGAATATAGCTGTTTAAGGGATATATACACCTTAAACGACTAATTAACAACATGAAGAATACCCAAATTTTATATTTTAGAAAAGCCAATCAACTTTTAGGCTCCTTGCTCGCCTTTTTCCGTAAAATCCGCCAGTGACTCCATAAGGAAAACCGAATTTCCAAAGACTTGTTGTATGCCATTGGGGAGATCGTGCTCGACATGATCGGGATCCTACTGGCCCTGCAGGTGAATACTTCAAATAAGGGCAGGAAGCCAGGCGTTATTAAAAAGGAATATCCCACCTGGTTATATACGGACCTAATTAAAGATTTATAGACCATCAGCCTTTTAGTGTTAAATCTAAATAGCCTATGTCAACATGTTTATTAATATGAAATTGTGATTGCAAAATAAGATCGCGGAATCAATCTTCAATTTTGATTTTCAAGTACTTAAAATATTGGAATACAATAGTATACGGGACCGGTATATTTGTTTATTCTGTTGTGAGTATTTTCCATTTTCGTTTTTTTTGGACAAGATTTCAAACCTAACCCCCTTAGCTTTACGGAACATACGGGTTGTCATGTTTTGGTATGCAACATCGACATAGTTTTGCCGTAGAAATCTTTAAATACGGTACATCATGGGCAAAATACCTTCGGTCTGGATTCCGATTTATTAACTTTTCAGTCTCATTTTAAAAAGCATAGATGGCATTTTTAAAATCCCAGTAAATTATTTAACTTATTGGTCAATTAAGAACATTGTGTTGCTATGGGACCTATTGATAATAACTCCTGGCTCAAGCCATTCAAATCCCTGCTCCTCATTACTGCCCTGATGCTTTTAATCATCGGCTGGACGTTCCATAACCAATGGACGGTTCCCAAAACCTGGGATATTTATGAAATTGAGGAGGCACATTTACCACCACCGGACTCCACCGTGGAAATTGAGTATGCTCCGGAAGCCTACTACAATTCGCTCCCCGAACATGTGATTTACAAATCCTATCCGGTATACGCCAAGGAATTTGAACCAGACGGATACCTGGACTCCCTGAGAAATCTGGATCCTGAGATAGTCTTTGATCCGAATAAGATCACAACAGAAGCAGATTGGATCCGGGCGGGAGAAGAGGTGTTTTTTTGGCCGGCGAACTTCAATGATGCCGATAGTATAATTTTTGCCCAAATAGATTCGGACTATCTCAGAGGGTCGGGCGATAAAATCACGAAAGCGGGTATTTTTCCTTATGCCCGGTATGTCATTAAAGAAAAGGGCAAAATCCTGTTCGGGGATTTGGCCTGCGCCAACTGCCATAGCCGGGTAACGGAAAACGGGGATGTAATCATTGGCGCCCAGGGCAATCACGCGTTTAACTCTGGCTTTGGATATTTTATGAAGAAGTTTAACATTCCTGTAGATCCCGTGAATCACGATTTCGTTCTAATGACCGGAACCCCATGGGTTGATAACAGGGAATTGATCATGGGAAGAACGCAACAGGAAGTGATAGCGTCATTAATGGCCTGCCCATTAGGAGCCATGAGCAGGCAGGGCACAGCTTTCGATTTGCCTATCTGTGTTCCCAGTCTGATCGGGATAAGGGACATCAAATACCTCGACCATACCGGCCTGATGCTCCACCGGGGCCCGGCCGACCTGATGCGCTATGCCGCCCTGAATCAGGGAATGGACCTGCTGACGAGCTATGACGGATTCATACCTATGGGGGACAATGATTTTTCGGAATTACCCGGCACAAAAGAATGGAAAAACGCCTTTGGATATGACCCCTTCAGATATTCCGATGCCCAATTATACGCCCTGACCCAATATATTTATTCGCTCAAACCCCCTGAAAACCCGAACCATTTCCCAAAGGAACTCCTGGATCGGGGTGAACGGGTCTTTAAGGAAGAGGGGTGCGTTACTTGTCATTCACCGCCATTATACACCAATAATATGCTGACCCCGGTGAACGGTTTTAATCCGCCGGAAACACATTTTGAAAAGTATGATATATTTAATGTATCGGTCGAAACAGATTCCGTATCGGCACTATATAGCAGAAGGGGTACCGGATATTATAAAATTCCTTCCCTGCTGGGGCTTTGGTACCGTGGCCCGTTTTTCCATAACGGCGAACTGGCCACCCTGGAAGACGTCCTGAACCCCGCCCGGCTGAAGGATGATTATGTTCCGACAGGATTCAAACCGGTAGAATTTGCGACTAAAGCAGTAAAGGGTCATGATTTCGGAATGGAACTCCCGGAAAAGGAAAAGGAGGCATTGATCGCATTTCTTAAATCCTTGTAAGTTGGTAAAGGTTATTGGAAAAATCAGAAGATTCAGGGGTAATGAGATTTCTTAAAAATATATTTCGGCTCTGGCGATTCCAATCCCTGCTCCTCATTGTTGCCCTGTTGCTTATCATCACAGCCTGGTCATTCAAAAACCAATGGGCCGTTCCTAAAACCTGGGATATTCATGGGATTGAAGAGGCCCACCTGCCACCACCGGACTCCACCGTGGAGATAAGGTATGCTCCTGAATCGTATTACAATTCCCTGCCGGAACATGTGATCTACAAAACTTATCCCGTCTACCTGAATGAACATGAGCCCCTCGGATACATCGATTCCTTAAAAACACTTGAGCCTGAAATAGTTTTCAATCCTGATAAAATAAAGACCAAAGAAGATTGGATCAAAGCTGGTGAACTGGTGTTTTTCTGGCCAGTTGATGAATTGGCAGATCTGGAGGAAGTTAGAGCTGTTAACGATTCGTCCTTTATCATGGCATCCGGGAATCCAATCACCAGTCAGGGGATCTTTCCATTTTCCAGGTATGTTATTAAAGAAAAAGGCCGTATTCAGGAAGGGGGTCTCTCATGCGCCGATTGCCATACCCGTGTTACGGAAAAGGGTGGCGTGATCATTGGGGCTCAGGGAAATGAAGCAATGGATCGTGGTTTTGCTTATTTTGTAGAAAAATTCAAATTAACTGAAGCCTCCTTAAAAGAGGGGGTCTATAGAACGGTAGGCACCCCCTGGGCACCCTGGGTCAGGGATTCGGTGATAGCACAGACAATAGCACAGTATATTGCTGAACTTAAATCACGACCAAATGGGGTAATGGCCAGGCAGGGGATGGCCTATAACCTGCCGATAAGGGTACCCAGTCTTATCGGGCTCAGGGATATCAAATACCTGGACCATACCGGCCTGATGCGCCATAGGGGCCCGGCAGACCTCATGCGCTATGCCGCCCTGAATCAGGGAATGGATATGCTGACCAGTTACAGTGGGTTTATTCCTATGGGTACAGGCAATTATTCAGGATTGCCAAGTCTTGAGGAATGGAGCCATCCATTTGGCTATGTTGCAAGGAGGTACTCTGACGCCCAATTGTATGCACTTGCCCAATACATCTATTCCCTGGAGCCCCCCGAGAATCCGAACCGTTTCCCAAAGGAAATCCTGGATCGGGGCGAACAGATCTTTAAGGAAGAGGGCTGCATTACTTGTCATTCACCGCCATTATACACCAATAATATGCTGACCCCGGTGAACGGTTTTAATCCGCCGGAAACACATTTTGAAAAGTATGATATATTTAATGTATCAGCGGAAACAGATTCCGTATCGGCACTATATAGCAGAAGGGGTACCGGATATTACAAAATTCCTTCCCTGCTGGGGCTGTGGTACCGTGGCCCGTTCTTCCATAATGGCGAACTGGCCACCCTGGAAGACGTCCTGGATCCCGCCCGGCTCAAGGATGATTATGTACCAACAGGATTTAAACCTGCCAATATGACGACCAGAGCTGTAAAAGGCCACGATTTTGGCATGGAACTCTCTAAAGAGGATAAGGAAGCCTTGATCGCATTTTTAAAGTCTTTGTGAAATGAATAGAATACTTGTTATAGGGTTACTATTGCTAAACATTCCTGTTTTTGGGCAGAGGTATTGGGTAGTGGACTCCTCAGCTATCTCCTTCAAGATTAATAATGCCGGGATTATGGTCAACGGTACCTTTGATGGCTTGGTGGCAGAAATAAATTTCAATCCCAAAAAATTAAAAAGGAGCAGAATTACAGCTTCGGTGGAAGCCGGAAGTGTGGATACCGGTATTCGTCTCAGGAATAAGCATTTGTGCCGATCGGATTATTTTAATGTCGAATCCTATCCCCGGATCAGGATGCAGTCGTTGAATTTTCAGAAAAAAGAGGAAGGTCAATTTCTCGGGGATTTTATACTCTCTCTAAAGGGAAAGGTAGGGAAAGTGTCAGTCCCAATCTCAGTTCAAAAAGAGGGGACCAATAATATTTTGAGTGGAGACTTTGATATCGACAGAAGGGATTACGATATAGGTGGCAAAAGCCTTCTTCTGGCAGATGAAGTACAAATTTCCATTTGGATCAGGGCAAGGGAAGAGAACTAGATGATGGATCCAAAATTTAAATGGCATAGATCTCTGCATGTTCTGTAAATTATGCCGGCATATTAATCTGAATACAAAATGATTTCTGTTCTGAATTTGTTGTACGATAAATTTGGAATCCGATACAATTGTTAAGTTGATATCTTCGCGATACTCAAATTAAGCATATGTTGACAAACAGGGTATAATCAATTGGTAATTGAATTTGGGTGGAATATTTTAAGTGCCTGTAACTGTCCAGGAAAACAACTGCACCCAAAAAGAGAATTCCAGGCAATTATTTTTAATTACATTTAATCTGATTTCAAATCAAAGCAAAAGTCACCCATTCGGTTTCCCGGGCTGCATTCAAATTGGCAACGAACTGATATTTAAGGTGTTGCAGTTGATTTTAAAGATCTACCACCCCGACATTGAAAACAAGGAGTTAAGTCTTATTCAGGATATAACTCCTATTTATTTGTACAAGAATTGCACAAAATTGCTTATTGAAGTCATCTTTATATGCCGCTTTGAATCTATTGCTCAGACCGAAAAGATCGACTCCTTACAGAAAATCCCTTTAAGGAAATAGACGATTTGCTATCTTAGCTATAAGTGATATATAGTGCATAATGCACTATATTCAATTGTTAGCCTTCATTATGACAGACCCTGATTTAATGTACAGAATTTAATCTCAGCAGTAATCACCAATTTTAAGCTGAAAATCGGCTTCCTCTTCTGACTAAGATATTTTCACTATATTTCTTCGTGCATCAACGGATAATATGTAGCTTTCCTCTAATTATTTTTGAAACAATAATGATTTACATTTCTTCAATTGAGGCAACAATCCAGATAGAAGATTTGTTTTTAATACCTATATCCAACTAACTTTAAATCACTATCGATGAAATTAACTTTACGTGAATGCCAGCCAGAAGATGCTTCTGCTTGCGGCGAAATCTGTTATACTGCATTTAAAAATGTGGCCCACCATCATAATTTTCCAGAAGATTTTCCAAATACGGAAGTTACAACGAACATGCTGACAGGGCTTATAGCCCACCCTAAATTCTATGGCGTTCTGGCCGAATTGGATGGTAAAATCGTAGGCAGTAATTTTCTTGACGAACGCACTTCAATAGCAGGGTTAGGGCCAATCACGATCGATACCGAACAACAAAGTCGTGACATAGGCAAAGAATTAATGGTACACGCCATTAACAGGGCTAAGGAAAAAGGATTTGCCGGAGTTCGCCTGCTTCAAGTTGCCTATAACAACAGTTCCTTATCGCTTTATGCCAAATTGGGATTCAACGTACAATCATCTCATGCCGCTATGCAAGGCCCACCGATTGCGCATACAATTGAGGGCTATAAGGTCCGCCCTGGCATTAAGGAAGATATGGATGCCTGCAATGCGGTTTGTGAATATGTTCATGGACATGATCGCGCGGGAGAACTTTCGGATGCCATGCAACAAGGCACAGCTTTGGTGGTTGAGCACGATCATCAAATTGTGGGATATTCAACGGGACTTGCCTATTTCGGTCACTCAGTTGCAAAATCAAATGAGGCGCTAAAAGCAATGATTTCTGCAGTGGACCAATTTCAAGGCCCAGGTATTTTGGTTCCGATTTCCAATCACGATTTATTTCGCTGGTGCCTGAAGAATAAACTTCGAGTGATCCATGTTATGAACCTAATGTCGATTGGACTTTATAATGAACCCAAAGGAAGCTATTTGCCTGCAATTCTATATTAACGTGGTTTTAGGAAAATAGACCTAATATCGAAGGAATTATAGACCAAAAAAGTAGTGGTTATAGCTTTGATTTATTTGATTTGCCTAACGTCAGATTACTGTTAAATTGCTTAAAATATAAGCAGGACGATATGCAAATACCTAGACAATTTCTGAATTAAGGATTTATAGGAATTACCAACATTGACACAACAATCTATTGGACCCAAAAGTGGGATAAAATGCTGTTTTAATTAAATTAAAAGCAACTGGTATGAGTTGGCAAGGAATATCGATGACTTTGGAGATAGTAAGTATTATAGCTCTTATTTTTTCAGTGATTTATTTGGCCAAACAAGTAAAACTTGGAAATATACAAACTATTACAGGCTCTTTGGGTGATGCCCTTAAGTTATAAATAGAACAATACAATGACAGCTATGGCACTGAAAAAAGAGCGGTCTTTATCAGGAAAGCATTGAATGACTATACTTGTCTCAGCCAGGACGAAAAAGCCCGTTTATTTTCAATCATAATTGGGTATGTTGGGGCTTGGGATAATTTACATACCAAATATGAGGCCGGATTTCTTCCTGAATGGACTTATAGAAGCATTACTGTAGCGTTTGCCAGTTTACTTCAGACTCCGGGGGGCTGGCATGTATCGGGCAAATAAATGAAGCTTTCGCTATGCCAGCACATGTGATGGATAAAATTGTAATTAAGA
>Ga0102949_1000050_pt1 | contig 11091 bp, 10 predicted proteins | sample SalPon2A_B_D1_MG_FD_78503 | JGI IMG/M metagenome (GOLD analysis project Ga0102949, IMG submission 78503) | Soil microbial communities from South San Francisco under conditions of wetland restoration - Salt Pond MetaG R2A_B_D1_MG | ecosystem: Environmental > Terrestrial > Soil > Wetlands | place... | reverse complement strand
TAAGGGCGCGGCGGAAACCGTCTTCCCGATGTGCCGAAACGTCGATCCGACCGCGGCGGCGCGCGAGGTTCACCGGTTGGCCGAAGCCGGTTTCCGCGTTCTGGCCGTCGCCACCAAAGCGATCGCCGAGGTCGATGCCGCGACCTTGGACGCTATGCCCCTCCAGGATTTCGAACTCCTGGGTCTGGTCGGCCTCATGGATCCGATCCGGCCGGAGGTGCCCGAGGCGATCCGCCAGTGCGGCCAGGCCGGCATCGCCGTGGCCATGATCACCGGCGATCACCCGACCACGGCACTCGCCATCGCCAAACAGCTGGGCCTTGCCGACGACGGGTCGGCGGTCGCCGGCGAGGCGGATCTCCGCGCAGCCTCCGCGCAGCCCGAGGACTTCGCCGACTTCGTGGCGCAAAAGCGGGTGTTCGCACGGGTGGCGCCGGTGCAGAAGCTGGAGATCGTGCGGGCCTTTCAGCGCCAAGGGCATGTGGTCGCCGTGACGGGCGACGGGGTCAACGACGCCCCGGCCCTCAGCACGGCCGACATCGGCGTGGCGATGGGACGGAGCGGCACCGACGTGGCCCGTGACGCGGCGGACCTGATCGTTGCCGACGACAACTTCGCCTCCATCGTGTCCGGCATAGAGGAAGGCCGGGTCGCCTACGATAACGTGCGCAAGCTCATCTATCTGCTGGTCTCCACGGGGTTCGGCGAGATCGTGTTGTTTGTCCTGGCGATCATCTTCGCCCTGCCCATACCGCTCTTTGCCGTCCAGCTTCTTTGGCTGAACCTCGTGACCAACGGCATCCAGCATGTCGCCCTTGCCTTCGAGAAAGGCGAGCCGGGCATCGAGCGCCGGCCGCCGCGGCCACCGGGCGACCGGCTTTTCGACCGTAGGATGGTGGCCCAGGTGACGGTCGCGGGCCTCTATATGGGCGGCGTTTCCTGCTTGGCCTATGGCTGGTTCCTCGGGCGCGGCATGAGCGTCGAAGAAGCCCGCAACCTGGTTTTGCTCTTGATGGTCTTGTTCGAGAACGTCCATGCCTTGAACGCCCGCTCCGAGCGCCAGTCGGTCTTCCGCGTGCCCTTCCGTGCCAATCCCTTCCTCATCGGCGCCATCGCCGGCGCCCAGCTGCTCCACGTGGCGGCGCTGTTCACCCCGGGGCTTTCCGAGGTCTTGCGGGTCGCACCGATGAACCTTCTCGACTGGGGGCTGGTGGCTCTCTTGGCCAGCTCACTGATCTTGGCGATGGAGGTCTTCAAGAAAATCTATGCCCGCGTCTGCGAACCGACGCGATCGGCGCAAAGCGCGCGGCTATGACGGCGGCGGTTCCTGTCGGGACTTGCTTTGCGGCATTGCCGGCGTTGCCACCTTGCCCAGCGCCTCCTCGGCCCGCGCGGCCGGTCCTTTGAAAAGGTGGTCGATGGTGACGCAGGCGACGAGGTCGCCGGATACGTTGACCGCCGTGCGGCACATGTCGAGCAGCCGGTCGACGCCGACGATGATGGCGATCCCGGCCGGCGGTATGCCGACGCTGTTGAGGATGGTCGCCAGGATGACGATGCCGACGCCGGGGGTGCCGGGCGAGCCGATGGCGGCGCCGGTGGCCATGATCACGATGAGCAGCATGCCCATCAGGCCGATTTCCACGTTGAAGGCCTGGGCCAGAAAGATCGTCGCGACGCCTTGATAGAGGGCGGTGCCGCCCATGTTGATGGTGGTGCCGAGCGGCACGATGAAGCGGGCCACGGACCCCCTGACGCCGAGCTTGAATTCCGCGGTGGTGAGACTGAGCGGCATCACCGCAGCCGAGCTGGAGGTCGAAAAAGCGAGCACGCAGACCTCGCGGATCGCACGCAGAAAAGGCCCGAGGCTGCGGCGGCCTATGGCGACGGCGATGGCGAGGTAGACCAGGAAAAGCGTGCCGAGGCCGAGAATGACGGTGGCGACGTAGACGCCGGTGCCAATCAAGGCCGAGAGGCCGACCCGCGCTGTGATGTGCACCAAAAGCCCGAAGACCGCGATCGGCGCGAAGCGCAAGACCCAGCCGACGATCACCATTGAGGCCGCCTGCACCGAGGCCAGCAGATCCAAGAGGGGCTTGCGCTGCTCGAGCGGTGTCATGACAAGCGCCATGCCGATAATGACTGCGGTCATCACGATCTGCAGCATGTTGCCGCTGATGAAGGTGGTCAGGGGATCGCGCGGGAAGAGGGTGGTGATAAAATCGGGGATCTCTTCCGGCAAGGGCAACTGGGCGACGCTCGGGGGCCCTGCTTGCTGTGTCGCCTGGTCGACCATGACGGCTTCCAGCAAACCGCCGTGAATATAGGTGCCGGGCGCCAAGAGCAGAGCGAAGACCAGCCCGATCACCACGGCGATCAAGGTGGTGACGACGAAAAAGCTGACGGTCCAGCCACCCAGCTTCTTGAGGCTGACGTCGGCGTCGTGGGCGGCGATGCCGCGGATCACCGAGGCGACGACCAGGGGCACGACCACGAACTGGATGGCGAGCAAGAAGAGCTTGCCGGGCAGGGCGAGCCAGTTGCCGACGAGCACCGCGATGTAGGGGCTCACCAGGCCGGCGCTGGGTCCGATTGCGACACCGACAGCGACGCCCGCGGCCATGCCGATGAGGACTTGCAGCCACAGGCGCTGCCGAACGAGAACACCGAGTTTGCCGGTGAGCTGGATGAGGGAGCGTTCGATCGTCATGGAGATGAGGGGGCCCTATCCGCTTCGGTGGGTTCGAGATCGTGGCGGCCAAGCGGCGTGAAGGCCCGTCTTCCTAGTCCTGAAGAACATAGGTGCCGGGCGCGTCGCAAAGCGGCCGGTACCCGGCCGCCGCGGACCCCATGGTGGGAGGCGCCACCCTCTCCGCACCGTGACCGATAAGCCAGCTATGCCATTCCGGCCACCAGGACCCCTCCTTGCTGGGGACTTCGGCTTGCCAGCGGTCCGGGTCCCTGTAGGTTTCGCCGGCCCGTTTCGTCGCGACCTGATAGCTTCGGTGGGGATGGCCCGGCTCGCTGACGATGCCGGCATTGTGACCGCCGCTGGTGAGCAGAAAGGTCACGTCGGTGGCCGGGTGGAAGGTGATTTTGTGCACCGACCGCCAGGGGGCAACATGGTCGGCGACCGTGCCGACGGCGAAAATCGGTATACGGATATCGGCGAGGTTGATGGGGCGGGCCTCCACGATGTAGCGTCCGGCCGCCAGATCGTTGTACAAAAAGAGGCCGCGCAGATATTCAGAATGCATGCGATAGGGCATGCGCGTCACGTCCGCGTTCCAGGCCATGAGATCGTTCATCCCCTGGCGCTCCCCCAGCAGGTACTCCCGCACCACACGTGACCAGACCAGGTCGTTGGAATGCAGGAGCTGGAAGGCGCCGGCCATCTGCTTGCCGTCCAAGAAACCCTGATCCCACATCATGTTTTCCAGATAGGACACCTCGCTTTCGCGGATGAACAGCATCAACTCGCCGGCCTCGGTGAAGTCGACCTGGGTGGCCAAGCTGGTCATGCCGGCCAGCCGAACATCGCCGTCCCGGGCCATGGCCGCCGCGGCGATCGACAGCAAGGTGCCGCCGAGGCAATAGCCCACGGCGTGGACCTTGCTGTCGGGCACGATGGCAGTAACAGCATCGAGCGCGTCCATGACGCCGAGCCGCCGATAGTCGTCCATGCCGAGGTCCCGGTCGTCCGACGTGGGGTTTCGCCAGGAGATCATGAAGACGGTATGGCCTTGTTCGACCAGATACCGGACCAAGGAGTTGTGCGGCGAGAGATCGAGGATGTAGTACTTCATGATCCAGGCCGGCACGATGAGGATCGGATTGGCATAGACCCGGTCGCCGCTCGGCTGATACTGGATGAGCTCGATAAGGCGATTTCGATAGACCACCTTGCCGGGGGTCACGGCGACGTCGCGTCCGACTTCGTAGGCCTCCGCACCGACGGGTCGTTCGCCGGCCGCGGAACGGCGCCAATCTTCGAGGAGGTTTTGGGCGCCGCGCACCAGGTTCATGCCGCCCTGTTCCAGAGTTGCCTGCAAGACTTCGGGGTTGGTGAAAGGCAGGTTTGACGGCGCATAGCGATCGAGAATCTGCCGGGCCACGAAGGACAGCACCTGCTCGTCGTCCTTTGAAAGGCCGTCGACCTCCGTCGTCGCATTGTGCCACCACTGCTGGGTCAGAAGGAAAGATTGGTAGATCAGGTTGTAAGGCCATTGGTCCCAGGCCGTGCCGGCAAAACGCCTGTCCTGGGCGAGAGGCTCGATGCAAGGTGGCGTCTCGGGATTTGTCGCCGCTTGCGACGCATAGACCAGAAAGCGCCCGAGCTTGCGGTTGGCTTTCTCGATCAGCTCCGCGTGTTTCCCCGGCGACAGGGCCATGTGGCTGAGCCAGTTGAAATAGATACTTGCGAGACCCGCCGGGGAAATGCCGTTGGTCAGCCGGGCCAGGTTGGCCTTGAGCGCCCGGTCGATGGCGAGGGCCGTATAGTGTCCGGGGCTCGGCCGCTCCGCGCATGGCGGCGACGATACGGCCCCGTGATCTGCCGGCCGCGATTTCGCCGGACGAGGCCGCAAGGGAACCACGTTGGGCGACGGCGAAGAGCCCGTGGCCGTTCCAGCTTTTGCAGTCATTTGCCGACTTGCTCCCGCCGCAAGTAATCTTGAACTAAGGACCGACCTCGACCGGTTCGGACCTACGTCCCCGAGGGCCCGCCTGCGCCGACCTGGCCCTAGTCCTTGCGTTTTGCGGCGTCGCCGACAAGCTGGTTGGTTCGCTTATAGACCGGTTCCCAGCTCTCCTTGGCGATCTTGGTCGCCAGAGCGGAGATACGGCCGGCCTCCTCCATGTACTCATGGGTCGCCTCCTGCGCCCATTTCTGCTGGACGGCAACGGCTTCCGACCAGTTCTTGCAGCTCGCCAGCGCTTGGTTCAGCTCCACGTCCCGGGTGAGACGGGACGACACAAAGCCCATGAATTCCTTATTCAAGCCGCTGACGCAGTCTGCGTAGGCCGTGCAGGCCTCGGCAAAGGCTTGCATGGCCTCGCCGTTAAAACTCGCAATGCGATTGACGTGCTCGTCGATGCCCTCTTGCGTTGCTGCCGAGGGATTTGCCGTTTTTCCGGCCATAACACACCTCCGATGTTTGCTGTGTTAGAGACCTCTTCCGCCATGGCTTCGAGAGCCATTGGCCGAATCCTGTCTCTTGAGTGTTAGCATGAATATAGGGTTATGCGATTGTTTCGTCATTGACCCAAATCAAGGGAAGATCGATCATTAGGGTTATATATAGGAGGCGATACGCGTGGGCCAAGGCCGCGCGACCGCGTCGTCGAAAGCTTGGCCCAATTCCCTCTCAAGGCTGAAGGAACCGCTCAGGGATGATTGCAACGCCAATCGAAGCGCCGCAGCGCTGCTTCGGAAGGGCAGTGGCATTGCCGTTTGGGTTTTCGACATGAGCGACCGGGCGGACGGCGAGGTGGCGGGACCGGCAACGGACCCATCGACAGCTGAAGGTCGCGTCGTTGCCGTCAGCGGATCGGTGGTCGACGTTGCGTTTCCCAGCGGCGCGCTGCCGGAGATAGGTCACGCGGTTGAGCTCGACACTGGAGAACGCCGAATCGTGATTGAGGTTCAGCAGCATGTAGACCGGCAGAGGATCCGTGGCGTTGCGATGCAGGAGACCGCCGGGCTGCGGAGTGGGATCGCCGCGCGCGATACCGGAGCGCCGATAGAGGTGCCGGTGGGCGAGGCCGTGTTGGGCCGGCTGATCGACGTGGTCGGCACGCCGATCGATCGGGGGCCGCCATTCGACGCTTCGGTGCCGCGACGCGCGATCCTTCGCAAGCCGCCAAAGCTAGGCGAACAGCGGGGCAGCCGCGAAATCTTCCTCACCGGCATCAAGATCATCGACCTCCTGGCGCCGCTTGTGCGCGGCGGTAAGGCGGCGATGTTCGGCGGCGCCGGCGTCGGCAAGACCGTTCTCATCATGGAGCTGATCCGCACCACCGTCGAGCGTCACGCGGGCATCTCCGTTTTTGCGGGCATCGGCGAGCGCTCGCGCGAGGGGCACGAGCTCTGGCTCGAGTTGCAAAAGTCCGCTGTGCTGGAACGCACGGCTCTGGTCTTCGGTCAAATGAACGAACCGCCGGGCGCGCGTTGGCGCGTCGGCCTCTCGGCCCTTAGCATCGCTGAGTATTTCCGCGATGAGATGGGCCGTAACGTGCTTTTGCTCATCGACAATGTCTTCCGTTTCGTGCAAGCCGGAAGCGAGATCTCGGGCCTCCTTGGCCGGCTGCCGTCGCGGGTCGGCTATCAACCCACTCTGGCGACGGAGATCGCCGAGCTGCAGGAGCGTATCGCCTCTGTCGAGAACGCGTCGGTGACCTCCATCCAGGCGGTCTATGTGCCGGCCGACGACTTCACCGATCCGGCGGTGGCGGAGACCTTCACCCACCTCGATTCCTCCATCGTGCTCAGCCGCGACATGGCCGTGCAGGGGCTTTACCCGGCGATCGACCCCCTGGCGTCGGTTTCCGCATTGCTGGACCCGAGCCTGGTCGGCAACGAGCACTACGAGACCGCCGAGGAGGTGCGCCGTCTGATCGAGCACTATCGCGAGCTGCAGGAGATCATCTCCCTTTTGGGCATGGAGGAGTTGAGCGGCGCGGACCGGACCGCGGTGGGACGGGCGCGGCGGCTCATCCGTTTCCTCACCCAGCCCTTCGAGGTGACGGCCCAGTTCACGGGACAGCCCGGCGTCACCGTCTCCTTGCAAGACACATTGCGCGACTGTCGCGCGATTATGAACGGCGAAGTTGACGACTGGGCGGAAAGCGACGTCTACATGATCGGCACCCTGGATGAGGCGTCCAAGATGAAGAGGGCCGTACTCCCGGTCGCTGCGCCATGAGACTGCTGGTGACGACACCCATGGCGGTCGTGTTGGACCGGGACGACGTGGTCTCCCTGCGGGCGGAAGACGAGACCGGCGCTTTCGGCATTTTGGAAGGCCATGCCGACTTCATGACGGTCTTGAGCATTTCGGTGATTGCCTGGCGGGACGCCGCAGGTCGGGAGCATTTCGTCGCCGTGCGGGGCGGGGTGCTCACCGTCCGGGAGGGGTGCCTCATCAAGGTTGCGACCCGCGATGCCGCGGGCGAGGAAAGCCTGCACAAACTTGGGGCTGGCATTCTTGAGCGCTTTCGGGCGGAGGCCGAGGCGGAAACGGAGTCCCGTGTCGCCGCCACGCGCCTGCAGCTGGCGACGATCCGGCAGCTGCAGCGCTACCTGCAGTCCGGGCGCCGAACCCTGCCGCAGGGCATGACGGCAGGGGCCGTCGGGCCGAACGCGCCGGGGCTCGAATGACCCGCGCACCGGGAAACGGCGAGCGCGATGCCCTGCAGCATGCCGTGCGCCTTCGCGAGGCGCGCCGCCGCCGCTGGGACGAGGAAGGCGAGCGGTCGCTCTGGCAGAATCTTTCGATGATCGGTGCCCTGGGCTGGCTTATCGTCACGCCGATACTCATGGGCATCGCCATTGGGCGCTGGCTCGACCGGACCTTCGAGACCGGCATATTCTTCAGCGGCGCCTTCATCTTTCTCGGCGTGGTCCTCGGCGCCGGTCTCGCCTGGCAGCGCATTCACAAGGAGTGAGCGAATGGAATACCTGACAGCTATCCCGTTCATCGCGGCCGGCGCGGCGGTCGGGGCGCTCTATTTCCTCCTGCTCTACGGGACTGTCCGGATATACACGTCGGGGGCCGGGACGGCATTGGCAGCGCCGCTCTTTGTCGCGCGAACGCTCGCCGCGGTCTTGTTCTTTTGGCTCGTGGCGCACGAGGGCGCCGTTGCGTTGCTTCTCGCCTTGGTGGGCTTTCTTGTGGCGCGCAGTGTGGCGCAATACCTGGCGAAGCGGGCGTGACAATGGACGCCAATCCACTTGCATCCGACATCCTTTTTTCCGTCGGCCCGCTGCCGATCGGCCGCGCCGTGGTGACGACGTGGGTCATCATGGCGGCTTTGACGCTGGTCTCTTGGATCGGAATGCGGCGGGCGGAGGTGCAGGCCGGACCTTTGCAGGCCGTTTTGGAGATCGTCGTGGAGACGACCGAAAAGCAGATACGCGAGATCGTGCGGCGGGACCCCTGGCCGTTTCTGCCGCTGCTCGGCACCCTCTTTATCTTTCTCGTCGTGGCCAACCTGTCCGCGGTCGTGCCGGGGGCGAAGCCACCCACGGGGCACATCGAGACGCCCGCGGCGCTGGCTGCCATCGTCTTTTTGTCGGTGCATTACTTCGGGCTCCGTGCGCGCGGCGGTGTGGACTACCTGAAGCGCTACATCAGGCCGAACCCGCTGTTGCTGCCCTTGAACGTGCTGGCCGAGATCACCCGGACCTTCTCCCTCATGGTCCGGCTGTTCGGCAATATCATGAGCCATGAATTCGTACTCGCGATCGTGGTGTTCCTGGCCGGCCTGTTGCTGCCCATCCCCTTCATGCTGCTCGGCATCATGATTGGGATCATCCAGGCCTATATTTTTACCGTCCTCGCGGCTGTCTTCATCGGCGCGGCCGTCGGCGGCGAGTCAGACTGATGGAGGACCAATGGGAATGACCGTTGAGATGCTGAGTATCGTCGGGGCGGCCGTCGCCGTTTCCTTCGGCGCGATCGGCCCGGCGCTGGGCGAGGGGCGGGCCATTGCCGCCGCCATGGATGCCATCGCGCGCCAGCCCGAATCGGCGGGAACGCTGTCGCGAACCCTTTTCGTCGGCCTGGCGATGATCGAGACGATGGCCATCTACTGTCTCGTGATCGCCCTGCTGCTGCTCTACGCCAATCCCTTTGCCGGCTGACCATGCAGATCGAGTGGTGGACGCTCGCCATTCAGGCCGTCAATTTCTTGGTGCTCCTGTGGCTGCTCCGGCGCTTTCTCTACCGCCCGGTCCGCGCGGTGATCGAGAAGCGCCGGGCAGAGTCCGATGCGGCATTCGCCCAGGCGGCCGCCAAAGAGGCGGAGGTCGAGGAACTGAAACAACAGCTGGAGGCGGAGCGGAGCGCGGTGGCGGAAGAACGCCAGGCGATGCTGAAGAAGCTGCACCAGGAGGCTGCGGCCGAACACGACAAGTCGCTGGAGCGGGCGCGCGACGAGGCCCGGACGCTGACCGAGGCGGCAAGGACTGCCATCGAGAAGGAGCGTCAAGCGGCACTGCACGATCTGCAAGGGCAAACGGCGCAGCTGGCGGTCGAGCTCGCGGCCCGGCTGCTGGGTCAAATGGAAGCGGACCTGCCGCCCGACGCCTATCTGACGAAGCTGGAGATGCAGCTCAAAAGCCTGTCGTCGGTGGAACTGGACGAGTTGAAGGCGGACCTGGCGGGACAAGGCGGCGCGCCGGTCGTGGTGACGGCCCAGCCGCTGCCGGTAGATACGCAAGACCGCTGGCGCCGCCGGCTCGCCGCCATCGTCGGACCGGCCGATGCGACGGCTTTCGAGACCGACCCTGCGCTCGTCGGCGGTGCGGAGATCCGCTTCCCGCACAGCCGGTTCAAATTCACTTGGGCCGATCGATTGGAGACGGCAAGAAAGGCACTGCTGGGTGACGAAGCAACTCCGTGACGACCTCTCGGCGTGGCTGACGACCGCGCCCGACCGCCTGCACGACCTCGCGGCCGGGCCGAGCGTCGAGCGCGTGGGTGTCGTCGAGCACCTCGGTGACGGTGTCGCCGAGATCTCGGGCCTGCCGCGGACAAGGCTCGACGAGGTGCTGCGTTTCGAGGACGGCACCCTTGGTCTTGCCTTGCGAGTCGACGAGGCCTCGGTCGGCTGCGTTCTCCTCGGCACCGGCGACGCCATCTCCGCCGGGGGCAAGGTGTTCGGGACCGGCGAGATCATCCGCGTGCCGGTGGGCGAGGGGCTGCTCGGTCGGGTCGTCGATCCCTTGGGCGAGCCGCTGGACGACGGGCCGGCCATCGAGGCGCAACGCCGAGACCCCATAGAACGACCGGCGCCGGGCATCGTCGACCGCGACCTGGTGACCCAGCCTCTGATGACCGGGCTCACCGTCGTCGATGCGATGATCCCGCTCGGGCGCGGCCAGCGCGAATTAATCGTCGGCGACCGCAAGACCGGCAAGACGGCGATCGCCGTCGACAGCGTCATCAATCAACGCGAGACCGATGTCATTTGCGTCTACGCCTGCGTCGGGCAAAAGACCTCGACCGTCCGGCAGATCGTCGAGGCGGTGCGCAAGAACGGGGCTTTCGAGCGCTGCATCTTTGTCGTCGGCGCGGCCGAGGCACCGCCCGGCGCGCAGTGGGTGACACCCTATGCGGCTTGTACCATGGCCGAATACTTTCGCGACCGGGGCCGGGACGCTCTGCTGATCGTCGACGACCTGACCAAGCACGCGATCATCTATCGCCAGCTCTCGCTGCTGCTGCGCAAGCCGCCGGGACGGGAGGCCTATCCCGGCGACGTTTTCTATGTCCATGCACGCCTTTTGGAGCGGGCGGCGAAACTGTCGGAGGCCCGTGGCGGCGGCTCGCTGACGGCTTTGCCGATCGCCGAGACCCAGGCCGGAAACCTGACGGCCTATATTCCCACCAACCTGATCTCCATCACCGACGGTCAGATCTATCTGGAGCCCAAGCTGTTTTACGAGGGCCAGAAACCGGCCGTGAACGTCGGCATGAGCGTCTCGCGGGTCGGCGGGCACACCCAGGCGCCGGCGATGAAGCGGCTGGCCGAAAAACTCCGCCTGAAATACGCCCAGTTCCTGGAATTGGAGGTCTTTACGCGCTTCGGCGCCATGGTCGACGAGCGCACCCGCCGAACCATCGCCCATGGCCGACGCATCCGCGCGGTGCTGGCTCAGCCGGAGTACCGCCCCCTGCCGCTGTCGGTGCAGGTGGCGCTACTGCTTGCCGTCGACGAGGGTCTGCTCGACGAGCTGCCGCTTGAGCTGTTGCCGCGTTTCAAGGCGGACCTTGGCGACTGGCTCTGCGAGCATTGCCCGCGCAGCGAGGCGCGGATCGGGCAGTCGGGCACGCTGTCGGAAGAGGACCGGCAGGATCTCTATACCGC
>Ga0102949_1000049_pt1 | contig 11184 bp, 7 predicted proteins | sample SalPon2A_B_D1_MG_FD_78503 | JGI IMG/M metagenome (GOLD analysis project Ga0102949, IMG submission 78503) | Soil microbial communities from South San Francisco under conditions of wetland restoration - Salt Pond MetaG R2A_B_D1_MG | ecosystem: Environmental > Terrestrial > Soil > Wetlands | place... | reverse complement strand
TTGAAAGTTTATTTTCTGGTCTTCGGTAAAAGAAATGGTACTGATGATATCCTGATACCCCAGATAACTGATCTGAACTTCATATTCGCCTTCCGGTAATGTCAAAGAATAAAAGCCGTATTCGTTAGTGGCAACACCCGTCCTGAGTTCGGGGACCGCAATTGTAACACCGATTAACGTTTCGTTGCTTGCAGCTTCGGCGATGGTACCGCTGAGTGTATATTTTTGTTGTGAGTATAGCTGAACAGAGATGAATAAGAGGAAAATCAGCAATGATTGGCGGGATGTCCGGATCATTCGGGCAATTTTAACTAAAAATAGGGAGAATATTTAAATACACAAATGTGTCCAGTTAATTATTAGGACCCCGCACATAATGAGGGTTTCGCCTGATCTGATTTTTACAATTCCCTACAACTGTTCCAGTATTGCATTAAAAGTAGCGCTGGGTCGCATGGCACCCGCTACCATCACTGGATCAGGTTTATAATAGCCACCGATATCCTGGGGAACTCCCTGTGCTACCAATAACTCGTTCAGTATCTGCGATTCTTTTTCTTTAAGGGCCTTGTTGATCTTGGTAAATATTCCCTTTAATTCGGCGTCTTCTTCCTGCTCCGCAAGTGCTTTCGCCCAGTAGGAAGCCAGGTAAAAATGGCTACCGCGGGTATCCAATTCTCCTACCTCCCTGGAGGGGGATCGGTCACTGTCCAGAAAATGCTCCGTGGCCTTATCCAGGGCCCCGGCAAGCACTTTCGCTTTGCCATTGCTGTTTTTATCCCCATAGAATTCGAGGGAAATGCTAAGTGCCAGAAATTCACCGAGGGAGTCCCATCGCAAATGACCCTCTTCCAAAAATTGCTCCACGTGTTTAGGGGCAGAACCGCCGGCACCCGTTTCAAAGAGGCCGCCGCCGTTCATTAAAGGAACAATGGACAACATTTTGGCACTCGTACCGACTTCCAGTATTGGAAACAGGTCCGTTAAGTAATCGCGTAAAACATTTCCTGAAACTGAGATCGTATCTTCGCCTTTCTTTATGCGCCTTAAGGTGAATATTGTTGCTTCTTCCGGTGAAAGAATACGAATATCCAGTCCTTCCGTATCGTAATCCTGAAGGTATTTGGTAACTTTTTTTATAAGTTCTGCATCATGGGCCCTTTCAACATCAAGCCAGAATACAGCAGGGATCTTGGAGGCCCGGGCCCTGGATACGGCGAGTTTTACCCAATCCCGGATCGCCGCATCTTTTACCTGGCACATTCTCCAGATATCCCCTTCTTCCACGGGATGCTCAATCAGTGTTTTCCCAGAGCTAAGGTCTATGACTTTTACCACACCTTTTTGCTGTATTTCAAAGGTTTTATCGTGGGAACCGTATTCTTCGGCCTTTTGTGCCATCAGGCCCACATTGGGGACTGTTCCCATGGTGCGCGGATCAAAAGCCCCGTACGCTTTGCAAAAATCGATAGTTGCCTGATAAATGCCTGCATAGCTGCTATCCGGAATTACTGCTTTTGTGTCCTGAAGTTTCCCTTCTGAATTCCACATTTGACCGGAACTACGGATCATTGCCGGCATGGAAGCATCAATGATCACATCGCTGGGTACATGCAGGTTGGTAATTCCTTTTTCAGAATTGACCATGGCAAGATCAGGACCTTCAGACAAGGCCTTCTCAATATCATTGGTGATCCCCGTTCTTAAATCGGGTGGGAACTGTTCTATTTTGAGAAAGAGATTTTCAAGGCCGTCATTGGCACTAATACCGTTTTCTTCGAAGACCCTGGCATATTTTTTAAATACATCTTCAAAGAAAACCTCTACGACATGGCCAAAAATAATCGGGTCAGATACCTTCATCATGGTCGCCTTTAAATGTACCGAGAAGAGTACCCCCTTTGCTTTTGCATCGGCGTAGGCGGCCTTGAGAAACTGCATTAAGGCCTTTTTACTCAACACGGTGGCATCTATGATCTCGAGGGCCAGTAGGGGGATTTGCGGCTTAAGCACTACAACGTCACCCCTGGTTGTGCAAAGCTCAATACGGACGGTAGCCTGGTTTTCCAGTGTTACGGAACGCTCGTTCGATTTAAAGTCGCCATGATCCATGGTGGCAACATGCGTTTTAGAATCCGATTTCCATGCCCCCATGCTGTGTGGATTTTTTTTCGCATAGTTTTTAACGGGGACAGGGGCCCTTCGATCCGAGTTGCCCTCCCGCAATACAGGATTTACTGCACTGCCCTTGATCTTATCATAGCGCGATTTAATTTCCTTTTCTTCTTCGGTAGCCGGCTCATCAGGGTAGTCCGGAATGGCATACCCCTGGCTTTGCAGTTCGGTGATTGCCTCTTTTAACTGAGGGATCGACGCGCTTATATTGGGTAATTTAATAATGTTTGCTTCAGGGGATTTAGCCAATTCACCCAGTTCTGCCAGGTCATTGGGGTGCCGCTGACCTTCCTCAAGGGAATCCGGAAAAACAGCGATAATCCTCCCTGCAAGGGAGATGTCTTTGGTAGTTATGGAAATTCCTGCAATTTTGGTAAAGGCCTTTACAATAGGTAAGAGGGAATGGGTTGCCAAAGCTGGAGCTTCATCAGTTTTGGTATAGAATATTCTTGGCATAAATAAAAAGGATTGTTTAAAGCGGAGCAAATATACAACTTTAAATGTGTGGAATCGGAGGGGAGATCGGTAAACTTTGGGGTGATTAAACGGGGAGTTTATTATGTAAAGTCCCGCTTCGGAAATGCTCAAAAACAAAAGCCATATCATTGCAACGAGTACATTGATATGGCTTTCTAGAAACAGTTCACAGACTTTTTGCCTTGTACCGAAGTACAACACCGCAACCATTGATTGCATCTGCATCCCTGCTTCAACGTTTGAATCATTTTTGGTCCTTAATTCTTCAACCAAGTGACTACTCAATGCTTCTTCTTGTTGTTTAGCAATTTTATCTTAAATATATAACCGAAGTTCTACATTTAACGCAAAATAGCCTACATACTATCCGGGAAACAACAGCCTCCCGAACGAATGCTCATCCCAATCCCGTAACCGTGCAATAAATTACAAGGCCTTGGCAGAAAGATTAGACAACAATATAAAGAACGTCAACTCTATAATGGATATCCAGACACACCTTAGACAGGCATCTCCTTAAAACCATGTACTAAATATAGGTCATATTTAAGGGATTTCCAAACAATAAAGGAAATTAAAAATCAACATCTTGTAAACGTTGGTTATAAACAATTGTTTATAACCGTTAAAAGCCCTTTCCGGAGGATAATGAGATGCTGTAATCAATGAAAAACCGGCCAGCAATTTACATGCCGGCCGGCGTATTCACTCTGCTTATGAAATTATTTAAGGAGCAGATTCCCCTCCGTCGGTTTTTACTTTTTTTAGCTGGCGCTGGATCTTTTTGATCGCTGATTCAATGGATTTTTCCGGTTCAATGATATTGTACTCCCCCCAGAAGTCGGGATCTGAAAAGCCAATGGCCTCATCGGTTAAAATAATGGTCGACTTAATTCTATTCTTGAAATTAGGGAATTCCCCGGCAAGGCTTTTCTCCCAATCGGTTACCGCCATCTCACAGGTCATGCTGTAGACCGAGTTGAAGAGACGTTTGTCCCAATCGATCTTGAATTCTAATTGTACGTTGCTATAGCCGTAATACCATCGCCCGTTTTTCTCCAGGTAATCAACCCGGTATGCAACTTCCGTCGGATACACCTTTGCATTTCTGGGCTTCTTCCGGACAAACATCCGACTTGCCAAATCCTTGTTTGTAATGTTCAGGGAATAAATGGCGCTGGTCAGGATCTTCTTTTCGGCATCTATATACAACTTCCCGGTATACAAGGGATCCAGGATATCCCTTCGCTGATGAAAATTCACAACATAGATCAACTTGTCGTTAATTCTTGTTGAACGATCGAATGTAAATACATAATCCCAAATATTTTCATCTGTAAAGATGTATTCAGGGTACTTCATGATATCCACGAACAGCGCGTTGAAGGGCCCCCCCTGTAATTTTAACGCCACCGTATCCAATTTACTGTAATCCGTGCTTTTCCTTGCCTTGAACAATTGAACGGCGTCCCTTTTGTTGGAGGTATAAGGTGCTTTATAAATATTTACAACGGCCTCTGAAAGGGAAACATTTTTCTTTCTCTTTTTAATGGTCTCCCTGTAAAAGGCGGTCATCAGGGTTGGATCGTCAAAATAGTTTTCCCCTTTCTTGCGCAATGTCTCCTTCACCAGGCTTACCGCATCTTTGGGGATCGTAATATTCACTTCATCCAGTTCGGTGATCGAAATATCCAAAGCAATACGATTGTTATTTTCCTTGAGTTGTGATAGTGGAATTAACCTGGTTTCATATCCAAGGAATGATACCTGCACATTGCCTTCATTGGTACTTTTAGGCACTTTTAAGAGAAACTCCCCTTCGGTATTGGTCACCGTGCTGATATTGATGTCATCCACCGTAAGGTTTGCGAAAACCAACGGCTTATTTGTCTGAGCATCGACAACTTCTCCTTTATACTGGGCAAAGGATTGCGTATCCTGCTCCTGTACCTGGTCAAACATCGGAGCAGCACGTACTGTCCCGATCACCCCTGTAAACAATAGTATGCACAGGATCATTACAAGGGATTTCATCTGATTTTGTTTTACAATTTGTTTCATAGCTTTACGAATTCTTCCATGTTTTGGAATGGTAATTACCCTCTCTAAGTTAGTGATTTTTAGCGAAATAATCGTTAAATCTATGCTATTTCTTATCTTAAAATTCTGTTATAATTAGACAAGGGAGACCGGGAAAACCGCTACATCTTAACTGCTTTTCGCAGGATAAGCCGCGGGCCTTAGTGCACCTTACAGCTCCACAGATGTGGTTGAAATCATCAAGAACCAGGCAAACCTCATGGATAGGAAGAAGCGAAAAAAAGCGACCCTTTCGCAAAGGGTCGCTTTTTATTTATTTTTTAAAATCGGATTAGTATACTCAATTATTCTTCCGGGAAGTCTTCATTCTCCATAACTTCCTCTATCTGCTGCACATGACGTTCCGTATGACCCGACATAAATAGCACAATCTGGAGGCCATCGATGGTCCCGAAAGGTAGTTGGCCATAGTGGTTTCTAAGATCGTCTTCCGTGGTTTTAATGTATTCAATGTGCTCCATCCTCTTCGATTTAAAAGCCTCCAGCGTTTCTTCATGGCTGCCAAATTTCCCTGAGGGTTCAAATGCTGCAGACGTCTTAATTTTTTGATCACGGTTTGTGATGATGCCCATCAATTCTTCATCCCTGAGTTTTACGGAATCACGCTTAGAAGGATCTGCGGGTGTTTGCAAGGCTCCCTGAAGCATCTGTCCGATATTGTTTTCAGAAATTGCCAGATGTTCAACGCATTCCGCTACGGACCAGGATTCCGGACTGCTCTTAAAGTTTAACTGGTCTTCACTGAGGCCGTCAACCGCATTTAGCAGCCGGTCCTGTGTCTTTGTCAATTCAGCCACGGTCATCTGCCGATCGGCATCTGTAAGCTTTATATCCAGTCCTGTAAAGCTCACTAAGGCCATTACCAATATTGGTAGCATTATTTTTTTCATAATTCATACATTTAAAGGTGATACGTTCTCTTTTCTTACTGTAAGACGAATTTGTAATTAATCCTTGGACAATATAAAGATTTAGTCGCTTGTAACATGTTTTTTTTCTGAAATTCTCAATCACTACCCCTTCGAACCCCCTGAAAAACACTTACTTCAGGGTCAATTGGATTGCCAGATGCCCTTCGCATGGCTACGACCTGGCCGCAATGCCACAAGGCGTCGGATATTGGACCATTGATCTGGTTCCAAAAAGGATATTCAACCGTGCCATTTTTGTTTTTGAAGACTACCTTATGTTCCTCCAGATCAGTTACACTCCTGAAAATATCGCTCGCCGTTTTTAATTGCAACAAGGTTGCTTCCCGCTTTTCCTTAAACGTCAAGGTTGTATCACGGGGTACCGTACCATCATTGATGTCCTTCAGCGCAGAATTATAAATGACACGCGACAGGTTATACAAATGGTCCGTGGTTTCTTCAATGGTCCTGTTCGTATCTGAAGGTTTATAAGCCAGGTCTTTTTCTGTAAGTCCTTCGGTTGCCCAATAGTACCTGAAACCCAGGCCATCGATCAGGCGTGAGACTACGGTGCCGGCATTGTAATGTTCGGGAGCCTCCGGAATTTTGTGGTATGGCAAATCATTTTCACTATTTTTTTGTCCGTACACCTGAGTTATGATCAAAACGCTGCAAACCAAGGGAAACCTTTTCATTGGATCTTTTTAATTATCTACTTTAACAAAAGTAAACATCGCCATCGGCGGGTCTACCGTGCTTCCGTTACCCAGGGGGGCATCCGTAATTTTAGAAATATTATCCGCCGGGTCCGAATCGTCATCGGCCGAGGTAAAAGTCGGCCCGCCATCCGTTCCTGCATCATAGGAAATTGCATCTACGGTGAGGTCATCGACGAAGGCACCGTTGTCTAACATAGATACATTCTCTATGGCCACAAACCAATCGGGACTGGGGGCAATCATGCTCACAAGGGTCACCAGCGGAAAGTCATTGGTCACCGTTATTTGGAAAGTGGCTTCGGAAAATCCGGTGGTCAGGCCTTCCCCGATGACGGTGGAAGAGGCCATCCCTGCAGTTACCAGGGCATCGATTTCCAATGCAAGTTCAGCAGTGGCCCCGGTTTCTGCCATAATTTCCATGCCATCGCTCGCGATCTCATCCTCTTCAAAAAATAAAGTCCCCGTCTTGTGTACCATGCCAATGGCAGGGGAGAAATGATCCCCTGACGGGAAATCAGCCGGGTGGTTGGAAGCACTCCAGTTACCAACAAAAGTAACATTATAAGTAGCCATGGTTGGCATGGGTGGTTCTTCTACGGTGATGTGCTGTACCAGGGTAAGCGTATTGTCTTGCCCCCCGTCGTTGGCGGCAGTCAGGGTAACGGTAAAATTCCCCACATCGTTATAGGTAACCGTTGGATTTTCCTCTGTGCTCATGTTGGGGTCACCCCCGGGAAAAAGCCACAGAAATGAGGTTGCATTTAATGATGTATTGTCGAATGTTACACTGGATCCCGCGTCCACCGTGGTAGCGGAGGCTATAAAACTGGCAAAGGGCGCAGGCCCCTGTTCCGGATCTGAACCATTGTCGTTACTGCAGGAGCCCAATAAAAAAAGAACAAACCCAAGGTGCATTAACTCTTTCATAGTTTTTTAATTTATAATGGCAATAAGCCTTTAAAACTTACGACTTATTTCTAATACTGGTGAAATGCCCGGGAAACAAATTCAAGTACCACGGGGAGGGACTCCCGCCAATAGGACCAGCTATGCCGGCCATCCCGAACCCTGTATTCGTGCGGAACCTCCTTTTTAACCATGGCAATATGGACCAGGCTATTTCCTTCATACAGGAAATCATCATCCCCGCAATCAATAAACCACCGAACCGAACTAATTTCCTCCTTCTTCCCGTTATCGATCAGATGAATTGCATTGTGCTGCTCAAAGTATGATTTTAAACTTGCATCGCTGAAGGTTTCCTCATTCCGTTCAAGGCGTTCCTTCAGGTCTTCCAGGGTGAGCGGCCCGACATAGGCGCTCAACGGACAGGCCGAAGAAAACAAATCCGGCCGATGAAGTGCATACATAAAAGTGCCACCCCCGCCCATGGAGAGCCCCGCAACTGCACGATACCTCTTTTCGGATTTGATACGATACGCCTTTTCAACATAAGGTAAAAATTCTTCAAAAAAGAAATCCTCATACCTCCAGTCGCCCCCTATGCTATTAAAATATCCCCGCCGTCCCGTATTGGCATCAGGCATTACAATGATCATAGGGGTAGCGGATCCGTCCCTGATCGCCTGGTCGGCAATGCGCAGTACTTCGCCAAACTGCACCCATCCTGTCTGATCATCCCCTGCACCATGAAGCAGGTATAAGACAGGATAACTGCGTTTGGAAGTATCGTAATCCGGTGGCAGGTATATCGCAAATTTTCGCTCGCCTTTTAAAAGGGTACTCGTCATGGTTAGTTCATCGAATACTTTGCCGGATTGGGCAGGGACCCAAGCTATTACACAAAGTAAGAGGCACCCAATGGACAGGCGTGTTTTCATACTAATTTTTTCAGTCATTTTGTTTTATTTAAAACGATTTAACAGGTGCACTTACCGCGCAGCCCCGGATCTTTATACTTATTGAAGTGAAGGTGCCGTTCCCCATCTGACCGATACAGATGGGATAACCTCGAATCTGCCTCTTCCCCTGCGATCCCAAACCCTTAAAAGTACTATTTTTTGGAATATGTTGGATACACCGGAAGGCTTACCCCTGGCCTACCTGAACTTTAGCTTTTTTTCAAAGCACAAACTATTCTCAATACCTGCATACTGCCCGTAATTCGGAATCCGCTGGTACCCTCTGTTTTGATAGAGCTGAATGGCTTCGGGCTGTCTTTTCCCGGTCTCCAGAATACACCTTTTACATTGCAATTCCACAGCCCATTCCTCCAGTGCAGCAAGTATGCGGGAAGCAAAACCTTTTCCGCGGTTATTGGGACGGACAAACATCCGTTTTATTTCCATGGTCTTTGGTGAAAACGCCTTGATTGCCCCGCAGCCTGCCGGAATCAGGTCATCATAGAGTACCACCGTATATTTCAGGCCTTCAATTTTATTAAATTGGTCATAGAAGGCATGATCCGCACCGTCCCTCTCGCTAAGTTCTGCATCAAGAGAAGCTACCAATGCGACAAAATCAGCGTTTTTTGAATTCGTACGTCGTATTTGAATCATCTGTTGCATGTATACTTCGCTCCGGGGGCATATACAAACGAATACGGCAGCACCAAATGTCTATTCATCCGTCATAAACAGCGCATTGGCAAAAAACAACTTACCGTTCTCCCAAAATCCGCGAAAAAGCGGATTGTCTACCATATAGATCACCTGCCCTTCCCCGTGGTGCTCCATCCCAAATACCAGGGTATTTCCGAGCTTTTTTTGAGCTTCGCTACCCGCAAAACCGGCAACGGGTTTGGTAACTCCCTCAATATAGGCAACCGTACCGTTTTCAAGATAGTCGTAGGTGGCATTGCCAAGTTTTAACGTAAAATAGGTCTTGTCATAACCATAGGCCAGCGGATGTGTGGGATCTACCTTAGCTTCAAAAATGGCGCCGGTTATGGCCTCTTTTATTTGATCTCTTTGAGTGAGGTCAAAGGGCTGGATAGCTACCTCTGTACTGTCCCTATCCTTTTCTCTGGTTTTAATTTTAAAGCCTTTTTCACCATCTATGCCCTTTATGGCACCGCCCATGGCGATCAGCCTGCCTCCTGCTGCCACCCATTCCTTTAGCTTTTCTAAAAGTTCATCCTTTATAAACTGACCATAACCCGCACCATCCGGCAACACCAAAACATCATAGTCTGCCAGCGTAACCTGTTCAAAATAGCTCGCATCAAGTACTGCGAGGGGATACTGCAACTGCTGCTCAAAGAAATGCCATATCTCTCCGAAACGCAGGTAAAATGTGGGATCACCCGAAAGCACGGCCACCTTAACATTGGGTACCATAGTAACGTACCCGGAACCAAGGTCCTTTCCCTTGTCAACAAAACCGGTTGGAGTGGCGGTGATCGATTTATGGAATTTTCTGCTGGTTTCGGTTAGGATATCTATAAAATCCTTGTTGTTTTTATTGTCAGAACTGGTGATGATAAGGCTCCCCCTCTCATAGGACCTTCCCTCCAATCTGAACGGTTTATGTGCAAAGCGTACCCGCACATTCTTCTGCAACAAAGCCGCCAAAAACCGGGCATCATCCATACTGTTCCAATCGGTCAAATAGGCATAGGCGGATCCTTCAATTTCAATTGGTTCCGAAACAGTATTCAGCGCATCAACCGTGGAGACCGGATTTTCCGAAGCAATTGCGTTTAATCCATAAGCATAAGGCAGGGACCAGGCAGTTATGTCATAAGTAAGCGAATCACTTAATTTTGCGTCGGGTTCAAAAAGGACCTTGACCAGTGTTCCCTTGGTTTGGTCTGTTGAAATCACGACCTGACTGCCATCGATTTTCATGCTCCCCTGTCTTCTGGTAGTGTAATCATATCCTTTGACTGTTCCACTGCCTGCAGTTCCGTATTTGATATTGTGTTGATCGAGCAATTTGGTCAATGCACTGACCTTATCGTGATCCCCCCCGAGCACGTAGCTTTTGTATTTATAATTCTTATTCCTGTAAAATTTTTTGAATTCCTCATTCAGCTTTCCGGCATTGGCTGAAGCAACTTCGACCGTGGAAAGCCCTGTGGTATGGTGATGGGCGATCCGATCTTTTAATGTCAGCGTATCACCGATCCGGGTAATAATTCCAAGACCCGCACGACCGCTACCACCTTGTTCATAGGTCATTCCTATAGCCCCGTTATAGGTGGGATAGGTATCGCCATAACTGGGATAAAAAAGGTCAAATACTTCTTTGGTAAAATAAAACCAGCCATTGGCATCAAAATAGCGGGCATGGTTCTTGCCTATGGTCACCTGGAAGTCGCGCTGAAATTTTGTGATCACCTCATGGAACGGCTCGGAGGCAGGCGCAAAGAAATAGGGGTTGTCAACTCCCTGTTCGTGAAAATCCACGTGAACATGGGGTAGCCACTCATTGTATTTCTTTAGGCGTTGCCTGCTTTCAACCTGTGTAAGCCAGGCCCAGTCCCTGTTGAGATCAAACATATAATGATTGCTCCTTCCGCTCAACCATCCCTCATGGTGTTCTTTACTGTTGGGGTCTGTGGTATAGGGCGTATTTTTATACTGGTTGTACCAATTCACGTATCGGTCCCTGCCATCGGGGTTGATGCACGGATCCATAATGACCACGGTATTTTCCAGATAATGCTGCTTTGTGGTCAGCAGGTCATACAAAGTCTTCATAGACGCCTCAGTGCTCACACTTTCGTTCCCGTGTACATTATAACTGAGCCATACAATGGCCTTGGTTCCGTTACCTTCACCGGAAGTATTTTTCAGGTGCTCGGTACGGATACCCTCTAAATTTTGGATATTTTCAGA
>Ga0102949_1000048_pt1 | contig 11233 bp, 11 predicted proteins | sample SalPon2A_B_D1_MG_FD_78503 | JGI IMG/M metagenome (GOLD analysis project Ga0102949, IMG submission 78503) | Soil microbial communities from South San Francisco under conditions of wetland restoration - Salt Pond MetaG R2A_B_D1_MG | ecosystem: Environmental > Terrestrial > Soil > Wetlands | place... | reverse complement strand
GCAGGTAAGACGGCGCATCGTGGTCATGTTCTTCATGTTCGTTGTGCTGCGCGGACGTAGTCATGTGCGGCGATCCTCCCGAGATTCGCTTTGCATTTCCCTACATCATTTAGGCGGGTTAGGCAGCACAAACAAGATCTTGTAGCCAGGGGCCGCGGGGCGGCGCGGTGGGTAAAGCACGATCCGGCACAGTCCAGGTCACGATTCGGCCCTTGTCCGGCCAACATCTCTTGCAGACAGCCTGCGCCCCTGTATATCCTTTGGGCAGACTGAGGAAATCAGCAGCAGCCCGGCGATTGCGTGAATCACGCTCTGGTACGGGGGGACGCAAGAGGGGGCAACGAGGTGACACTGTCGCCGCCTGAAGGGGGACGGATGCAAGGATCGGCTTGCGATCGATTTGCCTGCAATCGCGGGGCAACGCGGTTGGCGTTCCGGCGCAAAGGCAATTGCGAAAAATGATTCATGTTGTCAGCCTCGGCATGGTCCTTGTCGGACTTTGGCTCCTGCTATCCGGTATCTATGAACCGCTGCTGATCAGCCTGGGCGTCGCTTCGTCTGTTCTGGTGGTGATCGTCGCGCACCGAATGGACGTCATCGACAGGGAAGCCGTTCCCTTACATTTGAATCTTAAGATACTCGGTTACTGGGGTTGGCTGGCTAAAGAAATCACAAAGGCGAACATCGATGTTGCCAAGCTGATCCTGTCGCCGGAACTTCCTATCAGCCCCTTGGTTATCCGGGTCAAAGCGACCCAGCGGAGCGATATGGGACGGGTGATCCACGCCAACTCGATCACCTTGACGCCCGGCACGGTGGCGATGGATTTCGACGGCGAGGACATTATCGTCCACGCCATCTCTCGCGAGGCCGCGGCGGGGACCCTGGAGGGCTCTATCGACCGCAACGTTACGGCGGTGGAGGAACGCTAGGCCATGTTCATTGTTGCCACCCTCGCAATCCTGGTGACCATGGCCCTAACCCTGGCCCGGCTCTACATGGGCCCGAGCCTTTACGACCGGACGCTTGCCGTGAACGCCTTCGGCACCAAAACGGTGCTGTTGATCGGTGTCCTGGGCTTTTTGTTCGAGCGGCCGGATTTTCTCGATATCGCGCTGGTCTATGCCTTGATCAATTTCATCGGCACCATCGCCATTCTGAAATTCTGGCGCTATCGGGCCCTGGGCGACGCGGTGCAAGCACCGCCGGGTTCCGACGCCGAGAGCGACCGATCCGCAACGGGCCGGCGCTGATGGATATCTTGCTCGACATCCTCAGTTGGGCTTTTCTGCTCGCCGGCGGCGCCTTTCTTCTGATCGGCGGCCTCGGCCTCATACGCTTGCCGGATTTCTACAGCCGCATGCATGCCGCCGGGATCATCGACACCTTAGGGGCTGATCTGATCTTGATGGGCATGATCTTTCAGGCGGGTTTTTCTCTGGTCACGGTCAAGCTGCTGCTGATCGGCGCCTTCATCTTTATCACCAGCCCGACCTCGACCCATGCCGTTGCCAATGCGGCCCTGGTCGCCGGGCTGGAGCCGAAGCTTTCGACCGACGACACCGAAAGCACGCCGGCCGCTGTCGAAAGCCAGGACGTCACGGGCCTTTCGGCCTTGCCGGATGTGCAAAAACAGGAGGGCGCATCATCGGAATCCTGATCGATATCGTGCTGCTGACGTTCCTCGGCATGACGGCCTTTGCCATCATCCACACGCATCACCTTTTTGCGGTCGTCATGATGTCCGGCGTGTTCTCGCTGCTCTCGGCCGGGCTGCTGGTGATGCTCGACGCGGTCGACGTGGCCTTTACCGAAGCCGCCGTCGGTGCCGGCATTTCGACGGTCTTGATGCTCGGCACCCTGACCTTGACGGCTCGCAGGGAAAAGGTGTCGAAGCGGGCCAATTGGGTGCCCCTGATCGTGGTCTGCGTCACCGGCGCGGCGCTCATTTACGGGACGCTCGATATGCCGCTGTTCGGCGACCCCAACGCGCCCTCCATGACCCATGTGATGCCGGAATACATCGAGGGCACCGAACATATCTTTCAAATTCCGAACGTGGTGACCGCCGTTTTGGGTAGCTATCGAGGCTATGACACCTTGGGCGAGACTGCGGTGGTCTTCACCGCGGGCATCGGCGTGATCCTGCTGCTCGGCGCCGTCGGCGGCCGCAAGCGCGATGCGCGCGATGAAAACGAGTCGGGGGAGGGGTCGTGAAGCATCATCTCATCCTCCGCGTGGTCACGAAAATGCTGATACCGTCGATCTTGCTGTTCGCCCTCTACGTTCAGTTCCACGGCGACTTCGGGCCCGGCGGCGGCTTTCAGGCCGGCGTGATTTTCGCCGCCGCCTTCATCCTCTATGCCATTGTCTTCGGGTTGGAAACGGCGCGTCGGGTCATGCCGACATGGCTGCTGCAGAGTTTGATTGCCACGGGTCTGATCCTCTACGCGGGGGTCGGCTTCGTCGGCATGTTTTTGGGCGGCAACTACCTCAACTACACGGTTTTGACCGGCCACGCGCACAGCGGCCAGCACATCGGCTTGTTGCTGATCGAGTTGGGCGTGGGCATCACGGTCTCCACGGTGATGATTGCGATCTACTTCAGCTTTGCGAGCCGCACGCCGCGCATGGGCGACGAGGACTGGTAGGCCGGTGACTCTAGGGTGATTGACGAGCAGATGGAATTCATTCTCGGACACTACAACTATTGGGTGGTCATTTTCCTGATGATGGCCGGCCTCTATGTCGTGGTCGCACGCGGGAACCTGGTGAAGAAAATCGTCGGCCTGAACATCTTTCAGGTCTCGGTTTTCCTGCTCTATATCTCCATGGGCAAGGTCGCGGGCGGCACGGCGCCGATCCTCGTCGACGAACCGGTGGTCTATTCGAATCCCCTGCCGCACGTTCTCATCCTGACCGCGATCGTGGTCGGTGTCGCCACCACGGCCTTGGGGCTCGCACTGGTGGTGCGGATTCGCGAAAGCTACGGCACCATCGAGGAAGACGAGATCCAGGTGGCCAACGCGGCCGACGACCTGCTCGAGGAAAACCGGCCATGATCGGGCCGCACCTTCCCATTCTGCAGGTCGCGCTGCCCTTGATCGCGGCACCGGTCTGCGTACTGCTGCGCTTCGGCAATCTGGCCTGGTTGCTGGCTCTGCTGGTGAGTTGGGTGAGTTTTGCCATCGCCATCGCGCTGCTCTCCCAGACCATGCACGGCGGCACGATCGACTATTTCCTCGGCGACTGGGCGCCGCCTTGGGGGATTGCCTACCGTATCGATGCGGCAAACGCTTTCGTCCTGCTGATCGTCTCCGGCATCTCCGCAGTGGTCCTGCCCTATGCCCGGCGGAGCGTGGCCGATGAGATCCCGGCCGGTCAGCGCTCGCTCTTCTACACCTGTTTCCTGCTCTGCCTCAGCGGGCTTTTGGGTGTCACCATCACCGGCGACGCTTTCAACCTCTTCGTCTTCCTCGAGATCTCGTCGCTCTCCACCTACATCCTGGTGGCCATGGGGGCGGGGCGGGACCGCCGGGCGCTGACCTCCGCTTACACCTATCTGGTGATGGGGACCTTGGGCGCCACCTTCTACGTCATCGGCCTCGGCCTCATCTACATGATGACCGGCACCCTCAACATGGCCGATATCGCCGCACGCCTTCAAGAACTCGGCGGCAACCGTACCGTCCACGTGGCCTATGCCTTCATCGTTGTCGGCATCGGCCTCAAGCTGGCCATGTTCCCGCTGCACACCTGGCTGCCGAACGCCTACACCTTCGCGCCGTCGGCGGTGACGGCTTTCCTCGCCTCCACCGCCACCAAGGTCGCGGTCTACGTCTTGCTGCGCTTCTTGCTGACCATCTTCGGGCCGACCTTTCCCCTGGAAGCCCAGACCCTAACCTACATCTTCCTGCCGCTCGCGCTGATCGCCATGTTCGCCGGTTCGACAGTGGCGATCTTCCAGATCAACCTGAAGCGCATGCTGGCCTATTCCAGCATCGCGCAGATCGGCTACATGCTGCTCGGTATCAGTTTCGGCAATCTGACAGGCGTGACCGCCACTGTGATTCATCTCTTCAACCACGCCTTGATGAAAGGCGCGCTCTTCATGGCGCTCGGCTGCGTCATTCTGCGCCTCGAACGGGCCAGCATCGAGTCGGTGCGCGGCCTCGGCCAGGCCATGCCTTGGACCATGGCGGCCTTTGTCGCCGGCGGCCTGAGCCTGATCGGCGTGCCGCTGACCGCCGGCTTCATCAGCAAATGGTACCTGGTGAGCGGGGCGCTGGAGGCCGGCTGGTGGCCGGTGGCCATTCTCATTGTCGCCAGTTCGCTGCTCGCGGTCATCTACATTTGGCGGGTGGTCGAGGTGGCCTACTTCTCGCCCGCGCCGGAGGGACGGCCGCCGGTGACAGAGGCGCCGCTCGGTATGCTCTTGCCGGTCTGGGTTTTGGTCGCGGCCAACGTCTATTTCGGGATCAACGCCGACTTGACCGTCGACATCGCCGAGGAAGCGGCCCTAGCGCTGCTGGGAGGCGGGTCATGACCGGCGATCTCAACCTCGTTCTGGCCATCGTCATTCCGCTGGTCGGCGCCCTCTTCATCGCCGCCAATGACGCCCGGCCGAACCTGCGAGAGGGCGTCACGCTCGCCACCGCCGGGGTTTTGTTCTGTGTCGTACTGTGGGTGTTGCAGCAATACTTGAGCGGCGATCGGCCTGAGGCCACGCTTCTCGAGGTGGTGCCGGGCCTGCCCCTGGCCTTCAACGTCGAGCCCCTGGGGATGCTCTTCGGCTTGGTGGCCTCGGGCCTTTGGATCGTCAACTCAATCTATTCCATCGGCTATATGCGCGGCGGCAATGAGCAAAACCAGACGCGCTTTTACATTTGCTTTGCCATTGCCATCAGCAGCGCCATGGGCATTGCCTTTGCCGAGAACATGTTCACGCTGTTCGTCTTTTACGAGGTGCTGACCCTCTCGACCTTCCCCTTGGTGACGCACAAAGGCACCGCGGAAGCCCGCATGGGCGGCCGGACCTATCTCGGCATTCTGATCGGCACCTCCATCGGATTTCAGCTGGTCGCTATCGTCTGGACCTGGGTGCTGACCGGCACCCTGGACTTCACGGCCGGGGGCATCCTGGCCGGAAAGGTCGAAGGCTCGATGGTGCCGGTCCTGCTAGCGCTCTACATGTTCGGCATCGGCAAGGCGGCGCTCATGCCCTTCCACCGCTGGCTGCCGGCGGCCATGGTGGCGCCAACCCCGGTCAGCGCCCTGCTGCATGCCGTGGCCGTGGTGAAGGCCGGCGTCTTCACCGTCATGAAGGTGGCGATCTACATCTTCGGCATCGATTTCCTGGCCGATACCGGGGCGGCCGACTGGCTGGTCTGGGTCGCGGCCTTCACCATCTTGGCGGCCTCCCTGGTGGCCTTGACCAAGGATAACCTGAAAGCCCGCTTGGCCTATTCCACGGTCAGCCAGCTCTCCTACGTGACCCTCGGCGCGGCGCTGGCCACGGGTCCCGCGGTGCTCGGCGGCTCCATGCAGATTGCCATGCACGCCGTGGGCAAGATCACGCTGTTTTTCTGTGCCGGCGCCATCTATGTCGCCACCCACAAGACCGAGATCAGCGACATGCGCGGGCTCGGCCGGGCCATGCCCTTCACCTTCGCCGCCTTTTTCCTCGGCGCGGTTTCGATCATCGGCCTGCCGCCCATGGGCGGCTCCTGGAGCAAGTGGTATCTGATGCTGGGCGCGGCCGATGCCCACCGGCAAGTCATCCTGGTGGTGCTCGCGGTGAGTTCCCTGTTGAACATCGCCTATCTGCTGCCGATCGTGGCGCGGGCCTTTTTCCTGCCGCCGCCGCCCGAACCCGAAGCCAAGGCGGCCGGGGCGGCGGCCAGCCCGCGCAAGGGCGGCATTGCCGAAGCGCCACTGCTCTGCGTGGTCCCGCTCTGCATCACTGCGGTTGGCTGCATTCTGCTCTTCTTCTTCGCCGATGCGGTCTACGCCTTACTCGAACCCCTGGTCATGACGGGAGGAGCGGTGCAATGAGCACGCCGCAAAACGACGGCGATCGGCCACAGGACAAGCGCTATTGGCTGGACGAGCCGCGCAACGTGCGGAAAGTCTTTTGGCTGCTCTGCGCCATCTGCGCCCTGTTGGCCATAGCGGACTTCTTCTATCACAAACACGCCCACTTCAAGGTCGAGGAGTTCCCCGTTTTCTACGGCCTCTACGGTTTCGTCTGCTTCGTCTTCATCGTCTTTGCCGGGAAGCTTTTGCGAAAGATCGTGATGCGCGACGAGGACTACTATGATCGCTGATCTTTCGCCCGGCCTGATCGTCATATTCGGCGCGCTGCTGATCCCGCTGCTGCCGCAGAACGGTCAGCTGCGCAACATCTACATGCTGGCCCTTCCGGTCGTCGCCGCCCTGCAGATGCTGACCCACGACCAGGGCAGCTTCGGCCAGGTGCAGATCTTCGACTATACCCTCACGCTCTTCCGGCTGGACAAGCTCAGCTTCGTGTTCGGGCTGGTGTTTCATCTGGCCGCGCTCCTCGGCGTGATCTTCTCGCTTCATATCCGCGACACTTTGCAGCAGGTCGCCGGTCTGGTTTACGCCGGGGCGGCCATCGGCGCGCTCTTTGCTGGCGACATGATCAGCCTCTTCGTCTACTGGGAACTGACGGCCATCGCCTCGGTCTTCCTGATCTGGGCGAGCCGGACGGAGCGGGCCTACGCCGCCGGCATGCGCTATCTCATCATCCAGGTCGGCTCCGGCGTCATACTGCTTGCCGGCGTCATCCTCTATGCCCAAAAGCACGGCACCGTTGCCTTCGGCCATCTCGGCCTGGTCGACCTTCCGACGACCCTGATTTTCGTCGCCTTCGGCATCAAGTGCGCCTTTCCCTTGCTGCACAATTGGCTGCAGGACGCCTATCCCGAGGCCACCGTCACCGGCACGGTCATCCTTTCGGCCTTCACCACCAAGCTGGCGGTCTACGCCCTGGCGCGTTCTTTTGCCGGCACCGAGATCCTGATCTACATCGGCGCCGTGATGACCGCCTTTCCGGTTTTCTTCGCGGTGATCGAGAACGATCTGCGGCGGGTCCTGGCCTACAGCCTCAACAACCAGCTCGGCTTCATGGTGGTCGGCATTGGGGTGGGCAGCGAACTGGCGCTGAACGGCACCGCCGCCCATGCCTTTAGCCACATCCTCTATAAGGCGCTGCTCTTTATGAGCATGGGGGCCGTGCTCCATCGCACCGGAACCTGCAAGGCCTCGAGCCTGGGGGGCCTCTACAAGTCCATGCCCTGGACGGCCGGGTTCTGCATCGTGGGGGCGGCCTCGATCTCCGCCTTTCCGCTTTTCAGCGGCTTCATATCCAAGTCCATGATCCTGACGGCGGCGGCCGGCGAAGGTTATTGGGGCGTCTGGCTGGTGTTGGTTTTCGCCTCGGCCGGTGTGCTGGAGCATTCGGGCATCAAGATTCCCTATTTCGCGTTCTTCGCCCACGATAGCGGCAAGCGCGTGGCGGAGGCGCCGGGTAACATGCTGCTGGCCATGGGGATCACGGCTTTCCTGTGCATCTTCATCGGCGTCTTTCCCGGGACGCTTTATGCCATTTTGCCCTATCCGGTGGACTTCGAACCCTACACCGTGGCCCACGTGATCACCCAGTTGCAGCTCCTGCTTTTCGCCATGCTGGCCTTCGCCTTGCTGGTGAAGACCGGGCTTTATCCCGAGGAGATGCCCTCCACGGTCCTCAACAGCGATTGGGTTTACCGGCGCCTCCTGCCAAAGATGGTGGGGGCCCTCTATGGCGCGGGAGGCTACGTAAGAAGCGGTGTCTTGCGGCGTCTGCAGCGGCGTCTGGAACATTTCATCGCGATGGTCTTCCGCACCCACGGGCCGGCGGGCATCTTGGCCCGTACCTTGGCGCCTGGGGCCACCACCCTTTGGGTCGCGGCGCTTCTCGGGTTCATGCTGATCTTCTACTACGTTTAAAACCCGAGCCTGGCGACAGGGGGCCGCAATGCCATGCCGCGCGCCCTGCGCGGCCGCTTTTGGCAACGAATGCCTTATTTTTAGTCATTCTGATCATGCTGACTAAATTTTGTGCGCAGCGCAGCACAACGGCGCGCGACACCCCGCGTGGCGTCAAGCGTTGCAACAATATTTTAATTTATTTCAATACTTTGTGCTTCTTCTCCAAGTTGGCACGACATTTGCATTGACTACCGCACTGCAATAGAAAAACGCAACTTGGAGGCCCTGCAATGAAATTTGGAACGGGACGTAAAAAAGTCGCCGTCGCGGCGGCGCTCGCCGCCGGACTGACCTTTTCCGTGCCGGCGCTGGCGGAGGACACCATAAAGGTCGGTGTGCTTCACTCGCTGTCCGGCACCATGGCAATCAGCGAGACCGCGTTGAAAGACGTGATGCTGTTCTTGATCGACGAACAGAACAAAAAGGGCGGCTTGCTGGGCAAGCAGCTCGAGGCGGTGATCGTCGACCCAGCGTCCGATTGGCCGCTATTCGCCGAAAAGGCGCGCGAGCTGATCGAACAGGAAAAGGTGGATGTGATCTTCGGCTGCTGGACGTCGGTGTCCCGCAAGTCGGTCTTGCCTGTGATGGAGGAACTGAACGGGATGCTCTTCTATCCCGTTCAGTACGAAGGCGAGGAATCGTCGCACAATATCTTCTACACCGGTGCTGCCCCGAACCAGCAGGCCATTCCCGCCGTCGAGTATCTGATGAGCGAAGACGGTGGCTCGGTCGAACGCTGGGTGCTCGCCGGCACGGACTATGTCTATCCCCGCACCACCAACAAGATCCTCGAAGCCTTCCTGAAAGCCAATGGCGTGGCCGAAGAGGACATCATGATCAACTACACGCCCTTCGGTCATTCGGATTGGCAGACCATCGTGTCCGACATTAAGAAGTTCGCTTCGGAGGGCAAGAAGACAGCCGTGGTCTCCACCATCAACGGCGATGCCAACGTGCCGTTCTATAAGGAACTGGGGAACCAAGGGATCGCGGCCGAAGACATTCCTGTCGTCGCCTTTTCCGTCGGCGAAGAGGAGTTGGCGGGCATCGACACCGGACCGCTGGTCGGTCATCTTGCGGCTTGGAACTACTTTATGAGTGTCGACGACCCCTTGAACGACGAGGTCATCGAAAAGTGGCACGCCTTCATCGGTGACGACGCACGGGTTTTCAACGATCCGATGGAAGCCCACTACATCGGCTTCAATATGTGGGTGCAAGCTGTCGAGCAGGCGGGCACGACGGACGTCGATGCCGTGCGTCAAGCGTTGTATGGCCAGACCTACCCGAACCTGACCGGCGGCGTGGCGGTGTTGAACACCAACCATCACCTCTCCAAGCCCGTGCTGATCGGCGAAATTCAAGACGACGGGCAGTTCTTGACCGTCTGGTCGACCGACGACGTGGTCAAGGGCGATGCCTGGTCCGACTACATCCCGGAAAGCGCCAAACTAACCGCCGATTGGACCTATCCCTGGGTCTGCGGCAACTGTGAGAAGCCTCGTTTTGAAGCCCTAACCAACTAATCCCCTGCGAGGGTGGGGTCGCTCCGGACTTGCCCGGGCGGCCCCGACCCTTAGGGGACGGAACTCCACAGAATCTTACGACATAGTGTCGCAAGCGGGATCGGCAAAGGGGACCCCATGGCGATGGTGCATGCCCGGACGATGCGTTGGACCTATCTGGCGCACTTCTTGTTGGCCGCTATGTTGCTGGTGCCGACGATATCGCTGGCTCAGGAGAGCGGGGACGAGCAATTCCGAGCCGCCGTGCAGGCCCTCTCGGAAGGCTCCTTCAACGACAAGGCCGCGGCCATCGACGCGATGATCGCGCTCGGCGATCCGCGCGCCGCAAAGGTTTTGGAAGCGCTCGGCGACGGCGACCTAGCGGTGCGCAAGTCCGACGATGCCGTCGTCCTGATCGCCAAAGGCGGCAGCGGCTACCGTCTCACCGACCCGGTGACCGGCGAGGCTCTCGGCGATGTCGGCAAGCGCGACGTCAAGAAGATCACGGTGAACAACAAGCTGCGCGGTCAAATCCGCGGACAGGTCGGGGCTCTGGCGCTTTCCAATGCCGACCCGGCCCAGCGTCTTGCGGCCGTCGAGGAGGTCATGAAACGGCCGTCGGACGACACCCTGGCGCTTCTCAGAACAGCGCGGGAAACCGAGACGGTCGCGGAAGTACAAGCCGCCATGGATGCCGGGATCGCCACCCTGGAACTCGGCTCCGACGACAAGGACCTGCGCCTGGCGGCCGTCAAGCGGCTGTCCGAAACCTCGGATCCAACCGTCAAATCCCTGCTGGAACGGCTCTTCGAGGTTGATGCCGACGGCAACTTCATCGAGCCGGATGCGGAGGTGCGTGCCGCGGCAAAGGCCGCCGCCGATTCCATCGGCAACCGTCTGGCCCTGCTCGAGGTGGCGAAAAACCTGTTGTTCGGCATCAGCTTGGGCTCGGTCCTGCTTTTGGCGGCTATCGGCCTGGCCATCACCTTCGGGGTGATGGGGGTCATCAACATGGCTCATGGCGAGATGATCATGCTTGGCGCCTACACCGCCTTCGTCGTGCAGGAGGTCTTCCGCAGCGCGCTGCCGGCCCAGTACTTCGGCTGGTACGTGATCGCGGCGATTCCCGTCGCCTTCGTGGTGACAGGGGCCTTCGGTGCCGCGATGGAACGAAGCGTCATCCGCTTTCTCTATGGCCGGCCCCTGGAAACGCTCCTCGCCACCTGGGGCATCAGCCTGATCCTGCAGCAGTTCGTCCGCTCGCTTTTCGGCGCCAACAACCGCGAGGTCGCCAACCCGTCCTGGCTCGCCGGCGCCGTGGACCTGGGCGGCGGGGTCTCGGTGACCGTTAGTCGGATCTACATCGTGCTCTTTTGCATAGCCGTGGTGATGCTACTGGCCGCTTTTATCCGCTATAGCCGTTTCGGCCTCAACGTCCGCGCCGTGACGCAAAATCGCGCCATGGCGTCTTCCATGGGGATCAAGACCGGTCAAGTCGATGCGCTGACCTTCGCGCTCGGATCCGGCATCGCCGGCGTCGCCGGCGTGGCGCTTTCGCAGATTTCCAATGTCAGTCCGAACCTGGGGCAAACCTATATCGTCGACAGCTTCATGATCGTGGTCTTCGGCGGTGTCGGCAGTCTTTGGGGCACCATCGTCGGCGCCTTCGGGCT
>Ga0102949_1000047_pt1 | contig 11233 bp, 10 predicted proteins | sample SalPon2A_B_D1_MG_FD_78503 | JGI IMG/M metagenome (GOLD analysis project Ga0102949, IMG submission 78503) | Soil microbial communities from South San Francisco under conditions of wetland restoration - Salt Pond MetaG R2A_B_D1_MG | ecosystem: Environmental > Terrestrial > Soil > Wetlands | place... | reverse complement strand
GCGCAAGCCGGTGGCACCAAAAGCCTTGCTCCCCTCGTCTATATCGTCGTGGCCGGCCTCGTTCTGCTCGGGATCTACGCCGTTGCCCGTCCCGGCGGCTTGGATGGGTTCAACGATGTCACCGCGGCGCAGACGTCGGCGGCAACAGCATCGGAGGCCCAATGAGTAGCGCCGCATCAGCGAGGGCCTTGAAGTGGGTCGGACTGGCGGTGGCGTTCGTCGTTGCCGGGCTCGGCCTCATTTTCGGTTTTTGGCAAGGCTTGCCGGCCCAGGAAGTCATCCTCTACACGGCCGCCACCTTCGCACTGGTTGCCTGGGCTTGGCGCAGTTACACGACCCGCGGCGAGGCGTCCGCCGGCGCAGCGTCCGAGGGCCCTGCGGGCGGCGGGGAAGAGGGCGAAAGCCGGCGGTCCATGTGGCGCGGCTTCGTCGCCAAGAACAAGTGGATCCTTGCCGGATTGCTGGCCTTGCTGCTGATTTTCGGCATTTGCTCGATCACCGTCGACGGCTTTTTCTCCGTTCTCAACATCATCTCCTTGGCCGTTCTGATCGGGTTGCTGGTGTTCTCCAGCTTCATGAGCAAGTTCGTCGTGGAGAACCGCAGTGCCTTCATCGGCCTGACCGTCCTGGTCGGCCTTTTCGTAATAGGGTCCCTGAAGGTCGAAGGCTTCATCTATGCCGGCAACATCAAGTCGATGCTGCTCTTTGCCTCCTTCCTCGGTCTCGCCTGCGTCGGTCAGACCATGGTCGCGATGCTGGGCGGCCTCGATCTGTCGATCCCCTTCGTGATCGGCTCGGCCAACGTCGGCTTGCTCTATATCATGGGGCTTGGCGTGCCGGGCTGGCTCGCGGTGATCATCATCATCGTGCTCGGTGTCCTGATCGGATTGCTCAATGGAATCTTGAGTTTCCGATTGCAGGGCCAAGCCTTGATCCTGACGCTCGGCGTCGGTTTCGCGGTCTCCGGCTTGACGCAGATCTTGACGAGTTTGGGGTCTCGCTTCGCCGGCAACGTGTTCGGTTCGGTGCCGGGCTGGCTGTCGAACTTGGCGGCGATGAACGGAACGACCTTCGGCTTGGACGTGCCGCCGGTGATCCTGATCTGGCTGGTCGTGGCTGTCTTCTTGATCGTCGGCATGAAGCACACCGTCTACGGACGCTACCTCTACGCGCTGGGAGGTAACCGTGTCTCGGCGGCGCGGATTTCGATTTCCGAGCGGCGCTATTGGACCGGTGCTTACGGTATCAGCGGCGGCGTCTCCGCGCTTACCGGTGCGCTGCTGTTGGGCTGGAGCGGCGGCGGCTTCATCGGCGTCGGCCAGCCCTACCTCTTCATGACTCTGGCAGCCGTGGTGATCGGCGGCACGTCGCTGCTCGGCGGGCACGGCGGCTACGGCTTCACCGTGATCGGGGTGCTCGTGCTCCAGGTGCTGACCTCGTTTTTGGTCGGCATCGGCCTCGACTATCAATGGCAGCAGTTCATATTCGGATTGCTGATACTGCCGATGGTCGCGCTCTACGCGCGCTCGCCGCACATTCGAACGCAGGTTTAGGAACAGTTGGTATGGAAAGCGCTGGGGGAATTGATGGCATGAAGGCTCACCGGGTGAAGGTGAAGGCAACCGCGACGCGGCGGTGGGAGGCGCCCTATGGAAGCTAATCTGCTGCAAGCGACGGACGTCACGGGCGGCTCCTTTTCCGTTGCCCTGGTCGGTATGATCGGCACGACCGTGCTGCTTTTGCTGGGCACGGGATGGGTTTCGGGCCGGTGGAAACTCCCGGTGGCTCTTGCCGGGACCATGACCTTGGTGGGTGCCCTTTTCTACTTCGAAGCACGCGCTGTTTGGCTGGCCTTCGGGGAGATGCCGGTCATCTACCGCTATATCGACTGGCTGGTCTCCGTGCCCATTCAAGTCCTCACGATGTATTTCTTCATCGCTGCCGTATCGAGGCCGCCGGTCGGCCTGTTCTGGCGGCTTCTCGTGGTCTCCGTCGTGATGGTCCTGGCCCGCTATATGGGCGAGGTGGGCTACGTCTATTCCACCTTGGGCTTTCTCATCGGCATCGTCGGCTGGCTCTATATTCTCGGCGAGGTCTACTTCGGAAAACTCGGCGAGATAAACTCGAAGGACGCCGACGAAACCGTCCAACGCGCCTTCTTTTGGCTGCGGCTTGTGGTTACGGTCGGTTGGGCGATCTATCCGCTGTGCTATTTCGTCGCGCGCTTCGCCGGCGGCGTGGACGAGGGCACCCTGAGCGTCGTCTACAATCTCGCTGACTTCGTCAATCGCATCTTGTTCGCCCTGATCGTGCTTTTCGCCGCGGTCAAAGAGTCGGTGGGCAGGCGATGAGCGCGGTCGTAACCTCGTTGGGCGCTGACCGACCTTCAACGAGGGGGCCGCGGCTTTTGTGCGGGCAGGCGACAATAAAAGCGGGACAGCAGGAACGCTTGAACGGAAATTCGAGATACGGGCAAACGACAAGATCCGAATCCGCGGGGGCGGCCTCGACTATGAGAGGGAGATATTGAGCTATGAACGGCGCGAACATCATTGCCATCATCATCTTGGCGACGATCGTCATTGCGGTCGCAGTCTACCTGCTGCACTGGCTTTACCGCCGCTCAACGAAGGACGTTTCCTTCGTTCGGACGGGCTTCGGCGGCGAAAAGGTGGTGATGGGCGGCGGCGCCTTCGTGCTGCCGATCATCCACGATGTAACCGAGGTCAGCATGAACACCCTGCGCCTCGAGGTTCATCGTGGGGAGGCGCAGTCCCTCATCACCAAGGACCGTATGCGCATCGAGGTGACGGTCGAATTCTTCGTCCGTGTCATGCCCGAGCCCGAATCCGTGTCGGCGGCGGCCCGCACCCTGGGGCGCCGCACCATGAACCCGGCAAGCTTGAAGGATCTCGTGCAGGGCCGCTTCGTCGATGCCATGAGCCTCGTCGCGGCCACCATGACGATGGAAGAGATCCACGAGCACCGCGGCACCTATATCAAGAACGTCCAAGACCAGGTCGGCGACTCGATGACCAAGAACGGGCTCGAGCTCGAGACGGCGTCGCTCACCAGTCTCGACCAGACCGACATCAAGCTGTTCAACCCCTCGAATGCCTTCGATGCAGAAGGTCTGACGCTCTTGACCGAGCAGATTCAGGCACGCAAGAAAAAACGCAACGACATCGAGCAAGACACATCGATCGCCGTCCGCAACAAGAACCTCGAGTCGGAAAAGCTGGCGCTGGATATCGATCGGGAGAGCGAATACTCCCGCCTCGAGCAGGAACGCGAGATCGCTTTGCGGCGCGCGCAGCAGCGGGCCGAAATCGCACAGGAAAAAACCTTGCGCGACCGCGAGATCGAGGAGGCCCAGATACGGGCTAACGAGGAAATCGACTTGGCGCGCATCCGCCAGGAACGCGCGTTGGAGGCCGAGCGGATTCAGCGCGAGTTGGACATCGAGCGGCTCGAGATCCAGCGGCGCAAGGCCTTGCAGATCGAGGAGCAGGAACGGGCCATCGCCATTGCGGAGAAATCGAAGTCGGAGTCCGAGGCGAACGCCGCCGCCGAGACCGCGCGCTCCGAGATGGTGCAGGCCCAGGAGAAGGTGATTTCCATGCGCGAGCAGGAGATCGCCGAGCGGCGCAAGCTCATCGAGCTCATCGAGGCCGAGCAGGACGCGCAGCGTCAAGCGATCAAGCTCGTCACCCTCGCCGATGCCGAACGCAAGGCGGCGGCGGAACGCGCGGAGGCGGAAAAAATCGCCGCCGATGCGGCCAAGTACCGCTACGAGGTCGACGCCGAAGGTCATCGTGCCCTCAACGAGGCAGAGAACCTTCGCTCCGATGCCAGCCGGCGCAGCGCCTTGTACAAGCGCTTGGTCGAGAACCTGCCCGAAATCATTCGCGAGAGCGTCAAGCCGATGGAGCATATCGAATCCATACGGATCCTTCAGGTTGACGGTCTACCGGGCCTCAGCGGTGCTTCCGGATCGGAGGGATCGGGAGCCGATGACGGGCAAAGCGGTGGCGGCGACGGTGCCGGCAAGGGCCGCAGTCTGGCGGACAGTGCCGTCAACGCGGCCCTTCGCTATCGCACCCAAGCGCCGTTCGTCGACGATTTGCTTCAACAAATCGGCATCAGCGGCAGCGAGCTCGGGAACCTCTCTCGAGTGCTTCAATCGCCGAAATTGACGGATCCCAAACCGGAGACCGACTCTGCCGACAAGAAGCAATAGCCGCGGTTGCGATAGCCTTTGAGTTGCCGGAATGCGAAGTGACCCATGATCACCACGAGACAACTGGAGCGCAGGCTAGCCGTCATCACCAACTGGGGTGTCGCGGGCTCCTTCGGCTTGGGGCTCATTCAAACCGGTTTTGGCGACGGCAATGTGCCGATCGGGCTCGCCGGCTTCGGGTTGATCGCAGCCGGGTTCGTCAGCCAAGTGATCGTCAACAAGCTCTACAGCAGCCGTTTCAGCCGTGGCGAGATCGCCTTCGGCATTGCCGCCTTCGGCATTGCCGTCTTGACCTTCATCTTCGCCTGGCTCTTCGATCCGGCCTTCGACGGCGCGGACATGGCGATCGGCATCTCCGGCTTTGCCGGCCTGATCGGCTGTTTCCTGATCTATCTGATCGCCCGCTATGGCTTGAAAGGTTCCTTTTCGATGTTCCATCGCGCCGGGGAGCCGTCATGAGCTGCAAGGCCGATTGCGTCCGCTGCGTTGCTCCGGACCCCAGGTTTCAGCCCGGTCGGATCGGCCATACGACAGCGGGACGGGAGGCTTCGTCCGATGTCTGAAGCCGCCGTGTGGCTGCTCGCGTTCGTGGCGATCTATCTCGCATACTGCGTCTATTGGGGCGCGGCCAGCGGCCGTCTGGCGGTATCGGCCGACGATTTTTTCCTTGCGGACCGAAGCCTGCCCCCCTGGATATTCGTGCTGGCGGCGACCGCGGCGTCTTTTTCCGGCTGGTTCTTCCTCGGCCATACCGGTCTGATATCGGCTGACGGTTTCCAATTCGCGCAGCTGTCGCTCTGCGCCGTCACGGTTCCGCTGACCGGCGTCGTTTTCCTCAAGCGCCAGTGGCTGCTCGGCAAACGCTACGGCTACGTGACGCCGGGCGATATGTTCGCGGACTATTTCCAAAGCGAGACCATGCGTTTGCTGGTCGTATTTATCGCGCTTATTTTCGCCGTGCCCTTCGTCGCGATGCAGCTCTCCGCCTCCGGTATGCTCATCTGGATCCTCTCCGACGGTGCGGTTGGGCCGCGCGTCGCCTGCTGGGTGCTGGCCGCGGTGTTGTTTTTGTATGTCTGCATCGGCGGTTTTCGATCGGTTGCCTATGTCGCCACCCTCCAGGGCCTGTTGCTGGCGGCCGGCCTTGCGGCGACCGGCCTCGTTGCCTATGGAAAACTCGGCGGCGTTGCTGCCTTCAGCGATGCGTTGGCCTTGCTGGGCACGACGGATATCGGCCCCTGGGGACAGACCGCGGAGGGCTACAATGCAAACCTGGTGATCCCGGGGGTGATACAGTTCACCGACGGTCTTGGCCTGGAAACGCCTGTCGGCGGTCCCTGGACCGCCGCCATGGCCTTGAGCTATTGCTTTGCGCTCATGGGTATTCAGGCCGCGCCGGCCTTCACCATTTGGGCCTTCGCCTGCAGAAACGCCAAGGGCTTTGCGCCGCAGCAGGTCTGGGCCTCGGCGGCGGCGATGGGGCTGCTTTTGGTCTTCTTTGCGGTGCTGGTGGGCATCGGCGCGCAGTTTCTCGGCGCGTCGCCGGCCGTCACCGATGGCGGCTTGTCGCTGTCGCCCTGGCTGTCCGACGCGGCCGGGGACGCGCCCGGCCTGCTGGTCGTCCATTTCATACATGGCCTGGCCGCGGACAATCCCTGGTTCAACGGCCTCCTCGCGGTGTGCGGGCTGGCGGCTCTCCAGGCAATGATCGCGCTCAATCTCCTGGCCGCCGGAGTTATCCTGTCGCGCGATTTCTACAAGCGTTACCTGAACCCGGCCGCCGACGACCGCAGCTTGACGCTCTACGGCCGTGTTTGCCTGGGGCTCGTGCTCATCGCCGCATTGCTGGTGGCGTCGTACATGCCGAGCACGGAAAGCGAACTCGGGGCCCTGGCTTTGCCCTTCGCCTTTCAGTTCTGGCCGGCCCTGGCGGCGGTTTGCTGGTTGCCGTGGCTGACCCGCCAGGGGGTGGTTTCGGGGCTGTTCGTTGGCTTGGCCGCCGTCGTCTTCACCGAGCCCTTCGGCGAATCGATTGCCAACTTTTTCGGTTTCAGTCTGCCTTGGGGCCGCTGGCCGTGGACCATCCATTCGGCGGGCTGGGGAATCTTCTTCAACCTTTTGCTTTGCCTGACCGTGTCAGCGGCAACTCGAGGCGGCGCCGACCGGAACCACCGCGGCGCCTACCATGCTTTCTTGACGGAGGCTGCCGGTCTGACCGCGCAGCAGCGGATGTTGCGCCCGACCGCGTGGGTGATTGTGTTGGCTTGGCTGTTCTTCGCCCTCGGTCCCGGTGCGGTGTTCGGCAACGATGTCTTCGGGGCGCCGAACGCCGGCATCGGCGCTTGGGTGTTGGGCGTGCCATCCCTCTGGGCCTGGCAAATTCTTTGGTGGGCTTTGGGCGTCTTGATGATCTGGTTTCTCGCCTACCGGATGGGGATGTCGACCGACAGTGGCGGCATGCGGGCGTCCGGCGTCGTCTTCGAGCCGCCGAGGTTGCCGGACACCCCGGTGGCGGATTGGCGAAATTGGTTCTGGGTAGCCGTGGTCGGCCTTTCTTTGATCGCGGCCGCGCATTGGATGTTTGCACGATGAAACGGGGCGGGCCGTCGATCTATCGGCAGGCGCGCTGGCCGAGGAAAGGACGCGACAGTGAAGCTAGGCGGGATGAGTAAGGAAAGAGGCAAGTCATGGCGATAGATGTGAAAGGCTGGGCGAGCAAGTTCAAGAGTTTGACCGACAGCGATCCGACCATCGCGGCGATGGGCAAGTACTACACCTGCACCTTCATGTACGACATGACGGACAGGAAAGTGATCGTCGAGATGCACGACGGCAAGGTGAAGCATATCAACACCGATCCGCAGCCGCTGGATGCCTACGACTTCGCGCTGCGTGCCAGTGCGCGGACCTGGCGCGAATTCGCGCAGCCGGTCCCCAAACCGATGTTCCACGGGATCTGGGCGGCGAGCTTTCGCGAGGATCTCAAACTGGAGGGCAACCTTCTTGTTCTCATGCAGAACCTGCGGAACTTCACGGTGCAGTTCGAGCTGCTGCGCAAGAGCGGCGTTCCGGTTTGAGCCGGCATCGCCGGATGCCGCAACGAACGCGAAACCGAACGAACGAAAAAGGCTGAGGGAAAATACAAATGGCCCGTCATTCGCCCGTCACAGGCCGCTACGTCACCATCGACGTGGACGGTCTGGAGTACAAGGTCTTCTACCTGCACAACGGAACCGGGACCCCGCTGGTCTGTCAGCACACCGCCGGCTGCCATAACCACCAATGGCGCGGTCTGCTGGAAGACGAAGAGATCACTAAAAACTACAACGTGATCGCTTACGACCTGGCCCGTCACGGCAAGTCCGACCCGCCGCTGAACGTGGAGTGGTGGAAGAGCGAATACAAGCTCACGGCCGATCACTATGTCAATTTCATCGTGAAGTTTTGCGATGCGCTCGAGTTGGACGACCCGATTTTCATGGGCTCGTCATTCGGCGGCAATGTCGCCTTGCAGCTGGCCTTGCGCCGGCCGGATCGCTTCAAGGCCGTGATCCCGGTCGAGGCGGCGGACTACGCGCCTGGCTTTTTCCTCGACTGGTGGCGCCACCCCCATGCCAACGCGGCGCAGGTCTGCGCGAGCGGGGTTTGGGATCTGATGGCCCCGCAGTCGCCGGATATGGATCGCTGGCTCACCTGGCACTACTACACGCAAGGCTCGGAGGTCTTTAAAGGCGACCTTCATTTCTACTCGGTCGACCACGATTTGCGGCGCGAGCTCGAGGACATCGACGGCAAGCGCTGTCCGGTCGTCATGATGACCGGCACCTACGACTACCTAACGCCGCCGGAAGCGACCGAGAACACGGCCAGACGAATCAGGAACGGCGTCTACATCGAAATGACCGACATCGGTCATTTTCCGATGAGCGAGAACTACCCGCTGTTCCGAGTCTATTTGAAGGAAGCGCTTCGGATCATAAGGGATCGCACGGGCGATTGAGCCCCGCAGCGGTACCGCGGCGGGGTTTTGCCGGCGGCGCTGGAGCAAGTGTTGGGACTGGACCAAGGCACGAGGGACGACCGAAATGAAGATAGTCGAGTTCGATAACGACGGAACCCGCCGGGAGACGATCCGCGGCCCTGGCGACGACCGGGCGGAGGTGCTCGATTTCGGCACCAGGTCGGGCGGCGCCAAGCGCGCCGATACCGCAGCGACCGCGGGCGGAAGCGGGCGCGAAAAGAGTCAAGCGACGGCGGACCGCTGGCAGCCTGCGCCGCGCCCCGCCGGCAGTCCGACCCAAGCCTCGCGGCCAAAAGCGCCTTACGTGCCGCGCGCCGTGGGCCGGTCTTTGCGCATGCATGTCCTCGACCTCGGCAAGCTCCGTTTGGACAAGAACTTTATGGTCGCCAATTCCACCGTGGCCATGGCCAAGAACCCCAATCCGCCGGGGCAGCTGATCGATATCCCTGTGTCGGCCTTTTACATAGATCATCCCGACGGCACGGTTCTGTTCGACACAGGCTGCCATCCCGATTGGGCCGGTCCCAACGGCCGCTGGCCGGAGGGCATTCAGGATATTTTCCCCGTGATCGGCGGCGAAGACTGCTATCTGCCGCACCGACTGGAGGCTATGGGTCTGGGGCCGAACCAAATCGACCATGTCGTGCTTTCGCATTTGCACTGCGATCATGCGGGCTGTGTCGAGTATTTCCGCAAGTCGAACATCATCGTTCATGAGGACGAGTTCGCCGCGGCGGCTCTGCACTATGTCAAGCGTATCCACACGACCCCCTATGTGCTGAAGGACGTCGAGGCTTGGATGGGCCTCGATCTAAACTGGCGGGAAGTCGGCCGCATGGACCCCGACAGGGACATTGTCGAAGGGGTGAAGCTGCTCAATTTCGGTGCCGGCCATTCCTACGGCATGCTGGGTCTACAGGTGTCCCTGCGGGACCATCCCGACGTCATCCTTGCATCGGACGCCTGCTATACGGCGGAGAACTTCGGGCCGCCCATGAAACCTGCAGGGATCAGTTACGATTCTATCGGCGCCGCCCGAACCATACAGCGGATTCGGGCCTTGGCCGATCATAGTGGCGCGGAAGTTTGGTTCGGGCACGATATCCCGCAGTTCGAATCGCTACGCAAGGCCGACGAAGGTTGGTATGAGTAATGCGGTTTGGATCTCACCGATATTTATGGTTGAGTGTCTCTAATCTACCGCTTTATGCCCAGGGACGTCCGGAATAGGGAATTCAGCCGCTCGTGAAAGCCAAACCCAATCGCCAGTCAGAAGAACCTTCGGTAGAGGCGCCGTTGGCGTCGGCGCCCGACAAACCGGTTCCGGCACTGGTCCGCGGCAGCCGGGTGCTCGACGCGGTGATGGAGTCCGATCAGCCGCTGACAGCCTCCAGCCTGGCCCGTCAGCTCGATCTGCCGAAGAGCACCGTCCACGGTCTTTGCTCCACTTTGGTGTGGCTCGGTCTCTTGGCGCGGCGGCCGAAGAATTCCTTTGCAATAGGGCCGCATGTCATGCGGTGGGCAAATGCGTTCTTGGCGCAGACCGATTTGACGGCGGAGTTTTCGGCGCTGTGGGACACCAACAGTGTGTTCACCAATGAAACGATCACCCTGTCGGTGCTCGAAGGGCGCGATGTCGTCTATATCGCTTGCCGTAACAGCGCGGCCCCGCTTGGCGTGACCTTCCGCATCGGTATGCGCCTACCCTGCGCCTTCACCGCGACGGGCAAGGCGATCTTGAGCACCATGTCCGAGCAACAGGTCGGAAGAATTTTCCAAGACTATTGGCCGGCGCCGCTGACGCGTTTCAGCGTTGGCAATGTTGAAGAACTCTATTCCGAACTGGCGGAATGCCGCCGGCGCGGCTTTTCGATCGACAACGGGCAGACCCACGAGGGCATGTACTGTTTCGGTGCCGTGGTCAGGGACTCGTCCAACCTGGTGGTCGCCGGCGTGGCCGTCAGCCTTCTCGCAGCCGAAGTGGATGAGCCGACGATCGAGCTTGCCGGACAGTCCGTGCGGGCCATCGCCGATGAATTGTCCTTACGCCTTGGGGCCGATGTGGCACCCTGTCAAAGCAAACTGGCCTGAAGCTGAAAACGCCCGACTCGCAAAACGCCGGGGCTCGGTATTGGGGCCAGCGGGACGCTGTGGCCCGTGTTCGACGTACCGGCGCTCTTTCAAACGCCACCGCCTAGCAGGGCGTTGCCGGCCCTATCCGCTCAGGCCGAAAGCCTTGCGCACTGTCGTGCCGAATTGTCGCGGATCGGTGCTTGCATCGCGTCGGCCAGCAGGGTGTAGGCGGCAGTCCAAGCCGCTTTCGTCTCGGCTGTCCAGTCTTCGCCCAGGCTCTTTCCGAGCGTCCAAAGTAAGGCAGAACCGACATCCTCGTAGTGCTGCTCCGTCACGCCGTAGCCCGCATGGCGCCGACCGAGTTCTTCGAGCTGGGGCAGGACCTCGTCGATGCGCTCCAATTCACCGACGACAGCGGCCAAAGCCTGAAGAAGCTTTTGCCGCTGCGCCGCCATGTCGACGCCGGCAAAAAGTGGGCGGAGTCCGGGATTGATTTCGAACAGACGGTTGTAAAACAAAGTCGCTGCTTGTTCTGCGATCGGTACGACCCGGCGCCAGGTTTCCTGAACGAGCGATTTCTGCTGGGGCGTCATCAAACCTCTCCTTATCTCTTGTCAATGCCTTGGCAAGTCTTGGCCGGTCGATGAAGCGAACACGGTCCCTGCTGCCGCTACGCCGCAATAGATAGAGATTTCGGATTGTATAGAAAAATGAATAATAATAATTGTTTTAATCTCGATTTGAGATTATCCAAGGGCCCGCTCGGCGCGGCCAACCGCGCTGCAGGGCGGGCCTCATGTCGCGAGCGGCACCACGTCGACGGCTTGGGTGCTGCTCTGCTCGCCGGCGGAGCGCATCACTCCTTTTAGCGGGGCGACGTCGAAATAGTCGCGGGCGCG
>Ga0102949_1000046_pt1 | contig 11282 bp, 4 predicted proteins | sample SalPon2A_B_D1_MG_FD_78503 | JGI IMG/M metagenome (GOLD analysis project Ga0102949, IMG submission 78503) | Soil microbial communities from South San Francisco under conditions of wetland restoration - Salt Pond MetaG R2A_B_D1_MG | ecosystem: Environmental > Terrestrial > Soil > Wetlands | place... | reverse complement strand
GGGGTCTCCCTGTATTCTTAGCGGTTTTCCGGGCTCGCCTTGGCCCTTGAGCTGTATCCCTTCGCGGTACAAACCCGGGCCGATAATCAAAGTATCGCCAGGGCCGAGATCACGCACCCCGCGCGAAACGGTTTTCCATGCGGTCTCTGGAGAAGTGCCAATATTGTCATCATTCCCCACCGTTGATCGGATGTAATAGGTCTTTCCTTCAGGGGCAGTCTTTTCTTCAGAGACCTGGGCAAACGCCAGCCAGGAGCTGCCTGAAAATGAACTGACCAGTAACACAGTGAGAGTGATTGATTGCAAAAAGCGTTTGCGAATGAGCCTTAGTTGAATTTTTGACATGATGATGTGCACCCCCCAAGCATTCAAACAGAACATATAGCAGTTAATCGCAAAATTATGCTATTAGATCTTTAGTGTTTCGGCAACAAAAGCCGGCAAGGCGCCGGCTTTCGTTTAATTGGTTAGAGAAATGACCGGCCCCGAATGTGGGGCCGGTCTGCTACTTCACATCACAAGCTTCCGTTAGGGAAGAAGGATGGGACTGTTGAGTGCTTCCTTGCATTCCTTGTTACTGCCTGCAGGTCCGTGCGGTTCGAGGCAGATAGCAGTGCCATTGATTAAGCCATCGTCGTCGAAATCTGGACACAGGGACTGATCATGGCAGAGGTTGCCCGTCAGGCCATTGTTCCATTCGTCGATCGCGTCTATGCAGCTGCTGTACTCGGCTGAATCCTGGAACTCACATGCATCGTTGCAGAAGTTATACACGTCTTCAATGGAAGTAATGCCCGTGCAATCTCCAGGTCCTCCTCCACTTACGGCGCAGTTCAGTGCTGCCGCGGTCAACTGACGAATCAGCTGGAGTCTGGGTTCTCCTTCAACGCTGATGCACATAGCCTCAACAGCGGAATTAGCATTGCCGGCATCCGTGTTTGTGATTGTCGTGCCACAAACGTCCAGGCTACCGCCTGCCCAATCAATCGCTTCCTGGGCCACGTTCCGAGAATTCTTCTTCTCTTCACCGGCATGCAACTTCCAGAAACCAGGTGTACGGCAGACGTCTGCGCCCGGCATACAGATAGCAGGTTCTGGTTCAATTGGGATGCAACCCAGTACTGGATCGCAGGATTCGCAATCTGGATCATCGCAAGGTGGTGCAGGAGTGTGTTCCTGATCACACGTGCCGGAGCCATCACAGCCTGCTTCGAAGCAGACATTACCGGTGTCTTCGCATGCCGTGCTGGGCGGTTCGAAAGTGTGGTTCTGATCACACGTACCCTGGCCATCGCAACCCGCTATGGCGCAGTCGTTGCCGGTATCGGTACAAGCGGTGCTGGCAGGCTCAGGCGGTTGCTGGCAACCGGTTGCCGGATCGCAGAATGGATCGCCGTAGCATTCCAGACCATTGTCCGGACAAGGTGGTTCAGGGGTATGTTCCTGGTTACACACACCGGCTCCATCGCAGCCTGCTACGAAACACAGGTTACCGGTGTCGGTGCATGCCGTGCTGGGCGGTTCGAAAGTGTGGTTCTGATCACACGTACCCGCTCCATCGCAGCCGGCTACAGCGCACTCGTTGCCGGTGTCTGTGCATGATGTGCTGGGTGGTTCAAATGTATGATTCTGGTCACAAACTCCTGCCCCATCGCAACCCGCGACGGCACATTCATTTCCAGTATCAGTGCATGAAGTACTTGCTGGTTCCGGCGGATTTGAGCAGCCGGAGACCAGGCTAATTTGCCCCGGCGCGTCTGCGTTGGCAGGTGCAGCGGGGCAATTAATATCGGGAGTTCCGTTACATTGATCCTGGGTTGTAGTGAATCCCCGGTCGGGTAGCGGGCTGATATCGCCCGGTTGTGGCACGTATTCATTGGAAACAAAAGTCACTGAACCGGCTGGAAGAACGCCGTCTGAGGGACCAATGGTGCAAGGAAGCGCTCCCGCTGGAACACAGGTGGTAACACCTGATACGAATCCGATGGGCAAGTTTCCGACGGCTGGTACCCGGGTGCTGCTTCCGGTGGGGTTGGTCGCACTGTTTACATCGGCAATGTCCCACGCCGCTTGAATTTGTACCACGTCTCCAAAGGTATCGTTATAGCTAACGGTGATTTCGCAATAAACGGTGTCCGGTGCATTCAAGTCACAAACATCGCTGGTGCATTCATTGCCATCTTCGCAATCGCTATTCTCCGTACAGGTTCGCACAGGAGCGCCGCAGGCTTTACCGATTGCAACTCCATGACTTCCTAGCTGCGCCTGGGCGACTCCACTTAACAGGAATGCCATTAACAGCACTATTACTGATGTACAACGGAGCCAGGCCCCGCTGGTACAATCTGTAGGTCTGAACATTGGTAACTCTCCTTTTCTGGTAGTAAAAGGAAGAACTTCAACGTCCTTGTACGAGTTCGATCCTGAATTTCGACATACTTTTGACCTGAAAGGCACAAAAAGTGTCGATTTTGAAGGTAAGGGACCAATTCAATTGTCTGGTCACCCCGAAAGAGCAACCAACTCCCCCCTCCCACTTCTTACAATAGACGTAAATCGCAAAATATTCTACAGGTCCACAGAAATATTTTTTTGTAACTCATTCGACGATTTTCAGGATTGGGACCATCAGCGGTTGACTGAACGCGTTTTTCCATACTATTTCTTCATCAATGTAAAGAAAACCGCAATGAATTTTCAAAATTCTTTCATAGAAGTTTGTACCCCGTAGTTGTGAAATTAATTCAGGTCTGATAAACTCGCGCGCTTTTTTTAGCTCCCCGGAAAATCTCCCTGTGAGCACAATTGGATCTGTATTCCAATTGAGCCATATTTGACCATTGTGCCTCTGGTAGATGTGATTCCTATATTTGGCTGATTGGCTGGACTTGGCCTTAATCTGTCAGTGACCCGTTCTCATACTTTCCAATCAACCATATGGGTGAAGTGTAGCTGGGTGAATTACGGTGGAGAGTTAATTAAAACAGCATTTTATGTAGCTGATTTTAATTAAACCTGATTTTAATTAAACGTTAACACGCCCCCTGTAGACTTAGCGGCAATTTTACGTCCATATTTCAGTGTTACAGCAATCGGTCGCTGGTAACAGGTTAATTTTGAACGAAAAAATGTTTTTTTTAAAGTGGTGTAGACGGCCAAAAATGGCATAGACGGGCAATGCAGAAATGTACGATTTGCCTCATAAAGCTGTGAAGACGGTAATTGCTCACATTTTTAAAAGACAAACATCAAGCTGTACTTTCATGAATTTTAATGTGCCGGGGGACACGTAATGAGTATTTGGCATTGCAATACAGTGCAGTGCCTAAATAAGGAGTCAAGCATTAATGAAAACCGAAAATTCAATAAATCTTCCGATAAAACAAGCATGTATTGCATATTACTTGGAACTCGGTTACGCTACCTGTCCTAGTGGCATTTTTAAATGGATTTAATCATGCACAGTTCAGCATTCCGTTCTTTCAGAGTTTCCTCAATCGTTGTGTTTTTTGTGGCAGGCCTGTCGTGCGCCGTCCCGGCTTTGGCAGCTGAATTGTCCATCCAGTACCAACTTATTGCGCAGTCCAACTCAACCGCCATTCCCGGCGGCAGTGGCACGATGAACAATTTTGGCCAATTTCCCGCAATTGACGATAATGGCAATGTCGTTTTTATCGCCTCAGGTGGAACGGGGGGCACGAACAATCAGGTTGGTTTTTATACCTACATCAATAATTCACTGCAGAAAGTCGCGGATTTGAACACTCTGGTCCCTGGTGGGTCAGGGGCAAAGTTTTCGGGATTCCTTGGCGATGATGTCGACATCGACCAGGGGCGCGTGGCGTTTCGAGGATACCGAACGACGGGTTCCTCCCAATTGCTTGGCTTATACAGCAATGTGGCACAAGCCAGTGCATCTACCCTGGTTGAGATTGTGAAATTTGATGGCATAGACTGGAGTGATGGCAGCCATCCCTGGGTTGATGGAAATGTCGTGGCCATGCGAGGTCGTCGCCTGGTGCCACAAGACCACAGGACGATCCTGCGTTGGAATGGTGGAACTAATACGAAGACTTATGTTAGTCCGGGATCCGGTTACGTTTTTGGGTTATCTACTCAGGCTTCAATTTCCGGCAATGCAAATATTTTCATTCGAGGCGGGTCCGGTGGTGTCGAGCTTGCTGTTTCCCAGGGCACCAATTTTGAAACGATTGTGAAGCATGGGATTACGCCGATGCCAGGTCTGAGCGGGACGGTTTTCAGCCAAGTCTATTCATACCCTAAAGTTGACCGGGGTGGGCTTGATCTCGTGTTCAGGGGATACGGAAGTCAGAAAGAAGGTGTGTACAAGCGGGTCAGTGGCGGACCGCTACTCAAAGTGGCGGACAACACCACCGTGATTCCGGGAACATCAGGCGATGTATTCAAGATTTTCAGCGACAATGGATTTTCACTTGCCAACAGTCAGGTGTTGTTTCTGGGAAATGGGCAGTATTTCCTGAACGGCCTGTATACGGACATCGGGGGTGAGCTATCTGTGCTTCTGGATGATAACAACAACAATTCAATTCAAATCGGATCTACCACGAAACAGGTTTCCGCGATGCAAATTGGTTCCAAGTCGTTTGCTTATACCCCCAGCGGGTATATGGCTGTTTTCAAAGCCTGGTTTACGGACGGCTCGACTGCGATTATTCGGGCTACAATCAACGGCTCCGCCCCAAGCAACGACAGCTTTACGGTTTATAAGGACTTCAGCGACAATAACGCTGGCAGTGTGAGCATTTCTCTCAGTTGCACCAGTGGCACGGTAACCAATAATCCGCGCACTGCCTCCGAAGCATCACCAGCGGTGTTCAATATTTCAGGCGCTTCGGCGGGCGCTACCTGCACGGCCATTGAAAACACGGTTCCATCGGGGTATACGGCCAATCAGACGGACTGCCAGGACGGAGATCCGCTCAATAGCAGTTGCACCATCATCAATAACAAGGTGACCCAGTCAACTGACCGGTTCTGGGTTTTCAAAAATTTCACCGATGACAATTCGGCGAGTGTAACGGTGACATTAAGCTGTACCAGTGGCACGGTAACGAATAACCCGCAGTTGGCATCCGAAGCGTCTGCGGCTGTGTTCAACATTTCCGGCGCCTCTCCGGGTGCAACCTGCATCGCCAACGAATATCCGGTACCTGCCGGTTATTCCAAGTATGAAGTTGATTGTAAGGATGGCGACCCGATTAATGGCTATTGCACCATTCACAACATTCCTGGCGCGTCTACAAGTACATTTAAGGTATATAAGGATTTCAGCGACAACAATACCTCGAGTGTTAGCATCACGGCGAGTTGCAGCAGCGGAAGTGTCACCAACAATCCCCAGCTTGCCGCAGAAGGCTCCCCGGCAACATTCAATATCTCTGGCGCATCTGCAGGTGCCACGTGCACGGCCGTGGAAACTACCGTACCTTCGGGCTACACCGCCAATCAGTCTGACTGTCAGGACGGCGACCCAGTTAATGGCAGTTGCACTATTGTGAATTCTCAAACGGTGAGTGCGAACACATTTACCGTTTACAAAGACTTCAGCGATAACAACTCCGCCAGCGTAAGCATCATCTTGAGCTGCAGCAGTGGCACTGTGACGAATAATCCGCGAACTGCTTCGGAATCTTCGCCTGCTGTATTCAACGTCTCGAATGCTTCGCCGAATACCACCTGTACAGCGGTGGAGAGCTCCGTTCCGGCTGGCTACACGGTGAATCAGACTGGCTGCCAGGACGGCGATCCACTTAACGGCAGTTGCACCATCATAAACACCCGGAACATAAACTCTTTCACAGTCTTTAAGGACTTCAGCGATAACAATACAGCAAGCGTCAGTGTGACATTGACATGTAGCAGCGGAACGGTGACCAATAATCCACGTTTTGCATCAGAGGCTTCACCAGCGGTGTTCAATATTTCCGGCGCCGCAGCGGGTGCGACCTGTACAGCGGTCGAAAACACAGTCCCGTCCGGCTATACGGCCAATCAGACCGCCTGCCAGGACGGTGATCCGCTTAATGGCAGCTGCACCATTGTGAATAACGTTGAAGAATTGGGCGAAGAAGAAGTGATCATGAAAGATGATTTCGAGGACGGTGACGCCATTGGTTGGTCAGCTACTGGTAGCGCTGCAATCGATGGAATTCTGGCCATTGGCCAGTACTCGCTACGCCATGGTACAGCGACCGTTTCTGAACGCAGTATTTCAACGGTCGGTTTCGCCGGCGTGACTGTAACCATGCACCTTGCAGGGTCGTCACTTAAGAAAAATGGTGATTGTTTTGCGGAATTGTCCATTGATAGCGGTGATTCCTGGCTGCCAGTCGTTCAGGTGAGTCCTGGCCAGGATTCTGGTGCATTTCTATCCGGAACGGTCTCTCCAACAGGAGCAGATGACAATCTGGACCTTCGGCTTCGATTCCGGAACGCCGGAAAGGGCAAGGGAGGCTATTGTTACGGAGACGAGGTCGAAGTAGTAGGAATACATTTCTAACCTCAAATTCTTCAACCGGAAGGGGCTACCCCTGTCAAGGCGTAGCCCTTTTTAATTCATTCGTAAGGGTCGCCCTTGATCTTTGTTTCTGCCTCCGCGTAGAACTCCTTGGCTACTGGACGGCTGAATGTTTCGGATACTTCCCAAATGAATAAAGATTGATCAGACCGGCAAAGACAACGTATGTCTGATTTCTTCGTTCACAAAGCCGATAGCCATGGGGCATCGGACACCCGGTAAAACACAAACGTCATATAACTCTTCAACCACACCTTCTATACGCAGTTCGTGCACGATATCACCGGTGTTTAAATTTATCACTTGCAAACCACAACGCGGTCCGACTCCCTTGTTTTCCAATTTTTGCTGCAAAGATAACCCTTCAAAAGACTTGTTCTTGCGTGGCCTGGATAATCCAATCACGGCGAAGTCCCCATGAAAACTCATGCCACGCAAATAGCCGGGACAGAAAGCCACCGGCTCGAACCGGCCAGTTTCCAGGTTGACGTAACCGAACTCACCTTCTCCTGAATTGAGTACCCACAAGCGACCACGGTACCAGCGGGGCGAGTGAGGCATGGACAAGTTGCCGCCCACAACCTCATTGGAGTGAACATCAATCACCACGCCACCGCTGGCGCGGTGTTCTCGCCAGCCTTCGTTGACATCAGTCTGGCTCACGCAGGTCACATAGGCGGCTCGTCCGTCCTTTAATGCCAGGCCATTCAAATGGCAGCGGTCTTCGGCTGCCAGTTTGCTGATGAACGGCGGTTGCCAGCACGGTTCGAAACTGTAAGTCTCACTGGGCCGCGCCAGGCAGCTGAACAGGGTGTTTACAAATACAGGACCACGTTCATCGATGCCCACATCGTGAACATCAACATCGCCCGTTGTGTATCCAACCTGCGGGACATACACGCAATCGTATCCCTGATGCATTTGGCCGGATTTCAGGGCATTTTCGAACCGCCAGATTTGATACAAGTTGGCAACCCATAATGCCTGGGAATCCGGATCCAGGCCTATACCCATGCATCTTGAAAAGGTTCGTTCAAAGACAGACAGCTGCTGTTTTTCAGTCAAACCGACAAAAAACAGCTTGCCAGCCTGGTAAGTGGAAAAACTGAGGCTTATCTGGTGTTCATTTAGCCAACTGGTGAACTGACGCGATCCGTTGAGTTCGAGTCTGTTTTGGCCTGGCGTCATTACTCAAAGCCGTCGGAAAAAATAAAGTCCTCCGTCTGGTCGCTGCGGCCAAATACAAGGTAACTGGCGCCGTTGGGAGACACACCTTTTGCACCGATTACGAAATCATCGATTCCGTCCGCATTGATATCGCCGGCTCCACTGACGGAATTACCGGATGTGTCGTTTGCGTCAATGCCATTTATCGCGAACCCGTTGTTGCCATCGAGCGTGGATAAGTTCAACGGGCTGCTCAGCCCGGCATTGGCGCCAAAAACCACGTAACTTGTACCTGAATAGCTACCATTGGGGCTGGCTTCGGGGGCACCAATGATTACATCTGAAATACCGTCACCATTGATATCGCCAGCGGAGTTGACCGATGAACCAGAGTAGTCACCTGCGTTTACGCCATTGATGACCTGGCCGTTGCTGCTGTTCAAGCCGGACAGATTTAGTGGATTAGCCAGGCCTTGATCAGTGCCGAAAACCACGTAGCTGGCGCCTGAATCGGCACCGTTGGGATCGGCATCCCTGGCGCCTATGATGACATCATCAAAACCATCACTGTTGAAGTCGCCGGCATCATTCACCGATATACCCGAAAAATCCAATTCCGCTGCTCCATAAATGGCAAAACCGTTGTTGCCATCAAGATCAGCCAGGTCCAGTGGATTGGACAGGCCCTGGTCACTGCCAAAAACTACGAAGCTCGCACCCGAATAGCCACTCACGCGGCTGGCGTTCGGAGCGCCAATGATCACGTCATCGATTCCATCGCCATTAATGTCGCCCGCCGCGCTGACAGCGGAGCCTGAAGAATCATAGGCTTCGGCTCCATAAATCTTGAAACCATTTGTGCCGTCCAGGCTTGACAGTTCCAACGGGCTGGTAAAACCCTGATCGCTGCCAAACACGACGTAGCTTACTCCAGAATAATTATAGACAGGGCCGGCGCCATCCGCGCCAATTATCAGGTCATCAAAGCCATCGCCATTGACGTCACCGGCTGCGTTCACAGAGTTACCTGAGTACTCTAAACTGCCCTCGCCATTGATCACAAAACCGTTGGTACCGTTCAAACCGGACAGGTTCAGTGGGCTGGTAAAACCTTGATCGCTTCCAAACACCACATAGCTACTGCCGGAGTAGTTACCATTGGGGCTGGCATATGGCGCTCCGATGACCAGGTCATCAAAGCCATCGCCATTTATATCACCCGCAGAGCTGACCGATTGACCAGAGAAGTCTCCGGCATTGATTCCGTTGATTACAAATCCATTGGTGCCGTTCAAACCGGACAGGTTCAGTGGGTTGGTAAAACCTTGATCGCTTCCAAAAACCACGTAGCTGCTACCGGAATAGTCACCGTTCGGACTGGCGTAGGGCGCTCCAATGGCCAGGTCATCGAAACCATCGCCATTGATATCGCCGGCAGCGCTGACTGATCTGCCGGAGTAGTCGTCCGCGCTGACTCCGTTTATGGCAATGCCATTGGAACCATCCAAAGTAGACAATTCTAACGTCGCGGGAAAATCAGCTTGTACAGAACCCATGGCAAGTGCCATTCCTATGGCCAGGGCAAGTTTTTTTCGGTTTACTCTGCGCTTAACAACCATAGAATTTCCCGTTAAGAAAGTGTTCGACCATTTAGTTGAAATGATATTACACACGAAATCAACAAGATCGTGCAATACATTTAGCTAATTTGTTTGGAGGACAACGATTGTATGCAAAAATAATCGATCGTAATTCTGCGTTTACGTTTAATGGACCTCTTGAGGGCAAGCTGAGGCAATGACTCGAATTCGAGATTACCGGACAGGCCACATTATAAGATAGGCCGCTAATACAATTGAATATTGTACAACGCCAAAATTTTTTTTTGGTATTGCGAGCTTGCACTAACCAATAAAAATCAAGTTTTAGTGGAGACCCAAGTTTTGGTGCAGACTTTTACGAGGAGTACCCCGGATGAGCTATCCATCAAGAGCATGGTTCGAAGACCAAATAAAGTCACCAGCTTGGCTGACTTATGTCGGCTGTTTCTATTGCAATCATTGTTCATTCTGGGTATAAATAACAATCAACTGCATTAAATTGCTACAACTGTTTGTTTTTCTGACGATAACGTACAGAAAAAAGGCATTGATCTGGACAAGTAGCCGACCAGGAAGGTCGGAGTTTTGAGCAGGGTTCTGCAGTAAATAGCTACCGGTGACGACGTTGCGCTGGGTAGCAACGACAAGGAAGTCTGAAAATGTTGAAAACAGGGATGTTGGGCAGAGTTGTCTGTCTTTTGCTCGTTGCTGGCTTGAGCGCTGAGCTATATGCCGATTCAAGCGCCGTCTTGAAAGTGCCTCCTCCAAAACTTGTTCAACCCTCTTTAGATCATATTGATCAGCCCATACTGCAAGACACCAAAGCAGGGTGGCGTGCAGATGAAACTATCGCCATTGACTTCAATTCACGGGCCAGCCGGACGATCCACGTGCCAGGGGCCAGCTTCATAAAAATTCATTTCAGCCGCTTCAGTTTGCCTCAGGGCGTCTACCTGGAGGTCAGCAGTCCGTCCGGTTTTGAGCACTACCGGTATTCAAGCAAGTGGAAAGACCCGATCACCGTCGATTCGGCAGCAGGCGACGATGGCATGTCGCGATTTTCAGCCATGTCTGTAAGCGGGGATACGATTGTGATTCGACTGGTCGGGGATGCCAAAGTTTTTACCAGTGCAAAATTCCAGGTCGTAATCGATCATTACATGGTTGGTTTTCCGCTGGGGTCAGGTAATAGCGATTACATCGGTGCCGGAAACGCAAATTCCTCCATCCAGGCAGACCCTGGCACGTCGAAGAATACAATCAAAACTCAGTGTGGTCTTGACGATAGGGTAGATGCGATCTGTACCAATTCTTCAAATCCTGCTGAATATGGAACTTCACGGGCGGTGGCCCGGCTGCTCATCAATGGCACACAGAACTGCACCGCCTGGCGTGTCGGCTCGGGCAACCACATGCTGACTAATTATCATTGTATTGGTAGTCAGGCCGTGTTGGCTTCAACCGAGATCTGGTTTAACTACGAACATACCCTGTGCGGTGGAACGGGTTTGGAGCAGGAAATAAAAATTACGGGAGCTCAATTGATCGCCAGCAATTCAACGCTGGATTATGCCTTATTCAGCGTTGATGATTTTTCCCTGATCTCCAGCTTCGGCCACTTGGGCCTGGAAGTAGGGGATGGCGAATTGGGCGATCTGACCTACATTCCCCAGCACGGCAACGGCCTGCCAAAACAGATGGCGATGGCAAGCGACATGGACATCTCAGGCCTGTGTGAAATCAGTGATACCGATCATACGGGTTACGCCTGGAGCACCGATCTGGGCTATTTCTGCGACACCGTGGGCGGAAGTTCGGGTGCGCCTGTCTTGTTACGTGACAATAACAAGGTGGTGGCCCTTCACCATTTTGGGGGTTGCGTTAATTCCGGTGTCAAGATGTCGCTGATCTGGCCGGAACTTTCGCCTCATTTTGGTGGAGTCGTTCCGGTGGGG
>Ga0102949_1000045_pt1 | contig 11285 bp, 8 predicted proteins | sample SalPon2A_B_D1_MG_FD_78503 | JGI IMG/M metagenome (GOLD analysis project Ga0102949, IMG submission 78503) | Soil microbial communities from South San Francisco under conditions of wetland restoration - Salt Pond MetaG R2A_B_D1_MG | ecosystem: Environmental > Terrestrial > Soil > Wetlands | place... | reverse complement strand
GAAGCCGTCGGGACCGAAGGCGAAGCCGTTGAGACCATCGGTCGGCGGCGCCAGGATCAGTTGCGGCGGTTCGATGCCGAGCGGATCGACCTCGTAGAGACCGTCGCCGAAAGCGGCGAGACCGACGAACAGGCGCCCTTCAGCGTTGAAGGCGATCGGGTTGGGGCCGGGCGGCAGGGTGGCGACGATCTGCGAGGTGCCGTCGGGAGCCAGGCGGCCGACCTGGCCGGCGAAGAGGGCGGTCCAGTAGAGCGAGCCGTCCGGGCCGAAGGTGACGTCGTCCGGCGTCTCGACGCCGACCGCGGCGCCGAGCCGGTCGAGGATGCGGCCGCTGGTGCGGTCCATGACCACGATCTCGCGGCCGCTGACGCTGGTCACGTAGAGGTGCCCGTCCGGCCCGACGTCGATGCCGTTGGTGCCCTGGATCGCGGCGCCGTGGGCGAGGACGCGGACAGGGCCGGCGGTGGCAGGGGAGGGGGCGGCGAGCGGCAGCAGCAGAGCGAGGAGCAGGGTGAGGGCGGCGTGTGGGGCGAAGCGGCGCGCGAACGCCGGGCCTTGCGTCTTCATGTCGGAGTCTCCCGGAAGTGTGGGTTCTCCCGCAGGTACGCGTGACCCTCACCGGGAGTTTTCGGCGACGACCCGCAGCATTTCTCTCCGGCGGCGCCGCGCCCGCGGCGCCGCCGTCATCGCACCGAGGCCGAGTCCGGGGGGAGCGTTCCCTTCACCGCATGCGGCGGAGCGCCCGGTAGGCGGCCGGAACGTCGAGCTGGTGGGCAGCGTAATCCGCGGCCAGTAGCTCGTCGTCGAGATGAAGGTGAAACTTCTCATTGCGCAGGTTGGCTGCCAGCCGTGCCAGTTCGCGAGGCTCGGGGAGCGGAGCGGTGGCGAGCTCGGAGAGCAGCTTTCTGAGATCGTCCGGCGTCACCCGTTCGACGCTGACGACGAAACCGTCGACCGAGACGGTCAACCCTTCGCGTTTCAGCAGCAGGGCCAGGGTGCCGTGGGCGCGGTCTCCGAACCATGGGAAGAGGAGGGTCGCGTCGGCGTCGGCGAGCAGGGAGCGGCGGTCGAGCTCGTAGCGGGTGAACCAGTCGCGGGCTTCGCTGAGCAGGGCGCGGGCCTTGCGGTCGAGGTAGCGCGGGACCCGGTCGGTCGAGTAGAGCTCGAACATGACCTGCCGGACACGGTCGTGGATCGACGGGCCACCGGTGCCGATGAAGCTCGGTGTCCTGCCACCGCGCGCCGGTGCCAGTTCGACCACCTTGTTCTCTTCGTCCACCGCCAGGACCCGCCAGCGACGGCCTCCGAAGATGAGCAGAAAGCCGATCGCCAGCGGTTGACCGATCGGCAGTTGTCCCAGGGTCTTGCCGCCGGAGACGAGCCGGTACTCCTCCGGTGAGCTGAAGGCGGCATAGAACGAGTGGTGGTCGACCACGCGCTCGCCCTCGAGCCCCAGCAACAGCTCGCCGGTGTGCTCCTGGGAGATCAGGTCGGCGTCGCCCAGGCAACGCAGGAAATCGGCGAAGAGTCGTCGATCGACGGTCGAGAAGGGGCCGGCAGCACAGAGCGCCTTCCACAGGGAAGCGGCGTCGGCGCCACCGAGTTGAGCGAGCACGGAGAGCGTTTGCTGGACCAGTGTCGAGAGGTGGAGCGAAGCGGGCGGCGGAGGCTCGACCCAACCCTCGATCAGCAACTCGACCATGGCCGTCGTCTGCAACAGCCTGGGGCGCAGGGCATCCGCGGGTGGCGAGTCGGGCTTCAAGCCGTCCTCTTGCACCACGGCACGCAAGACGGCGGCTTCGCCACGGCGCCCGGAGCGCCCGAGGCGTTGGCGCAACGCTGCCACCGACGGTGGCGAGCCGATCTGGACGACGCTTTCGATGGCGCCGACGTCGATGCCCAACTCCAGGGTGGTGGTGGCGATGAGCGTGGTCGGCCGACGGCGTTCGTTGATCGCTCGTTCCGCCTCTTCGCGCAGTTGCCGGCTCAGGCTGCCGTGGTGAGGCCAGAACTCGTTGGGTATTTTCTCCCGTTCACACAATCGGCGCAGCAGATCGGCGTACCGCTCGACGGTGGCCCGGCGGTTGGCGAACACCAGGTGGTGGCCACCGCGCAGCCAGCCCAGCAGGTCGCGCGCCACCTCCACGTCGTCACCGCCCTCGGCGTCGTGGCGGTAGCCGCGGACCTGGAGCCGAACCTGTTGGCCGCTCTCCCGGTCGCTGATCAGGGTGACCTGGTCGGCTTCGCCGGGACGCAAGAAACCGGCCGCCAGATGCAGGTCGCCGAGGGTGGCGCTCAGTGCGACGCGCGGCACCCGGCGTTGTAGCAGCAGTTCCAGCCGGTGGAGGAGCGACTGGAGCTGGCGTCCCCGCTCGGTGCCGAGAAAGGCGTGCATCTCGTCGATCACGACGTAGCGCAGGTCGGCGAAGAGGGCCTTCATCCGAGGGCCGCGCAGCACGAAGAATGCTTCCAACGACTCCGGAGTGATCAGCAGCAGACCGGATGGCTTGTCGAGCAGCCGCTTGCGGGCGCCGCTCGGAACGTCACCGTGCCAGCGGTGGACCGCGACGTCGGCCGCCTCGCCCATCTCCGCCAGGCGCTCGAACTGATCGTTGATCAGCGCCTTGAGAGGGCTGACGCAGAGCGCGGCGAGCGACCCGGTGGAGGTTCTCTCAGCCAGCGCGGTGAGCAGTGGGAGGAAGGCCGCCTCGGTCTTGCCGCCGGCGGTCGGCGCGGCGAGGATCACGTCCTGCTGGCCGTCCAGGATCGGTCCCGCCGCTTCTTCCTGGATCGGCCTCAGCTCGCGCCATCGCTGCCTGTAGAGCCAGCGTTGCAGGCCGGGGTGCAGCCGTTCGAAGGCGCGGGACGAGCGGCTCAAAGGGTGAAGTCGGCCAGCTCGCCGTCGTCCGCGCCGTCGGGGTCTTCTTCGAGCGGCGCCAGGTCCGGGTTCTGCTCGCCTTTCAACTCGACGTGGCCGACCAGCTCGCGCCAGTCCGCGCCGGGGTTCTGGTCGAGTACCGCCATCAGGTCGAGGAACGCCTTGATCGTGTTGCGCGGCGTGCGGAAATAGGCTTCGCCGATGCGCTCCGAGCAGTGGGTCATGAACGATCGGAGACCTTCGTCCGGGAGCAGGTAGGCGTTCTCGTCGCCGCCGGCGTAGACGTGTCGCAGCTTTTCGAGCAGCAGGTAGAGCTCCTCGGGGGAGAGCGCTGCGAGGTGGATCACCGGTCCGGTGAGGTCACGCAGCTCACCGCCCGCGAAGCGATTCTCTTCCAGCCGCGAACGCAGGGCCTCGTAGCTGAACAGTCCTTTGCGAGGGTCCATCAGGAACTCCGGCGTTCCGCCGAGCAGGAAGCCCAGGCCGACGCTCGCTCCCTGCAGGCTGTCGTTCACCGTGCGCAGGAGCTGCTCATAGTTGTTGCGGCGGGCGATGCCGCTGCCGAGCTTGTAGAGGTTCACCAGCTCGTCGAGGGCGACGACGAGCCCCGTGTAGCCGGCGAGGCGGGTGAAGTGGGCGAACAGCTTGAGGCGGTCGTAGACGTTGTCGTCGTCGACGATGGTGCGCACGCCCAGCGCCTTGCGGGCGTCGGTCTTGGTGGCGAACTCTCCGCGCAACCAGCGGACGGCGTCGGAGAGCAGTTGCTCGTCGCCGCTCTCGTGTCCCCTCCAGTAGGCGGCGATCACCTCGGCGAAATCGTAGCCGCCGGGCAATCCGCTCAGCTCTTCGAGGTGTGTGTGGACGATCTCCTCGACCGGGCGGCCGCTGTCGCGCGCTTCCTTGAGGGCGCTGCTCACGAAGCGCTCGACGACGCTGGAGACGGCGCCGCCCTGTGGCCGCGTCCGGGTCGCCAGGTTGGCCATCAGCTCGGCGTAGAGCGCCCGTGCCTGGCCGCCGGTGGCATGCAGCCGGCGGTCGGGTGCGAGATCGGCGTGTGCGGTCACCAGGCCCTTTTCGAGGGCGATCGATCGCACCAGGAAGAGGAAGAACGTCTTGCCGGACCCGTATTCGCCGATGACGAACCGGATGGCCGAGCCGCCGTCGGCGATCCGTTCGAGGTCGCGCATCAGTGCCTCGACCTCGTCCGCCCGGCCCACCTGGACGTGCTGGTGGCCGCGGCGGGGGACGACGCCGGCACGCAGCGACTGGACGATGGCGTCGCGGTCGCGCGGCCGGATTCTGCTCTCAGCTTGGGACAGGTCACTCATGCCGTCATCTCCTGGAGGATCTCGCCATCGATCTCGATGACGTCGTCGCCTTCGAGCAGCAGGTCGCCGCACGTCTCGATGGCCGCTTCGTTGATCGTTTCCAACGCACCGTCCGGCAGCACCCCGAGCTCGTCGGCGAGGTGCTCGATCTGCGACCGCTCCCAGTGCGGGCGCTCGGAGAGGCGCAGAAGGAAAGCCGTGTGGTCGGCGTCCAGCCCGCAGAGGCTCGGTCCGCTCTCGGCCGCGGGCGGTGGTGCCGGCGCCGGTTCTTCGTCCTCCTTGAAGACCTCGGTCAGAATGCTGGAGACGCGCTCGGTGTCGTCGCGGGTGGCGCGGATCTTCTCCGCGTCGAGCACCAGGCCGCGCGCCGCCTCGCCGCCCGCCCCTTGCGGCGGGATCTCGTAGCCAGTCGCAGGCTCGCCTTCGATCACGGTCACCGGTTCGTCGTCGCCGCTGCGCAAGGCGTGGAGGTCGGTGAATACGTCGTCCGCCTCCAGCCCGAGCAGTGGATAGACCTTTTGCAGGATCTTGACCTCCGCGGGGTCGAACCGGCCATCGGCGGCCGCCACCGCCAGCAGGAAGCGGGCCAGCGAGTGGCGTTGCTCGGCGTCGAGCCCCTGCAAGCGACGCTTGAGCCCAGCCAGACCCGGGGGGTCGAGCAGCAGCCAGCGCAGGTGGGCGTCGAGTCGTCGCTGCTCTGCCGGCGACAGCTCGAGGCCGTTCTCCACGTGTTCGCGCAGGTGCTGCTCCTCGTGCTGCGAGACCTCGCCGTCGGCGGCCGCAACCGCGGCGGCGAGCCGCAGCAAGAGCGCCGCTGCCTGGTAGTCGGCTGTCGCCTCTTCGCGGTCGTCCGGTGTCCCGTTCGGCGTCTCCTCCAACCGGAAGACCACGGCCCGGTCCGTCTTGGTCAGCGACGGTCCGGCGAAGCGGCAGTCGGGTTCGATCCCGACGCCGTAGTGGCTGAGGAAACGGCACAGCGAAGTCGACTCCAGGCGGGTGAGCTTGCCCGCTTTGCGTGTCGGCCAGGCGGCGATCAGCAGAGCGGGGTCGACGACGCCGTTTCCGGAGTCGCCCAGCGAGGCCTCGATGCCCGCGACCAGCTCCGCCCCTTCCTCACTCAGTCGCGAGGAGACGAGCTCGCGCGGCATCAGTGCCAGGGCCGCGGGGCTTCGGCGATCGTCCTTGCGACCGACCCATCGGCTGTAGGCGTCGAGCTCGTCGGTGACCTGGTCGACCACCTCCTGGAGCTTGCGAAACGGAGCCTTGAGGATCGTCACGTCGGGAAGGTCCGGCACCACGAGATCGACGCCTCCATAGCGGAAGGACGGGCTGGCCGGACGGTAGCTGACGCTCAGCCGTGTCTTGTTCGGCTTGATCTTCAATCCACCGTCCCGGAAGCGCTCGGCGTAGCGAAGTGGGAAGAGGTCGCGAAACTCCTCCCGGCAGCGCTGGGCTGGGGTTCTGAGGCGTGCATTCTGCGAGGTGAGCACCCACGACAACGCCCACTCGGCCGGGATCGGCTCTCCCTTTTCGGCGAAGGCACCGAGGGCCAGCTTGGTGGTCAGGGGTACTTCCCATCGGGCGACCTCGGGTGGTGGTTCGAGCTCGGCGAGAGGGACCTGGCGAAGCAGCAGGCGGCCGACCTCGAGAAAGGAGCTGGCATAGCCTTGAAAGGAGTGGTTGTCGCCGTAGACCGCCAGCAGTTCCTCGACTTCGTCGAGTAGCCCCTCGATCTCGTCCTTCACCGCCGGCGCCGTGCGACTGTCGGCCAGCACCCGACGCTCGATGCCGTAGAAGAACAGGAAGACGAATCCGACGGGTGCGTCGGGAGCTCGTCGGCCGCTCGCAAGCCATTCGAGATAGCCGGCGCGAGTGCGGGCCGACAGCTTCTCGTACGACGGCCAGTAGTCGAGGCCTTCGCCGTTGCGGTCCGGTTGGGCCGGGTTGACCTGCAGGTGGGGTTGGATGAGCGCCGGTTCGTTGCTCCGCGACCAGTTGTCCTCCTGCACCGAGGACAGTCCGCGACCGACGTAGATCATGCCGTCCGCCAACTCGTAGCCGGCGACTGTGGTGGCGTCTCCCTTGGCGACCCAACACGTCTCGGGCGTCGAGCGGGGAGAGAGCGGTGGTGGTTGGGCAGCGGGCGCATGCGAGGTCGCGGTGGGACGACGGCGGTGCGCCGGGCGTGGGGGCTGCGGGCGGGTCGCCGTCTGAGAGTTTCCCTTGCTGGCAGACCAGACCACGAAGGCTGTCACAAGGACCCCCAAGACCAGCAGCAACAAGAATAAGCTTCCGCACTCCATCGATAGACGACTCCGTTGGCAATGAAAATCAAGTCGTTCCGAGTCGACCGCCTTCGGAGCCCCTAGCCTACCTCCTGCGCGACCAGAATGCGTCAAGACGACGGCGAGGGACGCATGCTAAAATTTCGACAGAACTTAATAGGCAGCAAACCCCGGAAGCCCGCCGCGCGGTGGGCTGACACTGGCTTGCCGCGGGCGACCGCGGCGGCTCACGACCGGAATGGAGGGGGTACGACATGGTTGACGGGAAGCTCATACGCGGCTTCGCCCACCTGGGGCTGGCTTTCGTGCTGATTCTCGTCCTCGCACCGTCACTGGCGGCGCAGGACGAGCCGATGGATGAGCCGGAGGCCGAGGAGATGGACGAGCCGATGGCGCAGGACGAAGGCGAGGAGATGGAAGAAGAGATGGACGCCGACGAGGACGACGACCTCGATCCGGAGGCGGCCGAGGCCGCCCAGGGCTTCTCCGAGGAGATCGTGGTCACCGGCAGCCGCGCCGAGCCGCGCTCGGTCACCGAGTCGATGGTGCCGGTGGACGTCATCACCGCCACCGACTTCCTCGACCAGGGGGACACCGACGTCAGCAACCTGCTGCGCACCCTCGCCCCCTCCTACAACGTCAACACGCAGCCGATCTCGGACGCCGCGACCGTCGTCCGCCCGGCCAACCTGCGCAACCTCGCCCCCGACCACACCCTGGTGCTGGTCAACGGCAAGCGGCGCCACCGTGCGGCGGTCATCTACTGGCTCGGCAACGGCGTCGCCGACGGCGCCCAGGGGCCGGACATCTCGGCCATCCCGGCGATCGCCTTGAAGCAGGTCGAGGTGCTGCGCGACGGCGCTTCGGCGCAGTACGGCTCGGACGCCATCGCCGGCGTCATGAACTTCATCCTCAAGGACTCGGACTCCGGCGGCTCGGTCGAGCTGCGCGGCGGCCAGTACGAAGCCGGCGACGGCGAGGCGATGTCGGTGGCCGCCAACCTCGGTCTGCCGATCGGCGAGCACGGCTACTTCAACGTCAGCGCCGAGTACGGCTCCAGCGACCCGACCGACCGCAGCGTGCAGCGCGACGACGCCGCGGCGCTGATCGCCGCCGGCAACAGCGCGGTCGCCAACCCGGCGCAGGTCTGGGGCTCACCCGAGATCGACGACGAGGCCAAGCTGTGGATCAACTGGGGGCATCTCCTCGGTGGCGGCAGCCAGCTCTACGGCCACGCCAACTACGTTTCGAAGACGGTCACCGGCGGCTTCTTCTTCCGCAACCCGAACACGAGGAGCGCCGTGTTCAGCGGCGACGGCGGCGACACGCTGCTGATCGGCGACCTGCTCGACGCCCAGGACGGTGTCCTCGACGGTTCGGCCGGTTGCCCGACGGTGACGATCACTGACAACGTGCCCGACCCGGCGGCGTTGGCCGCGGTGTTCAACAACCCGAACTGCTTCTCCTTCCAGGAGCTCTTCCCGGGTGGCTTCACGCCGCAGTTCGGCGGCGACCTGACCGACAACTCGATCGTCGGCGGCATCCGCGGCCAGACCGACGGCGGCATCTCCTGGGACGCCAGCATCGGCTGGGGCAGCAACGAGGTCGACTTCTTCATCTCGAACACGGTCAACGCCTCGCTCGGCCCGGCGACGCCGACCGAGTTCGACCCCGGCCTCTACAAGCAGGAGGAGCTGACGGTCAACTTCGACGTCTCCTACCCGCTCGGCCCGCGCACCAACCTCGCCGCCGGCATCGAGTGGCGCGACGAGACCTTCGAGATCGGCATCGGGCAGGTCGAGAGCTTCCAGATCGGGCCGCTCGCCGAGCAGGGCTTCAGCGCCGCCTCGAACGGTTTCCCCGGCTTCAGCGACCTCGCCGCCGGCGAGTGGAGCCGCAGCAACTGGGCGCTCTACGGCGACCTCGAGAGAAACAGCGGCGACGGCCGCTGGACGGTCGGCCTCGCGGTCCGCTTCGAGGACTTCGAGGACTTCGGCACGACGACCAACGGCAAGGTCTCCGGCCGCTACTCGCTGACCGACAACATGCAGTTGCGGGCCAGCATCTCGACCGGCTTCCGGGCGCCGACGCCGGGCCAGTCGAACGCCTTCAACGTGTCGACCGAGTTCGACCTGGCGTCGATGGAGCTGGTCAACAACGGCACCATCCCGTCGTCGTCGCGCGTCGCGCAGCTGCGTGGCGGCCGGCCGCTCGAAGCGGAGGAGTCGGTCAACTACGCCTTCGGCATGGTCTACGACCGCGGTCCGTTCACGCTGACCGCCGACTACTTCCAGATCGACCTCTCGGACCGTCTCAGCCTGACGCAGAACTTCTCGCTCACCCAGGCCGAGGTCGACGCGCTGCTCGCCGAGGGCATCACCTCGGCGGCGAACCTGCAGAACTTCCGCTTCTTCACCAACGACTTCGACACCGAGACCAAGGGCATCGACGTGGTGGCCACCTACGTGCCGCCGGGGCTCGGCGGGCGGACCACGTTCAGCCTGCTGTTCAACCACACCGAGACCGACGTCACCGACTTCAACCCGGCGACGCTCGACGACACCCGTATCCGCGAGCTGCAGGAAGCGCTGCCGGAGACCCGCTGGGTGGCGAGCGCCAACCATCGCTTCGCCGAGAACTGGCGTGTGCTCGGCCGGCTCAGCTACTACAGCGGCTGGTTCGACTCCGAGGACGTGCAGGACTACAGTGGTGAGTACCTGGTCGACCTCGAGGTGGGTTGGGACTTCAACCCGAACATCACCTTCGTCGTCGGCGGCCAGAACGTCTTCGACACGGTGCCGGACGAGAACATGGGTGCGCGCACCGGGGTCGGCAACCGCTACAGCCAGTACTCGCCGTTCGGTTTCAACGGCGCCTTCTACTACGCGCGGGTGATCTACGACTTCAACATGCCGTGGGGAGGGGGCAACAACTAGGCGGGCCACGCGCAGCCGGAAGCTATGATCGGTCCATGGCTGAGACTCACAAGACATGGACCGTCTACCTCTCCGGTGAGATCCACACCGACTGGCGGCAGCGCATCGAGAGCGGTGCCGCCAGTCTCGATCTCCCCGTTCGCTTCACCGCCCCGGTCACCGACCACCCGGCGAGCGACGACTGCGGCGTCGCCATCCTCGGGCCGGAAGAGAAGAAGTTCTGGCACGACCGGAAGGGCGCCGGGGTCAACTCGATCCGCACCCGCACGCTATTGGCCGACGCCGACCTGGTGGTCGTCCGTTTCGGTGAGCAGTACAAGCAGTGGAACGCCGCCTTCGACGCCGGCCAGGCCGCCGCCCTCGGCAAAGCGCTGGTGATCCTCCATCCCCCCGAGCACGGCCACGCTCTCAAAGAGGTCGACGCCGCCGCCGACGCGGTGGCCGAGACCCCCGAGCAGGTGGTCGAGATCCTGCGCTACGTGATCCGCGGGGAGCTGGGGTAGAGGGGAACGACGTAGATGCGGTCGATCCACTCCGCGGTCTGCGTCGCGGACCAGATGAGGATGAGGTTCTCGGCCGCTTCGCCGATCGGCATTCGCTGCGGCAGCACGATCACTCCGGGACTCGAGGTCGTCTGGACGAAGTCACCGAAGTGCCGAGGCATGGTCTTCATGTCGTGGGTGACCAGAACTCTGCCGTCGGCTGCCGCGGAAGCGAGGACGGTTGCATCGTCCAGCCCGGCAAGTGCGCCGTCGACCGCGGAGCGGAAATCGATCGCCGGTTCGAGCCGCACCGTCGCGGAGACGATCTTCTGATTGAGGTCGGCGTCGGCTTGGAAGCGGAGGGTCACCCGGCCGCTCGGGCTCGGCGGGCGTCGGCGAGCTTCTGGTAGAAGGTCGGATCGTTTTCGCGCGCCTCGTGGAGTAGTTCACCGTAGCCTCGCTCCGATGCTCGAAGCAGTGCGTCTACCTCGTCGCGATTCGCCAGGTAGTAGGCGATGGCTCCGTAGACCTGTTCCAGGCTGAGCACGGGAAAGGATTGCGCGATGCTCTCCGCCGACTCGCCGCTCAGGAAGGCGTACACGACCGAGTCGAGAGAAACACGGGTGTCGCCGATCCGATAATCGCCATCTTGGCCTCGAACGTACGGCATGGTGGATAAATTATAAGTTATGGGCCATGAAACGGAAACGCGACATGACGACCTCTCTGTTGGCGATGCTCTTCGCCACTTCGCTGACGATTGCCGCCGCGGCTGGCGCGGAGACGCCGGCCGCGACGGTCGAGCCACCCGCTGCCGAACCGGCCTTGCCGGCCGACGGCACCCCGTTCTTCGTCGCCCTCTCGGTCGCCTCGGCCGACGCCAGCGCCGCCTGGTACGAGCGGGTGCTCGGCTTCGAGGTGGTGCGGCGCCAGACGTTCGAGGAGCAGGGCGTGTCGATCGCCATCCTGCGCCGCGGCGACGCCCTGCTGGAGCTGGTCGACCACCCGGAGGCCCGCGCCCTCGGCGACCTCGAACCGCCGGTCGAGCGCACCTACCTGGTGCACGGCATCTTCAAGTTCGGTTTCCTGGTCCCCGACCTCGACGCCGTCATCGCCCGGTTGGAGAAGCTGGAGGTGCCGCTGCGCGGTCGCGTCATCGAAGAGGGCGACGGCTCCTTCCGCTCGCTCCAGGTGGTCGACCCGGACGGCAACTTCATCCAGATCTTCGAGCGCTTGGAAGCGGTGGAGGAGCCCGACTCGCCCTGACGGTCGCCTACTTGCTGGCGCCACAAGGCTCCCGAGATGATGATGCTCACCTTCCCGCAAGGCGGCGAGCTGATGGTGCGCAACTCCGAGTGCGACGTCCCGTCGATGAT